>Ga0187861_10000992_pt1 | contig 30907 bp, 25 predicted proteins | sample June2016WEW_10_1_3_FD_132986 | JGI IMG/M metagenome (GOLD analysis project Ga0187861, IMG submission 132986) | Peatland microbial communities from SPRUCE experiment site at the Marcell Experimental Forest, Minnesota, USA - June2016WEW_10_100 | ecosystem: Environmental > Terrestrial > Soil >...
AAGGTCACACGGCCCATGCGACGGAAGCCGAGGCCATCGAGGAAACCTCCCGCATGCTCGACGTATATGCCGACTTCGCCGAGAACGTCGCCTCCGTGCCAGTCATCAAAGGACGCAAGACGCCCGGCGAACGGTTTGCCGGCGCACTCGACACACTCTGTATCGAAAGCATGATGCAGGACGGCAAGGCACTGCAGATGGGCACCAGCCATTACATCGGTCAGAATTTCGCCAAGAGCTCCGACGTGACTTTTTTGAGCAAGGACGGGAAACGCGAATACGTGTTCGCCACGAGTTGGGGCGCTTCCACGCGCCTCGTCGGCGCGCTCATCATGACCCACTCCGACGACAACGGCCTCGTGCTGCCGCCAAAGCTCGCGCCGATTCATGTCGTGGTGGTTCCCATTTTCAAAAACGACGCGGAGAAAGCGCTCGTGCTTGCCGAAGCCGCCAAAGTTGCCGCCGAACTCAAGTCGCAAGGGCTCGCCGTCAAGTTCGACGACCGCGACGGCATCATGCCCGGCGCGAAGTATTACGAGTGGGAGGCCAAAGGCGTGCCGATTCGCATCGAGATCGGCCCCAAAGATCTCGAGAAAGGCAGTCTCTGCCTCGTGCGCCGTTTCGTGCTGGAGAAGGAAGGCGAAACGGAACAGGAAATCCGCAAACGCCGCAAGACGTTCGTGCCGCGGGCCGAAGCGTTGGCGTCAATCAAGCCGACGCTCGATACGATGCAGCGCGAATTGTTCGAGCGCGCCCGAATCTTTCGCGCCAAACACACCCGGGTCATCAACACGATGGAAGAATTTGAACAGTTCTTCGCCAAAGATGCTTTCGGTGGTTTCGCGTGGGTGCATTGGGCCGGCGATCACAAGCAGGAAGAAGAGATGGCGGGCAAGTTCGAGACCACGATCCGCTGCATCCCGCTCGCCGACCAGATTCCCGACGAGGCGAAGGGCGAAGGCAAGTGTATTCTCACCGGAGCACCGTCCAGCCAACGCGTCCTCGTGGCGCGGGCGTACTGACACTCGTGGTTTTGTCGCTCGGCTGCGTCTGGCCCGCAACAGCGCGCCCTGCTTTGCGCCCAACCCCCGCGCCGCCGGCGGTCCGGTTCTTGTTTACCAGTCAACCGCACCCCGTTATCATCCGCGCCAACCATGAATCAGTCCCCTCGCCCATCTGATGCGGCGCCCGGCGGCATGCGCGGCGCGACCCGCATGCACGATCCGAGCGAGGCGGCGCACGACCGTACGCGGCGGCGCTGGATGAACGCGGCGTTCGCGGTGATCCTGGCCGCAACCATCGCGCAATTCCATTGGATCGGCATGCCCGGATGGGATTGGCTGGGCGCGGCGTTGTTGGTCATCGCCGCCGCGCCGCTCGGGCTGGCCGTGAAGATCTTCGAGCTGCGGTTCAAGATGGCGGCGGCGGAACGCCGGCTCGTGCTGCGCGAATTGCCGACGCGCCAGAAGATTGAATTCGCAATCTACGGCGTGCTCGTCATTTTCGTTTTTTTGGCGCAACCCTTCTCGCTGGCGTGGGCCCTCTGGGGCGTGTGGCTCTACGATTTCGTCACCTACTACCACGACCGCCCCGAACGCCTGCGTCACTTGTACGCGGTGACGAAGACGCTGGACGAGCTTCGTGATTTCCGCGCGCCGTGGGCGTGGGCGTTGCCGGCGCTGGCCTGGGAGATTCTCAGAACGATAGCAGCGCGCTGACGCCGCGTTCGTCCTTGCTAGGGGTGATGACGGCGACGTTGAGCCGGTTCTCGCGAAACAAGTCGGCGGCGGCTTGTTGCACGTCGGCGGCGGTGACCTCGGTGATCTGGCGTTCCACTTCGGCCGGTGTGTGGATCGTGCCGTACGCGAGCAGGTGTTCCCCGATCCACATCATGCGGTTGGCCGTGCTCTCCAGGCCGAGCCGCATCTGGCCGATCGCATAATCCTTCGCGCGCTGCAATTCGATGGCCGACGGCGGTTGCCCGGACATCTTGCGCATTTCGGCAAGAATCAGCCTCAGCGCACGGTGCAATCGTTTCGTGTCCAGCCCCGCTGAAACCAACAGCGCGCCGGTGTCGGAAAAATAACTCGTCGATGACTGGATGGAATAGGCGAGGCCGTGACGTTCGCGGATGACTTGGAAGAGGCGCGAACTCATGTTCTCCCCGAGGATGACGCTCAACGTTTTCAGGGCGTAACGGCGCGAATCGTGGCGCGAGTAGCCCCGGATCCCGATGGCGAGATGGGATTGTTCGCAGTCCTTGGCAAAAAACCGGAGCCGCGGCGCGCGCTGCTGGCCACGGGCCGGCAGGAAGCCGGGCGGGCGACCGTCCCGCGACATTGACAGCATCTTTTCGACGCGCCGGACGATGTTGTCGTGTCGGCAATGGCCCGCGACGGCCACGACCGTATTGCCGGCCACGTACTTGCGATGCTTGAAATCGAGGAGCGCGCGGCGATCCATCGTGTCCAGTGTCTTGGGCGTGCCCGCCAGCGAACGACCGAGCGGGTGTTCCGGCCAAAGCGTTTCCGTGAGCAACTCATGCACGTAGTGGTCGGGCTGGTCGCGATACATGAGCAATTCTTCCTTGATCACGCCGCGTTCCTTGTCGATGTCGGCGGCAGCGAACCGCGGATGCAGATACATGTCCGTCAGCACGTCGAGCAGCGTATCGAGATGTTTATGGCTGGCCTTGGCGTAGTAACAGGTCGTCTCTTCGCTGGTGAACGCGTTGAGATAGCCGCCCACGCCTTCGACGGTCTGGCTGATCTGTTTCGCGCTGCGGCGGGGCGTGCCCTTGAACAGCAAATGCTCGATGAAATGCGACGCGCCGCTCAGGCGCGCGGGCTCGTACCGGCCGCCGACGCCGACCCACACGCCGACGGTGACGCTGTCCATGTGCGCCATCTCGGCGGTCGCGACACGCACGCCGCTGGGAAGTTGTGCGATCTTGAACACGATACGCTCGCGGCATTATTACCGCACTGCGGGCGCAGGTCAAACACTTGGTGCCTCTCCTCACCACGCTCCCGCACGCCACCGCAGCGACAACTTTGTCATTGACGAGTGAAGAAGAGCGATGCAGCATCCCCTTGTTTCACCCCGGCATGGCAGTATAAGGAGCGTGGCATGAAGAAGCTCGGTCTGGCGGCGAGCGTGGTTTTTCTGTTTTCCATTTCGGTTGCTTCAGCGCAGTTGGTTTACTTCGACAATTTCGGCCACTTCCCGAACGGGACGGCGTTGACGGAAACCAACTACATTCCCGGACCGTGGTCGTTGCCGGGGACAAAGGCAGAAATTGATACGAACACGCCCGGTTTCGGCAGTATAATGGCGTCGAATCTGTTGGGCAGCATTCGGCTGTTTTTCGATGCGAAAGCCGATCCCGGTGGGGACAACGCCGGCTACGAGGCCAAGCTTTCCAACGAAAGTTCGGACACCAATCTGACCGCGTTCGTGACCAATGGCGTGGTTGACGTGCAGTGGCTATCGTGGATTGCAAACACCAGTTCGGTCTCCCATACCGGCGGTTTAGCTGTGACCATCACCAGTACCAACATCGACACCGGGTGCGAGAATTGCCCTCTCAAAAGCGAACCGCTGGTATTCTTTGCCGATAGCGGTAAGATTTACGCCTTTACCAACGACCCCCACAACGGTGTCGGCCAGCTGCCAATCGTGCAAATGGGCACGTGGAGCAGTCATGTCGGCCAGATGATGACCAACCACTTGGTGCTGAACTATCCGGCGAGGACGTTCTCGTTTTCGTTAAATGGCGTGGTGCTTACCAACAACATGGTGATCACGCCGTTCTTCACGAACATTTTCACGGGGGTGGATCTCGGCGCGGTCGAGACCTTGTCGTCTTCAGCCACCAACCAGTTCGCCTTGGACGACGTGCAGATTGTCGTCACGAACGCAGGCAAGGATGTCCGGGATTTCATCGTCGCGGCCAAGGGACAGGAATTCGAGCAGACAAGCGCGGGCGCCCCCAGTCCGTCTGCGACCGGTTGGATTTTCCATTCCGACGTGCAGGCCGTGCAAACCGACTCGGTGTGGTTCGCGAAGCTGGGTTTTTCGGGCGGAGGCAAGACCAACCTGGTACAGGATTCGCCGCCGGACGGCTACTGGAGTTTTGACGACTTCTTTACGTCCCGAGCAGCCTTGGACGCGGCCTACGGCGATGGCGTGTACCGCTTAAGCCTCCTCGGTGAGAACCAGGGGTTGCAGGAGTCGTCGCTGAACCTGTCCGGTAACTCGTACCCGTCCACACCGCAGATCGCCAACTACAATGACGGGCAAGTGATCGATGCCAACCAGGATTTCACGCTCCTGTGGAACAGCTCCGGCGGTGGCGCCAGTGACTGGGTGAAGTTGGAAGTGGACACCGCAGACGGCGACACGCTCCTTGCGACGCCAGAGTTCAGCGAAACCAATGCATTGAACGGAACGGTCACGTCGTTGGTGATTACCGCCGGCATGTTACAAGCGTCGAGCACGTATAGTGGACAGTTGATATTTGCCAGATCGGCAGTTGTGGATTCCAATAGTATTTCGGGTGCAACAGGCCTGACGGCGTACTTTAGGCAGACAACGTTCGTCCTGGCGACCTTGCCGCCGCCGGGACCGTCCTGCGTGTTGACCCCCGCCCTCGCCACCAACGACGTCAACACTCTCCATACCGTTACTGCTACCGTCACCACCAACTCCGTGGCGGCTGCGGGCGTCACGGTCCACCTCGTCGTGACCGGGGTGAATTCCATCACGACCAACCTCGTAACCGATTCTGGCGGCCAAACCAGCTTTGGCTACACCAGCAGCTCGACGGGCACGGACACGATCCAAGCCGCTGGCTCCGTCAGCAGTCTGTCATTCACCGGTACCGCGACAGAAGTCTGGCTCCTGCCGAACGTGCCGCCGGTCGCCAACTGCCAGAGCATCACCGTCTCTGCCGGTGCCGGCTGCCTGGCTAGCGTTAGCGCCGCCCAAGTGGACAACAACTCGACCGATTCCGACGGCACGATTGTCAGCTACGTGCTCACGCCGGCGGGACCGTATGCGTTCGGGACCAACTCGGTCACGCTTACGGTCACGGACAATCGCGGTGGCTCGAACTCGTGTTCGGCGACGATTGTTGTCGTCGACCAGACGCCGCCCACCATCACGTGCCCCGCCAACATCGTCACCAACGTTCCCTTCGGCCAGACCACCGCCGTCGTGAACTATCCGGCGCCGACGATCAGCGACAATTGTTCCGGCACGTCCACCAACTTTGTCCCGGCCTCCGGCTCGACCTTCGCGCTGGGCACGAACGCGGTGACTGTCACCGCCACGGACGGCTCCGGCAACACGAACTCATGCACATTCAACGTCATTGTCGCGGAAATGCCGGCGCAGGCCGACCTCGCCGTAACCGCGGTGAGCGCCGTGGCGACGGCTTCGTTGAACAACGCATTCGGGTACACGCTGACCGTGACGAACAAGGGACCGCAGGATGCCACCGTAGCGCAGTTGGTGGATACGTTGCCGGGCGGTCTGGTGTACAGCAACGCCACCAGCAGCGTCGGCAGTTGCACCACCAATGCCGACGGCGTGCTCACGTGCGATTTCGGCACGCTGGCCAACGGCGCGACCGCGACCGTCAGCGTTGTCGTTACGCCCACCGACCCCGCCGTCACCAGCGCCTGCAGTGACGTAACGGTCACCAACTCGTTGCTGGATCCCGTGACGGCGAACAACTCGGTGACCGCTTGCCTGCCGGTCGTGATCGACAATCTGGCCGTGACAGCGTTCAAGGCGCCGAAGAAAGTGACGCTGAGCGCGAAGAAACCGAACGTGGTTGGCAAACTGTCGGTCACCATCCAGAACCGCAGCTTGCACGCCGAAGTCGTTCCCAGCCTCGCGGTGCTCAGCAACCTCGTCACCGTGACGTTGACCCCGATCACGAATAGTAGTTGTGCGACGCCGGTGGCGCAACTCGTGACGCCGAAGACAACGTTCCCGATTACGCTCAAGTCGGGCAAGACCCTGAAGTTGGCCTACACGGTGAACTTCACCTGCGCCCCCGATCCTCTGGCGACGAGCAAGACCGCGACCCACAACGACTACCAATACCTCGTCACCGTTCAGCACGAGGCGCTCGACGGGCTGGCGGACTCCCGTCCCGCCGATGATACATGCCCGCACAACGCGCTGGGCGCGGATCCGTATAACAGCAAGATCAAGGACAAAGGTTGCGGGCTTAAGGTTAAAGGGGCGCCGACCGGCACATTTACCAATGTCGTGACCGACGTCACCGACAGCCGGGCGCCGTAGAACCGTCACATTAGACTACTAGACTACTGAACGGCGGAGATTGTTTTCGCCCGGATGCGGCATTCCCGCCGTGGTGACGGGCGCACGGCTGGGAAGTTGTGTGATCCTGAACCCGATCCGCTTGCGGCATATCGCCGCCCGACGGACGCAGGCCAAACACTTGCGGACTATCGCGCTAAAGGCAGTCTTCCTGAACGAATCAGACGACGCTTTACGCCGGCCAACGACTCGCGCGGTTCATGATCGCGACGGCGCGCCAGCAGGACATCGTAAAAGTCCTCCCACACGTCGGCGTGCTTTTTCAGGTCAATGACCACGGCGGTTTTCTGCCCCCGGTCATCCACAAGGAATTGCACTCCACTCATGGTTGTACGGTAAGAACAGGCAACTGAGATGTCAAACACTTGCGGACGCTCCGGTTCTGTCACCCCGAGCTTGTCGAAGGGTCTCTGCCGTTAATACCCGGGAATGCCGGTTTGCGTACCAATCCAATCCAGTGTCGCTTTGAAAACTGGGCATTGAAGTTGGTTCGAGTTTGAATACAGAATCTGACGTAAATCCGTGACTCGGCTCAAAACTGCAACGACATCCTTGGTGTCACGATAGGCGCGACCTCTTTTTTGCATATACAGTTGCTCAACGAGCCGCTTGGGAGGCGTGTCCTGATTCTGATCCTCAACGGGCTTCCGCCAATTCCCGAGTTGCTCTTGAATGTCGAGATGGTCCCGAAGCTGATCGACTGCCGCCAGCAGTAACATTTCCAAATCGTGCTTCAGCGCTGACGGGTAAAAACGCTGCAGCAGTGTGTGCTCGTCAAGGCCTTTAGAACGCAGGAGTTCACTTACAAGCCTTCGCTGAAGATTGCGAAGTTCCTCCAGGGTGTTATGTTGATGTTCGGTACCATCGTAAGGTCTATTAGGGTAATAGTCCGGCAAGCCAACGACGATATCTTGCGTGTTGGCCACAAGTTTTTCGACCGCATGCGCGGCGATCTTGCGGAAGAACTTGGCCTTTCCATCCAAGGGAATCACGTGAATTCCCCGTCCACTATCCTTAAGTTTCTGACGCCAACCCTTCCAGAGAGCTTCGAGTGCCAAACGATCTGATGGCCCCTCGACATAGACCCACGCCTTCATCCAATGGCCTCCAATTCGCCGGAGCGATGAAGGTCGCCGACGGTTTCACCGGTCACATCCTTTAGCATTTCAACGAGCGATTTCCGATCCGATGGACGATGCCACTTGGAGTTGAACTCCTCGCCGCGAGTTATCACGGCCAGATCGTCAATTTCAAATCGATTCAGCAGATCTGGACTATGTGTTGTGATCAGAACCTGTGTTCTTTCAGAAGCAGTCTTAATCATATCCGCGACAACCGGCAATAGCTTGGGGTGTAGACCGCTTTCTGGTTCATCTACAGCAATGACAGGCGGTGGCACCGGATTCAGCAACGAAGCAGCAAGGCAAAGAAACCGTAACATGCCATCAGAGAGTTCCCACAATTCCATGGAACGACGCATCGCCTTTTCTCTGACCCGCACGAGCACTTGAGGTGGCGCTCCAAGAGTCGTATCGCAGTGGATTTCCTCGAACGCCGGATAAGCGGCTTGTAGGAATTCGCGAATCTCGGTCAACGCGGCACGGTAATCGTAACGTGTTACTATCTCATGTAAGACCGTTCCCAAGTTTTCACCATTAGGGGCAAGCATAGTGAATGGCTTAATCTCCGCCGCCTTAGTCCGGAGGTTCGAGAATCTCGTCACGTCAAATCCTGGGTAACAAACTATGTTGGCCAAGAGGAATCGGGCCGCCGATGGAATTGGAAACTCGTTGAAGAATCGAATCTGGGAGAGCATCAGCGCCGGTTCTTGAGTGGGGCCCGGTATCGGCAGCCGATCGACTTGCTTGGATGCGTGAGAAGTCTCACGCACCAAATCTGGCTTCGATAGAACCTCGTCAAAGGGCACCAGCTTGTGGGCCTCCCGACTGTAGATCTGACGACGGAAAGGCGTTGCTTCCAGAAACTTGAATGCCTGTGGAAAACCATGCGCCGGTTCCGGCTTGCGCAACACCTCGTATTGAGGTTGAGCCAGTCCCTGCACATCGCCTTTCAACACCACCTCGTAGTATAAAGGTTTGTCATCCAGTGGAAGCCGAGACCAGATCGGGTTCTCCGGTTTGCTGAACGTGACGCGCCATGATAGTGACTGCTCACCGCTTCCCGCGTTTGATAAGGAAGCCATCCCCCAATGCCATCCAATCACAGTGTTTACGGGATGCTCGGCACATTGAGCAATGCATTGAAGGCAATCTAAGAGCGTGCTCTTACCCACGGCATTTGCGCCAATCACAACCGTTAGTGGTCTCATCTCGGCGGTGAAGCCGTTCAGCAATCGATAGCCATCAACTTCGATCTTCTGTATCATTTGACACCTTTTTTCACACCACGTCTCGTGACCGCCTTCGTGGAAAGCATGTTGCCAGCATTTCCCACCGATTCAAGAGCTAATCCTAGAACGGATACAGCTTGGTCACGATCCATTGCCCGCTACATCAATCCCAGTTCTTTCAGGCTGGCGAAGTCGTGGTCGCGGCCGGCGGTGCGGTGGCCGAGGATGATGTGGTCGAGGACGGAGATGTTCAGCAACTCGCCGGCTTTGACGAGGCGTTTGGTGACGGTAACGTCCTCGGCGCTGGGCGTGGGGTCGCCGCTGGGATGATTGTGCACGAGAATCATCGACGCGGCCGAGGCGGCAATGGCGTCCTTGAACACTTCGCGGGGCTCGACGATGCTGGCATTGAGCGAGCCGCGTGATGTGGGACATTTCTTGATCAGGCCATTCTTCGTGTTGAGCAACAACACCCAGAATTCCTCACGGTCGAGCGTCCGCATGTCTTCGCGCAGGACCGCGGCGGCGTCCTCGGGAGAACTGATGCTCCGCTGATCGGCTCGCGGGCGGCCGGTCAGCCGGCGCGCCAATTCGAATGCCGCCTTGAGCTGGATCGCCTTCGTTTCGCCGACGCCCTTAATGCCGGCGATGGCTTCGACGGACGCGCGGGCGAGTTCGTCGAGCGTGCGGAATTCTTTGAGTAGTTCCTGAGCGACTTGAACCGCGGATTGACCTTTGACGCCCGTCCGCAAGAGAATGGCAACCAATTCGGCGTCGGTGAGCGCGGCGGCGCCGCGCTCCTTAAGCCGCTCGCGCGGGCGGTCGCCTTCGGGCATCTCGCGGATAAGATAGGTGGTCATGATTTAGGGGCGGTGGTGTGTCTGCTTCTGAGCATCACGCGCAGGGACGCCCGTGCCACCAGCAGGGACGCTCGCAGCCGTCGGCACGCCCGCGCCACCAGCTTCGCGCAGCCGTTTGTGGAATTCGTCCCAGGGAAACTGCGAGCCGGGGCACTCGCTGAATTCGCCGATTACCTCGCCGTGGCCGAGAACATGATCGTCGGGAATGTGAAATTGATCCTGCAGTCCGCGAATGAGCAACACGAGGGAGTCGAGTTGCTTCGATGTCGGCTGGTCCACCGAAAAATTCCCGACCAGGCAGATGCCGATGCCGTTCTCATTGATGTAGGCCTGGCGACAGTGGCCGCCGTGCATTTGCTTGATCCAGCGGGGCCCGGTCTCGATGAAGCCGTCGGCCTTGCCCTCGGTGCCGTTGTCGATGACGAAGTGGTAGGCCAGTCCGTTGATCATGCCGCGCGCCCGATGCGCCGCGTCGAAGACTTCCGCCGAACCCATCCGTGTCGCGCTGTGGTGGATGATGATCCATTCCCAGTCGCGAATGGGCGCGACATCGCCGCGAGCCGGCAGAAGCATCACCAGGAGACAAACGCACAAAGGCAGGAGCCATCCTGGCGGTTGGGTGTCTTGAAGGTTCATTGTTCGTCCACGACGTACGGTTTCAATTCACCGGCCAACACTTTGGGGATTTGCGCGCGAAGCACCACGTTGCCGTTTTCCATCTCGCGCGCGGTGACGTAGCCGCTCCGATAAACCAGGGCAATCGTCTTCGCGCGCTCGTGCGGGATCGACAGCGTCACGTCGACGCGGCGGTCCGTCAATCGGTTGGCGATTTCGTCGAGCAAATTGTCCAGGTTCTCCTGATTCTTCGCGGAGATCGGCACCGCGTGGTCGAATTCGCGCTGGAACTTCTCCACCAGCGTGGCGCCATCTTCCAGTTTGTCCATTTTATTGAGCGCGACCACGGTGGGTTTACCCCACGCCTCGATTTCCTTCAACACAATCTCGACCGCCTTGATTTGTTCCCGGGCCTGCGGATGGCTGACGTCCACGATGTGCAGCAACAGGTCCGCTTCCACAACTTCCTCGAGGGTCGCCTTGAACGATTCGACAAGATGATGCGGCAGTTTGCGGAGGAACCCGACCGTGTCGGAGAGCAGGATGTTCTGGTTGTTGGGCAGGCGCAACTTGCGCGTGGTCGGATCGAGGGTCGCGAACAACTTGTCCTCGGCGAGCAACTTCGCGCCCGTCAACGCGTTCATCAACGTGGTCTTGCCCGAGTTGGTGTACCCGATGATCGACACCAGCGGCCAGTGCAGCCGCTGCCGGCCGCCACGTTCGACGCGCCGGTTCTTCCGCACGTCCCCCAACGCGTGTTCGAGGCGGTGGATTTTTTCCTGCACACGGCGCCGGTCAACTTCGAGTTGTTGTTCGCCGGGACCGCGCGCGCTGACGCCACCGCGCTGGCGCGACAAATGGGTCCACAATCCCGCCAGGCGCGGGAGCATGTATTGAAGCTGGGCCAGTTCAACCTGAATCTTGCCTTCGCGCGTCCGGGCGCGTTGCGCGAAGATGTCGAGGATGAGTTCGGTGCGGTCGATCACCTTCACCGTTTCGCCGAGGATCTCGCTGAGGTTGCGGCCTTGCGCGGGGGAAAGGTCGTCGTCGAAGATCACGATATTCGCGCCCGAGTCGCGGCAGCGGGCCGCGAGTTCCCCGGCTTTGCCGGTGCCGATGAACGTCGCGGCGGCCGGCGTGTCGCGTTTCTGGCTGATGAGGTCGAGGACTTCCGCGCCGGCGGATTCCGCCAGCTCGCGAAGTTCCTCGAGGGAATCCTTCACGGCCCACTTGTCGTGGCCGGGTCTTTCCAGTCCAATGAGGAGCGCGCGCTCGCGGAGCGGCTCCTGCGTGTCGTACATCTTCAACTTACTGAATGGCTCTCCGGTTCGTGTTGGATACCTTGGAGGATGCGCCTGGCGGTGTCCAGCGGCAGTTCCTCGCGCCCGATTTCGATCCAGTTTACCTGGGGTTCGCGGCGAAACCAAGTCAATTGTCGCTTTGCCAGTTGCCACGTGCGGGTGCGGATCAGCGTGATCGCTTCCTGGAGCGGGAGATTGCCGTGCGCGTGCGCCACCAACTCGCGATAGCCGGCGGCCTGCATTGCTGTTGGGTTTTTCTCCAATCCGCGCGTCAACAACCGTCGTACTTCCCCCACCCAGCCGGCGGTGATCTGCCCATCGATCCGCTTTTCCATTCGAGCGCGCAAGTCCTCGCGGTCCCGGCTCAGGCAGAATATCGGTGGCGCTTCGTTCTTCGGTTCGGCCTTCGTCCACTGCGTCTGCAATTGGCTGATCGATTTCCCGGTTTCGTGAAACACCTCCAGGGCGCGCACGAGCCGGCGCGGATTGTGGCGGTCGATACGCCGGGCGGTCAGTGGATCAACGCGTTGCAGTTCCTCGAACAACTGCGGGGCGCTCATCTTCTCAAGCCGCACGCGCAATTCCTCGTTTCGGGACGGCCCTTCGAAAAGTCCGTGCCGCAACGCGCGCACGTACAGTCCTGTGCCACCGACGACGAGCGCTGCCTTCTTTCGTGAGTCAATATCGGCGATGGCTTGCGAAGCCAGTTTCCGGAAACGTTTGGCGTCGAAGACTTCGCTGACTTCACATACGTCGAGGAGATGATGCGGCACGCGGGCGCGTTCCTCGGCGGTCGGTTTGGCGGTGCCAATGTCCATGCCGCGATAGACCTGCATCGAGTCGGCGGACACAATCTCCGCGTCGATGAGCCGCGCCAGTTCCAGCGCGACGGCGCTCTTGCCGACCGCGGTCGGGCCCACGAGGAAGACGGTTGCCATGGCGCGCATCTTAGCATTTGGTATGATGTAGCGCCAACGACATGACGGAGCCGCAATTCCAGACCATGATGCTGAACGTGCGCGTGCAACCGCGCGCGAAACGGAACGCCGTCCAACCCGCGGCGGGCGGAGGCCTCAAAGTGTACGTCACCGCTCCACCGGAGGACGGTCGCGCGAACGACGCGGTGGTGGAAACCATTGCCGAGTGGCTCGGCGTGAAACGGCGGCAAGTGGAGATCGTGAGTGGCGCGACGAACCGCAACAAAGTGGTGCGCGTCACGAATATTTCGCAGGCGCAACTCGATGCCGCGTTGCGCCCGCGCAGCTAGGGCCGCGCGCCGTTCAGCCCAGAATCCCCGCGCCCCACGGGTTGTCGATCACGAAGAGCCACGTGCCATCGCCTTGCCGGCGCAGGACATCCGAGGTCGTACCTTCCATGTAGACGGGTTTCGCATCGGGGCCGGTTCCCGTCAGTGTCCATCTAACCAGGGAGAGCGCGAGGTCGCCGGCGACCACCACCCGGGAGTGGTTGATCGTCAAGGTCGGCTTCAGTGATAGAAATTTGTTCAGGGCCTCGCGCAAACCGGCGGCTCCTTGCGCCACCTGTCCCGACGGCACCACGAGGATCGCCCGCGGCTCATACATCGCCAGCACGGCTTCGACGTCGCCCGTGTTGAACAACCGGAAGAATTCCTTCACTGCGATCTCGGGATTGCCCGTTAACATGATTGTCTTCCCTGATCCTGAGCCGCAGATTCAGGATGAACTACTTTGTGGGTCTTGTCCTAGTTTGAATCGGGCCCTGAGCACTTCTCAAAGCTATGCCGCTCGGGGTGGTTGCAGAAGAAACTGCGGCCAAACGATACGGCATACTTGCACTTGAACGGTGACGGCAGAAGACAATCCCACAAATCTGACAAACCCAAACGTTTTGTACGACATAGTTCCGGGTCTGGCAGCGGCTTGAGAACGTTTGTTGACTCAGCCATGTGTGAGCCGTTACCACAATCACGCTTGCAAGTCAACACGACTAACATGCCCGTTTTCTGTTGAAATCCCGTGGTTTTCCCGCTAGTCTGGCGATTCGGGGAACCCGTCGTAATGCTGCACCGAAGCAGTCGTGGGGTCTTCTGCACAGGCGTACTCGTCTGTACGCTCGGCTGGTGTTTTGCTTCCGCGCTTTCCGCCGAGACGAATCCATCGACCAACGCCGCCGCCCGCGCCCGGGACGACAAGAACGCCGCGTTGACGATCGCGCTCCAGGCGGTGCAGCAGATTCAAACGCAACAGCGCGCCACGCTCCAGGCCGTCGAGAACGTGCGCCAACAAGCTGAATCATTGCGCCACCTGCTGTTTGCGTTGTGCGCGGGCGCGGGCCTCGTGATGCTGGGCGTGGCGCTGTACCTCCGCTGGTGGCTGCGCCAGCTTCGCCGCCGGGGCCAGTTGCCGGTCATTCTCAAGTGGCCGCTTCCCGTCCTGCCGCACGCGCACTACAACGCCACGCACGCCGCGGACCTTCTCGCGCGGGGGCAGGCGTTGCTCGAGCAGAAACATCCCGTGGACGCGCTGGCGTGCTTCGAGCAGGCCATCGCGGTCGAGGCGCCCACGGCGAGTATGTTCATCAAACGGGCCGCGGCGCTGGAACGACTCGGCCGGCTCGACGAGGCGCTGGCCAGTTACGAACAGGCCCTCACCCTCGACGCTTCGCACGCCGACGCCTACGTCGGCAAGGGTAACGTTCTCAATCGCCTCGAACGTTATCAAGAGGCTCTCGTATGTTTCGAGCGGGCCGGCAACCACCAACCCCACAACCACGTGTTGCCGCTCGGGTCCCACGCGACGCAGTGAGTCGCGGGGCGCGTTCGGAGTTGCGCTGGTCGCGGCTTGCGGTGATTGGGATTGACCGCTACTCTGAGATGCATGTCCACGATTTGTGTGTATTGCGGTTCGAGTCCCGGCAGCGACCCGGCATTTCTGCGGGCGGCGCGAGAGGTGGGCGGGCTGATGGCGCAACGGGGTCACGCGCTGGTGTATGGCGGCGGGAATACCGGTTTGATGGGAGTCGTGGCCGATGCGGTGCTCGCGGCTGGCGGACAAGTGGTGGGAGTGATTCCGGACAACTTCGTTCGCCAGGAGCTGGCCCACAAGGGACTGACCAAACTTCACGTGGTCTCGACGATGCACGAACGCAAAGCGTTGATGGCTTCTTTGGCGGATGGTTTTTTGGCCCTGCCCGGCGGCATCGGCACGCTGGAAGAGATCGCGGAAGTATTCGTGTGGACGCAACTGGGCCTGCACACGAAGCCGTGCGCGCTGCTCAACATCAATGGCTACTACGATCCGCTGGTTTCATTTCTTACGCGCATGACCGATGCGCGGTTTCTGCGGGCCGAACAGTTGTCGCAGTTGATCGTCGCCCGCGAACCGTCCGAGGCGCTGGACCGTTTGTTGTCGTTCACCCCGACGGTGATCGAGAAGTGGATGGACCGGAAACAAGCTGGTTAGCACCGTGGAATGGAGAAGATGATGCCCTCGGAGCCGGAAGAACAACAGAGGGGTTGGCCAAAGTGGCTGGTCACTCTCGTCTGGGTCTCCAGCGCCATCGTGGTCGCCTTGATGTTCATGCCAGCCTCTGGAGGACCGCGGGACAAACGTGTCCGCTCGAATTGTCTGGGCAATGAAAAGACGATTCTTCTCGCCATTGCCATGTACGCGGATGCGAACGGTGGCCGATGTCCCATGGATTCGACGAACCCGACGCTTGTGGGAAGCATGCGACTGTTGAGCAACGTGCTGGGGACCGCCACGGTGTTGTATTGCCCCAGCGACAAACGTCCGGGCGCGCGGGCGGAGTGGGATTTCAAGAAGCTGACGACGTTGAGCATCAGCTATTCGTACGTGCCGAATCTGAAGTGGCAGGATACGCCAGATTCTCCCCTGATCATGGATCGGATCTACACGACGTCGAAAGACAGCGCGTGGCCGAACAACGGGAATCACGGAAACACAGGCGGCATTATTGGATACAATGACGGCCACGCTGCGTGGGAGAACACAGTCTCAGTCGCGCTGAAAGACAAGGATGGCAAAGAGGTCGTGCTGAGTCCGTGATCGGCGCCGCCTTTCGGCTTGAGACTTGGGGAGCGTGGCGGTAGCGTACAGGAAGTGACGGAAGCAGAATGGCTGAACAATCATCCCAAGGAGAGGAGTCGATCATGGAAACATCGCAGACACCGGAAGGCAAATGCGGTTGTCCGTGCCACTGCGTGACGGGCATACTCGTCGCGTTGATTGGGCTGACGTTTCTACTGGGTGCGTTCAATGTGTTGAGCGCGAGAGTCGTCGAGGTCACGTGGCCGATCCTGGTGATTCTCATCGGCGTAAAGAGCGTTTGCTGCGCGAAGTGCAAGTGCTGCAAGTCGGCATAGGCTGCGAGATGACCACAGGCGCGGAGGCCTGTGCCACCATCGAATCGTCAGGCTTGCGGAAGGAGCGGAAGAAAGATGAGAACATCCTTGGTTGCGTTCTACGGTCTCTGCCTCTTCGCCATTGGCCCTGCGTTCTGCCAAAGCGGATCGTCGGATGGACCGAAGTCAGCGCCGAGGCCCTGGCCTTATGGCCCGTATGACAAGCTGGCGGTTCCACAAAACCCGTCCGCTCTCGAGATTGAGCACCCGGAGCCTCTCCAACGAAAATCGGTCATTATTTATCGCGGCGTCCAAGCCGAAACTGTGAACGTCGGCGTGACCAACAACCTGGCGCCGGTGAAACCAGCGTCACGGACCAAGTGAGATGTTGCCGGGACGCTCTCTTTCATCGGGGGCGGTTCGTGTCATCGTGGTGATGGTTTGCGGCGCGGGCCCAAGGCTTCCTTCGTTTTTTTGCACTTGACGTTGAAACTTGTTTGCCGGGCCGCGGGGTGCGGCGTTATACTGGTGGCGGGGCAGTAGCCAAGAGAAAGCGTCGGATGACACGCCAGCAATTATTGGACAACCTTGACGTGGTGCAGAAAGCCCAACGGCGATTTGTCATCATGGTGGTGTGGGCCGGCTTGATCTTTTCGTGTTTCGCGCTGGTGTTCGTGAAGGCATTTCGGAGTCGGATCATCGTCGTCGAAGTCGCCGCGCTGTTGCTCTTCGCGACGGTCGTGGCCGACCTGCTGCGGCTGTTGCGGCAGCGGGCGAAGCTCGGGTTGGTTTGCCCCAAATGCCGCGATGTCTTCGGCGTGGAGAAATTCCAGGTGGTCATGACCACCGGCAAGTGCCGCAACTGCGGCCACCAGATCCTGGATGATTGACATCCGCGGTGACGCGGTTACTTCCGTGCCAGCCACCGGATCACAGCCGGCGTCTTGTTTCCGAAGAGCACCTTGACCGCGACGCGGATTTCGTCGCGGGATTCGGGGTTGCGTTTCCAGCGGTGCTGGAGCGAGCGCAGCCACGAGTCGTAGGGTTTGCCGACGCGATAGGCGGCGCGCGGTTCGGAAACCTTGAAGGCACGGTTACCCGACAGCAGCTTGTGCATCTGGTCGAGCGAGATGGGTTTGGCAGTGAACGCTTCGGCGTGAATCCCGAGGCGATAGGCGATCGACTCGATGCCCTTCGTGGACGGGATGCGCTTGCCCGAAGTGAAATCGCTGACGGAGCCCTGGCTGATGCCGAGTTGCTCCGCGGCCTCGACCTGCGTCCACCGCGCTGCCGCGAGCAGCATGCGAAAGTTGGCGGTGAACACTCGGCGAGTATCAGAATTAGATGTTGACATGGTTATCGCTTTCCGATATTGCGGTGTGCCATGGGGATGTATGGGGTATTTGCATTGGTACTATGCCCACCAAACCATAGTCCCGCCGCAAACACAAGTCGAAAACCAAAAAGAATCGCGCCCCGGACGTTCCAGTCGGCGACATCCGCGACGCGTCCTGACGACCCATGAGCCGCGCCGCCAAGAAGGCAAGGACCCGGAAGCCGGCGAAGCCGGCCGAGTCGGTATTTCAGCAGTCGTGGTTTTTCCAGATGCTCCCCTCGCCTGTCAACGGCGAAGTCCGTTTGCGCATGCGGCGTCCGTCCCCCTGGGTCAGCGTCGCCGAAGCCACGGAACTGATGGCCTGCTCGATTCAAAAGGTGCACAACCTTTGCGAAGAAGGCACCCTGGAATGGCGCTGGCTCGATCACGCAGGTTCGGGCGGCAAAAAACTCGTTCTCGTCGATTCCATCCAGCGTTACATCACCAAGAAGTCGTAACTCCCGGTATCCCACCCGCAACTGGCGCTACGGCAGCCAATCCTGCCCGGAAGGAATGCGACCGCGGTTGAAACCGACACCTACTGCGCGCCTCCCAGAAACCTGTCGTGCATCCAGAAGCCATTCTCAACCTTCCCGTTCGGATAGGTCATCGTGCCCATCCCCTCCATGATCCCGTCACGGAACCGACCCGCATATTTACGACCATCGGGCCACCGCATTTCACCCGGACCGTCAGGCAATTCGGCAGCATTTTCCACGAGTTTCCAGTCTCCCCGGTATCGGCGCCCGTCTTTCCACGTGATCGTTCCACCGCTCCTGGTTCCGTCGCGGTTCCAGGTCCCCACCTCGAAGGTGCCGTCGGGCGCGACCCACGCTCCACTCGCCTTGTAGGGTGTGCCCTTCCTGAATTCACCTTGCTGGTAGGTCCCATCCGGCGACGTGAAGGTTCCCTGCCCATTCATCTCGCCATCCTTGAACTCCCCTACGTACTGGGCTCGACCGGGCAACTTCAGCGTTCCGTGACCCTCCGGCTTGCCGCCTTTGAACTCGCCCACGTACTGTGATCCGTCTGCCAACGTCAGCGTTCCCTGGCCCTCGCGCTTGTCATCCTTGAATTCGCCCACGTACTTTTCTCCGCTCGGCATCGTCACGGTTCCCTGGCCACTGCGTCTGCCATCCTTGAACTCCCCCACGTGCTCCATCCCATTGGTGAAGGTCATCGTCCCCTGCCCATTGGGCCTGCCCTCCCGAAACTCGCCCACGTACTTCGACCCATCAGGCAACGTCATCGTTCCCTGCCCATTGGGCTCGCCCTCCCGAAACTCGCCCACATACTGGCTTCCGCTCCGCCAGGTCAACGTTCCTTGACCGCTGGCCTTGCCATCCTGGACCGGGCCCACGTACTGCCGCCCGTCTGCCAGCGTCAGGGTTCCCTGGCCATTCGGATTGCCGGCCTTGAACTCGCCGACGTATTGCTTTCCGTCGGGCCACGTGCAAGTTCCCCGGCCCTCCGGCTGGCCGTCCTTCATCTGGCCCACATACTTCGCGCCATTCGGGAACGTTTTCACCTGCTGCTCATTTCCCTTGCCGCATCCGCCGCACACCGCCAGCACCAACGCCGCGCCAATAATTGTCAGAAAAGATTTCATACGTGCCTTCATCGTCGTTTCCACCAACGCGTCCCGGAACAGATCGCCCACACCAGCCTCATCACGCCGGCGGTCAACACCACCGGGATACCCACGCTGATCACCAGCAGCAACCCGTTCATCTCCGGCATCGCATTGAACACCGGCCCCGTGATCCTCCACAGAAATATGAAGAGAATCCCAAACACCACCGCCCCCACGCCCACCACAATCAACACCTTCTGCATGGACCCCATCGTAGGCTTTCCCATCGCAGGCGTCAACGCTCGGCAGGTCGCGCTCACTTGATCTCCTACCGAGAGACGTTGTCGACGGTCAGATAGTGAATTTCTCCATCCTCTGTGCAGCACATGAAGCGTCCGTTATCCGAGATGTTGGATAGAGATGAACAGTCCCGCGACAAAGGGTAAGTCGCAAAAGCGGTTCCAGTTTCCATGTCCCATGCCTTGATTTGGTGAATGAGTTCCTCGTCCCCTGATGCGACGAGAACCGTTCTGTTATTGGGTGCGATGGCGATCATCGCCACGTCATCCCAGCCTACAGGTTCATCGAAGCGGCGCACCAACTGGTGGGTCGAGGCATCCCACAATTCCAGCGAGCAGCACAATCCACCATACACGATCCATCTGCCATCCGGAGAGACGGCATACCTGGCCAAGAAGAATTCGCCGGCATTTCGCACAACAGATTCGGCGTCTTCCCCGAAGCGCCAGAAATGTGCGGTTCCTTCATCCGTCGCAAACACGGCCACCTGCCCATCTGCTGTGGTGCTTAAGTATGAGACCTCACCTTCGGAGAAGCTTTGACGCATTCGTGTTGACAGTTCGTTGAAACACTTTCCACTGGCAATATCCCAGATGCGCACCGCGTCTCCATCACACGACGTAACTGCGAATCTGCCGTCGGGGGTCAATGCAGCCTGTGAGATTTCATAGCGGGGGGTCCAGGGCCGTGTGAGTTGAGCGCGTACCTTTTTGGATAATCTGTGTTCGCCTCGCAAACGGGCCGCATCCCTTTCAACTTTCGGGAGGACCTTCTTTGCAAGTTGTTCAAGAGACGCCGGGGAGATTATTTCGCGAAGGATGCCGCCCTTTAAGTCGACGACGTAGAGCATTCCATCACGATAGGCAAGCAGCCCAGTCTCAGTCTTGGCATCAACACAGGTTGCAATCAAAGGGGGCCGTTCGTCACCGCCAACGTTTGGTCCAGCTTGAGCAAATCGACTAACAGTTAGCAAGGGGTTGGATTCTCCGAACATGAATAGTGATGCGCTGCCGTCCGAATATCCCACAAGCGCTTTCGTGCCGTCTTTAGACACACTGCCACAAATCGACGTCTTCACGACCTCGGATCGCGCAGGGAATATCTGACCATGTTTCAGATCGAGAACGTGAGCCCCCGCAACTGCCAATGCGCCGTTCGCGGCCAGAGTTATTCTCCGTGTGGAACATGTCAGTGGAAATTCTCGAAGCAACTTGCCGGATTTAATGTCCCACATCCTCAAAATTCCGGCCGCATCCTGAGCGCATGCAATTCGTCCGTCGGCAGTGATCGCAACCGCATAGACGTACGGGAATTCATCGGGGACAAACAACCGCAACACACGTGCTTTCAACACGTCTACAACCCAAACACGTCCTTTCCGCGTTCCAAAGACAACGAACCTCGCGTCCGGTGTCAAAGCAACACTGAGAACATGTGAGTCAACTCCTAATTCCAAAACAGGTTGTCCTGTCGCCACATCCCACAACTGCATGTCGTGATGATGAGTTGCCACAGCTATGATCTTGCCGTCGGGGCTTATGGAGAGGTCGTGAATCTCTTTGTCACCCACGAACAGTTCGCGCACAATCTTGCCGCTGGCCAGATTCCACACGCTTAGACGCTCATCATTTGTGGCTGTGACGGCCAATTGACCATCGGAGCTGACAGCGGCCGCTCGCAGTTTGCCACAATCTAATACCAGAGGGTGGTCAGCAGTGTTCAGGTCCCACACAAAGTCGCCGAAGACCACAGTCTGCAAATCTGCGGAAGCGGCAAGTCGATCAATAACAGTGGATGGTAGACGCGTTCCCTCCGGAAAACGGTACGAAATGCTACGAAGCTCTGCCCCGGTCGGGAGATCGCAGGTGCGAAAGGTCAAAACGGTCTCATGCGTTTTTTCCTCTTCGCGACCAATCACTACGAGAAAACGTCGAAAATCCGGGGTGACAGCTTCGCCACCTCGTTCCGGTAAAGCGCGAAGCAGAATGGGCTTGTCAAGACTGAAGGCGGGGCGGTTGACCCGTCTTATCCACGGATCACGTCTGTTCTGAGATGCTATTTCTACGCTATCGGCGATAGCCCCGGAGGAAGCGCGATTATACGCGAGCGCCAATACATCTACATGTGCATCCGCCAAGAGATGGCTGCACGTCGACACGAACATGCTGAATTCCTGAATGCGGCTCGCCTGCAATGTGGCAGTGTCGGGTTTCTTTCCCCGCGGTCTTGCGGACGCAGATTGTTCCATAGCGGAGATAACGGCTGAAGTCATCGATGATCGGGAAAAGTATCGACTTGGCAGACTATGTCCAAGTGCCGCTACTGGACTCCGCTTAATCATCCGCACCCCGTAATAGTCTTCCTCTTTCTTGGCTGCCAATCGGCGCTTCATCGCCCTTAGAACGAGCCCGGCACCCTTGTCAGGGTGAGGATCTTTGCCTCCTTTCAGAACGGATTTGACGCACTCAGTTGTCCACCGCTCAACGGGAGGCGGAGACGGCACATCGAACGGATTGTACCGAACGTATCCGGGCCATACCTGCAAGGCGGTCTGATAATCCCGCAAGAGTGCTGGAACTTCCCCGGATCGAACCTTCTCTTCAATGAACGTGAGATCAGTTAAGGTGACTTCCAACTTCGCCAATGCCACAGCCTGCCGTGCGTTGGAATCGTGGGCGGCAACGACATCACAGAGGTGCGCCACGTAGTAACGCAAGGCGTAGCGATGGTGGTGGTCCCGGAACCTTGAGCACCATTCAATGAGTTTATCCCCGACAAGTTCCGCGACTCTTGGCCTTCGCTGTAAGACAAATGCGCGAAACGCGCTGTGAAATATGGTGTACCGTTGTTCGCCTCGTTCTTCCAGCACTGTTCGCGCAATGCTAAAGGCACGTTCTGTCGCCGTAGGCTGCCAGCCGAGTACCGCGGCAACGTCCTCAAGAGTGAGAGGTTCTTTGGCCACCGCAAATAACGCTAGAAACTCTGTGCAGGATATCGATGCGGGTTTCCCAAGGAGCTCACGCTCCTCTTTGCACAATTGTCCAAACCTCTCGCGCGGTAAATGGCCATCGGCAACCAGGCGTTCCAACATTTGCACCTTCGAGCGAAACTGGGTTTCCACTTGAGCCCGCTCGTTTGCGCAACCAGTGCGCTCGATGGATTCAAGGACGCGCTCGTAATAGGCGCCTACCCCAGCAGGTAAATCCCCTGCTTCCGCAAGGGTCATCCTCTTCGCTGACAAGTCTTCAACCAGAAGGCGCAAGTACACGGGACTTCCCTCGGACATCTTGACCACTGCCTTAACGAAGCTTGGAGTCGCGGCGACCTCATACCAGTTGCAGACTTCGTACAGCATCGCGCGGACATCTTTCTCGCTCAAGCGTGCGAGTATAAGGTGCTCAGCTTTGTCCGGCCCAAACTTGGCCCCGAAAGCGTCGGTCCCTAGCATTTCAGGTCTGGTTGAGAGCAACCAGCGAGTGTTGGCGGGTAACGTATCGGGGTCTGGGAGCCAATCCAAAATAGTTCTTCGACTCTTGCCTGGAGTCACTGCGGGGACAGATCGCTGCGCTTCATCCAAACCGTCGATCAAAACAACCACAGGATGGGGTGACTTAGCAGCAACTTCATCGAGCAATCGACGAAATTCATTAAGGTAGTCTGATGCTTCGTTGCCGGTCGGTCGCTGCCATTGCAGGCCGAATTGTTTATACACATTGCTTAATTGAAGTCCCAGATTCTCAAAGATTCTCAGGGGATCACACGTCGCCGCGTCGCCTTCGCGAATAAAATGGCGAAGAGGGAAAGCGCTTTTCGCCCATTGCGCAAGCAAGCTAGTTTTGCCGACGCCCGGCGGTCCCACGACTACCAAAACACGCTTGGCCTTTCCGGTGGCAAAGGCAGCCAGCTTCTGCAATTCCTTTACCCGTCCGACAAATTGACCAGTCAAATCTAGGATTATATCCGAAGATGGTTGCGGCGGCAGCACAGCACCGCGAACATCCTCTTCTGGAGGGCGCGGAAATGCTCTGCTAAAGTCCGCCTCGCGGTGATCTGGCTCAAAAAACTCAGCGTGCTCGCCGGATGCATAGTCGAGATACTTGATCGCCGCCCTCTTTTTACCGTTAAAGAACAAAAGCCGTTGTCGATCATCTGCCTTGCCCTCTGTGACAAGCAAGGGGTGCAAATCCAAAAAGTTGCCCGTTTGAGGCTCGTAAATCACCACGTGACCACTGGGTAGTGAACCCGCGGTGATGCCTTCGTCGTGGTCGCTTCCAGCCGTGTGCCCCTGAAGGCATTTGACTCGCCACCGGTTCTGCCCTTCGCTTCCGACGACAAGCATCAACCACAAGCTACTGAACGGAGCGACAGCTTCAACGACTTTCGTGAGGGAAGGAAGATACTCAAGCGTCTTTGCATTCGCTAGCGAGTCCCCTACAGTGGCCCCGTGCCCCTTGAAATCGTTGCGCAGATTCAGAAGTGCGTCGAACTGCTTCGTCTTTGTGAGATTAGTGATGACACTGGCGAACATGAAGTGCGGCTGGGCGTTCAGATGGGTCGAGACCTTACGCAAGAGTTCGGCATAGTCTCCCAGCTTGGGCCTCTGGAGCTTACGGCGAATCAGAACATCTGTCTCAGCAAAGCGCTCCTGCAACTTCTTGGCGTAGAAACCTTGAATGGAAATGGTGGCCGCGCATTTCAGGATGACTTCGAAACAGTCAATGAGTCGTTGCAGTTTAACCGACGGGTGTTGTTCCTGCACAACGCTGAAACAAGCTACCGCTATCGGCTTGGGCATCTTGGTTAGATCCACTGTGTCGAAAGGCCCTACCATGTTGGTGACTATACTGCCGAGCCACAACATCTGTAGCAAGTCGCAACTGGCCACAGGAACGATCACCTTCACGCGCTCGCCCGGCCTTCCCGTCACCGACTTTTTCCCGCGCCTGTCTGCATATCCACTGGCTGGTTGATCGTATCCGGCTGACGGTGCACGAGGGCATTGCCTAGGGATTCTTACGGCCGGACAACAACAATCCGCCACCCTACAAGCCAGATTTTTATTGACAATGACGGGCGATTGTGAAAAATTTCACAACTGGCGAGGGTGAAGCAGCCGCGTACGCAACCCTAACGACCAACGGGACTCAGGTGAGCGTCAACGACACGCAGGCGACGCAAACGCAGAAGTTCTATCGCGTCGACATTTCAGTGCCCTGAGGAGAGGCTAGGAAGCGCAGCCGAGAGGACGAAAAGCGGCCGACAAAACAGCCCAGACCGCGTTCACCACCCAGTGAACCGTCCCCGGCTGCGCTTCTATTTTGGATGAGGTCATGTCAAGAGCAGGTTCGCGGCGTGAGCGGACGTGCTACGTGCCAGATATTGACTTTTCGGCGGGTTTATGGCATAAAATGCAGTTGGTGTTCTGATTTATTGCGGTTCCGACGATGTTGGCTATCCGAGTCTCATGATATTCGGGTCGGTTGGCCACCGTCGTCGAAGCTGAACGGAGAACTATCTGTGGGATAGTCACTTGCGACGGGAAACAGAGTCAACACGCGACGTACGTCAAATTGGATGCATACAGCAGAGGTCTTTGTCTATGAAACATTTCCTTCGTGGTTTTTTTGTTATTGCCGCACTCATCGGCTATGCGTTGCCCAGCCACGCCACGATCTACCTTGACGATTTTTGGGCCGACGGTTCGCGTGCGATCCAGAATCTGCCGACGGAATCGGCGTGGTTCGCCACCGGTTCGCAGATAACCGCTGCGACTTCGAACATGACCATGACTGTCGGCAGCAGCGCGATCCTAGTCGTGACCTACTTTACGACCAATAGCACCACCCTCCCCGTGCAACTAAACGTGGGCGATACGTTGCAGGCGACATTCGACCTCACATTCAACGGGGTGCCGGGGCTGAACAGCTCCGAGGGCTTCCGGATTGGGTTGTTCGATTTCTACGATTCCACCTTGTCTCCCAAGCGGGTGACTTCGGACGGATCCCTCAGCAGCACCAGTGGCCTCGGCAACGGCGTGCAAGGATACGCCCTGTTCCAGAACATGGCCACGGTGTTCACGAACGCGAACCTGTCGCCGATCGATATTCGCAAGCGCACGAGCGTGACGGACAGTCGCCTGCTGTCAGCGAGCAGCGACTGGACGCCGCTGGGGATTGGTCCGGGCAACAGCGTCACCGGCTTTCCGGGCTTCACCAACAACGTCCCCTATATCTTGCAGTTGTCGCTGCAGCGGATGGACACAAACTCGCTCTTGGTCACCGTTTCCTGGGTGAATACGGTGAGCGGCGCGTCCCTGACGACGTCCTTCACGGACACTGCGGCCACCAATTTCAATTTTGATGGAATCGTCCTTCGTCCGCAGGACAACTCGACCGCGGCGGGGACGACTATTTTCACTGAAGCCAGGGTGGAAGTGATTCCCCCGGGGCCTCCGTTTATCAGCGCTGATCCGCAGGATCAGTCGATCTTCGTGGGCCAGAATGCTTCGTTCACCGTTCTCGCCAGCGGGACGGCGCCGTTGTTCTACCAATGGTATTACAACGACACGAATGCCGTAGCCAATGCCACGAACTCCACATTGACTGTCACCAACGCCGCGGTTTCGGATTCGGGCGGTTACTCCGTCCTCGTGTCCAACGGCTTCGGCTCGGTGACGAGCGCGGTGGCCCAACTGTCAGTGACGATTCCCGATCCCCCCTCGATTATTACGCAACCGCAAGACCTAACCGTTTTGCCCGGACAAACCGCCACGTTTACCGTGCAGGCGGGCGGTTCCGAGCCGTTTATCTACCAGTGGTATTTTAACACCACCACGCCGGTGCCCAACGCCAACGATTCCACACTGACGATCACCAATGCCCAGGTCGCGAACGCAGGCAACTATTCCGTGGTGGTCAGCAACCTCGCCGGCACGGCCATCAGTTCCAATGCGGTCTTGAACGTAAATACGAATCCCGTGGCGCCATCCTTCACCTCCCAGCCCATTTCGGCCATTGTGTTGGCGGGAAACACCGCAATCTTCAGCGCTAGCGTGATCGGCACGCAGCCGATCAGTTTCCAGTGGAACATTAACGGGACGCCGATTGCGGGTGCCAACTCGAATGTTCTAACTCTGATCAACGCGCAACTCTCTGACGACGGCAATTACACGTTGACGGCCTCCAACAACGTCGGCAGTGTGACGAGTCAGGCGGCTTTGCTTACCGTGACTCCCCGGGTGCCGGTGCCCAATAGCGCGTACAATCTTGTCGGCTTCGGCCAAAGTAACGGCGGCGGTGGCCAGATTTCTGACAACAACACGAGTTTGTGGTACCACGTCTACACGGCCACGGATCTGGCAGTGGCGCTTAATAGCAAGACGGTCAAAGTCATTGAGATCATGAACGATCTCAGTCTCGGCTACACGGAGATCCCGTCCGCCGCCAAGGCAACCAGCGAACCGTTCCGAGCCTCCCCCAATAGCCCGCTGTTGCACCCGGCGCTCTTGCAGACCGGCGTCAGCGTCGTCGATATCCAAAAGAAAACCGGCCTCACCATCTTTTCGGCGAATGGGTCGACCATCCGGCACTGCAAGTTCAACGTGAAGAATTGCTCTAACATCTTGATCCGCAACCTCCGGTTCGACGAACTCTGGGAATGGGATGAAGCCACCAAGGGCGGGTATAAGCAGAACGATTGGGACTTCATCACGCTCGGCGACAGCGGCTCAGTCACCAACATCTGGATTGACCATTGTACGTTCACGAAATCTTATGACGGGAATGTCGACACGAAGAGCGGCTGCAACAACCTTAACTTCTCATGGTGCAAATACACGGGAGACGATGGCGCCACCAACCCCAATAGCTTCGTGTGGCAGCAGATCAACGCGCTCGAATCGAATTCGACGGCCTACACGATGTATCACTTCCTGCGCAGCAATGGATTCAGCACCACCGACATCGTCACCATTTGTCAAGGCCACATCAAGACCATGTTGGTCGGGCAATCCGATCTCGATTCTCAGAATGCAACCCTGACCGGCACGTATCAACATAACTGGTTCATCAACTGCGGGCAGCGGTTGCCTCGGTTGCGCGCCGGAAACGTGCATTTCTACAACAACTACGTGGATGACACGCTGGCGCTGGCGGCACAGCGTATGCGCAACCAGCGCGCCGGCGCGATGCCCGTGGCGAACCAGGGCACGCTGAACAATACGTATGATTTCCAGTCCTTCGTCAACGGCACCACCTCCACTGAAAACGGCGCCACGCTGGTCGAAAGATCCGTGTACCTCGACTGCACCACCCCGCTGCGCAATAACGAGACCGATCCCTCGAAACCGGCATACACCGGCAAGATCATGGCGCTCGACTCGATCTACCATATGGACAATTCTGACGGCTCGACCACGGATTTCCGCGGCGTCAGCACCAACGCCCCCGGCAGTACGTATTTCGGGCCCGTTCAAGCGCCTGTCATTCCCTTCTCGTGGAATCTGACCGGTAACCAACTGCCGTATGCGTATTACCCGGACGATGCGGGGCAGGTCCAGTCCATCGTCACTGATCCCCAGCAAGGCGCCGGCGCCGGGGTGCTTACGTGGAACAAGACCAACTGGCTGGCGACGTCCTATCCTCCCACGGGCCCGGTCATCGTCGCCAGTCCCCAAAGCCAGACCGTTTCGGCGGGCCAAAACGTCAGCTTTGTTGTGGTCGCCGGCGGGAGTAACCCCTTGAGTTATCAGTGGTACTTCAACACCAATTCACCGATCGCCAACGCCACCAACGCCACGCTGGCACTCACGAGCGTCCAAGCCACCAACGCCGGCGCGTATTCCGTTATCGTGAGCAATAGCGTTAGCGCGACGAACAGCGCCCTCGCGATGTTGACGATCCCGTCGCCGCCGACATTGACGCCGTTCCAGAGCTGGCAAATGCTGTACTTCGGTTGCACCAACAGCGATACCCTGTGCACGCAGGCCGCGCCCAATGCAGATCCCTACGGCAAGGGCATCAGCAACTTCAATCAGTTCCTGCTGGGCCTGAACCCCGTGAATCCGGCTTCCGTGTTCCGGATTCTCAGCGTCGTGCCGCAGGGCAATGATATGGTGATCACTTGGACGGCTGGAGGCGGGCCCACCAACGTGGTGCAGGCGACGAGCGGGGACGCCAACGGCGGCTACTCGACCAACTTTACAGATCTCAGCGGGCCGATCGCCATCCCGGGCAGCGGAGACACGACGAACAATTATCGTGAAATCGGCGGCGCGGCCAACCCGTCCCGCTACTACCGCATCCGGCTGGGGCCGTAGACCGTAATCAAAGCGCGGCCGCGAGCGGCTGAAACGTCAACCGACAAAGGCGCGTTCACGACTCCGTGAACTGATCCCCGGCTGTGCTCCAACCGAGCACGCTCTCAGTCGAAAACCGGTTGACAAGCAGGCCGTAGGTTCTCGAATTGATGGCCCGGCCATTCCAGCGTTGCATCGCTGAATCCGACTGCCTACACTGCGCCGCAGCGGACCAAGCTGTGCCGAATCGAAGCGACCATGAAGATCATTCTCTCGATTCTTGTACTCGCGGCGGCGATGGCATTCGCCGCCGAGACCAATCTCACCCTCACTGTTGACGGCGTCACCTACACCGGCGTCCGGTTCGGACGCGTCACTCCCGGCTCGGTTGTGGTCTTCCATTCCACCGGCGTCGCGACCATCCCCCTGGAAAAATTGTCGGCGGAACTTCAACAGCAATTCAATTACGACCCGCAAAAAGCCGCCGTCTGGCGGGCGCTCCAACAAAAAGCCGCCGAGGCCCAACGGAAGGCCGACGCCGCAGCCGCCGAAGAAAACCGAAAAGCCGCCGCCGCCGTGGAATGGACCCTGACCGTTGAACGCGTCCTGCCCGATGGCATCGTCGCCCGCGGCTGCAAGACCAGCGACTTGCGGATGACGCTCCCCGCCCCGCCCTCTGGTCTCTCCACCGACAACCGGCCGACCCCTCCCACAACGTATTGCCCGAACCCGGTCACGATCTGCCTCGTCGATGATCCCCATGTCGCCGAACTTGCCGAAGGCAACAAGTTCACCGCCCGCGCCTACAAGGAAGGCGTGATTATCATCGAAGGCCGCTCCCGCGAACAGTGGGTGTACTACGATCCGCTGCATCCCAAGCCCGCCCCACCGCTGCCCACTCCGCCGCCCGCTCAACAACCCATTTCCCAGCCCGTTCCGCCCGCGCCCCCGGGCGCCCTGGCCGAGCTTCGTGACAGCGGCGCTTTCGGGTTTCCTCAACGAAACGCCAAGGTGCTCTGGAACCATCCCGCCTTGCGCTTCTCGGTGTGGAACAACGATCAGTATCTTTTCGCCCAGGCCGTGTTGTGGACCGACGGCGATTCTTCCACCATCACGAATGTGGCCGGTTACGAACTCGGCGATGTGTCCGAACTCTGGCTCGACCTGGGTGCCGACGGAAAAATGACCGCGAAGGTGGATCGCGAGTACGTGTTGAACCTGGTCCCCCACCTGCCGGGCCTGTACTACCAAATCCCCATGGGCAAAGGCGCCAACAGCGGCCCGAAAAGCGATACTCAGGGCCGGGGCGCGATCCGTTACGTGGAAACTTCCCCCGGAAACCGGGTCCGCGTGGACACGTTCCTCATTCCCATCGCCGAACTCTCCAAACAAATCGGCGACACGATCCGCCTCTGCTATTGGGCCCGGTCGCCGAAACCGTCGTTCATGCTCAGCACTCTCGGCCACGAGGACACACGCGAATTACAATACCTCGACGACTCCATCACCTTCCCCAAATCCTGCGACTACATCCTCGCCACCGGCGGCCCCATCGATCCCACCAAAGTTCCCGACGGCCGCCAGGACCCTCACTCGCCGTAACCCTGACGTATCCGGCTGACGGAGCCCGTAGGTTGAGGCCGGTGTTACCGCCGCTCCTGTTGTGAAATCTTCGCGTCCCCGAAGACGGTTTACGAAACCCTATCCTTCTTGAGCCAACCTTGGAGCGCCCGAATTTGATGGACAGGAGGATTGACTTAGTGATAGACTTCACGAAGTCAGCAGTTGCGAGTTGACGTCCTTTCAGCGCCAGCCCGTTTTGGGTCACGAGAGGGATTCTGAGCTATCCATCTCAAATCTTCGCGGGCGGATCGCGCCATGTTCGCACGACGAGCGGCGAACCATACCCTCGCGCCCCCTACCTCGATTTCCCCCGACAGGGGACATGATGAAAACGGTCACACACAAAATGCTTTCACTCGGACTGGCGTTGGCCGCGCTGGCGCTGAATCTATCGGTCATCCACGAGGCTCAAGGCGATTATTTCTGGGTCACCACCGGCCCGCTGACCACCGCACGCTATCTTCACGCGGCGACGTTGCTGCCCAATGGCAAGGTGCTGGTCGCGGGAGGCAGGAATACAAGCGATAGCACTGTTTCCAGCGCGGAGCTGTATGATCCGACCGGTGGAACGTGGACGGTGACCAGCCCGCTGGCCACCCCACGCGAGTTTCTCCCGGCGACGTTGCTGCCCAATGGGAAGGTGCTGGTTGCAGGGGGCTATAATGCCAGTGTTCTTTCCAGCGCGGAGCTGTACGATCCGGCCAGCGGGACGTGGACGGCGACCGGCTCGCTGTACACCGCACGCTACGTTCACACGGCGACGTTGCTGCCCAACGGGAAGGTGCTGGTCGCGGGAGGGGCAGGCAGCGAGTACAATGTTCTTTCCAGCGCGGAGCTGTACGATCCGGCCAGCGGGACGTGGACGGCGACCGGCTCGCTGTACACCGCACGCGAAGCTCACACGGCGACGTTGCTG
>Ga0187861_10000993_pt1 | contig 30898 bp, 30 predicted proteins | sample June2016WEW_10_1_3_FD_132986 | JGI IMG/M metagenome (GOLD analysis project Ga0187861, IMG submission 132986) | Peatland microbial communities from SPRUCE experiment site at the Marcell Experimental Forest, Minnesota, USA - June2016WEW_10_100 | ecosystem: Environmental > Terrestrial > Soil >...
GGCACCCAACTTCTCTCGAAGCGCCCCGAGATGTTTGCGCCCGGGCAGTGGCCGGGGTATTACTCCCGCGCTAAGGGAGTCGAGGTCTGGGACCTGGATGGAAACAAGTACATTGATATGAGCATCAACGCGGCTGGCGCTTGCGTTCTTGGTTATGCGGATCGTGATGTTGATGCTGCTGTCCGGACTGCCATTGATGCTGGCACCAATTCCATTCTGAATTCCCCCGAGGAAGTTGAGCTCGCGGATCTGCTCTGTGAAATACACCCATGGGCTCAGATGGTTCGTTACGCCCGGTCTGGCGGCGAGTCAATGACGATTGCTGTGAGGATCGCAAGAGCATACACGAAGAAGGACAAGGTGGCGTTCTGTGGGTACCACGGTTGGTTCGATTGGTACCTAGCTGCCAACCTCGCACGCGGTAACAACCTCGACGGCCACCTGCTCCCAGGACTGGACCCAGCAGGCGTCCCACGAGTGCTAGCGGGCACTGCGTTTCCCTTCCGGTACAACCACATTGAGGAATTGGAGGGAATTATCAAAGAGAACAAGGACGAAGTAGGAGTCGTTGTAATGGAGCCGATCCGAGACAGTTATCCCGAGAACGATTTCTTGAAGCGTGTTCACGAGGCCGCCGATGAAATTGGTGCTGTTCTCGTTTTCGATGAGGTCACTTCGGCTTTGCGCATGAACTCGGGAGGGATCCACCTAAGGCTTGGTGTGACTCCCGACATTGCTGTCTTCTCGAAGTCGTTGGGCAACGGCTACCCGATTGGAGCCGTTGTCGGGAAGGAAGATGTGATGCAAGCCGCCCAATCCACATTCATCAGCAGCACGAATTGGACGGAGAAGATTGGGCCAGTAGCGGCGTTGGCTACGGTCAGAAAGCACAGGCGCGTCAACGCTGGCGCGCACCTCATCGCCCTTGGAACACGCATTCAAGAAGGATGGAAAAGTGCATGTGAGGAGGCAGGGCTCAAGATAACGGTCAACGGGATTCCACCTCTAAGCCATTTCGCGTTCGAAAATGAAAAAGCCCAAGCCATGATCACCCTCTTCACACAATTGATGTTGAAGAAAGGATACCTAGCGTCCGGGAAGTTCTACTCAATGTATGCACACAAGCTCTCGGATGTGGATGCTTACTTAGCAGCTACGAAAGACGTTTTCCACTCCATCGCTGAAGCACTGAAGAAGGGAGATTTAGTGAAACAACTGAAAGGCCCGGTGGCCCACACTGGGTTCCACCGTTTGGCTTGAAACAGCCATGCCCTGAGCCGTGCTTGATGTTGGTTCAATTGGAAAATAACGTGATGATTGGGGGCAAGCGGGTAGGCGAATCTGTGCTCATCATAGCTGAGGCTGGTGTCAACCATAACGGAAGCCTGAGGAGGGCTCTGAAAATGGTAGATGAGGCGGCAAAGGCTGGCGCCGATGCCATCAAGTTTCAGACGTTCGTCGCGGAAAGGGTGGTCGCAAAACAAGCTCCCAAAGCCAACTACCAGAAACGGCGCGGTCGCGGAAAAACGCAACTGGAAATGCTGAAACCCTTAGAATTATCGCGTCAGGATTTCGTGGCAATTTCGGAGAGGGCAAGGAAGCGGGGAATCATGATGCTCTCCACCCCCTACGACGATGAGAGCGTGGACCTTCTGGAATCTCTTGCAGTTCCAGCTTACAAGGTGGCGTCCGGAGACCTCACCAACACTCCGTTGCTGGAACATATCGCTACGAAAGGCAAGCCCGTAATACTGTCCACAGGAATGGCGACCTTAGAAGAAATAAAGGCGGCAGTTGCTACGATTAGGCACCAAGGGAACGACAAGATAGTTCTGCTTCATTGTGTTTCATCCTATCCGAGCAAAGTGGCAGAATGCAACTTGCGGGTGATGCAACTTCTTCGGGACAATTTCAAAGTCCCCGTTGGCTTCTCAGATCATACCATGGGCACAGAGGTTGCTTTGGCCGCCGCTGCGCTGGGTGCTGTGGTCATCGAGAAGCACTTCACACTATCCCGCAGATTAATCGGGCCAGATCACAGAGCGTCGTTAGAGGTTCGGCAATTTCGCGAGATGGTGAGGGGCATTAGGTTGGTTGAGGAGGCCTTGGGTGGCCCAGTGAAAGTACCGACAAAGGAGGAGCTCACCATGCGTTTAGTTGCACGCCGCAGTTTGGTTGCCGCAGTGGAGATACCAAAAGATCATGTAATCGCGAGAGAGATGATTGCGATAAAGAGGCCGGGCACAGGAATCTCTCCATCAGAAATCCAGAAGGTTCTAGGGAAGATTGCGAGACGGGCAATTAAGCGGGATGAAGTCTTGACTTGGCATATGGTAGAATAGGAAAGTGTGTGGTCTCGGAGACCGGGGCTGGACTGCTGCAGATGGGTTATATTGTGATTGGGGTATTCAGCAGTGAATTGCGGATTCGTTCGGTGAATACGAATTGAGAAAACGAAGAGCAGCGGTGGGTAAGCCGGGTTCGATATACGCGACCGCTAAGATTACACCGCAAACGGAAGTTGAGTTGAGTGAAGATGCTTGGATCGGCGATTTTGCATTTGTGAACTTGGCGAAGTTGACGCTCGGTAAGGGCAGTCAGGTGAATACATTCGCGAGCCTTACGGGTGGAGGAGAAGTGAAGATTGGTGATTACAGCGTGATCGGGTACGGGGTACGAGTGATAACCGGAACGGATACCCCAGAGGGGAAGTATATGGCGGATAGGGCGCCATCACACGAGCGAAGTGTAGTTCGGGGAGCGGTTGAAATTGGGAACAATTGCTTCATCGGAGCAAATTCCGTGATATGTGTCTCTCACATGAACCCAAGAATAGAGATTGGGGATGGCGCCGTCATTGGAGCCCTCAGCTACGTGGACAGGAGCGTCCCAGCTCAGACCATCGGGTGGGGAACCCCGTTTGAAGCAAAAAAGGTACGAAGGATCTCTAGCTCAGAAACGGGAACTGTGTCGGAAGGGCGAAACGTGTGAAACGGGGCCTATTCTTAACCGTTAGGACTGGCTCAACAAGGCTTCCGGGTAAGGCACTTCTCAAGTTAGACGGCGAGACAATCGTTGAATTCATGATCGATCGCCTCAAACGTGCCAGAGTTTCTCAGACGTTCGTGCTCTGTACCACAGATCAGCCTGAAGATGATGTTCTTGAGGACATAGCTAAGCAGAAGGGCATTCTTGCTTTTCGTGGCAGTTCGAGCGACATCCTCTCTAGGCAACTTGGTGCAGCACACACCTATGGTTTGGATTTTTTCGTCAATGTGGAAGGAGACGATGTGTTCTGTGACCCTGAACTGGCTGACCGAACAGTGCAGCATTTCAACCAAGCAGGCGCCGATTTCATACGCTGGTCCGGGTTGCCTCTCGGCGCTTCACCAGTTGGCATTAGCACTCGAGCGCTGGCCAAGGTCTGTGAGTTGAAGGAGACCAACAACACTGAAACCGGTTGGGGATATTTCTTCACGGAAAGTGGATTGTTCAAGCTTGAGATCATTGATGAACAAGACCCCGAACTCCGGCATCCTGAAATGCGCATGACGATGGACTACCCTGAGGACTATGTCTTCGTGAAGGAAGTGTACAAGAGACTAAGTGGACGTGACTTCACGCTCCGAGACATTATGAACTTAGTCAAGAGTGATCCCACCATAACTGAACTTAACGCGCATCTTAAGGAACAATACTTCAGAGAGTTCAATCAGAAGAAGGCAAAGGTCAGCCTTAAGAAGCCCAGCTAACTGGCAGCTGAACACGAAACAGGAGAACGAAAATGAGGTTTGTCATCATAGGGCTCGGGTCAATGGGCAAGAGACGAATACGAAACCTTCAGGCGCTTAAACATAAACAAATAGTTGGATTCGACATACAGCCGGAACGGCGCCGAGAAGCAGAGGAAAAGTACGGTATCAAAACCTCTCCCACTTTCGAAGAAGCCCTTTCGCAACGACCGGACGCAGTCATCGTGTCAACACCTCCAAACCTGCACATTCGCTACGCGATGGAGGCTGCACGTCGAAACATCAACTTCTTCCTCGAAGCCAGCGTTCTGATCGACGGCATGGATGAGCTTATCGCAGAATGCAAAGGGAAGAATATCATTGCCGCCGCGTCTTCTACCATGAGATTTCATCCTTCCATACAGACGATGAAACGCCTCGTGGACGAAAATGCGATCGGCAAGATTCTTGCTTTCAACTACCACTCCGGGCAGTACCTACCAGATTGGCACCCGTACGAGGATTACCGCAAGTACTATGTTTCTAGGAAGGAGACAGGCGGATGCAGAGAGATAGTGCCCTTCGAGCTTTCGTGGGTCACTTGGTTGCTAGGGCCAGTAAAGAAGCTCTCATGCATGATGGGAAAACTCTCAAGAATCGAAGCAGACATCGACGACATATACCAAATGCTCCTTCAATTCAAGAATGGCGCCATCGGCAGTATGCAGGTCGACGTTATCTCACGATTACCCTTCAGGTTTTTCAGAATGATAAGTGATGAAGGTGTAATTACTTGGGATAAGAACCTGCGACTCGTGACTGTTTACAAGGCGTCAACAAAGAAGACCGAGGAATATCCCGAAGAGGAGGGTGTCGTTGTGGAGGGGTACTTCATGGAGGACAATATGTACATCAAGGAAATGCAGCACTTTATTGAAGCAGTCGAAGGGAAACACGAATACATGTATTCCTTGGAGGATGACCACAGAATACTCAAGTTGCTCTATGGAGCCGAAACTAGCTCTGACAGCGGAGTCACTGTTGAGACGAATTAGGTGGGACGGCGAACGAAAATGGGTCTTGTAAGCACGGCTAAAATAGTTGTACGACTCCTGCGTTGGGCTATTAACGTAACATTGATCTCTCACTGAGAATGGTTTGACTCGTGTTGTCATCAACTTTCTCCGGGAAAAGAATTCTAGTGGTCGGTGGGACAGGCTCAATAGGCGGCGCTCTTGTCCGAGACTTGCTGAAACACAACGTTGCTGTGATTCGGGTGCTAAGCAACGATGAGAACGGCCTGTTCGAAATGCAGCAGGAGTTGGGCGAAAGGCCCGACCTCAGGTTTCTGTTGGGAGACGTGAGAGATAGGGAGAGACTAGCACTTGCCCTGAGGGACATAGACATAGTTTTTCACGCAGCAGCACTCAAACACGTGCCGATTTCAGAATACAACCCGTTCGAGGTAGTTCAGACGAACGTGATTGGAACTCAGAATCTTCTGGAGGCGTCGGTTCGGGGGGGCGTTGAGAAATTTGTTTTTATCAGTACTGACAAAGCAGTGAACCCCGTCAGCACGCTTGGCGCCTCGAAGCTTCTCTGCGAGAAGCTTGTGCTTGATGCCGCCTCGTACAGGGGGCCGAAACTCACGGCCTTCAGTTGCGTGCGTTTCGGCAATGTGCTGGGCACTAGAGGCTCCGTGACCAACACCTTTCTTTCGCAGATCATGAAAGGCGGTCCAGTAACTATCACTCGAGAGGATATGACACGGTTTGTCATTCTTCCGGAAGAAGCTGTTCAACTTCTCCTCAGAACGGCTGAGACTGCCCGCGGAGGCGAGATTTTCGTTATGAAAATGGACGGCGCACGCATAGTGGACTTAGCACACGCAATGATTGATGAGTTAGGACCCCGATACGGCTTCAAGCCGGAGAATATCCGCATAGAGCAGATTGGGATGAGAGCTGGCGAGAAGTCGTATGAGGAGTTGATGACCGAGGAGGAGGCGATTCGTAGCTTCGAGTTCGGCAAACTCTACGTGATTGTTCCATGGAATCAAGCGACCCAAGGGTATTCGGGTTTCAAGCCAGCGAAGATAAGTAAGTACACCTCGAAGGACGTAAAACTCTTGAATGTTGATGAACTCAGACAACTCTGCAGGAAAATACCAACCGTGACTGGTTAGAAAGCAAGCGGCCAGGGGTTCACTAGAGTTCGAATGCACGCTCGAATTCGCACACAGTTCGGGCTGAGGTTTCTGGGTTGACTAAACTAGTCTTCGCTCCTGAAAAGGCAAAAATCCCTGAATCATTGAAGGGCGCCGAAGTCATAACACAAGATCAGCTGAGGGCATATACGCCGGCTGGTTCGGTCCGACGCGCGCTTGAATGGGTTCACAAAGTTGCTGAGGCGCCTGTCGACGGGTCGAGCCTTCTGGATTTGATGTGGTATGATGATGTGTCACTATGGTGGTTTGCCAATACTCTTCTTTTTTCCTCGGCTAGGGGTGCCGTACTTACGATCGAGCAAGTCGAAGGCGTCTTACGAGAAAAAACCCCCGACGAGGTCATTATCAAGGGGCTCGGGGAGACTGAGGGAATCATTGCCCAAGTCTGCCAGCGGAACGCCGTCAAATACACACATCCAAGGAAATGGTTCAGCACAGAAACATACGCGGACAATTTCAAGATAGCTGCAGGGCGTCTTCTCATCAGGATGAAAGAGTATAGGAGAAGGCGACTCTTCAAGGCTCAACGCAAAGCCACCTCAAAGACACCGCGCGTTCTCTTCCTTTCACCATCAATCAACTGGAGACCAGTCTGGAACTACGACTCGAGTAGTTGGGAAAGAAGAGATGTCTTCATGGGCCGCGTCATGGATGTGGCAAGCAAGCTAGGCCATGAATTGATTTGTGTCGACGTGGATTATTCACTCGACGGAAGAGTAGCCGTTCTGCGCGAGAAATTAGGAAGTGAGTCGCGGTGGGTTCCTTTCGAGCAATACCTTGACAGAATAGCTCTAGCCGAGCTGAAGGGGAACCCAGATTTTCGCAAATTGGCCAGAGTTTTCCAGACAGTCTCCCAAAGCCCAGCGTTCAAAGATGGCTTGCAGTATCACTCGATTCGCCTCTGGGATTTTCTTGAAAGCAGGTTCCGGCGCCTCTTCTCCGATATCCATCTGCTGAACTACGCGAAGATACTAGAGGGTGCGCGGCGAATGGTTCAAGTCGAAAGGCCCGACGCCCTCGTAATGACCTACGAAACTGGTGCGTATGCGAGGGCTTCAATCGTAGCCGCGCAGGAAATGGGTATTCCATCATTAGGTATCCAACATGGCTTCTTTACGGACGAGAGCGCCGAATACATGCACACTGGGACCGCGCTCACAAGGTCCGAGAGTGGTTGCCCAATCCCGACACGAACAGCGGTTGGCGGAACATACGCAAAGGACCTACTGACCAGAGTGAGCACTTACCCTGAATCAAGCGTGGTGGTGACCGGCCATCCAAAACACGACGACCTAGTCGATCTGATGAAACATGAGTCAGCACTCAGTAGGGGACAGATGCTCAGTGCTGTGGGCCTCGCCTCCTCGAACAAGACAATCATCGTGGCCTCGGGAGGATTCCACCTGAAATACGGATGGGTCCAGGAGTACGACAAGTACCTTCTTGAAACTACGTTAGACGTTGCTTTGAAGCGCAATGACACCCAGCTGTTGCTTAGACTCCACCCCATGGAGGACGGTGAGATGCAACGCAAAGCAGTAGAGGGGCGAAAGGGGGTTCAATGGGCGATGGTGAAAGGTGAAAGAAACGACCTGTTGTGGGCGAGTGATTTGTTTGTTACGTTGAATTCTGCGACGGCCCTCGACGCTCTCATTCTGAAGAAACCTGTGCTGATGTTTGAAGCCCGTCAAGGGGAAGTTCCGATGGTAGATATGGGAAATGCTGTCAGTAGGTACACTCTGAAAAATCTAGGTGAAAAGCTCGAAGCGGTGCTCAATGATTTGCATGCTGCGATGGTAGAGAGATCAATCGTGCAGGCTGAGATTCAGAGGCACGCGAATTCGGTTGATGGTAGCGCAAGCGCCCGAGTTGCTAAGCTGCTGGATGAGCTGGCGCGGAACCACGGGAGCCGCTTATAGATAGTCGTTACATGCCTTTTCTTCTTGGAGATCCTACGAAGCCACCCTGCACCAGCGTGGTCAGCTTCTTCTCCAAGTCATCCAGCTGCGCGATTTCCGATTCTGTCAAAAGGCGATTCGTTTCGGCAAGCTTCCGGATTAACCTCAACTGTAAGAGCGTGACAGGTGTGGTGACTTCTATTGAAATGCCCGGCGCGAGCTTGTATGAGTAGGGATTTCCTTCCACTGCTATGTCGGCTTCGCTGCTGAACAGGCCGCTGCGCTTGTAGTGAACCCAGCCGATTATCATGGACGATGGGCCACCTATTATGGTGGCCAAAAGGGCGAATGGTACGAATTTGGGAAAGATGACCAGCAGGTCTGGTATGTTTCTTTATTGCCAGATAGTACACTGTAATGAGCGTTGAGACGTAACCGAGGATGAAAGTTAGGTAGGTCGCGTAACCCAGCCTGAAATAGAACCATCCGCGATAAATGCCCTTCGGGCTAATGAAACTTAGCAATCTCAATTTCCAGCACAGCCGAGTTCGACCTGCTGCTGCGGTAGACAAGCTATTGTTCGCCTCATAGCATACAAATGAACCCTAGGTGGGGTACAGACAGAGTTCAATCATTGCTCGATTTCGTTGAGCAAGTCTCCTCTCGTTTGGAAGGCACGTTTGAACTGGCTTCATTCTGGAAGGTTGAGCGCGTAAGGTTATCTGATTGAAGCCTGACTATCTCGCCGGAGAAAGGGCGCGGACTTTTGACAGCCAAACTCAGCCTCATTCGTACAGCAGTCGGCAGTCCCCCGGCCGCAGGGCTAATAGTTCTGCTAAGGGCGAGGGGTGTGCGTGTGATCGGAACTGATAGCAACCCGTTTTCCTCAGGCCTGTACCTAGCAAGCAAAGGTTATGTTGTGCCAGAAGCCAGCGATCCGCAATATCTAGATGAACTGTTGAAGATTAGTGATAAAGAGAAACCGAAGCTCATAATCTCTGGCCCCGAAGAAGAGACCCTCAAACTCTCCAAGAACAGAACATCATTTGACGAACGGCGTATCTTGCTTCTGTGTCCAGATCACGCGACTGCATCGACATTCGCAGACAAGATCAAGACTCATGAGAGTTTCACTCGATTCAGAATTCCCACCCCGGAAATTTATGACGTAGATAGTGCGCGTTTTCCATGCATCCTGAAACCTCGATTTGGCAGGGGAGGCCGGCAGGTCTTCAAGGTCGAAAATCGAGAAGAGCTGAACGCTCTGATTAGGCGGGTGAGCGATCCCGTAGTACAAGAGTACGTCGACGGAGAGGAGTACTCCGTCGACACTTTCGCGGATATGGGAGCCAATCCATTGTCGGTAGTTCCTAGACTCAGACTTAGAGTTGAGTCAGGAGTTTCTGTCAAGGGCATGACGGTTCAGGATGAGGAGATTATCCACATTTGTGAGCAAATGGTGAAGGACTTCAAGCTCGCAGGCCCCGCCTGCATACAATGCGTCAAACGTGAGGGGGAACTCAGGTTCACAGAAGTCAATACGAGGTTTGGTGGAGGCTCCATTTTGTCAATGAAAGCCGATCCCTCCATAGTTAGCAATATCATACGCCTGGGACTCGGAAGAACGCCAATTCGGAGCAAGGGATTCAGAGCCGGGTTGGTCATGTTGAGGTACTATTCTGAAGTCTATCTCTCGGAACGTCAGGTGAAGAAGAGTATCATGGGGAAAGGAAAAATAGGATGATTAAGTCGATCGTTTTCGATTTGGACAACACGCTCTACGACGCCCGCCAATACTTCTCAGGAGCCTTCAAGGACATCGCGAAATACCTCTCTGCCCAATATGGCCTATCGCAGCGAAAGGCCTGGAAAGTCTTGATGGACACTTGGGTGAAGAGGACGAGTGCGTACCCGTACTTGTTTGACGATGCGTTGGCTTCTCTTGGTGTTAGGTGTGATATGAAACAACTAGTTAGAGTCTTTAACAACTACTCCGCGGAAATAACTCCGTATCACGATACTGTGCCCACTCTGAGGGCTCTGAGGAGGAGAGAAGTGAAACTTGGAATTCTGACCGAAGGTAACCCTTCCAGGCAGAGAAGAAAGATACGGCTGCTTGGGCTCCGAGATCTCTTCAAAGTAGTTGTGGTTGTAGGAAAGGGGACTTCCAAATCATCTCCCAAGCCATTCTTGAGGACACTTAGGGCTTTGAGGGGAAGACCAAATGAGAGCCTATATGTTGCTGACAATCCTCTCTTGGCCTTTCGTGGTGCCAAGACTGCAGGGATGGGAACGGTGAGGCTCTTAAGAGGGGAATTCAAACGCGTTCCCAAGAACGAAGACATTGACCTGGAAATTCGGAGGCTTGGGCGAATACTCTCAATCCAGAGACAACCCGCATGAAACCTCGAGAAATCGCAGTGGTAACGGGGTCCCGGGCAGAGTACGGCATGTTGAAGCCGTTGCTGGAGAAGATTCAGAAATCAAAACGCTTGAGGCTGCGACTGGTTGTAACGGGCATGCATCTTTTGAGGGAACATGGCCTGACTCTCCGAGAAATTGAGAAGGACGGTTTCAAACCCGCAGCCAAGGTCCCAATGTACTCGGGCGATTCCTCCCAAGAAGAGTATTTTGGAAAAAGCTTAGCACGTGGCATCGCAGGTCTCTCTGAGGCGCTCAAGGAAATTCGGCCAGACCTGCTTGTGGTTTTAGGTGATAGGCTGGAGTCGCTGGCGGCCACTCTGGCGGCGGCGACGTTGAGGATTCCGATTGCCCACGTGGAAGCCGGTGATAAGACTGACAGTGGGCATATTGATGAACCGATTCGGCACTCGATCACGCGGTTTGCTAACGTCCTCTTCGCGGCGACATTGAGGAGTGCGAAGAGGCTGATTGAGATGGGAGAGGAGAGTTGGAGGGTTCATAGGGTTGGGGCGCTGGGGCTTGATGCAATTTTGAATTATCCACCTATCTCCGAGAAAAAGTTGGCTGAGAAATTTCACTTAGACACTAGTGAACCGTACGCGCTTGTGGTTTTTCACCCCGTTCACTTGGAGAAGGAAAGCGCCGGGAGGCAGATGCGAGAGGTCATTGATGCTCTGAAGGAATTGAAACCAATTTCCATCATTATTTATCCGAACAACGACCCGGGAAGCGAGCACATAATTGCTGAGATTGAGAAATCGAGGAACCTGCCATTTGTGAGAATCTATCGCAACCTGCCTCACGATGAGTATGTCAGCCTGCTGAAGCACGCGGGGGTGTTGGTTGGAAATTCGAGCAGCGGTATCATCGAAGCCCCTTCACTTGGTATTCCTGTGGTTAATGTTGGTTCTAGGAATGTTGGGAGGGAGCATGCGCAAAACGTAATATTCGTACCCCCAAGAAAGAACCCGATCATAAATGCGATCAAGAAAGCATTACACGACTACGGGTTCAGGAAGTCGCTTAGGAAGCGCCGAAACCCATATGGTGACGGTAAAGCCAGCGAGAGAATCGTGAGGGTTTTGGCAAACGTACAGTTCAATACCAAATTGCTGCAGAAGCGGGTAACGTACTGAGGGTTGAGGGATGGCGCAGGAGAAATGGGACGAGATCTACACGAAACGGTTCGGTGGAATGTGGTACCCAGATGAAGGTCTCGTCAGGTTCGTCGCAAGATCCCTGCGAAGGAGAGTAGGGGTGGATGCTTATGAAGAAAAACGACCCGTCGGGAAAGTCCTTGATGCAGGTTGCGGCCATGGTAGGCATTTAGTGTTCTTTGCGGAGCAGGGGTTCGAAATCTACGGCGCAGACATTTCGAAGGACGGTCTGCAGGTCGCTCGTGCGTGGTTGAGGAAAAGAGGATTGACGGCTTACCTGCAGGCCGGGGATTTAACAAAGCTGCCCTTCCGGCCGGAAACCTTCGATGTAGTGGTTTCCTATGGGGTGCTTGACCACATCCATGCTGGGCAGGCAGTCGAGGCGATGCATGAATTCGGGAGAGTGTGTACGAAAGGAGCCTATGTTTACGTGACCCTAAGGTCCACGGAAGACTGTGAATACGGGCGCGGTGAGAAGACCGAACGCAACACCTTCGTCCTTCAGGAGGGTTATGAGAAGGGCTTGATCCAGCACTTCTATGACTTACAGGACCTGTCAGAATTGTTGAAGGGTTTTCGGGTCTTGGATATTGAATGCCATGAAGAGAGTTTCCCACGTTCCTTCAGTGTAGACAAGGCATTTCTGCAGAGTTCGCGAGGGTTCGGAGGGCAAGTCGATCTATCGAATCTAGGTTCATTCCTGAAATATTCTAGGTGCATATTGCCGCCGAGAAGGTATAGAGTGGCCGAGATGAGAGTACTCGTAGTGGCGCCTCATCCTGACGATGAGGTGCTTGGAGTAGGCGGCACCATAGCGAAACACAGCATGAAGAAGGATGAGGTCTACCTTTGCATCGTCACGAAGGCATACACGCCCGACTGGTCGGAGCAGTTTATTGGAAACCGGAAGACCGAGGTGCTCAAGGTTAACGAGATCCTAGGAATCAAGAAAACGCATTTCCTCGATTTTCCGACAGTGAAACTCGACACAGTCCCTCAAAAAGAACTCAACGACAGAATTGCTGGATACGTCAAAGAAGTATCGCCGGACATCGTTTACGCGCCGCATAGAGGGGATGTAAACGTGGATCACAGGCTGGTTTTCGAGGCAACCTTCGTGGCGACTCGTCCGACCGTCAACCCTGTGAGCAAACTGCTCACGTATGAGACGCCTTCTGAAACGGACCTTGCCCCGCCCTTTAGCGTCAACGTCTTTATTCCGAACGTGTACGTTGACATATCTGAAACACTCGAGACTAAGATCAGAGCGATGAGTGTCTACACGTCTGAGGTCAAGGAGTTTCCGCACCCGCGTTCCGTGAAACTTCTTTCAGCCCTTGCGACGAAACGAGGCGCCGAAGCTGGATTGCATGCGGCTGAAGCGTTCATGTTGATGAGAGAAATAGTCCGATGAGCTGGTTTGCTCGCGCAGAGACCACTGCGACATGAGAGGTTTTGAAGTGCTGAAACACAAGCGACCGCCCTCCGCAGGGATAAATTATGCCCGACCGCTGCTAAGCCTTTGATACTCTATCCGTAACTTGAAATATCCTGTGAAGCGTGGTAGGCGAAGATTCCATTATGGACAGACTCCGCGTGGCCGTGATTGGTGCCGGGGGCATGGCGCGGCGGCATATGGAGGTGCTCAGCTCTCTTGCAGATGTGGAACTCGCAGCCCTGAGCAGCCGTGGCGTTGAGAAACTTGAGAAGTTGGCGAAAGAGTTCGGGATTCCAGATCGGTATCGGGACAATGAGCAAATGCTTGAAAAGGTACGGCCGGACGCGGTTATTGTTGCGGTAAGCGCATTGAACAATTATGAAGTGACTTTGTCCTGCATCAAGCGACGCGTACCCACTCTTCTGGAGAAGCCGCCAGGACTGACGGTGGCAGAAAGCGAACGCCTGCTGCAAGCATCAAAAGAATACCCCGGCCAGTACATGGTGGCGCTCAACCGAAGGTTCTACAGCATCGTTCAGGCTGGAAAGAAACTCCTTGACGAATCGGGTGGGCTTGTCTCTGTGTTGGTTCAAGCGCCTGAGGACATTGCGGCTATACGGGCGATGAATTTTCATCCGCCCGAGGTTTTGACTCATGTGCCCGCGGCAAACGGAATTCATTGCATTGACCTGTTGCGCTTTTTCGGCGGAGATGTTCTTCAGGTTCATGCGTTGTCGTCTATTTGGAGGGACACTGTGCGGAATAGTTACGGAGCGGTTTTGCGGTTCAAGAGCGGAGTCATAGGACACTATGTTGCCAACTGGACTGCGCCGGGTCGTTGGGAAGTTACACTTTACGGGTTCGACATGAGGGTTGACTACAGCCCGCTGGAGAGCGCGTCGGTAACCCGGCGGGATGGGTCAAAATCAGATGTCCCCAAAGAAGACGTAGACATGAAGTTCAAACCCGGATTCTACAAGCAAGACCGATTCTTCATGGACCGCGTTAAAGACGGAGGCAGGATTGAACGCCCTGCAGCTGACCTAGAGGACGCACTGGGCACAATGCGACTTGTGGAGGCAATAGCGTGCTCGCAGACGAGCTAGAGTAGAGTACATTGACAAAGAAAGTACGCGCTGGAATAATTGGTTTCGGTCGAATGGGTAGACGCCATCTAGAAGCGTATTTGAAAAATCCACAAACTGAGATTGGCGCATGTTGCGACGTGAACCCTGATGCACTGAAATTCCTTGATGCCCGCGAAATCGACTGCAACCGATATACCGATTGGCGTGAAATGCTGAGAGATGAGTCGTTCGACGTTCTCAGCGTTGTCACAAATGGACCTACTCACGCTGAAATCACCATTGAAGCCGCAAAGGCGGGGATTCGTCGCATTATATGTGAGAAACCCATGGCGACCTCAATTAAAGACGCAAAACGAATGATTGACGCGACCGAAGAGAGTGGAATAAGGCTCGTCATCAACTATTCAAGACGCCTATCTGCTTCCTACAGGAAGCTGAAGGATTCGCTGCGGGAAGGCATCATCGGTCAGTTGTGTGAAATTCGTTGTGTATGCGGCGGAGGGTTGCTTGCGTGTAACGGCTCGCACTTCCTGGATCTGATGTATTTCCTCTTCGATTCGGAGCCGACGTCGGTGGTCGGTTTTGTCGATAAGAAAGGAACACCGAACCCAAGGGGGGCTCAGTACACGGATCCTGGTGCTTTCGGACTTGTAACGTTCGGGCATCGGATGCGCGGGTTTCTTGACATGTATGAGGACTTGGGCATTCCGCCCAGAATCGAGGTTGTGGGGAGTGTCGGACGGGCAATCATAGTTGAGAGTAGTGATACTTGGCAAATCGAATCGCGGCAAGGAAAGGATAGGCTGGAGCCATTGGGTAGGTATGACCTTCCGCTGAAATCATCCCCCTTTCAGGTTGAGCCGTTGGACGCCACTCAACTCACGGGGAAAATTATCTCAGAGGTACTCGGTGATGGCCCGATAGTCTGCAGTAGGGAAAACGGTTTGGCAGCGCTGGAAATGGTTATGGGCTTTCACGCATCTGACCAGATGGCTAACACGCCTGTGCCCATACCGCTTCCAAGCAAGTTCGAAGAAATGACCATCAATTTCACTTAGCGATGGTCTGTGAATTGATTCCGACTATCTACCTGTGGGCATGGCACGCAAGCGTTGTTAGGTGATTAGGTGAAACTCATTGTAATCCGGTTGTTCGACGAAACCGGTATCGAGCAGCGTGTCGCGACGCTGTTGAGTTCCCGCGAGGAGTCGCGGTACACCTGCATAGCTTGGGAACCGCATATTCAACAACGGATGCGGAGTTGTGGCATATCGTGCGAGCTCTTCGAAGATTTGATTGAAGATGCTATCGACCGTGAATCATGGGCAGCCGCCCACAGGGCTTGTAAAGCATTCGCTAATGTCGTGGGCGAGCATAATGACTTACAATATAGGGGCATTCCCCTTTTCGAATGCTTTCCGGACGACCTTTGGTTTTTCATAGCCTTCTCACGCGTCTGCGATCTGCTCTCCGAAAAGGGATATTCCGTCGCGATATTTCTCCTAAAGAGGTACTTTCCCGATTTCAGGAGCTCCAAAGTCAAAACCTATTTCTATGGTGGTTCCTTCAAGTCGAGGGCCAAGGCAGCAGCGTGGCTTCTTCTGACGAATCATTGGTTGGCAGCCCTACTGCCACGCCTGCTGATTTCAGCTTCGCGATCCATGCTTAGTGCCCTTAGGAAAGATCTGCCACCTGGTGTGAACCGCCGTGCCCCTTCGCCGGATGGCGAACAACAGAAAACGGCGTTTTTCGCGGTCGGCTATTCGTCAGATTTTCCCGAATTCTTTGCCAGACCCGTGTATTCAATCGTCGAGGAATGTATGGTCTCAGGCTTCCGCCCAATCGTAATCGCCGAAACACCCCATCTCAAGCGCATCTTCAATTCGAGAATGCGTGGGCCTATCGTATTCTCGTCACATTTCAGCCTGAGCGCGTCGATCGTCTGGCTTTCTATGGTCCCTGCACTGAATCGCTTGCTAGCACACTTTGAGAGAAGCCTTGGCAAATCGAATAACCATGACCGCCTTGGGTCAGAGCTTTTGGGGCGCTATTTTAGGTACATTACGCCCTCAATCTGCCTACAGAGTCTGCAATACATTCTGACGCTGGACTCGCTTTTTCGTAGGCTTGCGCCGAGTGTCGTGCTAATAATGCCGGACCTTTTCTCTTTGGCAGAACTGCCGCGAAGGTCGCACGGAAATACCGAATTCCATCGCTCACCGTGGTACCGGGAATTGTTGGCGATCACCCTGCGTACGGAATGGTCTTCGCTGATAGGATCGCGGTCTCCGGGTCGGGAGTAAAACGCGTCTATTTGAAGAGAGGTATTTCGCCCGAGAGAGTTGTGGTGACGGGGATACCGAATCTGAGTCTGCGGAGGAGTGCGACGGAGCCGACTGCCAGGGGGAGTCCGCAAAAGACCGTTCTGTATGTGACTGAGAACATCAACTTCACTGCGACCAGGCAAGCCATCCAGGCTACCGTTAATGCAGCGAGGCGCATCGGAGATACCAAGGTCATAGTGAAGGTTCATCCGCGTGAGGATCTTCGACCGTATGAGCTTCTTGCGGAAGAGGTCGGGTCGAACGGCCTGCAGGTCGTGAAGGATGTGGATTTGCGTTCGCTGATCGAGAGCAGCGACCTTGTGATTGTCAACGTTTCCCTAGTGGGACTTGAAGCGATGGTCCTGGGCAAGCCGGTTGTCGTCGTGAATTTCACACGCCGGCCAGAGGTTATCCCGTATGCGGCGGAAGGGGCTGCGCTGTTAGCCAAGACTCCGAAAGATGTCGAATGCTCTATTCGAACCGCGCTCTTTGACTCTAGAGCGCGGAGGTCGATGCATGAGAAGGCTGAGAAATTCATCTCTCAGTATGCGAGTGGAGCTGACGGCAAAGCCAATCGTCGGATTGTTGAGTTGATGGAGAAGATGAGTGCAAACGCAGTATGATTCAAGACGCCCGTACGTTCCGATACAGCATGAAGCAGGGATGGCCCTTGGCTGGTCATTTGAGTTATTGAGGTAAGCCTGGGTAACGCACGACAGAATCGTAGATTGGTTGAAAATCTTCGTGAAACGGTGACTGTGAATTCAACAGTTTTTCGACCGGCGTGAAACCTCCTCGAGCCAGCAATCTGTCTTCGTAGTACGCACGTGTAACAACTTCCCGAGGTGAGCGGAGCAAATCACCCACTCGACCCTTGGCTAGGCCGATGCGTGCCGCAGCGCGTAGTGCTAAGAAGGCTCTTGATAGGCCTCTCGGCTCTTTGTCAACGGTGTTCGGTCGAGGCTGGCTCAAGAGCGCGTCAGCTTCGCGCATGTAGATGGCTAAGTGCTCTCTGAAAGCGTCGTCGACCGCCTTCTTTGCCGCCGCGAGGGGCATGGGGGATGTGCTGGAGAGTTCTTGGGCGATGCAGTTGCGGAAGTGCATGTAGCGCGTGGAGTAGTCGTCTAGAGTGAGTAGGTTATGCCAACGCCATGAATCTTCAACACTTGATGTCGACTTGGGGTTTGACGTTCTTACGCCGTGGAGGATGTCAAGGAATTTCATTTTCCCTTGAACAAGACTCAGGCAGGAGGGCAGCATTTCCGCGAACCCATAGTCCTTCGTCAGCCTCGCGGTGAAGTTCATGTTGCGGGACAAGTCGGCTCGTCGATGGACTGAATAAAATGTCGGCTTGTAATTTAGTAGATGTTGCCGTAAACGGTGATCTGGGTCTGGGTGGTCAATTGTTGAGGGTGTGGCTAGGTGTGTCCAAAGTGCAGGCCTGGCTGAGAGGCCTCGGAAGTATACGGGGTAAAATCCGAGCAGGTGCCCATGTGCTATAGAATAGTCCGGGTGTGAGTCGAGGAATTTGGCGCACTGGTCGAGTGCGTTTGGCACTATGAAATCATCATCTGCGCAGATAACCGCGTACTTGGAGTCAGTTGCTCGCAACGCTTTGGTAATTCGCTGATACAAGCCCCGCGACGAGTGCGCGTTGGACCTGTAGCACTGATGGTATATGTGTAGAGTGCCATGATGAGAAACCACAAGCTTTTGGTTCTCCCTTAGGGCGGCGCCTGTGCTTCCGTCAGCCACTACAATCGCATGGGAAAGACGGCAGTCTTGATAATATTTCAACAGCCGCGCAAGGTACTGTGGGCGATTGTTGGTGGGAACGATGACTGAGACGAGTTCAGAGTCGAGTTCCCTACGCGGGGTGTTCTGCATGTCGGGCAGTCACCATCAAAGCAGGTCGCGGAAGCGCAGTGTCAATTCGTTGTGTTCTTCATGGTCTTATAAGGCCAGCGTCTCTTTTTCCGATTCCAGAGCAATTCGTCTCATGCAGAACGTGATGGCCCGCGGGCCGGCAAGCCTATTCCTTGATGGGCCTGCACACGTATTCTCGATATGGGAACGACTACACTCCGTCTGCGGATCTAGGTCGATCCCATAGCTCGACCAGAATCGCAACCGACCTCAATGTACTTCTTAATCTGAGTTTGATTTTCTGTTTCACAGTCAATTCCTTCCGTGGCTGCGATGGCAGGATCTCGGTCAACTCGAATCTTTGTTTGAGCATTTCCGACAGGTTACGCATCTCCAGGTTTTGAGGCGTAGTGTCTGTGTTCCAGCTGTAGAACACTCCACTGCAGGTTTCAGCAATTAATTCGAGATATTGATTGATTTGATTGGCTCGCATCTCCTGAAATGACGACATGTTAATGACGCGGTCAAATCGTAATTATCTGCTGAAGTGAAATAGATGAATGCCGCGGCAAGAGGCCTGTTGAGAAAGGTCGTCCCACGGCGAGTTGTTAAGTCAATTAGAGTTCTCAGAAATCCAGATCGATATGTTGCTAAGTCAAATGTGCCATGGACGTATAATCAAGATGGGCTGTGTACTGTACATAACTGCGATTTCATGCAAGACCCACTGTTTCTTGCATCATACAATTTGGGAAAAGCCACCGGTTCGTGGGGGGCTGCTGACATTCACTGGAGAGCGCATGTCGTCTGCTGGGCGGCGGACAGAGCGAAAACGTTGGACGGTGACTTTGTCGAGTGCGGCGTTCTCAGAGGCGGATATGCTCGTACTGTAATCAATTACGTTGATTTCAAGGCATTGAACAAGAAATTCTATTTGCTCGACACTTTTGTCGGTCTGCCTGACAAATACATAACGGCTGAGGAAAGGAAACTCGGCATGGAAGGGTATGCATATGGGGACAGCTACGATGATGTCGCGCGCACTTTCAGCGGATGGAACGTGGAGATCATTAGAGGCGAGGTTCCGGGTACGCTTCCGCTTGTTGGGGCGAAGAAGGTTTGTTACTTGTCGATTGACATGAATTGCGTGACGCCTGAGATTGACGCGGCGGAGTTTTTCTGGGGGAAGATGGTTAGTGGAGCCATCATGGTGCTTGATGATTATGGCTGGCTGGGGCATCACATTCAGAAGCAAGCGTTCGACGAGTTTGCGTCTAAGAAAAAGGTTCGAATTTTGTCTCTGCCCACTGGGCAAGGTCTTGTTTTCAAACCTTGAGTCAGTACAGAACATGTTTGGCGAGTGTGACCTTAAACCAGGGGGTTCCACGTATTGCGAAAGCATATGTAGATCTCACGCCGAACCCCTGATAGACAGTCCGGAAAATTCGGTAACTAGGTTGGGTTGCAAGTGAAGGTCGTGATCCTAGCTGGCGGTAGGGGGTCTCGTCTCTCAGAGGAAACAGATGTGAAACCCAAGCCTATGGTAGAAATTGGCGGAAGACCCATTATTTGGCATATCATGAAACACTACGCGCATTACGGCTTCAAGGAGTTCTTCGTAGCATTAGGGTATAAAGGCGAGATGATCAAACGCTATTTTTTCAACTATTTTCCGCTTGTGGGGAACACGACTATCGACCTCTCCAACGGCAGAATGACACCGGATAAGAAGAGTTCAGAGGACTGGATTGTCCACTTATTTGATACCGGCCTCGAGACAAACACTGGCGGCAGAATAAAGCGACTTGAATCATGGCTGAAAGATGAGACGTTCATGATGACTTACGGTGACGGAGTCAGCGACCTTAACCTTGCAGACCTGTTACGGTTCCACAAATTACAGCACCGAATTGGCACTGTTACGGCCGTACGACCTCCAGCCCGATACGGTGGACTGGTCATTGATGGCGACGTTGTGACCCAATTCAGCGAGAAACTACAGATCGGAGAGGGCTGGATCAACGGCGGTTTCTGCGTGTTCGAGCCCGCAGTATTCAACTATCTTTCTGATGACAGAGCCATTTTGGAAGTGAATGCTTTGGAACCGCTCGCAGCAGAAGGCCAGCTTGCGGCTTACAAACATGAGAGTTTCTGGCAGAGTATGGACACTCTTCGTGAAGTCAGGATTTTGGAGAACCTGTGGCAGAGCGGCAAGCCTCCTTGGAAACTGTGGGAATAATGCAGAAGAGCAAAACGGCTTTCTGGCAGGACCGACCGGTCTTCGTCACCGGTGCAACGGGACTCCTTGGCGGCTGGTTGACAAAGAGACTAGTTGAATTCAACGCCGACGTCGTTTGCCTCGTCCGAGACTGGGTGCCACAAAGCGAACTCGTGGGCTCCCGAACTATCGAGCGTGTGAAGGTTGTGCGAGGCGACGTGCGAAACCAGAAACTCCTTGAGCAATCCTTAGGAGAATATGAGATTGAGACGGTGTTCAATCTCGCTGCTCAGACGATCGTACCGATCGCCAACCGAAACCCGATTTCAACCTTCGAAACGAATATCGGCGGAACTTGGGCCTTGCTCGAAGCATGTCGCAGAAGCCCAACCGTAAGGCAAGTCGTCCAAGCATCCTCAGACAAGGCATATGGTGAACACAAGGACCTTCCTTACAATGAGGAGCATCCACTCAAGGCGACTCACCCATACGACGTAAGCAAGTCCTCCGCTGACCTACTCGCACGGACATACGCGGCGACTTTCAACCAGCCTGTGGTGACAACTAGGTGCGGGAACTTCTTCGGCGGTGGAGATCTTAACTGGAACAGGGTGGTCCCTGGCACGATTCGATCAGTCGTAAGAAACAAGCCGCCAGTCATCCGTTCAGATGGGAAATTCGTACGCGACTACTTCTACGTCGAAGACGCAGTTGAGGCATACTTGGAGATGGCTGAACACCTCGCTCAAAATCAGAACCTGCGAGGGGAAGCATTCAATTTTTCTTACGAACAGCCAAAGAACGTGCTCGAGATCGTCAACCTGATTCTTAAGTTGATGCGTTCAGACCTCGAGCCTGAGATTCGAAATGAAGCCACTGGCGAGATACACAGCCAATACCTGAGTGCCCAGAAAGCACGGAAAATCCTCGACTGGAAACCACTTTTCACCTTAGAAGAAGGTATGAAGCGAACGATTGATTGGTATCGAAAGTTCCTGGGGTAGCCACGACGATTGTGCACGAGCTGCAAATTGAAGAGCTGAAACTTCAAGGTGCTTTTCTCATCGAACCGAAGGAATTTCTCGATAAGCGAGGGGCATTCATCAAACTCTTCAACCGGCAGGTTCTCGACTCAGAGAGAGTCAAGCCAATTTTTGTCGAAGAATATCTTTCAGTTTCTAAACGGAATGTGATTCGAGGGCTGCACTATCAAGTTCCCCCCTATTCACAAGCCAAGCTCGTCCGTTGCGCGAAAGGCTCTGTGTTCGATGTGATAGTGGACCTGCGTCGTGGTTCGAAGACCTTCGGGCACTATTACGCGAAGCGGTTGTCAGAAGACGATGTGGTTAGCTTATTTGTGCCGAAGGAATTTGCGCACGGTTTCCTAGCTTTGGAGGACAGCGCCGTGTCCTACTTAGTTGACAATGATTACGCCCCTCAATACGAACGAGGGGTCATTTGGAACGACACCACTCTAAAGATCAATTGGCCCAAGAGAAGCAAGTACATCGTGTTGGAAAGAGACTCAAGCTTGCCGACTTTCGAGCAAGCGGAGAAGTTTGAATAGTGTAACAAATTTCCACAAAGATGCCAACTAATAATAACCCCACTAACACGTCTCCTCTGTCGGCCATGACAAGAAAGAAAGTTCTCGATAGGTACGACATCTTTCCCCACATTGAGGACAGAATGAGTATGACGGCACGAGAGTGGCTGAACTACCATTTCACGATGCAGAGAAACTTTACACGATACCTCGGCCACACGGTACTGAAGACACCTTTCGATTGGATCGTCATAGGCGACATAATCCAAGACACGGAACCCGAGGTCATTATTGAGATTGGCTCAGGGCAGGGCGGCTACACGCTCTGGATGGCCCATCTGCTAGATGCCATGGGCAAAGATACGGACATCATCAGCATTGATGTAAAAGACACTGCATCAAAGAACGTGCAGCATAAGCGCGTCAAATGGATAGTAGGAGATGCGGTAGCCCCGGAAACAATCAAGCAGGTTGAGAGATTACGCAGAGAGAAACGCGGGATGGTTGTCGAGGACTCGGACCACAAGTACCACACAACCCTCGCGATTTTGCAAGCATACGAGAAGTACGTTGCTCTAAACCACTATTTTGTTGTAGAGGATACCATTGTGGAATTCCTGGATCTTCCCCCCTTCCCGGGCCCGCTGAGAGCCGTCAAGGAGTTTATGGAGAGCCACAAAGATGCTTTTGTCATAGACCGCACGAGGGAGAAGTACATCTTCACTCATAACCCGATGGGCTTCTTGCTCAGGATCCATGACCCGAAGAATACAGCCCAGACGACAAGCCAGGCCCGTTGAAACACAAAACTTTCATTCATTTCTAGGTCTAGTGCTTCAGAGCCACATGACCTCTTCCGATTTAACGAAGCTTTTCAGAGCGCTGCAAATTATCGGAAAGAATGATAAACTACGAGCTGAATTTGTTGCTGCCTGTCGGGACGTCGAAAGTCATCTTCAATACCGAGACGGAAGCGTACGGGATGATATCACAGGTCCCGTCTTAGATGCGCTTCACAGTGACGTAGGAATCCTCAGGAAGAAATTGAGTTCAGGACTGACTTTCGACTTCTACTATCGTTCAAAGATAGCCCGTGATTTCATCATGTCAATCCCGGAGGTTCCTGATCACGTCTGGGAACCGCAGACAACGAAGTTGCTGCTGCTTCTTGCGGCCCACGCAAAACATGTGATAATAGGTGGCGCGTATTTCGGAGAACAGGCAGTCCCGGTTGCAAAGGAAATGGCTCCATTTGGCGGTGTCTGTCATGCTTTCGAGCCTAACCTGGAGCACTCGAAAATGCTAGCGCGGAACGCAGCGCTGAACGAGTTAAGCAATTTGCGTGTTCTCAAATTGGGATTGTGGCACGAAGACCACGCTCACTTAACCCTGGCAGGAGAGGACGCTTATGCTAGCTCCCGATCTCCAAGTGAAGGAATGAGAGAAGAGACATTCGAGACCATTACGATTGATTCGTATCTGAAACAACAGGGAATCGATCACATAGACGTCATCATGCTAGACATAGAGGGGGGAGAACTCAGGGCGTTGCAAGGGGCAAGTCACCAGCTTGGTTTGAGAGAACAGGCGCCAAGTATTGTTTTTGAGGTGCACCGGAACTTTGTGGATTGGTCAAGAGGATTGCAGCACACAGAGATACTGCAATACCTCCTCTCCTTCGGCTACAAGGTGTTCGCAATTCGCGACTTTCAATCCAACTTTGACATGCGTTGCAGACCCATCGAGCTAATTCCGCCCGATAGCGTCTACTTGGAGGGGCCTCCTCACGGGTTTAACATGCTCGCCATCAAGGACGCTGCGAAGATAGGGTCGGGCAATTCAGAATTTGTAGAGGCGTAAGCCCGAAGCTACTTACACACAAGGATCCTACTCTGCATCATCCGACTGACGGCCTAGAATTGAAGAAGACGAACGAGAGATTGAGGGAGAATTGAAATTCACAGTCCTTGGGGGCCACGGATTCATCGGGTCTCACCTAGTACGATATCTTCAAAGTCTAGGAGAGGAGGTGTTCTCTCCCTCAAGAGAAGATCAGACGATTTTCAGGCGGGAACTTGGGCATGTCTTCTACTGCGTCGGTTTGACCGCCGATTTCAGGCAAAGGACTCACGATACAGTGCGAGCACATGTATGCTACCTCTCCGAGGTTCTTGAGAAGGCGCGTTTTGACTCGTTGCTTTACCTATCCTCGACGCGCGTGTACGCCAACATGCCGAGCACAGGTGAAGATCAGAAGTTAATCGTCAATCCTCAAGACTCGGACGAGCTATACAATCTTTCAAAGCTCATGGGAGAGTCATTATGTTTCTCGAGTGGTCGTCCCAATGTTCGGGTTGTTAGGTTGTCGAACGTGTACGGCGTTGATTTCACGAATCCCATGTTCATCTTTTCCGTCATCCGAGACGCAGTCGAGAAGAAGAAAGTCATGCTTTCTGTTTCCTTGGATTCCGAGAAAGACTATGTTAGCATTGAAGATGTTGTCAAGCTAGTGCGGGAGATTGCGATACGAGGCCGGCACCGCTCATATAACATTGCCAGTGGTGTTAACACAACCAACCGAGAACTCTTGCAGTCGATTCAGAGCATCACAGGTTGCGCTCTGGAGGTATCAGAGGAGGCTGAAAGAATAGCGTATCCGAGGATCTCAATTAGCCGAATTAGGAATGAGTTTGATTTCTCGCCGGCGTCTCTCAATGATGGCATTGCCGGAATGGTTCACGCTTACAAGTCGGCAGCTGCATCTGGAAGTCGCGATAAATGATACTTGCTGGAAATTTCGGGCAGGGTGCCGAAAATGATTCTTCCTATAGTGTGCGCGCTGCTCTCCTAGAGTCCCCGTATGCCCCTTCTTAGAGTCCCCACGTATCCTCCTTTTAGAAGGGTTTCGTATTGCCTTTCTAGTGCGTCTATTTCCGCCTTCTCAGCTTCATCCAACAAGCCGTTTGCTTCCGCCAGTTTTTTCATAAGCCGCAGGCGAAGTAGTTCTGAAGGTGTCTGTACGTCTCTCGCAATTCCGGCTGTTGGAAGTTTGTACACGTATGGACTCGCTTCGTACGCGATGTCTTGTTCACTCGTGAAGAGCATGCCTCTTTTCAGATGCGCCCAACCGATGGCGACCGAGAGGGGACCTCCTATTGCCGTCGCAAGATGTGCCAACTTTAACGGTCCTGACGGATTCAGTGACGTCTGGGAACGCCGACATATTTTCCTTCCAAAAGCGTTTGATATTTCTGTTCCACTGCTCCGATTTCCGCTTTTTCGGCATCACTGAGTAGACCATTCACTTCAGCTAATTTCTTGAGGAGACGCAGCCGGAGCAGCTCTGAAGGTGTTTGAACATCTCTCGCAATACCGGATTCGGGGAGTTTGTATATGTATGGGTTGGCCTCCACAGCGATGTCGGCTTCGCTGGTAAAGAGTGCGCTCCGCTTCAAATGCACCCACCCGATGGCCACCGAGAGGGGGGCGCCTATGACTGTTGCGAGAAAAGCGAACGGCAGAAACTTCGGAAAAATGTCTAGCAGTTGGGGTATGTTCTTGACGGCCAGATAGTAAACGGTAACCAACGTGGATAGGTAACCGAGTATGAACGTGAGGTAGGTCGAGTATCCTAAACGGAAGTAGTACCACGCCCGCGAAACTAATCGTAGCACTGACATTTTTGGTCGCGCATGCCTTACTGACTCGTTCCTATAAACAATGGCGTGAGATCCTACATGTTCCTGCTCAAGTACTGGGGGGCATCTCTGAAGGGCAGAGATTCTCGAGATGTACCGGTCAGTTGAGTTTGTCATACCCCAAGCAACCTTGGTGTCATTCAAAAACGCTAATAGGCCAAACCTAAGTGAGAGTACCGTAATGACGTGCTCATAGCCAGGGGTATCTGCAGCTTACATTCTGAGCTGAGCTAGAGGTCGCAGTCGTACGCTCCAGCTGATTTGGTGTTCCAATCCATCGAACTATAATGTTCGTTACAGGTATAACCTGTGGGGGAAGCTTTGGGTAAGTATCACCTGGTCGTGTTGGCGTTTGTTGCTCTGAACCTTCTGACCACGCCGCTTGTTTTCGCAGTCACCGCGTACTTACCTCGCCAGCAAACCCTGAGTGAGTTGACGGGTGTTCTGGATCGTGGCGTGGAGGCGGGTTGTGTTGTCTTGCGGGCTGATGATGGGCATATGTATACCCTGTTGAACCTTGCCTCGGAGAATGCGCGGTTCGGTTCTAGGGTTCTGGTGAAGGGGTTCGTGGTAACGGACGTGGCGACCACATGCATGCAGGGCACGGCCTTTCGCGTCGTAGAGATCACATACCTCAGTGTTCAAACCTCCACAGTTACCAGCGAGTTTGTCACCACAAGTTCGGAGGGAACGGGAAGCGAAGTCACCAAGGCTACGAGCATGTCCTCCTCTAATGCCGCATCTACCTAGGAGAGCGGTGGCCGCGAGATTCCGCTGCCGCCTGAAGCTGTGCTCGCGGGGGTGATGGTGGGGCTGATTTTTCTGGTTGCAAAGAGGCGGCGGGAAGCGCTCGCACGCGGATCTGGTAAGGAAACTTAACCTAGTTGTTGTCTAGCAGCTGCCGTTACAGTCATGCAGAGCTCTGGGAGCTTCATGTTCGATGTGCTCGCGCGGGGGTGACGGATGGCCAAGCGCTGGCGAGTAGCGGAGGATCGTTCCGGCCGCGCCGACAGCCCACCCGTTCTGGGAATTCAACAGTTGAACGGAAAAGAGAACGTTGAGGGTCGGGGCTGGGATTGCGGCCCAAGAACCGCCGTCCCAGTGGAGCATTGTTCCAGAATCACCTACAGCCCACCCGTCGGCCGAGTCAACCATGAACACCGAGGTTAGGGCTTTTCCTGTCGGGGTCGGCTGAACACTCCACCTGCGTCCGTCCCAGTGAACGATTGATCCCGCGAACCCTACCGCCCACCCGTCGGTGGGGGTGAGCATGAAAACCGAGTACAGCGGGCTGACCATAGGAGAGGGTGATAGACTCCACGAACCGCCGTCCCAGTGAAGGATCACTCCACCGTCGCCGACGGCCCAGCCGTCCGTCGCACCAAGCATGTGCACTGAGAAGAGGTCGTTCAAGGTTGGACTTGGCTGCAGCCCCCAGGCGGTTCCATCCCAGCGGATTATTGTTCCAGTGAAACCAACCGCCCAACCATGGCTTGTGTCTGTTAGAAAGACCGAGTTCAACCCCTTCGTGGTCGGGCTGACCGCCGCACTCCAAGTTGTCCCGTCCCATCGAATTATGGCTCCGCCGTCGCCCACAGCCCAACCCTCTAAAGGATTGACCATGTAGATGCAGATAAGCGTGAGCCCGGATGGGCTCGGAACCACGAACCAACCTGTTCCATCCCAGTGCATGACGGTTCCGGAGAACCCGACCGCCCACCCATTGTCCGGACCTAGCAGGGAGAGCGATGAGAGGGCGTCCGCGGTTGGGCTAGGAAAGACTTGCCAAATTGCGCCACCAGTAGCGGCAGGGATGGCAGCCAGTAGTAATTGCAAGAGCAGCAGCCCTGGCATCAGAGCTCTCCGAGACAAGAACCAGACGCATCAAAGCAAGAGAACCTTCAGTCGGCTAATAATCATGCGGTTGGTTCGCACTAGTACTACGGCAGCGATACAGCCAGCCTCCAAAGGTGTCGGCTCACATTAGGCTCAGTGTTTGCGCTAACATTCCGTACGGACTTAAAACGATAAATATTGAATCTCGGGTATTAGAAGTTTCAGGGAAATTCTTTGGATAATCTAAACTTACCAAACTTCGGCAAGAAATCAGTCCAAGGAACCTTAATAATCCTCATCATTCTCGCAATGTACCCAATAGCGATTTCTGCAACGAACGGAACGGAGCCGTTGCCGAACCAGAAGCCTCTTTCAGCATTAATCAAAGAGAAATCCGGTTCACTCCAATTCCAGAACTCACCTGTCACAGCCAAGGATCTTAGCGTCACGCATGCTGTGCAGAACGTGAAAGTTGACTCAAACCTCCTATCCAAATTGGCAAGTCTTGATCAGAAACAGACGATTCCGTTGATTGTGCAATTCAGTTCGGCTGTTGCCAAGAGCAGCGATATTAGGAAGGGATCTGGCTTTATTCAAGGGTTTGCTACTCGCACTTTGGCTGTGAATGGAGGTTCGGCTGCGGCGGTTGTGGGCTATGTTCCTCAAGTTCTCGCAATTGAGGTAAACGCAACTGGAAGCCAGGCTAACGCAATAATCGGCAACTCTCAAGTAGTGCGCGTTTACGATGGCTCCATAACCTATCAGGTAACTAACTACTATAGCACTCAATATCAACAAGCGCAGATAGCTTGGGCGTCTCATTCGCAAGGACAGGGAAGCATAGTTGCCGTTCTCGACTCGGGATGGGACAACTGGGCATCATACACGACAGGAATCTGTCCACCAAACGGATGTTCCCCCCACCCAGACCTCACCAATCTTGCGAGCTTCAACCCATTCTTCTCCATACGGGACTTCGTATATTTTGGTGATGCGCATGACTTCTACGGCCATGGCACCCACGTTGAAGGCATAGCGGTCGGTCAAGGGATCGTAGACTCGTCGCAGACCGGCATGGCTCCACAGGCTAAGCTGATGGTTGGAAAAGTATGTGATGACTCTGGCAGCTGCCCAACCGCGGCAATTGTGAACGGGCTCGTCTGGGCATCTGGAATTGACCCATCCACGGGCCTACCTACCGGTTTGAAAGCCAACGTCGTTAACATGAGCTTCGGTGGATCCTGCGGATCTGACTATGGAACCAACATTATAGATCAAGTGGTCGATGAAGTGGCACGACAGGGAACATTGCCCGTGGCATCCGCCGGCAACAGTGGCCCAAGCGCATACACTATGTGCTCACCAGGTGCAGCGAAGAATTCCGTGGCTGTGGGCGCACTTTACGCAGACACCAGCAATCCACCTTACCCATGGATGGTTACGAGCTACAGCAGTAGAGGCCCAACCGCGGACGGACGAACCAAGCCCGACATAACGGCGATTGGTGATCAGGTCAGGTCAACGATTCCCCCGACATCAACCTTGTTCGGGGCGGCATGGGGATCCTACTACGGGACGGCTTCAGGAACGAGTATGGCAGCGCCACAGGTCAGCGGAGCGGTGGCAGACCTAGCGTCTGGTCGCCCGAACGCCCAAACAGATGCCCTCAAGGGGCTATTGCTGGGAACATGGACAACGGAGGACGGATGCTTCGGCGGATCGACGTGCATGCAGGACTACAACGGCAACCCGAATCCCTCTGCGAATGTTGCTGGGAACGGATTCCTCCAAGCCGACGACATCTTCCACAACGAGTTCTTCATGGGAACAGTAACAACACCCCAATTCACCGACAAATTCACAACGCCTGGATACACATCAGTGGGTACCGGACAGAACAATGACTACTCATTCTACCTCTCATCTCCATACTTTCCGATACGCGCTGTACTGACTTGGTTAGATCCGAGCACCAACGCTCTCTCCCTAAACTGCGAGGGAGTAACCCTGCACGACCTCGACCTTTACCTAATCAATCCGAAAGGAACAACGGTGGCAAGCAGTACGTCTTGTAGCAACAATGTGGAGATCGTAGACTATCTACCCTCAGCGGACATGGCTAATGCGCCCTATGCCGTCGGCGTCTGGAAGATTCGAGTCCACTACTACTCAAACCGACTCGGCAGCGACCCAACACAGCACTACGCTGTTGTCCTGAGAGGAGGCAACTACGACTACGGCGCCTCCGTGGCCGCGATCACCGCCTCAACTGTAACGGGAGGCTTGTTCCTTAGACCAACGGGAAAGCTTGTACTCAAAGATACTCTGACCAACTATAGGGCGGATTCTGTGGCAACGGGCGGCGGGCCGCGACGAATTGAGGTTGACCATTGGCTCTGGTCATCAGCGACAGACTACGCCTACCTCGGCTGGAACACGTACGACCTGAATCCAGGCCAAACATTGACGCCGACAATCTCCATTTCGCTAGCACCTTACAACCTCCCAACCGGAACCTACTATGTTGAGTAGGATGCTTTCACTTTGTATCCGACCAACGGTGCACAGTTCACGTCCTACGTCTTCCTCGGCGGAACTTACGCGTTTGGCCCGCAGGTTTCTTTGACCCCGGCGATGGCTGCGAACGTCGCATCAGTCTCAACTACTCAACTCAACTACCTCCGGGGCCAACCAGCAACAGTCAAAGTCATTGTAACGAATGTTGGATCACAAGCCTACACGGGCACGATAACCCTAATGCTCACAGATCCCTCGGGCGCCGTGCTTGCGATGCCAGTCGTTGTTGCAAGTCGGCAAGTGAGCATAGGCGTCGGCGCCACCTTAACCGTCACAATGACCGTCACGATTCCGTCAAGCCTACCCGCGGGACCTTACAGCTACAGGCTCGTCGCCTCAACCGGAACACAGGGCTGGATCAGCTCCGCCACAACCACAGTCATCATCACATAACACTCCCTCACCCTCCCTTTTTTTCTGCATGCAACCTAGGATACTCCATGAAATCGGCGTTAAGTTTTCTTCCTTGAGTGATTGGAAGAACCCTTCGGGGCTCCGTTACTCCAGATATAGTAAGTGGTTAGGTTGTGTGCCTGCTTAGGTCGGAAACTGCGTAGACCTGGCATCATCGAATGAATCAACCGAACAGTTAACTATTCAACGTTAGAATTGTGACCTACGGACGATGCGTTGTGAACGCTAGAGTCTTGCGTTTTCTCTTGTTCTGTCTGCTCATAGGGACCATTGTCGCATTGTCGAATCGCTATCCCGGCTACGCTCCCATTGCACGAGCTGAACCCGGGGCCAGCCCGCCAATACCTCCGGGCAAAAGCAATGTCGTTGTCGCGCCTGCGGCCGTTGCGCCAATGCCTGAATTATCTTGGGCTTCAGGAGCCTTCCCTGTAATAAATGGGAAGACCATGTTCCCCC
>Ga0187861_10001001_pt1 | contig 30770 bp, 24 predicted proteins | sample June2016WEW_10_1_3_FD_132986 | JGI IMG/M metagenome (GOLD analysis project Ga0187861, IMG submission 132986) | Peatland microbial communities from SPRUCE experiment site at the Marcell Experimental Forest, Minnesota, USA - June2016WEW_10_100 | ecosystem: Environmental > Terrestrial > Soil >...
GAACTGGCTGGTGCCGCTCGCGATCGTGATGGAGCCGTTGTCCACCTGGTAGGTCTGGGTTTGCTGGACCACGCCGCCGTTGGTGACGATAAGATTGTCGGTCTTGAACGTGCCCACGCCGAGGATGAGCGAGCCGCCGTTGACCACGACGTTTCCGGTGCCGCTGCCATTGGTGACAATCAGGCTGCCGCCATTACTGACCACCAGGCTGCTGCTCGGGCTGGAATTGCCAATCCTGACGGAATTGGTCCCCAGCACCGCCGAGTTGTTCACGACCATCGCGCCATTGGTCCCCAACTGGAGAACACCCAGAACCTGTAGCGGCGTGTTGGTGCCGGCATTGTTCAAGAACAACGTGTTGGTTGCGATCCCGGGGGCGGACACGGTCAGGTTCCTGATGGTCATCGTGCCGGGGAAACTGCCCGCGGTGGTGGCGTCGATGGTGACGGTGTTGTTGCCCGCGTTGGTGATGAGGTCGGCGTCGTCGGTGCTGGAGGGCGCTGTGCCGTGCGACCAGTTCGTGCTCGTCTCCCATTTGTCCGAGCCGTCCGTCCAACTGTTGGTCGGCGTCAGGATCACGCCGCTGCCGACGTTGTTGACGCCCGAGAAGAACTGCACGTCCCCGCCGCTCCCGTCGATGAGGCCGGTGTTGAGCACCGGGCCGTAGAACCTCAGCACGGTGCCGCCGGTGGCGATGATGTTGCCGTGGTTGGCCACTGAGCCGGTGAAGTTCAGCGTCGTGCCACCGCAGTTGGCCAGCACTGTGCCTCCCGAATCCACAACCACGTTGCCATTGATCGTGCCGCAGCCCTGGACCGTGCCAGAGTTGGTCATCGTTGATACCCCAATCGATCCGCCTTGCAGATCCAACGTGTTGCCGGCGGTAATAGTGAGATAGGAAATGTTGGTGACGAAGCTGCCCGCCATGATCCTGAGCATGTTGCCAGTAGCCGTACCGCCGTCAGCCGAGCCGATGACGAACGATGCATTTCCATTGTCCCAAACGGCGCCCCCCTGAACTGTGGCAGTATTGTTGTCCGACGGCGCGGGAGCACCCGACGTGTGGCCGATGGTGACAGGCGCCGTGGTGAACAGGCGGGCGTTAGAGTCCAACAACAGCGTGTTGTTGCTGGATCCGCCATTGCTGGATCCGGAGCCCAGCCTGAACAAGTTGCTCACGGCCATCGAAGCCCAATTGGAGATTACCACCGCGCAACCGAGGCTGTTCGAGTGGCTGCCGACCGTAACTATGTTGGTGTTGATCCAAGTTGTGTTCATGCCGCTTAGCACAAGGGTGCCGCGTCCACCGGTGCCGTTGCCCAGAACAGTGTTACCCACGAGGACATTCCCGTTGGTGACGAACAGTGTGCCGATCCCGTTCCTACCGACGACAATCCGCCCCGGAACGACCAAGCCCTTCCCCGGAACGGTGGAAGAGGCAAGATAAACGATCGTCGTGCTGTTCAGTCCATCGCCCACGAGAAACGCGCCGGGAGTGGTTCCGGTGTAAACCGGGTTGAGCTCGTACGCGCCCAAGTTCAGCGTGACGGTGGCGATCGTGTAAGCAGCGTTGCTGAAGAAGTTGCTCTGGATGTTCAGCACATCGTTGTTGAGCGTCACGGAGTATGTAGCAGCGTTGGTGAAAAACGCGTTGTCGCCCGCACCCGGAAACCCGCCTGTGCCGCCGGTGCCGTTCGTGATCCAAGCTGTGGTGCTTTGCCAGAAGTCACTGCCATTTGTCCAGATCAGGGTGGCGTTCGAGGAGCCCGGCCCGGGTGCGCCAAGGAAGTTGTAGACATCCGCATAGTTGGTCGAGATGCAGATCTTGGTACAGAAAAAGCCCGGCGTCACGCCGGTGAACGATGAAAATGTATTCTGGATTGAGAAGGACCCGAGGCCCCAATCGGCACCGGTGTCCGAAGCGTTGTACGCGTCGATGTCCGCAACGTTGGTGTTTATCGTCGAACTGGCTGGATTGATCCACACATACATGTTGGTAATTCCCGGGTCAGCCTGGATAATCACTCGATAAGGCACCCCGTAGGTGCGAGGGGTTGTATCAAACACCCACGTAAAGGGATTGCGGGCGCAGAACACGAACTGGCCGGTGTTGGTGCCCACATCCCTGACACTGAGGTAGTCGACCGCGTACCCGCTTTCATTCTGCCTTTGGAAGAAGCACGTCATGCGCGACGGGGCCGAAACTGACGACGGCGGAGCGCTGGTGACGGTTATCAGCATGCCCGCGTACACGTAGCCGTTCGAAGTTACCGGGATGTTCTTGTAAGGCTCGTCGCCACTTGCGCCCCCCGTGTAAGCTGGAACGTAGACGGCGTTGTTGGTGACATACGGCTCGTTGAGGCTTCCTCCATGGCTGACCCAACCGTTCTGGCCAGCGAGGTTGGCGTTTTGGGTGAAAGTGCTGAAGTCATCACAGAAGAAAAGACCGCCGACGGCGAGTTGGGCATTGATGGGGCTACCTGTGTCAATCACGGTTCCTGCGGTGGCGTTGCTGAAGGTAATAGCGCTCGTGTAGTTACCTTGCGCCAAGCCATTGGCGGCATTTGTGTCGATCGAGATGGTGATGTTCGTACTCGTGCATCCGGCCAGAGCAATGTTGGTGGCACTGAAACTCAGCCAAGTGGCCGTTGGCGTGTTGTTCATCACCAATGTTATGGGCGTGGAACCGTTGTACACGGTGTAAGTCTTGCTCACCGGGCTGAATGGACCGCCGACCTGCCCCAAGGAATCAAAATCGGTTGTCGGGTTGACATTCTGATCATACACGACCAACTGGACCTGGCGGTAAGAGCAGTCGCCTGGATCGCTTGAGTCACAGAACCAAATCGTGTCCGAGTTGGTTCCGGCAGACAAGCCAGCGGCGTTCGCGTTAAAGGAAACGGTGACCGTGAGGCTGCCGCCGTTGGGGGGTATGCTGCCGTAGTGCGGAGTTAGGGTAACCCAATCGGGGTAGCCCGTTTCCCAAGCCATTGGACCCAGATAGCCGAAGTTGGCGACCGAGTATGTGTATGTATTCGTGGGCGTACAGCCGGTTGACCCGGTGCAGTGGATGTCCAGTAACGGCCCGACAGAGATCTTATACTGGTCAGTGTAGAGGGTTTCTCCTCCGACAGGGGCAAACGCGATGCCCCGGAAGGACACGTTGGTGGTTGCTGCCGCAAGGGGGAAGAACGCGGTAACGCCACTGCCGGGGTCTGCATTGTAACCGGTGGGGTCAGTCGCAGCGTACAGCAACGTCCCGCCGGTGAGGGTGCCGCCACCGCCGGTCATCCATAGATCCACGTTGGTGGTGCTACCGGAAATTCGAGTTTTCCCCGTCATGCCGACCACAGCGTCCGACTCAATGGAGCCAACGTTGTTCCAAATGCCGCCGGACAAGGAAAACTTCCACACGACGTAGGCGGTGCCGTCGGCGACATACAGCGTGTCGAGTGGGTCCGCTCCCCCCGCGTGCAGCTTGAACATGACGAAGGCCCAAGGGCTGGGGAGATTGGTCAGGCCGTTAAGACCTCCAACTACGGCATTGGTTGTTGTCGTCGGTACAGTACCGGGGACATTATTCGTAACGACGTTGACGCTTGTGGAGCCGGAAAAAGTGGAGAAGTAGAGCTGGTTGTTGAAGATGTTGAGTTGCCGGATGTTGGCAATGGTTGGGAAGTTCGCCGCGACGCCAAGGCCGCGCGTCGTATAGCGAACGCCGGCACCGCCACTTCCATCGCCGGAGAACCAAAGATTGGTGCCGTCGGTGCTGCACGCGCTGCGCAGTTGTTCACCATTGACAAAGCTGTTTGTCTGGGTGGTCGTCGTGTCAATGTGGCCGTTGCCGTCCACCAACCCGATGACACGCGGCGCATCTGTGCCATACGTTGAGCCGAGCGAGATCGTGAATTGGTTGATCGTGGCACCGAACCCGGTCACCAGGATGAACCGGCTGTCGACGGAGCGGGTGATCAAACCATTCCCGAAGGCGGTACCGCTGTCGATCAGCGGGCTGTTGGCGCCGAAGTAGTTGGTGGGCATCATATGCGACTGAACGAATGTCCCGTTGGTGGTGTACTCGTCGAGCCACACAATGTTGCCTCGGTTCGTCAGCGTAGCCGCAGTGTTCCCACTCGCGTCGCCGCCCAGGCGATAGATCACGAGGTGGTTGGACCCGAAGTTAGCCGCGAGTGCATTCGTTCCGAGTGCCACCGCCACAAGCGCAATACCCAAGCCAAGAGTTCTTTTCATTTTCTCACCCTTTCGGATCCATGGGCAAATCAATTGCCCATGAAATAAAATACGGCCTTGCGAGCGTGGGCGATGGAGGTCTGCGCCACTTAAGGCATAGCCGGACGCTTCTTCTATCATCTTGGAGGCAATCGAGGGAGGGGGTGCGCGAGCATGGCTCAACGCTCGTCGTGCGAACATGACACAATCGGCCGGCCAAGATTTGAGATGAATATCTCAGAATCCGTCTCGCAACCCAAAACGGGCTGGCGCTGACAGCACGTCAACTCGCAGTTTCTGACTTTGTGAAAACTATCACCAAGTCAATCTTCCTGTCCAGCAAATTCGGGCTTCCGGGGTTGGCTCAAGGGTTTCGTAAACCGTGTTCGGGGATGTTAAGGTTTCAGAACAGGAGCGGTGGTAACACCGACTTCAACATGTCCGTCGGCTGCATATGCTGTGAGCAAAACCAATATCGCTCCCCCGTAAGTATCATCGCTCTTTAGCGGCATAATTCGGGAGTCCGCCCGCCAGTAAAGCAAGCCGCGGGCGTGCTGCCCAAATCGAAATCGGTCAGATTGGGTATGGCGGCGCTTCTATGAAGCGCCGAATCTCTTCGGAAAACGAACGACCCGCGCTTTGCAGAAGCGTGGCCACAACCGGAAAAATCATTTGGGCAACAGCCCCTCGAAAGCTGACCCCAATGACACTCTCTGCAATCAGGATCTTGTAGCTTGAACTACTTTGCCATCCTGCGTAGCCGACCAAGCGCCAGCAGCGTGCCCATCCCGAGAAGAACGGCTGTCATCGGAGCCGGTTCGGGTATCGCAATGCCTTTGATGGAATAAGTGCCGTCACTGCTGAAGCCACTTGGCTCAACGGTCTCTTGAATTGTGATCGAGTGCGATCCATTCCCTAGGCTCTCGTCAAAGTGACTGAAATGCGGATCCAGCCATGCAACCGCTGGGTCAGCGGTCCAAGGCGGGGACTCGAACGCATCGCTCTCGTACGTTGACCAATCTGGCACGACCGAAGAATTGCCAATTAGGATTCCGTTATCGTAAATCGCGAACTGGTCGCCGGGTACGGCAAAGTCAGTGACTTGCAGTTCCGCACTGCCAGAAAACGTCCAAGTTTCTTGAAAGAACGAGCCTACCCCCCCGATAAACTCTTCATAGGGACCTTGCCATGTACCATCTAGGGGCAAGCCCGGATCCGCGCCTAGCCCAGGACCGCCTCCTTGATTCCGAGCGTTTACCAAACTCGAAAAACCGACCAACACTACGCCAATGATGAAACTCTTGGCAAAAGTTCTCATTATGCTTTTCGCCATAGCCAGCCTACTGATAGGATTTTGGTTTTGGGACGGTTTTTACATTCTTTCTTCGTGAGTTCCTCGCTCTGCTCTACGCACGTTTGTGATTCCGTGGTTGCCGCGTCCGGCTGGCAACCCAACTGAACTCGCAACGGGCTGGCGCTGACAGGACGTCAACTCGCAGCTTCTCGCTTTGAGAACTAATATCACTAAGTTCATCCTCTTGTCCAGCAAATTCGGGCCCTCCAGGGTTGGCTCAAACTGGAAGGGTTTCGTAAACCGAGTTGCGGAGATGTTAAGGTTTCACAACAGGAGCGACGGCAACATCGACCACAACTTACGTGCATCGGCAGACGAATACCCCAAATTTCCGCGGAACCTCGGCCCAAATACTCGCGTGGCCCGGCTGGTTTGAGACCGCGACTGCGGTGTGGGCGGTGCAGGTCGCTGCCCTGCTGCAGTTTGCCGACAGAAGTGGAAGCCCGCTTCGGGTGAGAGGCTGCTTCCGCCTCACCTTGGTCATCGGTGTCATCCTCGTCAGTGTGGGCGGGTATCTCGGCGCCTCCCTGATCTACGGGCTTCAACACTTTGCCTGGTGAACCGCTCAGTGATTCGCCGCACGAGAAGGCTGTGCCGCCGCGACCGGATCCTGCCAGCCGCCCCCGAGTGACTTCACCAGCGCCACAGCGGCCACGAGTTGCTGCCCGCGAAGTTGCACCGCGGTGCGCTCGATACTCAGCGCCGTGTTTTGCGCCGTGGCCACTTCGAGATAGGTGACCAGACCGGCACGGTACCGATTATCGGCGATGTCAAGTTGCTTGCGCGCCGCTTGCAGCGCGGCTGTTTCCGCTTCGCTCTGGTCGGCGAGAAGGATTTGCGCGGACAGATTATCCTCCACGTCCGCAAACGCCGCGAGCACCGTCTGGCGGTAATTGGCGACCATCTCATCATACGCCGCTCTCGCCAGCCTGAGGTTGACGCGGTTCTGTCCGGCATCGAAGATCGGCATCGTCAGGGACGGGCCAATCGACCAGAGCCGGCTCTGCCAGTTGAACAGGGAGCCGGCATGAAGACTTTCGAGACCGGCCAAACCGTTGAGCTCGATGGTTGGGAAGAATGCGGCCTTTGCCACGCCAATGTCCGCATTCGCGGAGGCCATGCGGCGTTCAGCGGCCGCGATGTCGGGCCGCCGCTCCAACAGCTGGGACGGTAACCCTGGCGGGATGGTGGGGGGCATGGCGTTGAGTGGTCGTTCCGTCACGATGAACGTGGAGGCCGGTTGCCCCGTCAACACGGCAAGAGCGTGCTCAAACTGCGCGCGCTGCAACATAGTGGCCGGCAGTTCCGCCTGTGTTGTCTTGAGCACCGTTTCTGCCTGGGCCACGTCCAAGTCGGAGGCAATCCCGCCCACGCGGCGGTTCTGGGTTAGTTCCAGCGATTTGCGGAAGACTTCGATGTTGGAACTGAGCAGCGCCTTTTCCGCATCAAGCGCGCGGAGTGTGAAATGGTCCGTCGCCACTTCGGCCTCGATGGAGAGTCTGGCCGCCTCCAGATCGTCCGCGTCGGCCTGTTGCAGAGACTGCGCGGATTCAACGCGTCGTCGGACTCGTCCCCAGAGATCCACCTCGTAATTGAGGTCCAGCGGCACGAGGAGAGTGGCATAGGGGACCGTGTTGGTCCTGCCGCCGGGCCGGGCAAGAACCGGCTGGTTAAAGGAGTTACGCTGAGCGGTGACTGTGGGCGAGAGACTGATGTGTGGAAACAGCCCGGACTTCGTGACATCCGTGACCGCGCGGGCCTGATCGAAGCTGGCGACGGCGGCCTTGAGCTCCTGGTTTGCCACCACCGCGTTGGTTTCCAGGCGGTTCAGCTCCGCATCCCCAAAGATTTCCCACCAATTGCCTTTGGACAGGTGCGCCTGGGGCTCAGCAATTTTCCACCCGTTGGTCGCGCCGGCATATGCCGCGGGCAGGGTCGTCGCTTCGGGCCGTTTGTAATCCGGCCCGATGGCGCAACCAGCCAGCAACGCGCCGGTCATCGCGACAACGATGCCATGCTGGGCAAACTTCATTTCGCCTCGACGACACGGACGGTCGTGCCACTGACGAGCGAGTCGGCGGGATTGACGATGATCTGGTCGGCGAGGCCAATGCCGGAAAGCACCTCGACCTTCTGCCCAAAGTCACGACCGATCTCCACGTTGTGCAAATCAACCTTTTTATCGGGTCCCACGACACCAACCTGCAGCCCTTCAGCGCGGAACAGCAATGTGTTCGACGGCAATGTCAGCGCGGTGGTGAGCTTCGTATCGAGAAAGCGCACTTGGGCATAGCTGCCCGGGAGGATTTCACCCTGGGAGTTGTCCACTTCCAGCTCGGTCAGCAACGTGCGTGAATCCGTCGACATTGCTTGCGAGGTGGTGACAACCTTCGCCGGAAATACGTGACCGGGTATTTCAGGAATCATCATTTCCGCCGACTGGCCAGGGCTGATGCCGTGGGCGACTGTTTGCGGCACGCGCACGTACACCCGGAGTGTCTGAGTTTGCGCGAGCCGGAAGAGTTCTTTGCTGCTGCCCGCCACGATGAGATCGCCGACATCGGTATTGCGCGCCGTGATCGTCCCTGCAAATGGCGCCATAACCCGCGCAAACGACACGAGTTCCTCCAACCGGTGAACGTTGGCGCGCGCGGCATCGACTGTCGCGGTCTTGAGCTTGAAGTCCGCTTGCTTCTCCGCGTTTTCCTGCTCGCTGACGCTGGACGTTTTCAACAGGTCCGCCCAGCGGTCGGCGGTAATCTTGGCCAACGCCAGGGCGGCATCCGTTTGCGCGAGTTCGGCGCGGGCCTGCTCGAGTTGTTGGTTCAGTTCGGGCGTATCGATCTCCGCCAGCAGTTGGCCCTCCTTGACGTGCGCGCCAATATCCACGAGCCAGCGCTTGAGATACCCGTTGGCGCGGGCGAAAATTGGCGCTTCGAGCAGAGGTTTGACCTCCGCCGGCAGCAACAGACCGCCGGCGGGCTGGCTGGGCGTCGGCGACACCACACTGACGCTGGGCGTGGCCAGTTCAATCGTCTCGGCGCGCACCAGTGCGCGTTGATGCCAGCGCGGGATGAAACCGATGATGACTCCGACCAGGATTATCGTCGCGACCGTCCCGCCAATGCGCCGCAGCCGGACCGGGGCCGTTCCGGTTTCCGAACCGGGCGGTGCGACTGACGAAGAGTGTTCCCTGAATTCCGGGGACTTTGTTTGATTGTTCTCAAGCGAGTTCATAACAACATTTCCTCATGTCTGTACTGCGGTTGGAAGAGCACCGTGTGACTGTATCACCGCGTCGACTTGTTCCTGGGCCAAGGCCGACTCATGACGTCGCAACAAACTGAACACGACCGGCACGAAAAAGAGCGTGGCAACTGTGGCGATCACCAGACCGCCAATGACCGCGCGGCCCAGCGGCGCATTCTGCTCGCCGCCTTCCCCAAGGCCCAGGGCCATGGGGAGCATGCCGATGATCATGGCCAACGCCGTCATCAGTACCGGGCGCAGACGGCCCACACCGGCTTCCCAGGCTGCGTGCAGCGGGTCGCGTCCCTCGCGGAGATGGTTTCGAGCGAAAGTGACGACCAGAACGGAATTCGCCGTAGCGACGCCGAGGCTCATGATGGCACCCATCAGGGCCGGGACGCTGGTCGTGGTGACCGTGATGTGCAACGCCCAGACCACGCCGGCCAGTGCGCCCGGCAGCGCGGTAATGATAATGAACGGGTCGAGCCAGCTCTGGAAGTTCACGACCAGCAGCAGGTAAATAAGCGCAATGGCCATCACCAAGCCGACGCTCAGCCCGATGAAACTCGAATGCATCGTCTCCGCCTGCCCGCGGAGCAGGATGAGGCTGCTCCGTGGCAATTCTTTTCCCGCCTGTTTGATAAGCGGCTGGATGTCCTGTAGCAGCCCGCCCAGATCACGACCGCTCACGCCGCCAAAGATATCAATCACGGGCTGGATATCATAGTGGGAGACGACGGTTGGGCCGGTCGTGCGTTTGAAGCTGGCGAGATTGGAGAGCAGTTGGCCGTTCCCCGCACCGGGCTGGCTGGCACTCACCGGCATCGAGTTGAGATCAGTCAGCGAATCCATCCGGTATTCGGGGGCGCGGACGTTCAATAAATACTGGATGCCGAGTCCAAAATTGACCCAGTAGGATGGCGCTACCTGGCTGCTGCCACTAAGGTTCAGCAAGACCGAGTTGGCAATATCGCTTTCGGTAAGCCCCATCTCGGACGCCTTCGTGCGGTCGATCGCGAAATCGATTCGGGGACGGTCGCCGGGTTGCTGGATGCGTACGTCCACCGCGCCGGGTATACGGCGGAGTTGATCCACGAGATGCGCGGCCACCGCGCGGTTCTTGACTTGATCGCGACCGACGATCTGGATGTCGAACGGGGCGGGTAGGCCGAAGTTGATCGTCTGGCTGACGATGTCCGCCGGCAGAAAATAAAAAGTCGTTCCGGGAAAGTCGTGGTTCAAGCGGAGACGCAAGCGTCGGACATACTCCGGGGTGGGCCGATGCCCCTCGTTGAGCGAGACCAGGATGTCCGCGTCACCCGGCCCCACCACGCCGCTGTCGCTGTAGGTGAGGTTGATACCCGAATTCGGCAAACCGATGTTATCGAGAATGCCGTGTAATTCTTCGGCTGGGATCTCCCGGCGAATGGCGGCTTCGATCTCGTCGATGGCCTTGGCGGTTTCCTCAATGCGTGTGCCGCTACGGACGCGCACGTGTAACCGGAACGTTCCCGCGTCAACCGAGGGAAAGAAGTCCTGTCCGAGGGTCGGTACGAGCAGACAGGAACCGATGCAAAATGCCAGAAACACGGCCGCAAAAGCAACCCGGTGCTCAAAGATGACGCCGAGGAGCGTGCGGTAGTTCTCGCGCAATCGATCAAAACCCTTCTCGAAACGGACCTGCAGCCCGGCGAATGGACGCAGCCATGCCGCGACCTTGTTGGGATCGGCCAGGTGACCGTGGTAGGCGTGGTGACGGTAGAACCACATCACCATCGTCGGCACCAGCGTTCGTGACAGTGCATAGCTGGCGAGCATGGCAAACACGACTGCCTCCGCCAGCGGCACGAACAAACACCGGGCCACGCCCGTCAGGAAAAACATCGGGACGAACACAATGCAGATGCACAGCGTGGAGACGAACGCCGGCAACGCGATCTCCTGGGCGCCGTCCAGAATCGCCTGGATGGTCGGCTTTCCCAGCGCCATCTGGCGGTGGACGTTCTCCAACTCGACGGTTGCGTCGTCCACGAGAATGCCGACGGCCAGCGCCAACCCGCCCAGCGTCATGAGGTTGATCGTCTCCCCCAGCGCGCTCAGAGTGGCCAGCGACACCAAGACCGACAGCGGAATCGAGAGGGCAATGATGACCGTGCCCCGCCACGAACCCAGGAATAACAAAATCATGATCGCCGTCAGGCACGCCGCGATCACACCCTCGCGCACCACGCCCGAGATGGCGGCGCGCACGAAGATCGACTGGTCGATGAATTGTTTCACGATCAGTTTGTCGGAGACAGTCTTCATCGTGGCGGCCATCGCCTGCTTGATGCCGTTCGCGACACTCAGGGTCGAGGCTGTTCCGGTCTTGAGAATGCTGATCAAAACACTGCGGACGCCATCCTGGCGGACAATGTTTTGTTGGGGTAGATAACCATCGCGCACCTGGGCAACGTCGTGAACGTAAATGACGGCCCCATTGACGGTCTTGATGGGCAGGTCGTTCAACTCGTCGAGCAGTTTCGGGCTGGTGTTGAGGCCGAGGTCGTATTCCGTGGAACCGATCTTCGCCGTGCCGCTGGGCAGGACCAAGTTCTGAGCGCTGATGGCCGTGACAACGTCCTGGGGCGAAAGGTTCCGCGACTGCAGTGCCTTCAGGTCCAAATCTATGGAAACAAGCCGCTGCTTGCCACCATACGGGTACGGGATGGCGGCGCCTTGGACCGTGACCAGGCTGACGCGAATCTGGTTTACACTTGCGTCAAAAATTTCCTGTTCGGAAAGAGTTTTGCTGCTGACGCCGTACTGGACGATGGGGACCGTGGAGGCGTTGTGCTGGATGACGAGCGGCGGCGTGGTCCCGGGCGGTAGCGCGCGCAGGACCGTCTGTGAGATGGCCGTGACCTGCGCCACGCCTGCGTCCACAGAGATCCCTTGGCGGAAGAACACCTTGATGATGCCGATGCCGTAGTAGGAAGAGGACTCGATGTGCTCGATGTTATTGACCGTGGTGGTCAGCGCGCGCTCTTCATTGTAGACGATGCGGTTTGCCATCTCCACCGCGTTCAGGCCCGTATAGTTCCAGATGACGCTGACGACCGGAATATTGATGGACGGGAAAATGTCCGTCGGCGTGCGCAACAGGATGAACGGGGTCAGCAAGAGCAATAACAGCGCCGCCACGACGAACGTATAGGGCCGACGAAGCGCTAGGCGGACAATCCACATAGCGTTCTCCGTAAATGTATCCGAGTGTAATTCATGCTGTGGTGTTGACCGGTTAGTCTACGAGTGGGGGCTTGGTGCGGCTGCGATTTGCTTTTCGGGCACGCCAATCAGTCGAAAAATCGTCGGCTTCAAGTGGCGAAGAATCTCCAGGTTGTTCTCAATTTTCGCCTGCAAGAGCCCCCCCATGACGCAGCCATACAAATCGCGAGCCTTGGCCTCACAGTCCTGCTCCGGCACCAGCCCTTCCCGCACCGCGTCCCGGATTGCCGCCACGAGATACTTGCTGCGGTATTCAAGAATCTGCTGCGATTTTTTCCGGATTTTCTCATCCTGGGTGCTCAACTCGGAGCCCAAGGACGCGAAAACACAGCCACAAACCCTGCCGAATTCCTGCATTTTCTGCTTCTGCTGCTCGTAAACAAAATCGCAATACCCCGCCAACCGTTCCAACGGCGGCGTCTGTGGCGAAAAGATGCGATCAAGATCGGGCCGCAACTTCTGCCAATGATCGTCGATCGCCGCGACCGCCAGATCGGACTTGGACGGGAAAAAATGATAGAAGCTCCCCTTCTTTGCGCCTGCGCGTTCGCAAATGTCATCCACGCTCACTGCTCCGTAACTCTGCTCCCAAATAAGCGCCTTCGCGGTTTGTAGCAGCCTTTGTCGGGTTTCACATTCCGTTTTCATGATTACCGTGGTTCGCGGGCAACATTCGCCGAGTTGACTGAATAGTCAAGCGCGAGTTAATAGCTTATTGCATCCTTGTTGCAGGAACCAGAAGCCCGAAAAGACGCTAACTGAAGACTGCGCCTCGTCAGGAACGTCCGACACGGCCGATGGTTTCCGACTTCACCCATCCCTGCTGGCCGTCCGCCCGCTCCACGAACAGCCATTGCCCTCGATCTTCCCGGACCGCGACCTCGGTGCCCTCCACGAGCCGGAAGTGAATCGTGGAGTCAGGCATCGGAGCAAACCGCGCCTCCGCCGCAGTAACTACAACGATAGCTGCCGGAGCCGTGTGGTCGTTGATCGCCTGGTAGCTGAGGGCAAATGTCGAGACGGCAAAGCTTGCAAAACCAGCCACCACCATTACCAGCAATCCCGTTCGCATTTTCGGGAGATAAATCCACACCCCCGCCGCCAGTACGCTCAACCAAAGCGCTGCCAGTTCGTACCTGCTCCACTCCGTGGAGGTGCGGCTCCCGATCACGGAGCGCAGAAACCTCTTGAGAGCGTGCGGAGGCGTGTTCACTTCGTCCACACCAAGCCGTTGCCGGGCAAACTTGAGATTCGCGAGGATGTCGGGATCGCGGGGCGCCAGCTTGCGGGCCCGCTCATAGTTGAGGACCGCCAGCCCCAACTTGTCCTGCCGGAACCAGGTGTTGCCCAGATTGTAATAGACATACGCCGTCTTCGGTTCGATCTTCTCGTATGCCGCCGCAGCCTCCGCGAACTTGCCGGCGTCATACAACTGGTTGGCCGCCCGGAAGTCATCGATCAGAGTCGCCCTCGCGGTCGACAGCCCCAACCACCCGATAACCACGAGAATCCTAAAACTGTTTCTTCTCAAGTTCATTGATCAATTGTTCCACTTTTTCCCGCGTCTCCTGCACGCCGCCATCAGTGCCGCCGCCCGCGAATCGCGCCGTGTCGCACGCCTCGAAACACGCCCTGGCTTGGGTCGCTAATTCACCGTTCACACCGCGCGGCACGAGTTGTTCGTCCACAATGGAAGCCGTGATGCCGACGGCGGGAATGTTCAGGCGATCCCCCAGATAGTTCTGCAACGCGCGCTGCACCTGGTCGTAACTCGTTGCGGCGGCCAGAAGCTTGCGCGCATTCTTTGCCGCACGGGCACGGCGGGCATACGCGACGTCGCCACGCAACTTGTCCGTGCGCCGTTTCCAGCCGATGCCTCCAAACAAGGCGAGCACGGGCATGAGATTCAGCGCCCAGAACGGGGGGGTTGCGTAGAACGGAACGGTCGAAGCCGCCGGCCCAGGATCCCCCTTGAGATAAACGATGTCCTGACCGAGCTTTTCCTCAGGTCGCAATCGACCGCCGCCGCCAATGATCGTGCTCTGCCCGCCACTGCCGGCTTTTACCACAAGTTTAATGGGCGACTGGGCGGCAGTTTTATAGTCCTTTGCTACTGGATCGAAATACGTAAGTCGCACTTCGGGAAGCTCTTTCACCCCGGTGCTCTTGGCGATCAACACCTGCTGGATGACCCGCTCGCCCATCGTGTTCAGGTCATCCTTGGTCGTTCTTATTGTTGGTTCGTACGTCTTGAATCCATCCAGCGAGCCAAGCTTCGGCGCCGGCACGGTATCAATGTTGCCGCTGCCGCTGATCTCGATCGTGAACGTGATCGGGTCGCCGACGGCAACTTCAGTGGGTTTGGCCGTCACATCAAGTTTCCACTCGCCGATCGCACCGCCGAAATCGGCTGGCCGGCCCTCCGCGGGCAACGGCAGCACCTCGATCGGCACGGGCTCGATCGTCACCGGCACTTCACGCACTTCCACTCGTCCGAAGAAATCGTCAAACGGCCAATCGCTGCGTCCACGCTTCTGAACCGCCAGTTGCGCCTTGAGAACGCACGGCCCGAAGTTCAACGCGCCTGTGCGAGTCGGCGAGATCGCTCCTTCGATTACCTGGACATTAAACGACTCGCCATTATTCACGACTGGAGCGCCGGGCTTCACGTTCGGCAGGAACTTGAACCCCAAGCCCTCTGCTTCGTAGTTGAATCCGTTCAACCCCTTCAACGGAACATCGCTGCGTGAGAACACGAGCACCTGCAACGGCATGGTCTGGCCCACGTACACTTGTTTCGACGGGAGACGCACTTGGGCAAAGAGGGTTTGGCTTGAATCATTCTGCGCCGCGCCCGTTTCAACCACCAGCTTGATTGGTGCCGTGAGATAACTCTTGCCGCCGACAATCACCTCAATCGCGGGGATGGTGAACTCACCGGTCCGACTCGGTGTGACCTGGTACGTGAAACTGAGTGACTGGCTGACCTGCAGGTTGTTGATGGACATGCTGCTTTGCGTGGACGGACCACTAAAGGACAGCCCATTCACCCCCGGAATAGAAGGTGGCGAGGCCCCTTGTGAGCCCTGCACGCTGACGGTCAGCATCGCCGAGTCCCCGAATCCGATGTGGTTCTTGTCAACGGTGGCAACAACCGACACGTCGGCGAGGGCGCGTGTCGCTGCCAGCAGAAGTCCGATGACCGGCCACAGTCTCATCATCACCAATCCTTGGCCGGCTCGCCGGAGTTTTTCAAGTCCTTCATTTGCACTTCGGGAAAGAAATTCCAATTGCGCTCGTCCTCGCGCAGTTCGTCCAGCAGCGTGGCGGCTTGCGTCTTGTCGTAATCCTGGGGTTGGCCACCCTTCTCTTGCGGTTGTTGTTCGGGTTGCTCTGGCTTCTGTTGATCCTTTTGCTGCTTCTCCTGCTGATCTTTCTGTTGTTGCTCCTGGTCCCGCTGTTCCTGCGATTGCTGGGATTGTTGTTGTTGATCAGACTGTTTATCGTCGGGTTTGTTCTGTTGTTGGTTCTGCTGCTGTGGTTGCTGTTCGTCATTCTTCTTCTGATCTTGTTTCTTGTCCTGCTGATTCTTCTGATTCTGTTGCTGCTGTTGCTGCTGTTGCTTCTTGAGTTCTTCGAGCTTCTTCTTCACCAGGTCGCGATTGAACTTGGCATCGGTATCCTTTGGATCGAGAGCCAGTGCTGTCTCATAGCTCTTAAGCGCGCGTTGCCAAAGCGGTTGCGCCTGCGCCGGCTGCGCCTGGCCGAGACGATAGTTGGCGTTGCCAAAATTGTAGAGTGCGCGTTGTTGCAACGCGCGGTCGGCGGAGGAAGTTGCATTCTCGAATAACGCCGCCGCGCGCGCGAAGTCGTTGCTCCGGTACGCCGTCACACCGCTGTTGTAAAGCTGCGGCCAGCTCTCCGTCTTCGCCAGCGCCACGTCCGGCAGCAGAAGCAGCAACCACCAGAATCTCATGCCGCCCTCCTGTCGCTTGCAAATGCCTCGACGACCAGCAAGGCAAACGCGATACCCAATGGCCACTGGAACCGCTCGAAGTACTGCTTCTGCAGTCGCGCTTCATACTCCTTGCGCTGGAGTTGCGCGATGCCTTTGTCGTAGATCGTGTCGATGCCGAAGTCACCTGCGGCGCTGCGCACGTAGATGCCGCCCGTTTTCAGCGCGAGCTGTTTGAGCGTCTCCTCGTCGAGCCGCGACTTGACCACCTTGCCCTCTCGATCCTTCAGAAACTCCATCGGCTTCCCGTCCTCGCGCACAGGTATCAATTCACCCTCCGCTGTGCCGACGCCGATGGCGTACATCTTCACGCCAGCCTTTGCCGCCTCGTCCGCCGCAGCCAACGCATCGCTCTCCGTTTCCTCGCCGTCGGTGATCAGGACAATCGCCCGGTCGCGCCCCTCGCCCGCCTCGAACGCCTTCAGCGCCGTGCGAATCGCGGTGCCAATCGCCGTGCCGCCGCGCGGAATGATCCGCGTGTCCGCATCCTTCAACGTCAGGCGAAACGCCTCGTAGTCCACTGTTAACGGGCATTGCACGAACGCCGTCCCCGCGAACGCCACCAAACCGATTCGGTCACCGCGAAGCTTTTCGAGCAAGTCCTGCACGGCATACTTCGCCTGTGTCAGCCGATTCGGCCGCACGTCCTCCGTCAACATGCTCTTGGAAACATCGAGCAGCACGAAAACATCCACGCCTTTGTGCTTCACCTCGCGCCACTCAAAACCCCACCGTGGCTGGGTCAGCGCCAACGCCGCCAACGTCACCGCCGTGACGATAAGCACCGCCTTCCAACGTCGTGCCACGGGACGAACCGACTCCGCGAGCCGCTGCAGCAACGGCTGCGATGCAAATCGCGCCAGCGCTCGTCGCCGGGCTCGAAACGCCCACACCAAGAACACCGCCAGCACCGGTGCCAACGCCAGAAGCCAGAATGAAGTTGGATTACCGAACTGCATTACGGCAGCCTCCGTAGTCGCGTATGCTCCAGCGTCACCGCCAGCACCAAACATCCGAGTCCCGGCGCCAGAAACCATGGAAACAGTTCCTGCCACTCTTCGTACGCCAGCGTCTCGACCTTCTGTTTTTCCATCGCGTCGATCTGCGCATAGGTCTTCTTCAGCGACGCCGTGTCCGCCGCCCGGAAATACTGCCCACCCGTCAGCGTGGCAATTTGCTTCAGCAGATCCTCATCGAGATCAGCCCGAATCGGCTGGTACCCCAGCAGATTGCCGTCCCGATCGTGGACCGGCATGGGCGCGATTCCCTGCGAGCCGGCGCCGACGGTGTACACACGCACGTTGAATTCCTTCGCCGCCTTGGCGGCTTCGAGCGCCGGCGGGTTCTTGACGTTTTCGCCGCCATCGGTCAACAACACGATCACCTTGCTCTTGGCCTTTGTGTCGCGAAAACGGTTCACTGCCGTGCCGATGCCGGCGCCGATGGCCGTGTTGCCCTCCACCAAACCAATCCGAACGCGATCCAGGTTTCGCTCCAGCCAATCGTGGTCGAGCGTCAACGGACTGGCCACATACGCGCGTGTGCCGAACACGACCATGCCGATGCGGTCGTTGGGCCGCGAGCGGATGAATTCGCGCACCACGTCTTTCACGGCGTCGATCCGCGACTGCCGTTGGGTTAACTTTTCGTAGTCCATCGCCTGCATGCTTCCGGAAATATCCACCACCAGCACGATGTCGATGCCCTCGGTCCTGACTTTGCTCTCGCTGCGGCCCAATTGCGGACGCGCGAGCGCCGCGACGAACAACGCAAGCGTCGCCCCGCGCAACCCGAGCAACAGCGACGGACCAAGCGCCGACCAAAGTGACGACAAGGACCGGGCCGGCGCCACGGAGGAGAATCTCAGTCCACCGCGCTGGGCGGAACGGCGTTCCCACCATAGCCATGCCGGCAACACCAACAGCAACAGCAGCGACCATGGGCTGGCGAATTTCATGCCGGCGCGACCGCCTCCTGCATCCGCGGCTGGGTGTCGTGCACAAACTTTTCGGCCGCATTAAACGCCCGCTGCCTGTCGTCCGCACCTGGACGAAAGCGCGCAAACTTCACCAAGTCGGACTCTTGAAGAAACGCACCGAGCAGTTCCTTGTGCTCCGCCGAGAGCGCATGATCGCGGGACGCTTCGAAGAGGAATTCTTCGGTCGTGCGCTCGGGCGCCCGCAACCCCAATTGGCCTTCGAGATATTGGCGCACGATGTCGGACAACCGCGTGTAAAACTCCTCCACCGGCGGATTCTCTTCGCGCAGCCGCTGGAGCGCGCGAATCGCCACCTCGTAAGGAGTGGGCGGCGGAATTGCCGCGATTGGCGAAGTCGGTCGCTGGCGTTTCCACAGCCAGAAAACCACTGCTGCCGCCACGGCAATAAGCAGCAGCATCCACAGCCACCACAGGTTGTACGGCAGCGGCACCAATCCCTTGATATCGTGAATGTCTTCCATCAGATTCGGCGCTCACGCATCTTGAAGAACTTGATCAGCGGCAGCATGTAATCAGCTTCACAACGGATCTCCACGTGGTCCACGCTCGCCGATCGCAACAGACGACGCAACGTTTCCAGCCGCGCGCGCGCCTTCGCGGTAAACCCGTCGCGAACGTTTCGGTCGAAGGTATCCACCAGCACGCGCTCACCGGTCTCCGCGTCACGAAGTTCCACCAAACCGACCGCCGGCAGTTCCTCTTCACGCGGATCGCGCAGGCTCAGCGCGACCACGTCGTGACGCTTGCTCGCCACGCGCAGTTTTTTCCGGACCAACTCGTCGTCGTTCACCTGGAAATCCGACAACACGAACGTGACGGCCCGACGCCTCTGGACATGGTTGAGGTAGTCGAGTGCCAGTTCGAGATTCGTCCCGCGACCTTTTGGCTGAAACGCGAGAATCTCGCGAATCACGCGAAGCACGTGACCGCGTCCTTTTTTCGGCGGCACGTATTTCTCAATTTGGTCCGTGAACATGATGAGGCCGACCTTGTCGTTGTTGCGGATGGCGGAAAACGCCAACACGGCGGCGAGTTCCGCCGCCAGCTCGTTCTTGGTCTGTCGCACGCTCCCGAATTGCCCCGAGGCGCTCACGTCCACCACCAGCATCACGGTCAGTTCGCGCTCTTCCTTGAACTTTTTCACGAACGGATGCCCGAGCCGTGCCGTCACGTTCCAATCGATGGAGCGAACCTCGTCGCCCGGCAGGTACTCGCGCACTTCCTCGAACTCCATCCCGTGGCCCTTGAACACGGAATGATATTGCCCCCCCAGCACGTCCGTGACTTCGCGGTTCGTGCGGATCTCAATCTGGCGGACTTTCCTGAGGACTTCTTTGGGGATCACGGTACAGGCACTTCTTCAAAAATGCGTTTGACGACGTCTTCGCTGGTCATTTCCTCGGCTTCGGCTTCGTAGCTGACGATGACGCGATGACGGAGCACATCCATGCCAATCGTCTTCACATCCTGCGGCGTCACGTAGCCGCGCCCTTGCAGGAACGCGTACGCCTTTGCCGCAATCGCCAGGTAGATCGTCGCGCGCGGCGACGCGCCGTATTGGATGAGGCTGCCGACATCGATGTTGTACGTCTTTGGCTCACGCGTGGCATGGACGAGATCCACGATGTAGTTCTTGATCTTCTCGTCCATATACACGGCATCGACCACCTTGCGCGCCTTCAAAATCTGTTCGGGTGAGACCACGGGCTGCGTGATGATTTGTTTGCCCGTCTCGGCCATCCGATCCATGATTTCGCGTTCTTCCTGTTTGCTCGGGTACTGGATCGAAAGCTTCAGCATAAACCGGTCAACCTGCGCCTCGGGCAACGGATACGTGCCTTCCTGCTCGATCGGGTTTTGCGTCGCCAGCACGAGGAACGGCTCCGGCAGCTTGAACGTCTGCTCCCCGATCGTCACCTGCCGCTCCTGCATTGCTTCGAGCAACGCGCTCTGCACCTTCGCGGGCGCACGGTTGATTTCGTCGGCCAGAATCAGATTGGCGAATATCGGTCCCTTCTTGATGCGGAACTCGCCGTCCTTGGGATTGTAGATGAGCGTCCCGATCACGTCGGCGGGCAACAAGTCGGGCGTGAACTGGATGCGGTGAAATGTCGTCTGGATCGCCGCCGAAAGCGTCTTCACCGACAATGTCTTCGCCAGTCCCGGCACGCCTTCGAGCAGCACGTGCCCGTCGGCAAGCAACCCGACCAGCAACCGTTCGATCAGATACTTCTGGCCGACGATAACCTTGCTGATCTCGCCGACCAGCACCCGCACAAATTCACTTTCCCGTTTGACCTGTTCGTTAATCGCGCCGATTCCTTGTTCCATTGTTCCTTCCTCTTGAGGTTCACAACCCAGCAGCAACCATTTTGACATGAACGACGGCGACTATGTTCAATTCTAGCAGGTGGGTCAAGTCCCTGAATGGACGGTGGTTATGGTTTTGCAGACTCAGGGCGACACAACTTGCGGATGTCGGGCTGAGGCAGTGTCCTGTTCCACTCGAATTGGGGTCTCTATCTTTGAAACGTTACAGTCATTTGAACGGCGCATCAGGAGGCAGGATTCCACGACGGCGAAGGGCGGCTCTGAGCCAACGCCGCCATATATGACCCGCGTGTGGGAACGACTCAACTTCGTTCGAATAATCAGTGAGCAACTCGGTCTTGCTCTGTTGACTCAGGAATCTCCAACGGTCAGCATTTACGATGAAAATAGCGTTTCCGACTTTGGCGCGCTCCATGACTGCTGTGTTGCGAGCGTTGAAGACGAAAACTAGATAACCTTCATAGTTTCCCAGTCCGCAACACACTTCGTCCGGTTTCAGGTTAAAAAGAAATCGAAGGCGTTCGTCGTCGTAACGATGATTTCTAGTCTTCTTTAGTCGATTGCAGTACCGTTCAATGGTAGGCCAAGAATTGCCTGATGGTTTCAGAATTACCCAAGGAACTTCACGGATGAGCACGAAGGGTAAATCTCCGCGCTTCCACATCTCAAAGTAGCGCCTGAGCCGTCGTATTGCGTGTTCTAGCGTTTCCACCTCGTTCTTGTTGGCAATCCTCTTGGGCTGTGACACGCGAGACGCGAGGTTCTCAATAAAACTGCTGATCACATCTGCATCTGTTGTCAGCAAGTCATGAGGGTAGGAAGAAGGTTCAAGGGCCAAGCAGTCGTCAATGAACGCACGCAACCCAAACACCGACAGGTTCTCGTCTTGGATCCAAGTCTCGTCTTCGGTACGTCTTGGACCAATCAGCATCTTGAAAGCTTTCCCAGCCGATTCCCTTTTGCGAATCTTTGGGACGCACTTTTCGCAAAGTGCTTCCGTACCGCTGCACCACAGGAACACGGCTGGTGAGTGACATTGAGTACAAGGAACGGGTGTCAGGAGAGTCGGCATGCAAATACCTGTGTGTCAAATGCGCGGTCGCCTATTTCGATGATTCCAATGCCCACTCGGGCAATGCGTGACGTTTGACGTGGTCGCTCATCGCGATTCTCCTGCTGAAATGATCTTCTGCAGTTCGGTGATCAGCGGCGGGAGGTCCTCGGTCACCGTGCTCCAGATGATGTCGTAGTCCACAAGGTCGTAGCCGTGAACAAGGCGGTTGCGCGTGCCGATGATTTGCGGCCAAGGGATCTGCGGGTGTTGTCGACGAACCGACTCGGGGATGTGGCTGGCGGCTTCGCCGACGATTTCCAGACAACGGAGGGTGGCCAAGCCCAAGGCACGGTCGGCATCGAGGTCGGCACGCGTCTTGCCGCGCATCAACCCGGTCGCTTCCCGTGCGTATTCCAGCATGTGCCGCAGACGGACTTGGGGATCATGCCGCGGCATAGACCGACTCGGCTTCCGCCAGCACCTCGTCTCGGAAGAACCGGCTGAGGCACAGGGGCGTGTTGAGGTCTACCTTCCGTCCTCCCATCAGCGCAGACAGTTCGAGCTCCATCCCCGCCAGTCGAATCAGACCCGGCACACGCCCGGGCTCGAATTCCACAAGCAGGTCGAGATCGCTATCCGGACGGGCGTCGCCATGCAAAGCCGAACCGAACACCGCCAGCTTGCGGATGTGATGCCGGCGGCAGAAATCAGTGATTTCCCGCTGGGACAACTGGAGACCGTTCGGCTTCGTCTTCATGTGCCAATGATACTACAAGAAAACGCCGCGACTCAACTCCTGACTTCGGCGGTGCCAGGGTCGCTTTCTTCGCGATGCAGAGTGCAAAAACGGCGGGATTTGCCGTCAACAACTTCGGCGCGCCCGGTCCCGAAAGCTTTCGGGATGCCCCACCCCGACAGACAAGGCTACTCCTCGAAACAACTGCGTCCCGGAATGCACGTGCGCACGTGCGCGGGTCGATCATCGGCGCCGATCCCGTTCAACGTGCGGTTGCACCAGTAGAACGCCTCCGCGCCGGGCTCGGGCTGCTCGGAAAGCGCGTCGGCCTCGTGTTCGGGGACGAACATTTTCTTCGTGCGAAGACATTTGCAGACGGGTGTGTTCGTGTTCATGGTTCACCCCACAAGCTGTCGGAGGGTTCGGCGAATCAGGGCCGCGGCGATGGGCACCTTGTAGCCGTTGTGCGCCAGCGGACTGGCATCCTTCAGGATGATCTCGGAAGCGTGCGTGGCGACGTCGTCGTTGAGTTCCTTGCCTTCGAGAAACTCGTGCGCGGCCTGGACCTGATACGGAATCGGCGCCACCGCGCCCAGTACCACCCGGACTTTACCCAGTTTCTTCCCGTCGACTTTCGCCGCGGCGGCGCAACTGACCAGCGCCCAATCGAAGTTCGCCTTCTCGCTGATTTGCATGTACGCGCTCCTCCGTCCATCGTCGGGAACCTGCACGCGGAGAATCAGGTCGGTTGGACCCAACGAATGATGCGCCTCGGGGTTCTCCCATGCTTTCGCGTACAGCTCGGGAATCGTCAACTTGACCTCCTCTTTGCCGCGACGAACAGCCACTTTCGCGTCCAGCGCGGCGAGCGCGATCGCCAGGTTGGAGACGACCGGGCTGATGCACGGGTTGCCGGAGAACAAACTGTGATACTTATTCTCGCCATCCTGCGCGTAACAAGTGCCGCCGCCTTTTTTCAGACAATGAATGTCCCGATGCCGGTAATACCAGCAACGCGAATGCTGCGCGAGATTGCCCCCAACCGTGGCGACGTTACGGATCTGCGGCGAGCCGACTTCCGCCGCCGCCTGCTGCAAGCTGGGAAACACGCGCTTCAATTCCGCGTGCTGCTCAATTTCGGAAATGGTGACGTTGGCGCCAATCGTCCACGATCCTTTTCCCATCGTGATGTCGCGGGTGGCCGGCAAATCCTTTACGTTCACCAGCACCGGCGGGCTGGCAATGTATTCCTTCATCTCACCGAGCACGTCGATACCGCCCGCAAAAAAACGGCCTCGGTCCGCCGCCAGTGAGACGGCGCGATCGACGGTGCGCGGACTGACGTATTGAAATGGATTCATGCCGAAGCTCCCGGTTTCTTCACCTTGCCCAAGGCCGCGAGAACCCGCGCGGGCGTCATGGGCAGACTGCTGACGCGGACGCCGAGGGCGTTGGCAACGGCGTTGGCGATGGCGCCCGCAGTCGGGATGGTGGCCGGTTCGCCGACACCGATCACGCCGCGCTCGGGCATGTCCATCAAGATCACCTCGATCTCCGGGACATCGGCGAAATTGGGCAGCTTGTACGTCTCAAAATTCGGGTTCAATACGACGCCCGTGGCAGGGTCCATGACGCGTTCCTCGTACAGCGCGTAGCCCATTCCCATGATCACGCCGCCGTTGACCTGCGTCTCACACGTGAGCTTGTTGACGATGAGTCCGCAATCCTGCACGCACAAAATCTTGCGAACTTTCACAAAACCGGTTTCCGTGTCCACCTCGACTTCGGCAAACTGCACGCCCCCGGCCCCGCTCGACGAAAGCCCTTCCTGCCAACGGCCGTGCGCCGTGAGCGGATTGACGCCGAGTTTCTTGCAGGCGCCCGCCCAGTTTGCCCCACGCGCGTCGGCGATTCCCGTCTTCTGCTGCAAATCCTGGAGCGCGTTGGTGCAGGTGTCCATGATCGCGGGACAAACCGATGCCGCCGTGGTACTGCCGCCGCTTCCGCCCGACGGCGGGAACCGGGTATCGCCAATCTTCACGGTGATCTGCTCCGGCTTGAGCCCGAAAACCTCCGCCGCGACCATCGCCACCAAGGTGCGCGTGCCCGTCCCCAGATCCTGCGTGCCGCACCGAACCTCGACGCTGCCATCCGGGTTGATTTGCGCTTCGGCCTGCGTGCCCCGTCCGCCGCCGCCCCACGTCGCTCCCGCACAGCCGACACCCACCTTCACGGGTCCGGGGGAAGAGCCTGGCGGCTTGTATTTCTGCCTCCACCCGAACCGCTCCGCGCCGATGGCGTATTCCTTCTGCCGAACCTTGCTCGGGTCGTTCTTCAACCGAAGCTCCACCGGGTCCATCTTCAACTTTACCGCCAACTCGTCCATGATCGATTCCATGCCGAACGAGGCGACAGGATGTCCCGGCGCGCGGAACGCGCGGCCTTCGCCCGCGTTAACGGCCACATGGGCCTGTTTCACGCAAATGTTGGGAACCGTGTAAATATACGGCGCGGGAAAACCAGCGCCGCCGCCCCCACCCGCCGAACTCGTGCCCGCACCGATGCCCGCCGTGCCAAACGCATCCATGTCGAAGGCGACGAGCTTGCCATCCGCGTCCGCTCCCAGCCGTATTCGTTGGAATGACGACGGGCGATTGCCGACGGCCAGTGATTGATCGAAACGCGCCAGCATCAATTTCACCGGCGCGCCCGCCGCCTGTGAGAGCCGTGCCGCCAGCCCCCCCTCAGTGCCGGGGCCGAATTTCGCGCCGAACCCCCCGCCCATGTACTCGGTGAGCACGCGGACCTTTTCCTGTGACACATTGAGGTAGGACGCCAGGCCTTCGCGGACGCTGAAGATGCCCTGCGTCGAAGCCCAGCAGGTCACGCCGTCATCCGTCGCCGACACCGTGTTGCCGTGCGTCTCGAGCGGCTGATGAAGCTGGACTGGTGTGGTGAAAAAACCTTCGACAACCGCCGCCGCTCCAGCGAATGCCTTGTCGACATCTCCCTTCTCCTTGACGTTCGCCTCGCCGAGATTCGGCGCCTCGGGCCAGACCCTTGGTGCGTCCGGATTCTTGGCGGCTTCTTCCCTGACGACGAACGGCAGCGGCGTGGCTTCGACTTCGATCACGCGCAACGCGTCGAGGCACGCCTGCTTGGACGTGCCCGCGACTCCGGCCAGTTCCTCACCGTAAAAACGTATGGTCCGTTCCCCCTTGCGCTCAGCGACGGCGGCTTTGATGCCGGGAACTTGCTGGGCCTTGTCGAGGTTGATGCGAGTCACGTGAGCCGCAGGCCAGCGGGAGCGATAGATCATGCCGTACAGCCATCCGTCCGGCTGGACATCGGAAGAATACTTGGCGGCACCGGTGACTTTCGCGGGAGCGTCAATACGCTGCACCCTCTGGCCGATCACGTCCCGCTTTTCCGGCCAGCTAGGCATAACGGATGACCTCCGTCTTGTCCGCGACCGGCACGCCGGCCGCCTTCAGGGCGGCGGTGAGCACGCGACGTTGTGTGCCGCAACGGCAGAGATTACCCGAACAGGCGACGCGCACTTCCTCCGCGCTGGGGCGCGGATTCCGTTTCAAAAGCGCCGTCACGCTCATCACAAAACCGGGAGTGCAGTAACCGCACATCAACGCGTCGCACTCGACAAATGCCTGTTGCACTTCGGTGAGCTTGCCGCCCTCCGACAATCCCTCTACCGTCATGATTTCGTGGCCTTGCGCCTCGATGGCCAGTTTCATGCACGAGTAGATCGGCTTGCCGTCAAGCAACACGGTGCACGCGCCGCACGCGGCGCGGTCGCAAACCTCCTTCGCGCCGGTGAGAGTGGAATGATTGCGCAAGGCGTCCAGCAGGGTCACGCGCGGCTCGAGGTTCAACTGGAGCGGCTTGCCGTTGACATGGAGGGTGACGGGAACCTGTCCCGGTCCGAGGATCTTGTCGGCCCCGAGTTTTTGCAGCTCCTCAACTTCGGCGGCGACGGCGCCCACCGGCGCGGCCGCCGAGGCGACGACCACAGTCCCCAATCCTTTCAGAAACGAGCGGCGGCTGATCTCAGCGTGGCCCGACTCGTTGTGGGATCGCTCACTCATGCGCCAGATGATCGGGATGATCGGCCACAGCGCAGACGAGCGCGGGTGGGGCAAATGTGGCTGGAGAGGTTGGGCCTTCGCCGAAACGACCTTGGAAGACGTTGTTCTTGCCGTGGTCGATCCATCGCAACGCCAGCGCCGGCTCGCGGACAACCGTCTTGCTGGTGACGGCGACGGTGTACGACGTCATTGACGAACGAGGCGTGTACCAAAGGGATTCACCGCAACTGACAAGGCCGCAGGCCGCAAACGGCCGGGTCTCGACCTGAAGAAAATCGCCGGCGGAAAAGGAATCGCCGCTGCGAGTACTGGCGAACTCCATGGGAACCGCACGCGTTGGCAGCTTCCGGCGCGCGAGTTCGGGATTGATGGTCTCCAGCCAGTCAATCATGGCCGCCGATTGAGTGGGTGTGGCCGACTGCGGCAGGTACACCATCGACTCGGTCGGCCGTGTTCTCGTGACGGCCAGATTCTGGTCGGCCACCTGCAGCAACGCGACCTGCAACCCGCGCAGTTCAATTCCCCGATGGGAACCGCCTGCAAAACTCCACACGCGCAACAGGTATCGACCGTCTTGCGTGGCCTCCGCCGACGCGATGCAGCCGCCGATATACAACTGACACGAATGCAACTCCAGGAGTTCGCCCCGTGGCGCATCGGCTGCCTGCAAAGAGGCGCCCGCCAGAAAAAACAGAACTGCGACACCAGCGACCAGTGTTTTCATACGCCATCGTCCCACGCCGGTTTCAGCTTACCCAAAAAAATGGCTTTCGCAAGTGCCGATAAGAGAAATTTCACTTGCTCCGCCAAGGTATGCGGCCTACCTTCCCCCCGGCTGGCAAAGCACTGTGTCACTGGAAAAGCCTCCGGGTCTGATGCAGTGCTGGAAGTATGAAAAGGAGTACGATCGATCGGGTCGCAGGCAAGCTGTTGGCCGCTTTCGGGGTGGCGACCGTTTGCAGCCTGCTGTCGCATCCGGGCGCGCTGGCGCAGAGCCTCCGAGTGCCGTGGAGCGACTATGCCCACGACGCGCAGCACAGCGACATCTCGTCGGCAGCCTCCCAGCCGCTGAACCACATCCTCTGGCAAACTTCGGTGGACTTGAGTGTGCCCACCAACAACACCGACGAGTTATTCATCCACTACGGCTCGCCGCTGATCACGCGTTCCAATACCGTCATTGTGCCGGTAAAAACCACTGCCGATGGCGGGTTCCGCATTGAGGCACGCGTCGGCACCAATGGCGTGTTGAAGTGGATGCAATCCACGGACTACATTCTGCCGTCTCACGGCTGGACGCCAAGTTTCTCGCCGACCTTGACCCCGAAAAACCGGCTCTACTTCCCCGGGGGCGGCGGGACGGTCTACTACTGTGATACGCCCGATTCAACCAATCCTCCTGTCGTCGGGCAGGTCGCCTTTTACGGGATGACCAATTACAGCGCCAATACCAACGCGTATTTGGCGAATGTATTCATCAACACACCCATTACATCCGATCGATATGGGAATATATTCTTCGGCTTTCAAGTCACCGGTGCCACTCCGCTGAACCTCACCAGTGGCGTCGCGCGGCTTGACTACAGCGGGACCGGTATCTGGGTTGCCGCCAATGTCATTGTGACCAATGCCGGCATCATCAAAGTCGCCATGAACTGCGCCCCCGCGTTGGCCAACGATCACAAAACATTGTATGTGGCCGTCAACAGCGGCGATGGTGATTGGGGTGTCGGCGGCTACCTCGCGTCGCTGGACAGCCGGACACTCGCGCCGCTCGCCAGCACCCGGCTCAAAGATGTAGCGATTCCCGGCAATGACGCCAATGTACCCGACGATGGAACGGCCTCGCCCACGGTCGGTCCTGACGGCGATGTTTACTACGGCGTGCTGGAGAACCCGTGCTGCGAAAATCACGATCGCGGCTGGCTGCTGCATTTCGACGGTGCGTTGAGCCAGACGAAGATCCCGGGAGCCTTTGGCTGGGACGACACGGCATCCATCGTCCCCGCTTCGCTTGTCGCCTCGTATCACGGCAGTTCGCCGTATTTACTGATGTGCAAGTACAATAATTACTCTGATCCTGGAATTGGAGGAAACGGGTCCAACAAGATCGCCGTCCTGGATCCCAGAAATATGCAAATTGATCCAGTGACGGGTACGACCGTAATGCAGGAGGTGCTGACGATCGTCGGTCCCACGCCGAATACAGGCCAGCCCGGCGTCAGGGAATGGTGCATCAATGCGGCGGCGGTCGACCCATTCACCAAGTCCATCCTGGCCAACAACGAGGATGGCAAACTTTACCGCTGGGATTTGACCTTCAATACGCTTTCGGAAACGGTCACGTTGACACCAGGAATCGGCGAAGCCTACACGCCCACCCTTGTGGGCGTGGATGGAACCGTGTACGCCATCAACAACGCCATTCTCTTTGCCGTCGGCCGATGAGGGAAACGAACCGTGCGTCTGAAGCTTCTCACACTTCTGTTTGCTGGCGCGGCGTTGGCGACAGCCGCGCCGGCACAGGCGGACCTGACGTTCGTCCTGACCCCCGCGATGCAATCGGGCGCCATCAGCAACGAAGTATTTTTCGTCGGCGTGTTGAGCAACACGAGCCTGACGGACAACCTGTTTCTCAATGACATCCAGTTCGGTTTCACCGGCGTGGCGACCAACTATCTTGCGGCGGACACGAATTCATTTTTTGCGAATGTTCCCGGCATTCTGCTTCCCGGAGAAACCTACAGCGACGTTGTGTTCGGGGTCACCATCAGCCCGGCCACGCCGCCGGGCGATTACCTCGGCTCGGTCGCCATCCTGGGCGGCTCGAACATTTTTGCGGCCACCAATCTGGCAAGCCAGACATTTCAAGTCTCGTCGCCGGCCCTCAGCATTTCGGCAAGCGGACCGGACGCGTATAAGTTCGGCGCGCAGCCCGGCGCGTTTGCGATCACTCGGATTGGGGGTACGCACCTTGATTTGACCGTGAGTTACGCCATCGGGGGCACGGCCAGCAACGGGGTCAATTACAGTTCAATCTCAAATTCGATCTCGATTCCCGCCGGTGCGACTTCGACCGCAATTACCATTGTCCCGCTTGACGACAATTTGGTCGATGGCGATAAGACGGTGGTTCTGACCTTATCGGCTTCAACAACGTACAATCTCGGCGTGCCCATCATCGCCACGGTCACCATCCACGATACGCCGTTCAATGCATGGCGCCTGGCTGAGTTCGGAACCAACGCCAACAATTTGGCCATCAGCGGAGATTTCTCCGATCCCGATGGCGACGGCATCGCCAACCTGCTGGAGTATGCTCTGCATCTGGATCCGAATGTTGCCGACGTGACTGGATTGCCCATTCCGCAAGTCGATCCAGCCTGCGAATGCCTGACGCTGACTTACACCAAGGTCATTTCCGCAACGGACATCTTTTATCTACCCGAAGCTGCCTCCGATCCTGGCGGACCGTGGAGCACCGACGGCGTCACGGAGGCGGTGATCGCCAGAGATGGTGTCACCCAGACCATCAAGGCCAGTGACGCAAGTAATCCCATCGCCACCGCCGCCAGGAGATTTATGCACCTTAGAATCACGCGGCTTCCGTGACTCGCGTTTGATTCCACCAGTGAATGCGACGCCTTGTCAGGTTGACATAACAAGGCTTGCACGCCGACGGCCAACGATGGTATATTGGCGAACGCCAGCTTTAGGAATTGGCTGCGGATTCGTCTGTTTCCATACGGTTGAGGAAAATCACGAGGGTAGAGGGCGTGATTTGAGGCAAGGGGTACAATTGCACCAGCGAGTTCGCAGCCTTCTTCTTTTTCGCCTGTTCAAGCCGCCCGTCTCGAAATCCGCCTTGGGCAATCACTGGAAGTTGATCAACCGCAGGCGGTAAAACTGGTTTGTGGAAGTGGTGACGTCACCGACCGCTCCGTTGAACGCGCCGGTTACCGTTTTTGCTGCGAAGTCCGTCCAGGTTTTCAAGTCGGGACTTCGTTGGATCGTGAAGCTGGTCACATTTGTGCCTGTGGGGGCCACAACGCTCAATTGCATGTTCACGCTATCGGGTGAGACATTGGTTGCCAGGACGTGGACAATCCTGGTGATCCCCGCCCGTACGCCGGCGTTGTTGGTGACCATCGGGTCCGAGCGCACCGTACCCACAATCGCCATGCAGGCAATGGTCACGACTAAACTTCTCAACTGTCTACCAGTTCTACGCATTCGAACCCCGCACTACTGCCAGAGTTTCTTCATCCCATGGCTGCGTCAAGCAACCGTTCCTGATACAAGTTCATTCTTACGGCGAGAGATGGATGTCGGTGACGGCGTTGTCGACGAACACGCGGTACAGCCGCAGGTCGGTCAGGCCACTGGGCAGCACATCCGGCTGAGACAGCGGCTTCTCCGACCGTATGTGCGC
>Ga0187861_10001008_pt1 | contig 30605 bp, 34 predicted proteins | sample June2016WEW_10_1_3_FD_132986 | JGI IMG/M metagenome (GOLD analysis project Ga0187861, IMG submission 132986) | Peatland microbial communities from SPRUCE experiment site at the Marcell Experimental Forest, Minnesota, USA - June2016WEW_10_100 | ecosystem: Environmental > Terrestrial > Soil >...
GATATTCACAAAAATATGTGCCGTGGCTGGATGAATGTACCTTCATATCTTGATGGTAACATATCGGCTCCGCTCATTCATCCTCGGGCAAAGCCCGAGGACTTCTGTAAGGAACTGTTAAAAAATCTCGCTGACCGCGAGACAATTAATTTATAAGTTAAAGATTAGACGTTATTATGAATGATCTTTATAACTTATAAATTTAAATCGCCTCGATAGGATTTATGCTTGCGCACCTATTTTCTTCGGCTAATATAACTGTATAATATTTAGATAAAAATGTCAATGTTAATACGACGGGGGCGCGGATTACCGCGCCCCGATTACGGGGCTCGCTTTTAAGCGAGCTTTTTTGAGAACATCGATGGGACGGTAGTTTCGCCCTAAAACTCCAAGCGAATCTTCGATGCAAAGCTGATCGACTCCGGCATAGCCGAAGACTTGCCACCCAAGCCATTGGACTCGGTTGGCACTTCGCACTCCAACTTGATACGTTTCGATGCGATGATCGACACTTTCGTCGATTAAGACCATGAAGATCGAGGCATCCTTGCGGCCCAGTTCTCCCCACGTGCAGGTGGCGATTTTGCCGGAGTCATCGAGATAGAAAACTTGACGTCTCCGCGTATCCCACCAGCCCAACGCGACTAACAAAAACACAACAACGGCGATAGCGATCACCACATAAGAAGACATTCCGTTCTCCCGCAAAACAGTGATGTCCCTATTTCTCAGGGCGTATCTTGACCCAAAAAACTTCAGGTCAAAACATACCCCGAGAAACGTTCTAATTGTTAAATTCGAACTTTTATCCCCGGGCCCATGGTCGCACAAATTGTCAAGGAATTAATTTTTTCTTTAGGCAGAACGTCCAGCAAGGCTTTAAAATTTGCCGATAATATTTCGGCTTTCGCTGAAACTTTACCGATAACTTGATGAATACTGCCGTATGAATCGGTTTTATATTCTACTTGACCGTCTTCGAACTCGGCTTTGGTCTTAAAAGGATCTGAGGTGATGGTGCCCGATTTCGGATTGGGCATCTTGCCTTTCGGACCCAATATTTTCGCTAGCTTCGCAATTTTCGGCATCATCTCTGGTAGAGCAAGATAAATATCCGCTTCCGCTTTACCGGTTTTTTCAATTTCCAACACTTTTTTCTCATCTAAAACCACCACCGCAATTTTCTGGCCGGTTGCATGAGGATATTTTATAAAGCCGCGTAAGTTTTCCGGTCTGCCCACTTTAGTTAAAAGTCGGATATGAACTTCGACGTTACCGTCAAACTTTGTCAGCGTTGTTTTTTTAACAAGTTCAATCGCATCGGAGAGATCATATTTTTTAGTTCTATCAACAAGCGTTAAAACTTCTTGATATCTTTTTGAGCGAATCTTCGCTTTACCCACTTTTTCTTTTGGGAGTTTTTCGGCTTTCGGCTCTTTGCTTTTTTCAGATTTTTCTTCCCCAGAAACCTCTTTAACTGTTTCGTCATCTTTTAGAGGTTTTTCTTTTTTAACATGTTCTTGTTTTACCTTTTCTTGCTTCCTCTTTTTTCCATGATGTTCGGCTATCGGCTCGCCAACTTCTGGCGCTTCTTCACCGATCACAACCGTTTTTTGGTTTCCCATTTTTTCCTTTCGTGGTTTTATCGCCCACTTTAATGAGGCTCCCACTTAATAATTATAAAAGTTTAATGTTTCTTCTTTAATTTCTTTAACTAAATATTCTAACACAAGCTCAGCTGTTTGGTCAAGAATAAATTGCAAACGTTCTTTTTCATTTTTTTCAAAATCCTTCAAAACCCAATCTTCGGTGGGAATTTTTTCGGACTTCCCTACTCCGACCCGAATCCGCCAAAAACTCTCCCCTATTTGATCAATAATCGATTGAATCCCTTTATGACCGGCCGAAGAACCGCCGTGCTGAATGCGCACTTTCCCAAAGTCTAAATCGACATCGTCATGGATAACCCAAATATTATTGCATTCCGCTTTGAAAAAATTCTTGACTTTTAGAACTGCTTGACCGGAGTTATTCATAAAGGTTTGAGGTTTAATGATTTTATTTTTTTCGACTTCGGCAATTTCCACTTCCTTTTTTTGATCAACTTTAAAATGGCTATCAGCTTTTTGAACGATCTCATCTAAAATCATAAAGCCAATATTGTGACGACTTTTTTTGTATTTACCGCCAGGATTTCCTAAGCCAAAGATTAATTTCATACTTTCTCTTTCGAATAATTTTACAGCCGAAGTGTACGGGGTAATTCAAAGCTTTAACTATTATAATCCCGGAATATTTAAGTTACCGGCGATTGCTTTCATTTTTTCGGCGGCCAAAGCCTGCACACGTGAAACCGCTTCAGAAATAGCTTGTTGCAAAGCCCTTTCCAAATCCCGTTTTTTCTCCGGCATAAGCATCGCTTCATCAATGGAAATTTCTTGAATATGTTGCTCGCCGTTAAAAACAACCGCCACCAAGCCACCAGCTGCTTTCGCTTCGACTTCCGTTTCCTTTAAATCTTTTTGAATCGCTCGGGCTTTTTTCTGTAAGTCCCAAAGTTGCTTAGCTTTGTCAATCGTACCCATTTTATTCCTTTCGAAGATTACTTTGTTTTTTTAAATAGCTTTCAATAAATCCGTCTAAATTTCCGTTCAAAACTTCATTGGGGTTAGTGGAAATAAACTCGGTCCGGTGGTCTTTTACTTGTTTATAAGGCTGCAAAACGTAGGAACGAATTTGATTTCCCCACCCCGCGGCCATATGCTCACCCCGCAGCGTATCCCTCTCGGCCTTTTGTTCTTTTAATTTTAAAGCCAACAATCTTGATTGTAAAATTTTCAAGGCGGTGGCTTTATTTTGCAGTTGGGAGCGTTCATTTTGAACTGCCACCACCAGGCCAGTGGGAAGGTGAGTGATTCGCACAGCCGAATCGGTCGTATTAACTCCTTGCCCGCCGTGCCCGCCCGAGCGATAGACGTCAATACGTAAATCTTTATCTTCGATATTTATTTCCGAGGAATGTTCAATTTCCGGAATAACTTCCACTAAAGCAAAACTTGTGTGGCGGGCTTTATCGGCATCGAACGGGCTAATGCGAACTAAACGATGCACGCCTGCCTCCGATTTTAAAAATCCGTAGACATACGGTCCGGAAATTTTAACGGTCGCTGATTTTATCCCCGCCTCCTCACCAGCGGAAATTTCTAAAATTTGATATTCGAACTGGTGGCGTTCAGCGTAGCGTTCAAACATTCGAAGGAGCATCTCCGCCCAGTCTTGAGCTTCCGTGCCGCCGGCGCCGGCATGCAACGAAAGAATCGCATTGTTCATATCGTATTTATCCGAAAGCATCGCCTTCAGTTCCAGCTCACGTATTTCTTCGGCCGTATTGGCACTTCCAAACTCATCAATTAATTTTTGTAAATTCGCCATTTTTTGCGCTTCAGTTTTGGATTTTTCAGGGTCACGCCAAAATGTGGGACTTTGCATCTCGTTTTGAATTTGGGAAATTGCCTCTCTTTTTTCATCAATTTTAAGCAACTTTTTTAATTCATCTTTGGACGTCATACATTCATTTTACCTGAAAAATGCCCTATTTACAAGAAAACCCACCTTGTAGGTGGGGTTTCTTGCTTAGGTCAAATACCACGTAACGATTTTCTTACTGAAGAAACGCTAGCGATAACATTCGTTTTTTGTGTTTGAAATAAGCGACCGCCGAAGTTCCCAAAGAAGCTAACGCTCCCGGGATAGCGACATCGGCACCGGCACTCGGTAATTTGCCACTCACCGGAACGGCTGATGCTTTAACGGTACTGACAGGTGCCATCACGAGCTGCTGTTGCTGCTGTTGTTGACCTTTATTGCCCTGTTGTTGCTGTTGGCCTTGGCCACCCTGTTGTTGCTGTTGTTGCTGACCGTTTTGGCCTTGCTGTTGCTGCTGTTGTTGACCGCCACCATTACTACCACCACTATTATTGGAGGTTTTGCCGGTATTGATCACCACTTGCTGTTGTTGTTGCTGTTGTTGCGAAGCAGAAGCATTGGCACTTGAACTCGAGCTAGAGGAAGAAGCAGCCGACGAGGCGCTTTTTGAAATTGAGCCACCGCCCAATGATCCAGCCTTCGAGCTTGCCGACGCAGCCGAACTTGAACTTGAGCTCGAAGAAGCTGAAGCGGAAGTGCTTTGCTGTTGTTGCTGTTGCTGACCAACAGTCACCGACCAAGCTTTAGCGCTCATTGGAAAAGCCGCGACAAGCGTCGCTAGACCTAAAGCGATAAATAATTTGTTCATAATAATCTTTCTGGTTTACACTTTTAAAGTGTAAACAAGTTAATCGACCTTTATTTTTTTATGATCTCTCTCGAAACTCGATTCTTTCAAAATCGGATTTCGAGGAGATCGCCCCGGTATGATGCCGGGGCGGTCCGTAGTCAGGCGCGGGCCAGCGCACCTAGTTGGCGGGGGAATCTCCCCCGCCGGAGATAGTCGTTCCTTGTTGCTGCTGTTGCTGTTGATTAGCAGACGCAGAAGCTGAGGACGACGAGCTCGAGCTGCTCGCCGCACTACTTGACGATTCAGATCCGCTACTTGCCCGGTTATTGACCGGGGCGTTCTGCGTGATCGTAAACCGCGAGGCAGAAAGTGCCTGACCAGCTGCACGAACAATGTCGTGCTTCAGGCCCTCCTCCCAGAAGAACATATACTTCACTTCCGGGAGCCCAACGACCTGTGGAGACGACTGGTAAAACGCAAACCCTTTGGTTTGCACGACCTTGGTTTGCGTGTTGATCGTATACCATGTCGGCTTCACCACAGTTTCTTTGACGATCCGTTCAGGACCAGGGACTGTTCTGACAATGGTATTGGCTTCCTTCTGCCAGTTGACCACCTTTGTTGGGTTCGCGCAGCGCGTGAACCAACCACCGATCCACAGCCGGACCGAGACAATCTCACCGTTCAATGCAAAGGTGGATGTCTCGGTGGTCGGGCGCATCTCGGTGGATTCCCCGGGATGGACGCGGATCCAAACGGTCTCACCACTCGCACCACTCGTCCAGGTGACGTAGTAGTCGATGAGGTTGCCGTCGGGATCTCGATCCCCCAGCGGATTCAGAGTGAATCCTTGGTGAGTGTTGATAGGCGCAATACCTTTGTCGCGCACAGGGTTGCTGTGCAGGACATAGTCCGCCCATCGTAGCGTCCGCCAGTCGGCGGGCGCCCCGTTCTCGACCACGGCCACATGGCCGGGTGAGAGTGGAACAATCTGGTAGCCAGATATCGGAGCTGCGGGTGCAGCCGATGTCGCAGTCGCCACAGCGGTCGTCTCCATCTCACTGGTGCGACCCGCCGGTTCCTCGTCATCGCTAGCGAATGCGAGATTCGCTGCGAAGACTAGAACGACAAGGACGATCAGAAATCCAAGCATTCGCTTCATTGTACCCAACCTCCTCGCTTCACATATACTTCCGCGTTCCCCGCGTCCTTAGCGATCCCGGTCAACATCTTTATATAGATACCGTTGGGATCAGCATACAGCTTCGGCGGCGGAACGATGCACGCAGTGGCGACTGTCTGGCCTCTTCTTTTGAAGACCAATAGGTCATCCATCGCCAAGTTCGTGGTCAGTTTGTAGGGCACCTTATCCCATCGGCGTCCGTTTTTGATGTAGAGTGTAACGTGATGCGCCAGCACTCTCGCCACAGTCGGTCTGGCGGCAGGCGCGGGTGCTACTTCCGTCTTCTGATCTGACTCCGCGGGCTGGTTGCCCGTTTCGTCGATCGCGTCAGCCGGAAGAGACGGTTTGGTTTCCGACTTCCGCACTGTCGTTTGAGACGTGACTTTGGGCTGGTTCGCTTCCGCGTACTGCTGAGCAGCCCTACGAAAGTCGTCGATCGTCATGTCCGAGACTTGGAACTCGCCTTGGGCGAAACCGGCCAAGCCGTTGGTCGAGCGAGTTAAGAACTCGACCATGTGTGTCGTCGCCGCCAAACCGCTAGTATCGATCTGAACCTTGTACGGGTCCATGCCAGTCTGGGAATACGGCATCAGGCCGTACTTTTTTGTGTCCCAGAGCGGACGACCCATATCGTCACGCGCTTCCATCGTGTACTTCGCGTCGAGAGCGTCTTTCTTGGCGAGCGGGACACCATTAAGGCGTCCTTCCCACCACTCGAGCCGTCGATCTCGGGTGAAGGCTCGGAGATGAGCGACGACGATCGAATTCTTCGGGGCCGGCATGACGTCGGCTCGCTTACTGCCACCGTCAGGCGTCGGCATATAGAGCGGGATAAGCTCCCCGCTCTCATTTCTCTCATAGACGTCGAAGACGACAACCCCAACAGGGTCACCGACCTTCTTCGGTCCGCCGTTCCACGCATCCGCGTGAGCCGGCGGAATCGCCATCGCCATAAAGACGGCGGCGATGATTACTCCTACCAATGTGAATGTACGCGTCCGCATCCGATCCTCCCGTTTTCTATGTGTATTCGATGCAAACTTCTTTTGTCCAAGGCTGGCCCCTTTTGGACAATGTGTCAGCCAAGACAAGGGAAGGAGGGGCAGACTCTTTATTTTTGAGTCTTCTCTCCCAGGTCTTAGCCGACACGCCATCCAAAAGCAATAAAAAAGAAGGCTTCTCCTTACCTCCTTTATACTTTCTTTAATGTACGAATTGTTTAGCGATCCACTTTACTATCTTATATGATCGCGACCTCAAACTATATCATATAACCTATAAAAAGTCAAGCTCTGCCCTCCTTATTCATCCTCTATTTATAAATGCGAGTTCCCATGGGTGTATCCTCTAACATAACACCTTGTTTCTCCAAGTTTTTTCTAATCTCATCTGCTTTTTGGTAATTCCCTTCCTGGCGAGCCGTTATTCTCTCCTGATAAAGTTTTTCCTGTTTAGGGGTGAGTCGAACGGCCTCTTTAAGTTTTAGTCCGAAAAGTTCCTCGAAATATCTAAAATCGTCTCTTGAAAGTTTGCTGATGTTTTTCATAACAACGGCTAGCACTTGCGGGACGTTAAAATCATTTTCCAAAGCCACATTTATTTCGGTTTTATACCCAGTTATAATCGCTTGCGACTGCTCTTTGGCTCTGACCAGTCTTTCTCGAATTTTTTTGGCCTCCGAAACGGCGCTTTTTTCCCAATTAAACGGTTTTCGCCAATGCGTACTCATAAAGGCGATTTTGATTGTGTCGGGATCGTATTTGGCCAACGCATCCTTGATCGTGATAAAATTACCAAGTGATTTAGCCATCTTTTGACCGTTTATTAAAAGCATTCCGCCGTGAAGCCAATACTTCGCTAAAGGTTTTCCTGTCGTGGCCACACTTTGGGCAATTTCATTTTCATGATGAGGAAACTTCAGATCGGCCCCGCCGCCATGAATTTCAAATGGTTGACCTAAATATCGCGAGGCGATCACTGAACACTCAATATGCCAACCAGGGTAACCCTCTCCCCACGGCGAAGGCCACTTTTGTAAGTGAGATGAATCAGCTTTGAGCCAGAGTACAAAATCGGCCGGATTTTTCTTTTTTTTATCAACTTTTACTCTCGAACCAATTTTTTCTTCATCAATTTTTCTGCCCGAAAATTTACCATAATCGGTAAAACTGGCGACGTCAAAATAGACATTCCCCGAAACAACATAAGCATTCTTTTTCTTAATCAGTGTTTCAATAAAATTGACCATATCACTGATGTGCTCGGTGGCACGAGGCGTAATATTCGGCCTTAAAATATTAAGGGCTTCTAAATCCTTAAAATGTTCCGCTTCAAAGCGCCGAGCAATTTCTTCCGGTTTTTTATTCTTCGCCTTAGCTTCCTTTTCAATCTTATCTTCACCAGTCTCGGCATCGCCGACTAGATGACCGACATCTGTAATGTTTTGGACGAATTTCACTTTAAAACCGCTGAGCGTCAGATATCTTCTGAGCCAGTCGAAAAAAATCCAGGTTCGAGCCTGCCCTAAATGATCAGAACTGTAGACGGTCGGCCCACAAACATAAATCCCAATTCTTTTGTCTTTCAACGGTTCAAAGAGTTCCAGCTTTTTCCCATCGCTATTAAATAATTTTAGCATAAGCCTCCCAAATCCGAAGATCTATGTTACTTAAACACCATCAAAAAAACTAAAAATCATCCTCTTTAGCATCCTTTAATACTTCGTCAGGATATTCTTCATTTTTACTCACCACGTCCTCGTCGATGTCAAGAGTTGTAATGGGCTGGCTGCAAATCGGGCAAGCCACTAGACCAGTCCCATCTCCCCGCCATTCACAAACGGTGCAAAATGCTTCGGCCTTCTTCAAGGTTTTCCTCCTCATTTTCCGACCTAATATTCTCTCCTCCCTTCGAGAGCTCGGGTCAAGGTAATTTCGTCAGCGTATTCTAAATCACTGCCGACGGGCAAGCCGCGGGCAATCCGCGTCACTTTGGGCGCTGAAGAAATCTTGCCTATTTCTCTGGCAAGATACATCGCCGTTGCTTCTCCTTCAAGAGAAGGGTCGGTCGCTAAAATAATTTCTAACACCCTCTCTTTTTTTATTTTCGCTAAAATTTCGCTGATACGCAAGTTTTCCGGGCCAATACCGTCAATCGGTGAAATGACACCGCCCAAAACATGATAAATTCCATCATAACCAGTCTTTTCCATCGCGACAATATCGAGCGGCTCTTCAACAATCATAATCTTTTCTTGATCACGCTTTAAATCAGAACAAATCAGACAAGGTGACTTTTCGGTAATATTGAAACATTTCTCGCAAAACTTTAAGGAATCGCGCAAATTGACAATCGCCTCACCCAATTTTTTGACATCCTCAGGTCTTTTGGTTAAAAGATAAAAAGTCAATCGGGAAGCACTCTTGGGGCCGATTCCGGGTAGTTTAGAAAACTCTTCGATAAGTTTGGAAACCGATGTGGGTAAAATTTTAGACATCGTTAAATTTAAAGTTTTAACCCTTGAGTCTTCAGCTTTTACCTTGCCAGTCGCACTTGCTGCACTTTAATATTTTAAATTGGCGATTTAAAGTTACCATGCTACCACATTCTGGACAAGGTTTCTCTTGCGGTTCATTCCAAAAAGCTGTCTTACAACGGGGATAGCTGTTGCAGCCCCAGAAAGGCTTGCCCTTACGGGTATTTTTTCTCACCAATTTCCCGCCGCAGTTTGGACAAGACACTTCCGCCAAAACTTCAACATTTTTAGTCGTTTTACAGGCCGGATAGCCCGAACAAGCTAAGAATCGGCCGAATTTACCCTCTTTAAGAACCATTTCTTTGCCGCACTTTGGACATTTCTCTGAAGACTTCTCTAAGATCGCTGTTTTCTCTGGGTCGCTGCCATTAAGATAAGGTCGGGTGTACTTACATTCAGGAAAACCCGTACAGGCTAAGAATTTACCGTAACGGCCCAATTTAATTTTTAAATTTTTGCCACACTGAGGACACTTCTCATCAATTTCCTCTTCAGTAATTTCTTTTTTGGATACTTCTTTACTTTTTTGGGCTAAATTCTGAGCAAAAGGACGATAAAAATCTTCAGTTACTTTTTGCCAGGAAAGTTTTCCTTCGGCAATCTCGTCAAGATTTTCCTCCATTTTAGCTGTGAAACCATAATCGATAATTTCCGGAAAATGTTTGACTAACAAATCCGTGACGATCTCGGCGATTTCCGTTGGCGAAAATTTACCCTGGTCTTTTTTAACATACCCCCGATCGATAATAGTTGATAATGTGGGCGCGTAGGTTGACGGCCGGCCGATCCCCCGCTTTTCTAATTCCTTAACCAGTGTTCCTTCAGTATATCGCGCGGCTGGCTCCGTAAAATGTTGCGATTTTCCCAACTTTTCTAAGTTTAGCTCTTCATTAACTTTAAGTTCGGGGAGAACCTGACCAAAAGATTTTTCTTCGCCATTTCGCCCGGTGATCTTGAAGAAACCGTCAAATTTTAGCTTCACCCCGACGGCCGAAAAACCAAATTTACCCGCCGCAATTTTGAGGTTGGTTTCATCCAAGACCGCCTCTTTCGCCTGAGAAGCAAGCATTCTTTTACGAATCAAGTCATACAATCTTATCTGATCGTTATCGCCGGAGATAACACTTTTGCTTAAGTCCGTCGGGCGAATAGCTTCATGGGCTTCCTGAGCACCTCGAGTTTTCGTTTTGTAAAAACGCGGGCTCAAAAGAGAATACTTTAAGCCATAATCTTTCTCAATCACCTTTCGAGCCTGAGCCAGGGCTATTCCGGAGACCTGAACCGAATCGGTACGCATATAAGTGATCAGGCCGTCCTCATACAGATCTTGAGCAATTTTCATCGTTTTTTTGGTGCTAAAACCGAATTTCCGAACCGCTTCCTGCTGCAAAGTGGAAGTGGTAAAAGGCGGAGCGGGATAGCGGTTTTTCTCTTGAACAGAAATATCTAAAACACAGTAATGAGCGTTTTTAAGATCATCTAAAATCTTTTGAGCCTCTTGACTATCTTTAATCTCGAACTTTGTGACTTTTTGGCCGTTAATTTCGGCCAATTCGGCCTTAAATTCCTGATTATCTTTGGTTAAATATGCTTCGATTTGCCAATATTCCCGAGGCCTAAAATCTCTGATTTCACGCTCACGCTCCACGACCAGCCTCACCGCCACCGATTGAACCCGCCCTGCCGAAAGGCCTTGAGCAACTTTTTGCCATAAAAATGGCGAAAGCTTATAGCCAACCAAGCGATCTAAAATACGTCGTGCTTGCTGGGCATTAACTAAATGAAGGTTGATTTCCCTTGGATGTTTAATGGCTTCAAAAATAGCCGGTTTGGTTATCTCGTGGAAAGTGATTCTTTTATATTTAAGATTTGAATTTTGAGATTTGAGTTTTTCTAAGCCGCAGGCCTGGGTAATGTGCCAAGCGATGGCCTCACCTTCTCGATCATAATCAGTCGCCAGATACACTTCTTGAACTTTAGCCATTTCATTTTTTAAGGCTTTGATAGTTTTTTTAGCCTTGGGCGGAATAACATACTCAGGCTTAAAATTACTTTTAACGTCCACCCCTAAGGTTTTTTGAGGCAAATCGCGAACGTGACCGAACGAAGCCATGACCTCAAAATCATTTCCCAGAAATTTTTTAATTGTTTTCCCCTTCGCAGGAGACTCAACGATAACTAAATTCATAATTAATTAATTCATACTACTTAAAATGGGTGAACTTGGTACCGAAAAGACTTCCCGATTATATTCTAAGGTAAGACGAGCTGTCAAGAGAAAGTCGAACCCTTTGGCACCCTCGACAATGAGAATTCCAAAATATGACCACTATTCTAATTTATACTATTTATTGACTTTTTGAAAAAAATATGGTATGCTATGATGATTGTAACGCCGATCCGGGAGGGTGACAGATGAGCAGAAAGCAAACGAGAAGAGAAAGAGGAAAACTCCCCCTGAAGATCCTAGCAGCCCAGCCGGTCATCCCCAAGCTGGGTTTCAGGCAACCGCGTGTGCCGGTGAAGTTCGTCCTGTTCGATGCTGAAGCCGAGATGACGGTCATTGGTTTCAATCATGCCGTTTCGGCTAAGGAATCCAGGGCGGATTTTCTCTGGCAGTACCGCCAGAAATTCCACGGAGAACCTAAGCCGGATGTGACCCCCATCGAAGAGACGGTCTTCCAGCCGTCATTCAGGCAGAAAATCCGGCTGGGGATGTACTATCGCGACATCCCCAAAGCCTAACCGCCCGCCCCCACCACGGGGGCGGGCCAACGACCCTTGACAAAAATTTACCCTATGATATAATCCACTGTTTACCTAAAGTAATAAGAAAAAGGCTGCCCTTTCTAAGAACAACCTCTTTCCTATTACACCCAACCCCAGTCTTATATTAAAATATTTATTAGGCTGGATAGATCTTCGACTTCGGTCGGAGGGCTGGGAATGTAAGGAGAGATTTAGAAAAAGGCTCTGCCACTTTATGCGGTCGGAGCCTTTTTCGTACATATACCTTTGAAATTTATTTTACAACATCTATCCCCATACTTTCGGCCGTGCCGGCAACAATTTTTTTGGCCGCATCGATATCGTTGGCGTTAAGATCATTCATTTTTACTTTGGCAATTTCTTCAACTTGAACTTGGGTCACTTTACCCACTTTCTCGCGATTCGGCACCCCCGAACCTTTCTCAATCCCGGCCGCTTTTTTTAAGAGCTCTGCCGCGGGCGGCGATTTCATAATAAAATTAAAAGTGCGATCTTCGTAAATGGTGATTTCGACTGGAACGATTGTCTCGCCCATTTTTGCCGTGGCGGTATTAAATCGATTAACAAAATCCATAATATTAACGCCGTGTTGACCTAGCGCCGGGCCAACCGGCGGGGCGGGATTGGCTTTACCGGCCGGACACTGAAGTTTTACAATTGTTTTAATTTTTTTTGCCATGATAATAATTTCTAGATTTTTAGACTTTTTTCGCCTGCAATGAGTCTAGATTAACCGGTGTTTCGCGGCCAAACATCGAAACTAAGACTTTAATTTTTCCTTTGTCCTCATCAATTTCCGTCACTTTAGCTTCAAATCCTTTAAGCGGCCCGTCGGTAATCCGCACTAAATCACCTGGTTTAAATTCGATTTTATATTTTGGTTCTTCCACCCCCATGCGCTTCTGGATCCGATCGATCTCTTCTTTCGACATGGGCGTTGGCCGAACGCCTAAACCGATAAAGCCGGTGACGTTGGGAGTGTTACGAACAACATACCAGGAATCATCTGTCACAATCATCTCAACTAACACGTAGCCTGGATAAATCTTTTTTTCCACGGTTCGACGTCGACCATTTTTAATCTCAATTTGCTTTTCTTTAGGTACTAAAACTTTGAAAATCTTATCCTTCATCCCCATCGACTCAATTCTTTGATTAAGATTCTCGGCAACTTGTTCTTCGTAGCCAGAATAAGTGTGAATAACATACCAACCGCGGTCGCCGGTCTGTTTTTGCGTTTGAAGCGTTTTTTGCTCGAGCTCTTCTTTCTCTAAAGCTTTTTGTCGAATGGAAAGGTTTTCTTGTGCCATTTTGTTAAATCCTAATTTAGCTAAAAATTACTTTTGGTTATAAACTAAAACTTGAATGAGACTAAAGAGTCCATAGTCAATCGCCGCCACAATACCCATTGAAACTAAAATCGAAACGACCACAATAATCGAATGGCTGGTCACTTCCTTGCGGTTTGGCCAGACCACTTTTTTCATTTCCTCGTACGAACTCGTAAAATAATTGGTAATTTTTTCAAACATCTTTGCTTATTTAATACTCTCTATTTTAATCGAGCTATACTTTTGAACATGTCCCCTCACCCTCTTGTATCTTTTTTTGGGTCTAAATTTTAAGATGCGAACTTTAGCGAATCGTCCATCACTAGTTAAAGTCGCCGCGACTTTTTTGCCACCTAAAATATCGTCAAACTCAATTTTTTTAGTCTCCGGCGACAATTTCTCAATTTTAAGGCTATCGCCAACTTTAACTTTATATTGTTTCCCGCCCGTTTTAATGACCGCCATGTCTGCCATTTTTTTCTCTATCTTAAAAAATCCCGCGAGGGAATCTTATATTATGTTTATATTATATATCTATCCATCTGAAAATGTCAATACTTAATGATTTTAGAGGGTGATTTTTCGATGACGGAGATAAATACTTTGTAAAATGCCAATGGCCGCCATATTGGTGAGCATCGAAGTCCCCCCCGAAGACATAAATGGTAAGGGAATGCCGGTCACCGGCATCAACCCGATATTCATGCCGATGTTAACGAAGACCTGAAAAAGCAAGGTGACACCCCAGCCAATGGCAAAATAATAGCCAAAATAGTCCTTCGAAACTTTAGCCACGTTAATCGCCCGCGTTCCCAATAAAATGAAAATTAAGATGAGAATTGTTGAGCCGACCAGACCAACCGATTCGGCGATGGTCGCAAAAATAAAATCGGAATGAGCCACCGGGAGGAAGTTGAGTTGAATTTGGGTGCCTTGGCCAATCCCCGCTCCCCAAAGTCCGCCTGAGCCAACGGTTATTTTCGCTTGAGTGACATTATAGCCCGACCCATATGGGTCACTGGCCGGATTAATAAAAGTATAGACCCTTTGTTTTTGATAAGGCTTCAAAAAATATTTCCAGCCGATGGGCGCCGCCACCAGCATGGCAACGACAATGATGGCCAAGACGAACTTTTTCGTTTTTGAAAAAAAGAGTAAAGCCAATGTACTGGCGATAAAAACCATGGCTGTCCCAAAGTCGGGTTGGAGTAAAATCAAAGCCACCGGCAAACCGACAATTAAAATAATTTGCAATATTTTTTTCCAATTAATTTGAGTATTATCGGCGAAAAATCGAGCCAAAAAAAGAACTAAAATCAGTTTCCCGATTTCAGAGGGTTGAAGTTGAAAAATTTTTAGATTGATCCACCGCGATGCGCCAAAAGCTCGGTTCCCAATAAAAAGGACGGCAATCAAAAGTAAAACAAGAATTAGATATAAAACGAGAGAAATCCCGCGAAGATTGCGGTAATCAAAAAGGGCCAAGGAAACCATCACGATGATGCCTAAAATTGAAAAGATAATTTGCGAGAGCGTTAAGCCCGGGTTGGTGGTATGGGCCACCGAAAAAATAAAAACAATGCCCCAAAAGGCTAAAAAGATCGGAATAATAAACAAGGGCCAGTCTAACCCCCAAGGTAATCGAAATTTGAAAAGTTTTCTCATTCAAGACCCAACCAAATGTTTTTGTTGTCCACTAAATTTTCTGATTGCTCGCTCGTCTTGATTCTACCAGAAATAATTTCGGTTTTGGTATGATCTTGAATTTGAGTTTTACTTTTTTCAATAAGTCGCAAGAGATCTTGATCGGCTTCAAAGTGAATTTTGGCAACGGCGTCCGGCTGCAGTCCAGCCTGCTTACGAAGATCCTGAATTAAGCGCACGATATCACGGCAGACACCTTCGTCTTTCAACTCGGGAGTAATTTCAGTATCTAATTTTATTTCCTTACCAGTCTCAATAGCGATCACATTCAGCTCATCTTTTAAAATATTTTTTAAATCTTCCGGCAAATCTTGATTAATCGTTAGACTTTTAAGCGGCTGGCGCGTTCTAATACCGCTTGCCGCCCGGAGCGCTCTCCCCTTCTCGGCCAGTAATCTAATCTTCCGCATATCGTCGATCAACTTAACTTCCACTTCACCGCTTTTCGGCCAATCGCAAAGATGAACGGAAACCGGCTCATTTTCTTCGCGCAAAACATGCCAAATATTTTCCGCCAGAAACGGCATAAACGGTGCGATCATAATGCTCGTTGATTTCAAAATATTATAAAGCATTTGATAAAAATTTTCTTTGTCAGCGCGCTTACGTGAACGTCGAAGATACCATTGCGATAAATCGGTGATTAAATCTTCCACCTTTCGCGTCGCTTGTGTCAAATCATATTTATCCATACTTTGTTTAATATCAGCCATGGTTTGGTTGGCGCGGCTTTTAATCCAACGGTCAAGAACATTGGTCGATGGAGTCTTTTTTTCGGGTTTCCAGCCGTCGATATTCGCATAGGTGACCAGAAACGACAAAGTATTCCACAAAGGCAAAATAACTCTTCTTAGATCGGTCTGAACATTTTCCAGGGAAAAACGATAATCCTCCCCCATCGGCGTCGAAGTCAAAAGGAAATATCGCAAGGCATCAACGCCGACTTTTTCGAAAACGATTGCCGGCTCCTCATAATTTTTAAGCCGTTTAGACAGTTTTTTGCCGTCGGCCGCTAAAACGGTACCATTGACAATACAATTTTTAAAAGCCGGTTTGTCGAACAAAATAGAAGCTAAAACATGTAAAGTATAAAACCAGCCCCGAGTCTGGTCGAGACCTTCGGCGACAAAATCGGCCGGGAATGACTCGGCAAAGTTTTCTTTATTTTCAAAGGGGTAATGATTTTGGGCATAAGGCATTGAGCCGGATTCGAACCAACAATCCAAAACCTCCGGAATTCGTTTAGCCTTGCCGCCGCATTGACAATTAACTTCGACTTCATCGATTTCGGGTTTGTGTAAATCTATTTTAGCAAGGTCTTTACCAGAAAGTTTACTTAATTCATCAATTGAGCCGATACAGATATTTTCCTTACAATCCTGGCACTGCCAAATAGGAATCGGCGCGCCCCAATAACGATTGCGCGAAATGGCCCAATCGCGGGCTTCGGAGAGCCACTTGCCAAACCGGCCAACTTTGATATGGGCCGGCATCCAATGAATCTCGTTATTATTTTTAACCAACTGTTCTCTTAGTTTTGAAACTTTAATAAACCAGGTCGTCGTCGCGTAATAAATCAACGGCGTATCACAGCGCCAACAAAAGGGATAAGTGTGATGAATAGTCTCCGATTTAAACATTAATCCCCGGCTCCTAAGATCATTGATAATATCGGCATCGGCGTCTTTAACAAATAAGCCCTTGCCAGGAATATTAATATTTTTGATAATATGTCCGTTAGAGTCAACGGTGGAAAAAATCGCAATTTTTTCTTTTTTCGCCAGTTCCAAATCGTCCTCGCCAAAGGCCGGCGCCATGTGAACGATACCAGTGCCGTCTTTGGTCGTTACAAAATCGCCGATAAAAATTTTATAGATCGCTTTGCCGCTTTCTGATTTTGGTAAGTATTTATTCATGTCATAAAGCGGAACGTATTCTTGACCAATTAAATCGTCAGCCGGCAATTCATTAACAAGATCATATGGGCCATCGATGAGTGAAAGACAATCCTTGGCCAAGATAAAATACTCGTCGCCGGTTTTAATTTTGACATACTTGATATTTTTAGCGATCGCTAACGCCATATTGCCCGGCAAAGTCCAGGGTGTAGTTGTCCAAACCAAAAAATATGTATCCGAATTTTTTTTGCTCTTAAATTTCACAAAAACGGAAGGGTCTTTGATATTATCTTTATAGCCTTGATTAAGCTCAAAGTTTGAGAGCGGCGTGCCGCAACGCGGACAGTATGGCAATGATTTATATCCTTGATAAATCAGACCTTTTTTGTAAATTTCTTTAAATACCCACCAAACCGATTCGATATAGTCGCGATCCATCGTTGTGTAAGCGTTTTCCCAATCAATCCAGCGTCCCATTCGTTTTATCGTTTTAATCCACTCTTTAGTGTAGTGCATCACCGATTCACGAGCTTTTTGATTGAAACGAGCCACGCCATACTTCTCAATTTCATTCTTGCCAGAAATACCCAGTTCTTTTTCGAGTTCAAACTCGACCGGCAAACCATGGGTGTCCCAACCGCCGCGACGCGGCACGTAAAAACCTTCCATTGTCTTAAATCGCGTCATCGTATCTTTAATGGTCATGGCCAAAATATGGCCGTAATGCGGCAGACCGTTCGCAAACGGCGGCCCGTCATAGAAAGAAAAATTAGGGTGATCTTGACGATTTTCGAGCGATTTTTCAAAAATCCTATTTTTCTCCCAGAAATCTAGAATGTCTTGCTCAAGTTCCGGAATCGGTTTTTTGGGATCAATATTTTTTAACGCCATTTTAATCCTTATTTAAAGCCTTATCGATTGCTATATTGACTAACTGATCAGCTTTCTGGTTACGCTCACGCGAGATGTATTTAAAAGTCACTCGGCCACCAAGATTCATCACTAAGTCCCGAACCTGCCAAAACAAAGGTTTTAAGCCTTCATTCTTAAGCTTATAGCGTTGGTTAAGCTGTTCAACGATTAATTCAGAATCAAGAAAGCACTCGATTTCTAAATTATCAGTTTCTAAATTTTCTTTCACCCAAGAAAGTGCTTCAATGACCGCTTGGTATTCGGCTTGGTTGTTGGTTGCTTCATCAATATATTTAGAAATTTCATGTTTTTTTTCGACAGCATCAATAATTACACCGATACCAGCAGGGCCGGGGTTGCCGCGCGCGCCACCGTCAGAAAAAATTTTTATTTGCATAGAGACAATATATCAAAAAATCCATCAGATTGAAAGTAATTTGAAAAATATTTGAGAACTCTTAGTAACAGCAACAAATGCCCTCAGTACCGCAGGCACAACCGCTGTTGCCGCCATGACAATATGTGTTAAGAAAGCTAGAACTTTTGGGTGAACCACAAATGCCATGTTTACCTCTTGAGGCACAGTAAGTTGAACAACCACCTAAATTGGGAGCAGGACAAGTCCCACCGCTGGCCACACAAACATTGTTTGTACAAGTATAGCCTGAACTGCAAGTGCCGCAATTGGCCACGCGTGTATTGCCGCAATTATCCTTATTAGTATAACTGCCGCAAGTTTTGCCATAGCTGCTACAAAACGCCGCATTGCTTTCTGCCGTGCAAGTTAAAACACAAGTATGACTACTTGAGCATGCTTGTCCAATGGGGCAAGTAGTACCACAATTAACCGTTCGGGAATTACCACATTGATCTGTGCCGGTAACGCTCCCACAAGTCGCATGATATTTAGCGCAAAAAGCCGTATCGCCTTCGTAAGTATTACAGACGCATGTATTCCCAGAACAAGTATTAGGTACAACACACGTGTTAGAGCAGGTGATCGAATAGGACTTGAAACAACTATCAGTTCCAGTCTTTGTACCACATGCAAGACCAGCACAATGATTAGTATTGTCAGTACAAGTACCACTCACAAATCCCTTGCCATATTGTGTCTTGTACTGTTTATAAGTATTTCCTATACTGCCAATGGAAATAATATCACAACCTAAGTTGGAAGTAGTCCCCGAACCTGAAATTGCCATCCAGATTTCAAACTTTTGCCCCGAACCAAGATCTGGAGAAGTATAATCTGGAGTAGAACTTAGAGAACCCATCGCTTTGTCACTATTGGGCGGTTCGTTTTTACATTGTAACATGCCGTATTCTAATCCTGCTCTCGCGGCTTCTTGAGCAATCATCGCATCACTGTCTCGCGAAGTTCGAGCGATGCTGCTGACAATCGACCGCGCGGCGGTGAAAGCAAAAACGGCCACAGCGGTGATAATTAACAAGGCGATGATTAAAGCAACACTTTTTTTAGTTTGAAAAATTTTTTTCATTTTTTATAATTGAGCAATGGTTGTGGTATGCAAAGTCAATGGTGTTTCAGTACTTGAAGCAAAAGCTCCATGCAAAGTCATATCTATTGTAACGTAGTTTTTGGTCGTAAATGATCCTTGAAGCCCACTAAAATTGAGGTCGGTCGGTCCCGAGCCTATACTCACATTTGGGGATGTTAAACGTTCAAGCCCTGTCGATCCGAAAGTTCCGCTTACCATCATTCCGATATAGCCTACGCCATTGGTGTCAACTGCACGAGAAAATTGGTAAGTATTTCCTCCTGAAACAACTGTTAATGTTCCAGTTGTTGTCGTACCTGTTGTGAAACTATAGCTGCTGGCGTTTTGAACTTCATTGACGATTGTTTCCATCGCTAAATTGCCAGAGGTTTGAATACTGGTATTGGTTTCACTTTTAGTGCGGTTTTGGGTCAAAGTAACGACGGTCGCTAAGCCGATCGCCACAACAATGACAAAAATGGTGACGGCTACCAAAAGTTCGATTAAAGTAAAGGATTTTTGTTTCATTTTAATAATTCGTTAAATAAGTCGTGACAATAACCGAATGGGGTTGGCCAAAGTCGGTCCAAGAAACAGTTGCGGTGATTTTTCTAATATCGCTACCAACAGCTCCGACATAAACTACATTGACGGTACGGTTAAACAACACACTATTACATAAAGGCGGACACATTGTTGAAGATGGTTCAGCTGATTTGGCCTTAAGGCCTAAATGCCCATTGCAATTTGGTTCAAGATAATTATCACCCTGCGGCAACCAACAACTATTATCCATGCTAGTTGTCCCTGTCCAAGCTATACCTTGCGATTTCGCCGTGTCGCGAACTTCCCGGGCAGCTTCCACCGCCCCACGCGCTAAATTAGCCGCTTGAAGCCGATGGGCGCTGACAACCATATTTTTTGAACCCACATCAAATAAAGCAATCAAAGAACCAAGGAATATGACAATAATTCCCACGGCAAAAACAACTTCAATTAAAGTAAAAGATTTTTTCATATTGGACTGTAACCATTGTCACAATTTAAGTCGTTGCAAAGATAAGCTCCGACCCTGCCAGTAATTTTATTGACACGAACTTCTTGGCCTTGATTTTTCCCTTTGATAACAATCACAGCGTCATCATAAGACGTGGTAAGTGAGCCGCCATAATCCCAAAGATTATTCCACGTGGTTGGGTTCGAATAGTCATAATAAATTCCATCAAAACCAGCCGCGTAATCATTTGTCCGAAAATAAATTGCCAAGTATGTTTTTGTACTATCGGGGTAGGGAGAATTTTGAATGGAATAAGATGTAATGCCTGTCGATTGTAGCAGGCCGGACTTAATTTGATTTCGTCCGCAGAGCGAAACTGTCCCGGGAGTATGAAGCGGATTGGACTCAGCAATTGAAAAGATACCGTAAGACCTTGGATCAACATTAGGAATTTGCGTTGATGGGCACGAAGCAGGACCAGTACTTGGTGATACTTCAGAAGTGCTGCTGAAATTTAAAACCAATAAATAATCGCTTTGATTTTTTTGTTCCGGACCCATGGCGTAAGTTTGAGTTTCAGAAATAAGATCGCGAATTTGAGTAGAGGCGGCATTTAAATTCGCCCGATTAATTTCGGGACTCAAAGCTGGGCCGCTGATGGCAGCCATAAAAGCAATAATCGCCGTCACCACCATTAATTCAATTAAAGTAAAAGCTTTATGCATTATAGATATAGATGTATTTACGAACCTGGTGGACCACAACTTGCGGCTGAATAACAAGGTTCTCCATCATAAATTAAATATGACGCATGGCCCGGTGTGGGATCATTTTGTACCGTTCCATTTGATGTTATTTCTACGGTTGTACCCAGTAAATAGTTCGTACAATCGCTTGTGGTCTTATTCAAAGATGGCCAACAAGTATAACGGTAACCCAGAGTGTTGTCACCCATTTTCACGGTGGAATGTCCAGCAGGTGTGGTAGGCTGGGTACAGACGTCGCCGCCGATTACGTTAGTCCAAAATTGCATGCAGTCAGCGAAACCTAGCGAGGAATCTTGAGGACATGAACTAAGATAACCATTAGCTTTTAAGGAGGTATATATAACATCAACGTAGACACATTTACTTGGCGGATATTGACCTGCTTCACCAACTGACCCAAAATTCGCAATATAATCTCCCCCTGGATAAACATGATGGTCGGCATAATAAGCCTGTAGAGCCGAGGCGACGGTATTTAAATCGGAAATTCGTTTTGCATCGCGCGCTTTTGCGCGCACCGAATTCACATTTATTACTACCATGGCGGCTAAGATACCGATGATAGCAATGACAACCAGAAGCTCGACGAGAGTAAAACCCCATCGACTGGATGCTTTGCGCTCAATGAAACCAAACTTTTTTTTCATAATAAGTCCTTTCTAAAAGATTCCTAAATACCAATTAACTATTTTATCTCCCCAAAAAACCGCAACGAAAGTGCCTAAAACCAGAAACGGCCCAAACGGCACGGCATCTTTGATGGTTTTTTTCTTTAAAGCCAACAAGACTAAACCAATAATCGAACCGGCCACAAAGGCGGCAAAAAGCCCCAGTAAAATATTGGGCCAGCCGACCAAAATCCCCATCGTTGCGCCGATGACAATATCCCCTGCTCCCATCCATTTTTCTCTTGAAATTGTCACCAAGAGCGCTAGAAATCCGCCCCCAACTAAAAAGGCATAAACGTAGGAGGTAAAGTTCGACCAGGTAAGCATTCTCTGACTTGATAAATTCACCAAGACAAAACCGAGGCCAAAAATTAAGGCGAGATAACTTAAAACGTCAGGCATTTCGTAATTTAAAATGTCGTAAGTGGCCACCGCGATCAAAAGTGATGAAGAAAACGCTAAAAGGAGCGCCGACCACGAAAGACCGAATTTCCAATAAATCAGACCAAAGACCAGCCCGGTCAAACCTTCGACAATCGGATACTGGATGGAAATCGGTTTTTGGCAGTAGCGGCATTTCGCGCCCAAATAAATGTAGGAAACAAATGGCACCAAATCGTACCATTTAATTTCCTTCTTGCAGTGCGGGCAGCGCGAGCGCGTCACCAGAATTGTTTCGAACTGATCAAATCTTAAAACTAAAACATTTAAAAATGATCCCACCGCCAGACCCGCAATCACGACGATAATGTAATAAATATAATTGCCCATTTTTATCGATCAAATTCAATCTTCAGCTAAAAGTAACTCAAGGAATCACCCCTTCGGGCCTGCTCTTCGGCTTTAGCGAAGTGGGGCATATGCCTTTTGCCACTTCGATATTGCTCGGCTTTACCAAAAAGAGGTGATCTACTTGATTACTGTTGTGTGCCACCTGCAGGACAAGCTGTAGCAGTGGTTGCCGGAGCACCAGCGGTATACTCATAAGTAGCGCCAGTCGAATCGGTACAAAGCCAGTTGACATTCGCACCTGTTTTAGTTGCCATAGCAGCATAAGCAGCATATGTTGAACCATCCGTATGCACTATTGCGCCGCCGCCATTAGCACCATTTTGAGTGTCGATATCACTCGATAAACTCGTAATGTTTGAATCGGCCGCTAAAGTGGTATCAGTGCCATAGCTGCTATTATTGGAGTCATAAAAATTTTCAGCAGCGGTTCGAATCTGGCTCATATCCGTTTTGACACGGGCGTCTCTGGCTTTTGCTCGAGCAGTATTTAAGGCTACCAAAACCATTGCCGCTAAAATACCAATGATAGCAATGACCACCAAAAGCTCGATTAAAGTAAAACCACGTTTTTTCATTTTTTTCCTTTTTTTATTAATAAATTACAGCCATATCGACCACTCTCATGGCCCATTACACTTAAAAAACTTGAACTAAACTATAAATCGGATAAAGAATTGAATAAACTAAAAAGCCGACGCCTAAACCAACAATGACAATGGTGACCGGTTCAATTAAATTAGTAATCGTCTTGATTTTATTGTCGATTTCGCGTTCATAATAATCGCCGGTTTTATCCATCAAGGTTTCCAATTTGCCGGTTTGTTCGCCGACCATAATCATTTGCGGCACCAGCGCCGGAAATTCTTTATATTTCTCCAAGGGCACTGAAATCGGAACGCCGCGCTCAACCTCAGCAATAACATCTTTAATAATTCGAATATAGATTCGGTTATTGAGCGATCGAGCTGTGATTTTTAGAGTTTCAATAATCGGCACGCCGGCGGCAATGAGCATGCCGAGCGATCGCGCAAACCGCGCCATGTAAAGATCGTACGAAACATAATTGACTAGCGGGGCTTTTAACTTCAGCCAGTCCCAAGCAAATCGCCCACTTCGGGTCTGAGTAAAATAAAACCAGACGGCCGCGACCACTACCACAACAATAATCAGCAAAAGCCACCAATCAGAAACCATAAAATTTGAAATGGCGATAATTACTCGGGTTGTCCAGGGTAACTTTACCCCGGAATCTTCAAAAACTGATTTTAAAACCGGAATAACTTTAATCATCATCAAAATAACCACCGCAATCATCGCGACAATAATAAAGATAGGGTAAGCCAAGGCGCTTTTGACTTTGCCTGAGAAAGTATCCATGATCTCCATCCGCGCCGCTAAATTTTCCAGGACTTTATCAAGTTTCCCGGTGGTTTCGCCGGAACTGACAATGGCAACAAAAACATCATCAAAAACCTTGGGATGTTTGGCCATTGAGGCCGAGAGTGATTCACCCCGCTCTAAATCTTTGTAAATTTCCTCCAAGACAGTTTTAAAAGCGATATTTTTGGTTTGAGTTTTAACTAAATTAATGGCATTATCAAGCGGGATCCCTCCCGAGATCATCACTGCTATCTGGCGACAGAAGAAATATTTATCTTGGCTGGTGACGCGGCTAAAAAGAACGATATTTTTCATCCCACTCCTTTTATTCAATCTGTATCTAATATACTCTCTTTAAATGTCATTTTCAATCTCAATTCAGTCAAAAGGGGCTAATAAACCATCATTTTAAAACCTTTGGGGTCAAGGGCCCAAGTGAGCGCGTTATCGATGGTTATTTCTCCCTTGGAAACCAATTCGGCTAAAACCTTATCGAGGGAAATCATCCCTTCCGCCGCCGAGGTTTGAATCACATTGGGCAGCTGATGAGTTTTACCTTCGCGGATGGTTGCTCTAACAGCGGAATTTGCGACCATGATTTCACAGGCGGCAATCCGGCCGCCGGATGTTCGGGGAATTAATCGCTGCGAAACCACGCCCAGTAAGACATTTGCCAGCTGCATCCGCACCTGCTGTTGTTGATGAGGCGGAAAAACATCAATGACCCGGTCGGCGGTTTGAGCGGCTGAATTAGTATGTAAAGTCGTAAAAACCAAGTGACCAGTTTCCGCCAAAGTCAGAGCGGCATCAATTGTTTCAAGATCCCGCATTTCACCCACCAGGACAATATTGGGATCTTCGCGCAAAGCCGAGCGGAGGGCGCGAGCAAAGGAGTTGGTGTCCGAACCGACTTCCCGTTGAGAAATAATCGATTTATCATGCTCAAAAACATATTCAATCGGATCTTCAATCGTCACAATGTGATCAGCACGGGTATGATTAATCTGACTAATCATCGCCGCCAACGTGGTGGATTTGCCATGACCGGTCGGGCCAGTGATAATAAAAAATCCTTGAGAAGGAGCGGTAAATTTATCCAAAATGGGCGGCAGGCCTAACTCTTGAAGATTTTTAATTATCTTGGGAATCAATCGCAACGAAGCGGCCAAATTTCCCTTTTGAAAATAGGTATTGGTTCGAAATCTGGTGTCGTTATAACCGAACGAAAAATCTACTTCCTTGCGAAGCTTAAGTCTTTCAAGCTGTTCGGCGGTCATAAAAGATTGAACTAAGCCTGCCACGGTTTCGTGGGTTAAGGCTGACTCGCCAGCTACAGGTATAAGCTGGCCATCAATTCTCATGGTTGGCGGAACCCCCGCGGTCAAGTGTAAATCCGACGCTTTACGCTCAATACTTAAATCCAGTAACTTTTGCATCGATTGACTCAAGGTTGATTGCATATTTCCCTCCAAACATTTAAATATTTAAACGCTAATAACTCTTAAAACCTCATTGACGGTCGTCAGCCCTTTGAGGGCTTTAATTAATCCGTCTTGTTTCATTGTCGTCATCCCATTTCTAATGGCGGTTGCTTTTATCTCTGATGATTGCTTTCGTTGAGAGGCCAATGTTTCAATTTCTTCCGTCATGGGCATGACTTCAAAGATACCGATTCTCCCTTTATATCCCTGTTCGCATTGATCGCAGCCCCGGCCCTCAAAAAATCGATAGGGCTTTTGAAGATTAAAGCCCGTTAATTCCTGCTCAATGGTTTTTAAAATCGGTTGAGGAATATGAGCTTGAGTTTTACATTTGGGACAAAGTTTCCTCACTAAGCGCTGAGCTAAAATGACATTAACCGACGAGGTGATTAAAAATGGCTCGATGCCCATGTTAATTAATCTGAGTAATGCCCCGGGCGCGTCGTTGGTGTGCAAGGTCGATAAAACCAGATGGCCGGTCAAGGCGGCGTTAATGGCCAAAGCGGCCGTTTCCGAATCACGAATTTCCCCCACCATGATCACATTAGGGTCTTGGCGCAAAATACTTCTTAAACCATTGGCAAACGTAAAACCGATTTTTGGCTTAATCTGACACTGGTTAATCCCCGGAATTTCATACTCAACCGGATCTTCTATGGTCACAACATTAATTGACGCGGTGGCAATGCGACTTAAAATAGCGTAAAGCGTCGTTGATTTCCCCGAACCGGTCGGCCCGGTCGCCAGAATTGTGCCGTAGGGCTTATCAATATTTTCCGTCAGAATTTTCAAATTTCGTCCGGCCAATCCCAGTTCTTCCATCGTATAAATCCGGGCCGATTTATCCAAAATTCTTAAAGCCACTTTTTCGCCGTGGACGGTCGGTAAAGTGGAAACACGAAAGTCAATCGCGTGACCGCCCGTAATCACGTCAAAGCGTCCATCCTGAGGAATGCGGTTCTCGTCGATTTTTAACGAAGAAAGAATTTTAACGCGCGAGATAACGGCCGGATGAATTTCCAAGGGTAATTTGATCACATCTTTTAAAATACCGTCAATCCGATAGCGCACACGTAAATTTTCTTCGGTCGGTTCAATGTGAATATCCGACGCTTTTTTAAAAGCGGCCAGCGCGACAATCGCCGCCAGCGTTTTAGGCACATTATTTTCCTGGGCCACCGATTCAAGATCTTCGACTGACTGGACAGCAGTTCCCAGAAAATTATCGAGATTATTTTGAGGTAAAACCAAGGGTTTAACTTCCGTCGGACTCATCACTTCTGGAATGATATTTTTTGTCGGTAGAGGTGTTTTAGAGCCGGGAAGCTCATTACTAAGCGGGCCGGTTGGCTCAAAAGTCACTTCTTCATCTTCTTTCTCAGTTTCCTCTTTCGGCCGCGGCAGCGGCTCATTGTAATATTTAAGAGCTCCTAAAACATCATCGGGTGCCGCCTTATATTCCTCAATCGCAATATGATTTTTTTCTTTGATAAAACTTAAAAGTTCTTTGACTTTCAGATCGTTCGGGTCAGCCACCGCTACTTTAATCAATTGAGGGTGGGGTGACCCGAAAACCACCATTTTATATTTTCTGGCAATGTCTTCGGGAAACTTCGAGACAGTATCATAAGGAATGATAATTCTTCTTAAATCAATTCTTGGAATTTCAGTTTCTACTTCTGCGGCATCCGCCGCCATTTTCTGATGACTGGTCGCATATTGAGAAAGAGCCAAGCCGTAATCATCTAAGTTGGTCACGCTTAAATCAATTTTAATGCCTTTTTTCTTTTCTAAATCGGCGATTTTTTCTTTGATATTGCCTGAAAGTTCGGCCGGATCGGCGACGGCAATTTTTAAAACTTTGCCGCCCAAAGTCCGGGAAGCAAATTCATAGGAAATTATCTTAAGTTCTCGCGCCACTTTTTCCGGAATCGCCTGAATGGCTTCCGGGGAAATCGTCAGACCCTTTAAAGAAACGTACGGCAAAGAATAGACGGCAGCGTAAGCTCTGGCTAAATCTTCAGGATTAACTTTATGATTTTGCCGGAGGACTTTTTCTAAATCAGTATTACTAAGACTGTGCCACGCTTGAGCCTCGCCTGCTTTAATTTTACCCTGATCGATAAGAACATCTAATAAATTTTTGGGCTTTAACCCTAAATTCAATCTCCCTCCTTTAGAGGAGAACAATACCTAATTTAAGTATATCTAAGGTATTTGGGGGTGTCAACCAGCGAAAAATCACGTTGAATTAACTGAATTTTGGCAGGATATTATCAAGAATGTTCGAACTTATTTTTAAATCAATTTAGATTATATCAAGATTCCTATAGTGAGACCAGTTTAATAGTAAATCCTCCCATTGGATACCCTTTCTCTTAATAATAAATAGTTTGGCGTGTTAGCCCAACTGATTTCGTTATTTCACTTACTGTTTTTTAATCATTACTAGTCATTTTTAAATCCTTTACTGAGTAGCACACTTGACAAAAATATATTATTGTCATACACTGTAGTTAAATAACAGCTGAATACTGCCCCTTGACGGCGCAAGCTAACATGGGTGGGTGTTCCGATGTTACATCGGGAATAGGCTGCTCCACCCTCTGCCTTTCGCTGAAATGCGGGGAGGTATGGTGGTTTTTTTATTCCAGCTCTGTTATTTGCCTCTTGAAACTTTTAAATTTGCTTTTATCTTCGTCTATTTCTCTAACCATTCCGGCGACTGAATCCGCTAATCTAATGATGGCGTTCGCCTCATCTCGTACGCCCCGCACTTTCCGAATTTTTACTCCCAAGTCACGAAGTATTTTACTAATTCTATTTTCCAGCTTCTTGCTTAAACCATCAACAAACACCGATGCCTTGTAATTTTTAATCTTTCTTATTCCAAGATAGCGATTGATTGCTTTGGCAACAACTAGGCAAGTTAAATCTTGATAAGCGGCGCTCTGATGGAAAGTTTGATAATAAACAATCTTTTTGATAATACTTGATGATAAAACTAATTCGATATATTTGGATTGGATTTCTTTTTTGGTTTTAAACCACTTTTTCTTCCACTTTTTGGTTTGTTTTTCCGCTTTTTCTAATTTATTAATCAGATCGTCTCTTTCATTCTCGATTACAATCGCCACTACGATAAACAATTTGCCTTTAGTATCCTGGCCGGTCTCATCCACATAACAATAAAGTTTTTGTGTCATTTTGTTTCTATCTTCTATAATTATAGTTATTGAAAGTTGAAAGTTATTTTAATTAGTAAAACCCTTTGTTTATATCTTAAATAGACCTAAAAATACAACTTGGCAGGATACTATCAAGAATGTTCGAACTTATTTCCTGACCAATCTAGATTATATCAAGATTCCTAAGTTGAGGCTAATATAGGAAAATAGACTCGAAATTGGTTGAGAAAAATTTTTAACAATTTTATATTTATAAATTTTTTGGCTCAAAAATCAAAGCAGCAGAATTCATGCAAAAACGTAGACCAGTGGGAGACGGACCGTCTTGGAAAACATGACCAAGATGCGAACCACAACGGGCACATTGAGCTTCTTGGCGGATCATCCTGAGCGAGCGATCATCGCGATAAATAACATGATCTTCCTGATATGGTTTGTAAAAACTTGGCCAACCAGTCCCAGAGTCAAATTTATGTTTAGAACTAAAAAGAATTAATTGGCAATTGGAACATCTATAGAGACCCTCTTTTTTATTATCCCAGTAAGCATTATTAAAAGCTGGCTCGGTTCCGTTACCGCGAGTAATCTCATATACTTCGTGAGAAAGAACTTTTCGCCATTTTTCGTTTGATTTAATAATTTTTTTAATCATAATTATTCTTTAAGATTATTTTTCTCATAATATTTTTGATGATATTCTTCGGCTAGATAAAATTTACTAAACGGCTGAATTTCTGTCACAATTTTCTTTCTTGTCTTTGCCTCGTAATCGGCAATAACTTCCTTAGCAATTTGTTTCTGCGATTCATCCATATACATAATGATCGAACGGTAGCGAGAGGATTCGTTGGCGGTTGGATTATGCTGGTAAAGAAATTCGGTTAAAATTTGACTATAAGAAATTTTTTTAGGGTCATAGGTAATCTCGATAGTTTCGGCATTATCACTTAAATCATGATAAGTCGGATTTTTGAATTTCCCACCACTATAACCGACACGGGTTTTGCTTATTCCGTTCAAGTGATCAAAATGATACTGTGGTCCCCAAAAACAGCCAAGTGCCAAGTAAGCTTTTTCCATTTTGCATCGCCCTTTTTCTTATTTAACTAAATACTTTAAGATGTCGGCAATTTATTTAATTATACCATAAAAAATCATATATTTCGTTATTCTTGGGTGAAAAAACAGGACGTAGCGAAGGAAGTTCGAACCTATTTCCTAACCAGTTTAGATTATATCAAAATACCAGAGTTGAGACCAGTTCTAAAACCCCGCGAGACCTAATCATCTCGCGGGGTTTGGGCATCGAGAAATCATGGCCGTCCTCCATCACTCCTTGATCCCGAGCTTGCGCAGATTATCCTGCAACCGTTGCTTCTCTGCGCCTGTCCTTTTCGCCTCTTCAGACTTTTCCCTTTCTATCCTTCCCTTTATCTGAAGATTCTCTCTCTCGGCATAAGTGCGACAAGCGAAATGCTCCATGAGCTTGTCGGAGAATCGACCCCAGCGTCCTGCCCAATGGCTTACCAGAGTCTCACCATCTATAAGCAAAGTCGTGGTCCGGGATCTCTCCTCGCGCCGATCTGACCACAGTACGGACTTGCCAGCGGAGCTCCAGCTGGAATGATTCTGGTCGGTGCCCTTGAACAAATGACCGTGATTGCGAGAGCTCACTATGACATACCATAGATCGAGAATCGCATTCCCGATGTGGGTCCGGAAGCTAAAACGCTCCCAAACATAAACCTCGCAATAACTAACCGATTGCCCTGAATCTCCGACTGAACGAAAGTTCATCTTGCTGGGCTCCGAAACAGAGACCAGACTCCAACTCTCTAGGGGAATCCCAGCAATCTTCTCGAAAAGCTGGTTTTCCTGCACGTCTGTAAGACCCATTCTGGTTTCCTTCCTTTTCGAAGCTTTGACAAAAAATTGTCGTTCTATTTATACTTAATTTTCACCAAAAAGTCAACAAAAATAACCCTTTCTGGGTTATTCTATAAAATAAACTGGCAGGAGCTGAGGGAATCGAACCCCCGTCACCTCTTTTGGAGAGAGGCATTTTACCATTAAACTAAGCTCCCATACCGTTGGGATCTAATGAAGCCATCTCCACGGGCTAAAGCCCGTGGTTTCAGGCCTGCTGTGGCATACTTGATATCTGCTCTTCGATATATTTCTTGATGATTACCTCGTCTACCTTCCCGACGGTCTCGGCA
>Ga0187861_10001013_pt1 | contig 30461 bp, 29 predicted proteins | sample June2016WEW_10_1_3_FD_132986 | JGI IMG/M metagenome (GOLD analysis project Ga0187861, IMG submission 132986) | Peatland microbial communities from SPRUCE experiment site at the Marcell Experimental Forest, Minnesota, USA - June2016WEW_10_100 | ecosystem: Environmental > Terrestrial > Soil >...
CAAAGCGTTTTGATGAAACGCGCGGATTCAAATTTATTTCGTATGCCGTATGGTGGATTCGTCAATCAATTCTTCAAGCGCTGGCGGAACAGTCGCGTATTGTGCGCTTGCCGCTCAATCGCGTTGGTGCATTGAATAAAATTGGCAAGGCGTTCAGTACGCTGGAACAAGAATTTGAACGCGAGCCAAGCGCGAGTGAATTAGCGGAAGAATTAGATATGTCGCTCTTTGAAGTTTCCGACACACTTAAAATTTCCGGCAGACATTTATCGATGGATGCACCGTTTGCGCAAGGCGAAGATAATCGTTTGCTCGATGTTATTCAGGATAATCGTCAGCCGACTCCGGATTCCGGTCTTTTAGAAGAATCGTTGAAGAATGAAGTGAAGCGTGCATTAGCAACACTGAGTGAACGCGAAGCGCAGGTGATCAAACTTTATTTCGGCCTCGATTCTGAGCATTCACTCACTCTTGAAGAAATCGGAGAAAAATTTAACTTAACTCGCGAGCGAGTTCGGCAGATTAAGGAAAAAGCAATTCGCCGTTTGCGGCATGCGTCGCGAAGTAAAGCGTTGCGCGCATATCTTGGATAAACAGGAAACTTTTTGGCGCACGAACAACATTTTGGTTAGAATCCATAGCAAGCCCCGCGTGTGCGGGGCTTCGTTATAAAGAAAGCATTTTCCTCATCGGTTTAAAACATTCAATATTTTTTGTGATGGGAATTTCCATCGCAGTCTTTGTGCTTGAAGGATGCGGCACATCGTCTCCGCGATTTGGCAGTGAAGAAAAAAAATCTTCGCATACGGAAACACGATCGACTCATGGCACGCGTTTCTCGTCGAAAGAAGCGGAAAAGGAAGCAAAAGAGAACGATAAAAAGCCGGATGTGAAAGAAGTTGAACGCGTGACGAGTGGCACACGTGATTTTCGGAAAGAAAAAAACGAAGCTCTAAAACCACTTGATCAGAGCAAGATGATGCGGGAGATTTCAAAATTTATGGGTGTACCATATGTGCTTGGTGGTACCGGAATAGATGGGATGGATTGCTCGGGCTATACAATGACGGTGTATAAGAATTCTATCGGTAAACTGCTTCCGCGCTCAAGTGCGGAACAATCAAAGCTTGGCAAAGCTGTCGAATTAAGCGATTTGAAATTCGGTGATTTGATTTTTTTCAACACGACAGGGGAAAGCGCATCCCACGTTGGTATCTATTTGGGAGACGATCTCTTTGCGCACGCGAGTGTTTCCTTCGGTGTGACGATTTCTTCACTGCAAAGTTCATACTTTGCCAAACGGTATGAAACAGCTCGGCGGATTGTTAGCAATTAGGAACTGTAGAACGCAAATATCAGATTGGGGCTTGGAGAAAATTTTTTTCAAATCTATAAAGTGAATCAAGGTTAATAAAGGTCCGTACGTATGTCTATTCTTCCAATTTACCTTTTCGGGACGGAAATTTTAAAGAAAAAAGCTAAGCAGGTAGAATCGCTGAATGACTCTGCAGTTAAGCTTATATACGATATGTTTGAGACGATGCACGAAGCCAACGGTCTTGGTCTTGCCGCAACCCAAGTAGGTGATCTTCGACGTGTTATTACTATTGATATTTCAGATGTCACTGAGCCAAATGCGGAGGGCGAGACAGAAGATACGATGCATCCGACGTCGCCCAATCTTCCTAGAACACTTGCATTGATTAATCCGGAAATCCTGAGTGAGGACGGTAAATGGTTGATGGAAGAAGGATGCCTCAGTCTTCCGAATCTTCGCGGTGAAGTAGAACGTGCGGAAAAAGTGCGTGTTCGTTTTCATAATGCCGAATTCAAAGAACAGGAATTGCTTGCAGATGGATTACTTGCGCGTGTCATTCTTCATGAGTTAGATCATCTCAATGGAATACTTTTTGTAGATCGTGTCAGCAAGACAAAACGAAGTCTCTTACTGCCGAAGTTGAGAAAGATACGAAAAGGAGAAATCGAAGTGGATTATCCGGTGGTGACGGCAAAGGAGGAATGACCGCATGCGAATCCTTTTTATGGGTACACCGGAATTTGCTGTCCCAAGTCTTCGCATTCTTCTTGATCATTCTTATGAAGTTTCCGGCGTAGTGACTGCACCTGACAGGCCTAGAGGACGCAGTCAGCAAGTGTCTTGCACGCCGATAAAAGAGTTCGCACTGCATCATCGTCTTCCGATTCTTCAACCAGAAAATCTAAAAGATTCAAAGTTCGTTTCAGATGTTCAACAACTCGCGCCCGACCTCATCGTAATAGTAGCCTTTCGAGTTCTACCGCGAGAGGTATACACAATCCCAAAGCTTGGTTCTTTTAATCTTCATGCGTCGCTACTGCCGAGGTACCGCGGCGCTGCCCCAATTAACTGGGCGATTATCAACGGTGAAAAAGAGTCTGGTGTCACGACATTTTTTTTGCAGGATAAAGTGGATACAGGCTCAGTGCTTCTACAAGCGCGCGTAAAAGTCGGTGCGGATGAAACCGCCGGCGAGCTGCATGACACACTTTCTGAAGTTGGTGCCGAAATTGTTCTTCAAACCGTCCGGCTGATAGAACTTGGTATAGCGCAACCACGTATGCAAAATGATTCACTTGCATGCCCTGCGCCAAAGATTTTCAAAAATGATTGTCGTATTGATTGGAAGAAATCATCGCAGCAAGTCCATGATTTTATCAGAGGACTTTCACCGCAGCCAGCTTCTTGGACAACACATAAAGGAAAAACTATTAAAATGTACCGTGCAAAAATAACAGAAGCACAATCCAAAGAAGGGGGGATTGTTCTTCAGCGGACGAATGAAACACTGCTCGTCGGAACCGGAAACGGCGCTGTTTCTATTCTCGAAATTCAGCAAGAAGGGAAGCGCCGTCTCGGCGTTGAAGAATTTCTGCGTGGTTATGCTATTAAAGCAGGTGAGTTATTCGAATAATTATTTCCTGCCGATGATAATACTGATATATTGTTTTACTCTGAAAAAAAGAGGTTAATCGACTTTGCGCCTAAAACTCTTGTAACTCAAAATAAATCTCGTATATTGACACAGACGATCTATAAAAATGTTGCGGAAAAGAGAATGGACAAGCAAACAATTCTTCATCTTATTGAGCAGGTTCTAAACGAGACAAATGCCTACACTTGCACTAAGGACGGCATTTGTACAGACAATCTTTGCGTCATTCACAATAAAGATGGCGTGAAAAATATTGTCCAGAGCGGCGCAGACCGAATCTCTACTGGCATTGGGTTGGAGGAGAATACGTTCGATCCTGACCTTGCGCGGATGATTGATCATACGCTTTTAAGACCAGATGCGACACAAAAGGAAATCGAAAAACTTTGTGCAGAAGCAAAACAATACAGATTTGCAAGCGTCTGCATTAATCCATCAAATGTGAAGCTGTGCGCGGAACTTTTACGCGATACGGATGTAAAAGTATGTACTGTTATTGGTTTCCCATTGGGAGCAACTTCGAGCGCGGCAAAAGCGTTTGAGACAGATCGCGCAATCAAAGACGGCGCGCGTGAAGTGGATATGGTAATCAATGTAGGGATGCTGAAATCAGGTGAGTATAAGTATGTAGAAGAAGATATTCTTTCAGTCGTCAGCGCGGCGCATAGTTTTGGAGTGCTTACTAAAGTGATTATTGAGACCGGACTGCTGACCGACGAAGAAAAAGTGAAAGCGTGTATGCTGGCGAAACATGGCGGCGCAGACTTTGTGAAAACTTCGACAGGATTTGTAAAAGGAGGGGCGACTGTCGGCGATATCGCGTTGATGAGGAAAGTTGTTGGGCCGGAATTGGGAGTCAAGGCATCCGGCGGAGTGCGATCGCAGGAGGATGCACTTGCTCTTATTGCAAGCGGCGCTGATCGCATTGGTGCGAGTGCGAGTGTCAAGATTGTTACTGGGGAGAAGGCAACCTCACCGTCCACTTAATAGAAAGCGGTTTATGGTGAATCGACGTTTCCTTACGATTATTTTATTTTTTGTCAACGCAGCACTGATGCTTGTTGGCTGTGTTCCTTCTGAAGAAACCGGTGGCGGTAATCGAACAAAAAATCCTGTACAGATTTTCGGTCCAATCGATACAACGCATCGTGCGGCACATCGTACAATTAACCAAGATACTACTTTCAAATCAAAAATTGATACCATAAATATTGCACAAATAAAAAAACCGCGAGTTGCTCCAAAATTCAAATCACGGCAAGATACTGTGCGTGCGTCTTTAGTTACAAAGTCAAAATCTTCTTCACATTCGATTATTAAGATTGTACGTCCAGAGCATCCGGTGTTCACCGTACAGGTCGGCGCTTTTAGTCAGGTAACAAATGCATTGCGGGCACAAAAGAAAGCTAAAGAACGTTTTGCATCTCAGCCGGTATTCAATACTTTTGTCAAGCGTGCGAAACTGTACCGTGTTAGTATCGGTAGGTATGAAAATCGAAAAGATGCATTTGCTCTTTACGATTCTTTAAAACAGAAATATTCTGATGAGTACAAGTCATGCTGGATCAACTTCATCCCGTAAAAATTAGAATAAAATTATTTTTAGGAATTATTTTATTGGCAACGCTCGTCGTTGGATGTACTTCTTCGAAACCATTTCTAACGGAGGAGAAAGCAAAAAGCGAACAAATAAAGGAGAAGAAACTTCCGCTTTCTGAATATGAAACTACACTCAACCCTATTGAGTATGATAAAGAGATTGAGCAGAAGGTACGGAGTGATGGACAGAAAGAACAAAACACGCTAGAAATTCCAAAAGACAGTGTGATTGTTCAAGAAGAAGCTGTACAAGGATTTCGCATTCAGATATTTTCATCCTCCAATGTGGATGAAATAACATTGATAAAGAATCTTGCACTAGAAAAATTTGTAGGTGATTCGATTTATGTTGTGTACGATGCACCGGTGTACAAAGTACGCATTGGAGATTTTATAAATCGTTACGAAGCTAATCAACGGTTGCCGGAGTTTGTTGAAAAAGGATACCGCAATGCGTGGATTGTACCTGATAGGATTATCCAACGGAAATTGGTGCGTGTTTCAATTCCGAAGTGATCTCTCAGGAATTTTAAATTATTACAAAGTGGAGAATAATTAACTAACCAACCGGCTTATTTCTTCGTTTTATTCTCTTTGCAAACTTCCTGATGACCCTATCCGAGGTGCCTTTTTTTCGAGGCGTATCTTATCTATCTTTTTTAAGTAGAGATAAAATATTTCTGTCCTTCCATGCCTCCTCTTTAATCAGAGAACCTTTTTAACCTGTTTAGTGTTAAAAATAATAATTGATTTTGCACTATGACTACATAAAATGAATTCAAGCCGCTTTTAGATGAACATCGGGAAAGCTGAGATGTTTATATAACGAGAATATCAACGGGTTGATATATTAATAATGTTCTTCTTGTCAAGTGTTTTTTTGCTCTTTAAAAGTGAATTTTTTTCACTTCAAATTTAACTTGACAAAGGGACTGCAACCGAATATATTTACAACCAGTTGCACACAGAAAAAAGTCTAAAATTGATATTCGTTTTTACTGTTAATTCAAAGTGGTGTGCAATTACCACCCGTTTGTTTTGTTATCACTTGTAATTTGAAAATTGAAATCAAACACGTTGAGCCGTTTTAAGGCGCAATTGTCGATTTATTGTCTTTGATTATTAATGCTTCGCTGCACTTTATTAGGGTAAGGAGTCACAAATGCAGAATTTGCAACCAACCGGTGTTTCGGTCGATTCTCATAACAATTTACACACTTCAGAGAAGCGTGGATTGCGTTTCGAGCGGTACTTTACTAAACGAGGTATTCATCCTTTTAATGAAATTGAATGGGAACTCCGCACGGCAACCATCTCAAACGACCGTGGTGAAAAAATCTTTGAACAGAAAGATGTCGAGATCCCAAAGTTTTGGTCGATAACTGCAACTAATGTTGTTGTCTCAAAATATTTTTATGGTCAATTAGGGACCCCAGAGCGTGAAAAGAGCATACGTCAGCTTGTCGATCGTGTTGCCAAATCGTACTTTAACTGGGGTTTAAAAGACGGCTATTTCGCATCGGAAGAAGATGCGGAAATATTTTATAATGAACTGGTCTTCCTTCTTGTCAATCAGTATATGTCCTTCAACAGCCCGGTATGGTTTAATGTAGGCGTAGAAAAAATGCCGCAATGTTCTGCATGCTTTATTAATTCGGTGAAAGATTCAATGTCTTCCATACTGGAGCTTGCAAAGACAGAGGGTATGCTCTTTAAGTACGGTTCGGGCACAGGTTCTAATCTTTCGACACTTCGTTCTTCCAAGGAACGCATCACTGGGGGAGGCACTGCATCCGGCCCGGTTTCGTTTATGAAAGGATACGATGCATTCGCAGGTGTGATCAAATCCGGTGGAAAGACGCGCCGCGCTGCAAAGATGGTAATCTTAAATGTTGAACATCCGGATATTGTAAGTTTCATCAATTGTAAGGCGGAAGAAGAGAAAAAAGCGTGGGCGCTCATCGATGCAGGTTACGATGGTGGCTTCAATGTTCCGGGTGGCGCGTATGATTCTGTGTTCTATCAAAACGCCAATCACTCCATTCGTGTAGGCGATGAATTCATGAAAGCTGTTCTGGAAGATAAAGAATTTTGGACCAAGGCTGTCAAAGGTGGGGTGCCGGTGGAAAAATTCCGCGCGCGCGATCTAATGAAACAAATTGCCGATGCAGCATGGATCTGCGGCGATCCGGGTATTCAATTTGACACAACGATCAACAACTGGCATACGTGTTCAGGTACCGCTCCGATTTATTCATCGAATCCTTGCAGCGAGTACATGTTCCTTGATGACAGTGCATGCAACCTTGCATCTTTGAACTTAATGAGGTTCCGTAGGGCAAATGGCGATCTCGATGTGGAAGCGTTTAAGAAAGCTATTCAGGTTACGATTACCGCTATGGAAATGTCCGTCGATAACTCGAGTTACCCGACACCTGCAATCACACAAAACAGCCATGACTATCGCCCGCTCGGACTCGGATATGCAAATCTCGGTGCAATGCTAATGTCCCGCGGTGTTGCCTATGACAGTGATGAGGGCAGAACACTTGCCGCTGCTATCACTTCCTTAATGTGTGGCGAAGCATACAAACAATCTGCAAAGATAGCTGAAGTGCAGGGGCCGTTCAGCGGATTTGCAGTGAATAAAGATCCGATGTTGAACGTGATGGCTAAACATGGTATTCACGCGGAACGCATTGATAAGAATGCAGTAGAACCAAGTCTATGGGAAGCGCAGTGTAATGTATGGAAGGATGTCGTCGAACTTGGACGATTGCACGGCATCCGCAACTCGCAAACGACCGTTCTTGCTCCGACAGGAACAATTGGTTTTATGATGGATTGTGATACCACGGGAATTGAGCCTGATATCGCTCTTGTCAAGTACAAGAAAATGAGCGGCGGCGGTTTTATGAAAATCGTCAATCAAACTGTACCGGAAGCACTCACGAAATTGGGATACGACGACGAGCAGATTGAACACATTATTTCCTATATCGAAAAAAATGACACAATTGAAGGTGCGCCGCATCTGAAGGAAGAACACCTTCCCGTGTTTGATTGTGCATTTAAACCGGCAAACGGCAAACGCTCAATTCCCTATATGGGGCATATCAAAATGATGTCGGCAGCACAGCCATTCCTTTCCGGTGCAATCTCAAAGACGGTGAACATGCCGACTGATGTGGCTGCAGAAGATATTATGAAAGCGTATACCGAAGCATGGAAGCTCGGATTAAAAGCTATTGCCGTGTACCGCGACGGATGCAAGCGTACACAGCCGCTCAGTACTTCGCTCGACAGGAAAAAAGAAAAACAGCAGATAAATAACAAACCTGCCCGGCGGCATTTGCCGGATGAACGCCAATCTATTACACATAAATTCAGTATTGCCGGACACGAAGGATATATCACTGTTGGGATGTTTGAAGATGGGTCACCAGGTGAGTTGTTTATAACGATGTCCAAAGAGGGCTCAACGATTTCCGGATTGATGGATTCTTTGGCAACATCGGTTTCGATTGCCTTGCAATACGGCGTGCCGTTGAAGGTGCTAGTGGATAAGTTCAGTCATGCGCGTTACGAACCGTCCGGCTTTACAAACAACCCGGATATCCCGATAGCAAAGTCGGTGAGCGATTATATTTTCCGATGGCTTGGCAAAAAGTTCCTTATAGAAGATCGCGGTGAGTCGCCAATGAGCGATGTGAAGATCAGTGCAGAGACTGCGAAAAAGCCGGGTGCGATTCTCAACGCTGCGGCGACAAAAGCTGCTTCGGTGCTGGAGAAGAACGAAAAGTTTGTCTTTGAGACGCAATCCGATGCGCCCCCATGCCACGAGTGCGGCAGTATTATGATCCGTAGCGGCTCGTGTTATAAATGTCTTGAGTGTGGTTCAACAAGCGGGTGCTCGTAATGGTCTAGATAATACTCACAACAATAAGGTGAGGCAATGAGTAGCAGGGGAATAAAAAACGTATTTTGATATTTAGCGAACGCCGGTGGTGGAAACATCATCGGCGTTTGTGTTTTGTAAATGTGTAGAGGAGAATAATTTATTATGGAAGAGAAATTGATGACCGAAAATGAACAATGGTTCAATGAGTTCGAACTCGAAGTAAAGGATTTCAAATACTTGCAGAAATTAAAGGGAAAAGAAGTTCTGAGCTTTTTTGAAAATGAATTACAGAATTGGAAGACGCTACAAAATGAAATGAGTACTAAATATCACACCATTCCATCATCTCTTCGTCAATTGACCGCCCTTCATCAAGAAATTGATCGAAGCAATCAAATCCTTAAAAACACTGTTTTAAATGATTCAATAGATAAGGTAAAAGACGCAGCAAACAATCTGATTAAAACTGTAAATCGTCTTCAAGGTCAATCTCCTCTTCTTGTCTATTCTAAATCAACCTTGGGAGTGTTACTTCATGATTCTTATCTTATGGAGCCTGATTACGGAGAGGGGATATATAAATATTTCAATAAACAATATATCGATCCAAATAATTGGAAATCATTAAAAGGTTTTATACATGGATTCATTTTTGAAGCAGGTTTTGATTCTTCTATTAAATTAAAAACAGATATCGAATTAGATCTTCTTACTAAGCAACGCAACGAATGGGAACAAAGAGGAAGAGATGTTAGCTACGAATTTGAAAAAATAAAAAGCCAATTACAGGATTGGAAAGAAAACTTTACTCTTGATGCAGAAAAGTGGCAACAAGATCATGGGGAACAACTTGAGGGGCTTAAAAAAACGAAAGAATCAGAATTAGACACAATTGCAAAGGAGAAAAGGGAAGGTCTAGAGAATCTGGAAAAGACATATCGTAATTGGATACAAATTGAGGCACCAGTGCGATATTGGAAGACACGAGCTCGGAATTATCGTAAACGAGGATGGTTTTGGATGGCTTTGACTGTTGTTTTTACTCTTTTTGTTGTCGAACCACTTTTCTATATTCTTTACAATACCCCTGATTCCTTTCATGGTAGGTTGTTACAAGGGGATCCCTTAGCGATAAAGTCCTTAATTGTATTTGCTCTTATTATTTCCTTTCTGACATATCTTATTAGAATTGCCGCTCGTATGACTCTGAGTTCTTTTCATATCGAAAGAGATGCTGAGGAAAGAGAACAATTAACCTATGTTTATCTTGCATTGAGCAAAGAAGGTAAAATCGATGAAAAGGATAAGACAATCATCCTACAATCATTGTTTAGTCGAGTTGACACAGGAATATTAAAAGAGGATAGCGCACCAACAATGCCGAGTATAGGTACGGTAATTGAACGTTTTATTAAAAAATGATCTCTATTGATCCAGGAGAAATTATTTTTAAGGTATAAACCTGGAAAACGCTGGTGGTGGAAACATCATCGGCGTTTGTGTTTTGGTTAAAATCTTTCTACCATTTCTGTGCGAGATAAATCTAGTATAAGCAACAAGTGTGTCCTCTTTTTACAAAAGCAAAATTCGTATAAACATTAATTTCAGGTATGTTCTTCTATGCCATTTACTCTTGCTCATCCAGTAGCGGTCTTTCCCTTTCGAAAAACACGAATGGATATGACGAGTCTCGTCATTGGCAGTATGGCTCCGGATTTTGATTATCTATTTCACACACAAACTGGCACCTCGCTTAGTCATTCACTCGCTGGTATTTTATATTATTGTCTTCCAATCACAGTAGGTGTTGCATTTTTATGGCATTTCATAATCAAGGCAAGTCTTGCATCTGCTTTGCCTAATTTTTTAGTAAGTAAATATTCTGATTGGTTGTCGAATAGTTGGGAATTTAAATCTTCTTTTCGCCTCTTCATTATTCTCGTTTCGGCTGTTATCGGTATCATAACTCACCTCGTTTGGGATAGTTTTACACATTTCTCCGGTTTTTTTGTTCAGAAAATTGCCTTTCTCACCCAAACAACATTTATCTATCATTTACCAATATTCAAGCTCCTGCAATATGGTTGTGGGATATTGGGCGCGATTATAGTTTTATTTGTCGTAGTTCTCCATTCCTCCGAAAAGCCTAAACTTGTTATTCCTCGTTATCCAAAAAGTTTCTGGATAACTGCATTATTCATTTTCATCGTATTTTATGCAATTCACCCATTTGCACTGACCTATGGTTCTTTTGTGAAAATACTCAAGTACAATATTGTTAACTTTCTATCCGGTTTTGCTGTATCAATCACTATTGCTTCAGTGGTAGTGAAGATTTATGATAGGTTTCAACCATCCTTGAAAACGTACACGTAACGACAATTGAAATGATTCAGATGTATTCCATATTGCGAAACTAAAAAAGGGGAAAATGAAATTTAAAATAATTGCCGTTGATCTTGAATCATCGGCGTTTGTGTTTTGGCAAAAATCTTTCTACCATTTCTGCACGGAAGTAAGTTATAAAGATGCAATTTCCTGCCTTGTTACTCGGAATTGCCTCTAATTTCTTTGAGCCATTTGCGTTAACTTTAATAGTAGTATTACCTGTGAGTATAATGTTTACAAAAAGAATGGTTACGGATGTGTCTCTTTATTGATAAAAAGTTAGCTCTATTTGACATGGTGAACATATTTGTTTCTTATCCTTTTTAACTTGCTTCATCAGATGGTTTTTTATTAGGGCAAATAAAGAAGTCTCACTTGAACAATAAAAACAGCTTGCTTTATAAATGGGAATACAAATCTTGCCGATGCTCATAGACCCTCAAAAGTTTCAGCATTTATTATACACAAAAATAATTTATTGAATAGAAAACACATGCCCAATTTACAAATAAATCCTCAAGAGGAACCAGAACAAGAACTATACGAAATTATATTATATAGGTTTGTCGTGGCATTCCTTAGTGCGTTACTGGGTTTTATCTTAATTCCATTAGGTTACTTCGTTATATCATTTTTTGATGTTGATGTAACAGAATTCGAAACATCAGATTCTATTTATTTCATTCTCTCCACAGCGATTTGGATACTTATCGGTTTAATCACGCCGTTTAGGTCTATGAAGAGATTGTTTGAAGATTTAAAAGGCATATTGACTGGCCATGTCGTTATTTTTTTTATTGCGGTCGTTGTCTTCGTGTTCATTTACTGGTTTTTTATAACAATCCTTGTATCAATAATTATGTCGGCCTTTGGCACTGAATAGAAATTGTTCTTTTTATCATTCCGCCTGAATCTTATAATTCCTGATATTCGTAAACAGTCAAAGAGAGTTAGAACTGCTGGAGATTATTACATATAGATAAATACTGCTTGAGATTGTATGAAAAACCGATTAATATCTCCTTTAGTGCTTTAGGAAGGTTCGTATAGTATAATTGAGGTTTAAACATTCGCTCACATTTTTTAGGAGGTGGATTATGAGACTCTCGATATTATTGCTATGCGTTGTTTGTTTTATCGGTTGTTCATCTATGAAAGAAATTACGGATAGTTCTGTGCCGCAATTGTTGATTCAATCCCAGCTTCCTCCATTTCCGGCAACATTAACACGGCCTGTATTCGAACTGGAAACAGTAATGTTCATCAAGGAAGATGGAACTGTCGGAAAAACGCGTATGCTTAAAGGTAGTGGAGACGCTGCATGGGATTCGCTGGCATTATCCTCGATGAAGCAATGGCGTTTTACTCCTGCTCGGATGGATAATAAACCTTTCGGCTCATGGTTTCATATGAAATCCACCTTGCGCAATGCAAGTCCACAGTTTATGAATCTCGCCGAAATACTTTGCACAACACAAGAAGAAGCTGATTCTGTCTACAATCAGATTGAACAAGGGCAAAATTTTAATGAACTGGCAATGCGATATTCAGTCGATCCATCGCGTGAAATGAGTGGAATTCTTGGAGCGGTAAATATAGATTTATATCCGGAGAATATTCGTAAACCACTCAGCAAACTTAATGTTAATGGTTATACAGAACCGATTAAATATGGTGATCTCTATGCGATTTTTAAAAGACTCGAAAAGTAGATCGATATTAGAGTGACCCGATCGCGATACACAGGAAAAGTTACAACACTTATTTTAGAACTTGTCAGCGGCTTGAAAGCGACGAACAGCCTTTTTATAAACGGCATCTTTATAGGTGTTGTGAAGCGTTCGTACCAATAGTATCGATAACAGAAATGTAATTATGGAGAACACATCGGGACAGGGGGAGACGGCAGATATCCCGCGAGAAATCATCCGATGGAATTGGGGAGCCTTTTTCCTGAATTGGATATGGGGAATTCGTAATAAGACCTATATCGCTTTTCTTTGCATGGTACCGGTTATCGGATTTGTAATGATGATAGTTCTGGGAATGAGAGGGAATGAATGGGCGTGGCAGAATAAACGGTGGGAAAGTGTTGAACAATTCCAACTGGAACAAAAGATTTGGTCGAAGTGGGGAATAAGAATTGCCAAAATTCTTTTTATCTTGGGAATATTGGGATTTGTTCTAAATCCAATTTTAAAGTTACTTAAATCCTTGCACTATATTTGAATGTCGAGTAGTGTTTGAATCAATAAAAATCTTTTAGGCACTAGAGGTGATGTCGGGAAAAATAGCAATCGGTCTTGGAGGTATTTGAAAGATACTTATTTAAAGAAATACTAAGTGAGTTATAATAAAACAAAAAGCCGGATGTTTCCGAATCCGGGTTACTATTATTAGGGATTTTCTAAAATTATGTCCTGGTTATTTGTCTAAATGATAATATTTTCGCCCTATTCTCATAAAAAAACACCGGCGTTCATTTCGAGCGTTGGTGTTTTTCATAAAGAAAACAATAAGCAGGATGGTTGCTTTTAATAATATGTCTGGGTTTCAAATGTTACATTAAACGAACCATTTGTGACGGAAATCGTACTATTCTGACTATTCGTAGCAGTACCACTGAATGTCCCTTGCATCCCGCTTGAAGAAAAACTCGTTACGTGGCATGTGCCGATCGATAAAGTATACGTGTTAGAATAATCGGTGGAGGATGTGCCTCCTTTTACGAACGTGAATGAAAAGCCGGAAGCACTGGAACTATTAGTGTAGGTACCGGTGCCATTAGTCCAGAGCACTAAGGTAGTTATATCCCAATTGCTAGAGCTATGCCATGTATATCCAGCGACATATGTAGCACTTGTTCCGGTCACTCTATCGCGGATCGGGATCACTCAGCCATTATTTGATTATTAATCTTTGCATCTACCCCTGTTACCTAAATCCGTTACATGTAGTCATATATGTTGTGAGAAGAATACTGAATAATACATAAAAACTTATGATTGGAGAATAATATGGAAAATGTACTCGGAATACTAGCAGGAATGTTAGCCATTGTTCTTATTTTTGGGGCACCACCCGCCTTAATTGTGTTGATTTATTATTTTAGCAGGAGAGCGAAACACAAGGAAAGAATGGCATTGATTGAAAAGGGAATAGATGCTTCAATCTTTATCAAAGAAGAATCTACATTCAATCAAGTTTTGATGTGGGGGATGCTTATAGGCGGAATCGGATTGGGATTGCTGTTAGGATACATTCTTGCTATCTATACTCCAATGCGGCAGGAAATTATCATGCCGATTAATGCACTTCTGTTTGGCGGTCTCGGATTAATTGGGTACTTTGTGTACAGAAAGAAAACCGAGACCAAATCTGTCGAGTAGCAATGGACGATCTTTATCTGAAATTAGTTCTTGAAGGAAACGTATCCAAATATTCTTATTTTATCGATAAATATAAAGGCATGGCTTTCTCTATTGCGTTTCGAATTGTAGACAATAGAGAAGATGCAGAAGAAATTGTCCAGGATGCATTTTTAAAGGCATTCAGGTCGCTTGATAAATTTAGGAAAGATTCGAAATTTTCTACGTGGTTTTATAGGATTGTAGTTAACAGTTCATTGTCGAGAACAAGGGGTAAAAGACCGGAATTCAGCAGTATTGAAGAAGATGATATTACCGATATCGTTATAGAAAGCGTAGAATCGGCGTATCGCAGTCTGGATTCTTCGGATCAAAAAAAATTCATCCATAATGCGCTGGAAGAATTGAATGTCGAAGACCGGCTGCTTCTGACACTCTATTATTTAACTGAAAATTCAATTGATGAAATTACGGAGATAACGAGCATTAATCAGGATAACGCAAAAATGAAATTGCATAGGGCTAGAAATAAAATGTATAAAATTTTAAATAAGAATTTGAAATCGGAAATTCAATCTATACTATGATGAAGAATTCAAATATTGATAAGCTCACAAAAGATATGCTGAAAAGTAGCTATCTGGAAGCAATCGGTCCTGATTTTAACGTAACGACGATGAAGAAAATTCTGCATGAAAACCATAAACAGCGCGTTCTGGAAAACATTCTCCTGGATTTTCTCATCTTTGTCGCGGTTGATGCTCTTATCTTTCTTATTCTATGGCTTTCAGGATTGAGTATTTTTGAATTAGCCATTCGACTGATCGGTATGCCGCGTGAGATCATATTTCATGCTGAGAAGCTGAAAAATTCAATTATTGAAAATTCATTCGTAAAGTATACAATGTTGCTTATTGGCTGGGTAATGGTAATATTAATGATTATAGAATCAAAATTGAAGTCACTAGAAAAAACGAAGTAAAAGGAGGTTAGTCTCCTCAAGCTTCATTCTCATTGCAGTTTAAGTAAGCTCAGCCTGTGTTATGAGGAAACATCTATTGCCAAATAAAAATGTATTGTACTATTGTTTTTCCATCATCTCCACGAATTGTGAGAAAAGATAATCGCTGTCATGCGGACCGGGTGAAGCTTCCGGGTGATATTGAACGGAAAAGATCGGCAACGAACGATGGCGGAATCCTTCGTTCGTATGATCGTTCCAATTCTCGTGGGTAATCTCAATAGATTTTGCATCGAGTGAATCTGGATCAACAGCAAAGCCATGATTCTGCGAAGTAATTTCAATCGAACCGGTTTTTAGACTCTTTACGGGATGGTTGCCTCCGCGATGCCCGAATTTCAGTTTAAATGTTTTTCCACCTAGTGCTAATGCCAGCAGTTGATGTCCGAGGCAAATGCCAAAGATCGGTTTCTTTCCAATAAGTTTCTTGATGTTCTCGATCGCATAAGTTACCGCCGCCGGATCGCCTGGACCGTTTGAAAGAAAAATCCCATCCGGTTTCATTTTTAATACATCTTCTGCAGAAGTCTGCGCGGGCAGTACTGTTAAACTACATCCGTACGAAGTCAATCGCCGAAGAATGTTCTGCTTCACGCCATAATCGTACACAACTACGTTCCATTTCTTTCCAGAAACAGCCTTAGCTAGAGGAAGTGCGAACTGTGTCTGATCAACTTTATCCCATCTATACGATTGAAGCGTTGTAACACAGCTGGCGAGATCTAATCCCGCCATTTGCGGCGATTCCATTACCTTGGCAAGCAAATTATTGTCATCTAAATCTTCCATAGAAATAATTCCGCGCATTGCACCAACGGAACGAATCATCTTCGTCAGCATTCTTGTATCTATACCTTGAATGCCGACAATATTGTGCTTTAAGAGCCAATTGCCGAGACTTTCGGTTGAGCGGAAGTTACTTGGAAATTCACTATATTCCTTCACTACGAATCCCGCTACTTGCGGTTTGATCGATTCGAGATCTTCCGTGTTCACACCGTAATTTCCGATGAGCGGATACGTCATTGTAACAATTTGCCCTGCGTACGATGGATCGGTAAGAATCTCTTGATATCCAGTGAGACTGGTGTTGAAAACCACTTCGCCGGTCTTTTCACCGCTTGCACCGAACGATTCGCCGGTGAAGATAGTACCGTTTTCAAGAACAAGTTTTGCTTTCATAACTACGATAAGATAATAATAAATGTGAGGCGATGCAATTTCTCGCAAATTTTGACAGTTGTGAGATTTCGTTTACCACATTAGAGCACTCGCACTCATCGAGTGCTTACCTTGACAAAGGAGCGTTTAATGGTTAATTTTGTATTGGAGATGTAGGTGTAAGATGGTAGAAGTGACTAAGGAAAACCAAAAGCTAACCGAACGTGAACAGAGCATTTTGCATCACGTCGTGTACAATTATATTCAGACAGCTGTTCCTGTCGGCTCGCGGTATATTTCAAAACATTTAGAAAAGAATCTCAGCGCGGCTTCTATCCGCAATGTGATGGCGGATTTGGAAGAAACCGGATTTTTGTCTCATCCGCACACATCGGCGGGAAGAGTGCCGACTGACCTCGGATACAGGTTTTATATCGATTATCTAATGGAGATGCAACAGTTAAGTGACGATGAAAAACTGCGAATTCAACAGCAATTAAATCAGACAAATGATGCAGATGAAATGCTGCGTGAGACATCAAAATTGCTCGGGAAGATTTCACATCAACTTAGCATTGTAACATCGCCGCATTTAAGCAGCGGTATATTTGAAAAAATTGAATTAATTCCCATAACTAGCTCGAAACTTCTCGTGGTGATTTCTATTCATACCGGTATTGTCCGAACGATTATGTTGGAAGTCGGCGCTGAAGTCCCTCGCGATCATCTCGATCAAGTTGGTCGTATTATCAATGAGCGGTTGTCCGGATTGACATTAAGAGAAATCCGCGATTCGTTCATTGACCGAGTTCGGGATATGCAGAATGAAAAAACCGGCCTGATCCGGCTTTTTATTGAATCGGTGGATCAACTTTTCACTGATTCCAAGGATCGTGAAAAAGTCATTATTGGCGGGACGAAAAATATAGTGGATCAGCCGGAATTTGTAGATCCCAAAAACTTTAGATCTGTTATTGAACTTATTGAAAACGAAGACATCATAGTTCACTTATTGGAAAGGCATGATGAATCGCATAGGAATTATGTGGTAACAATCGGTACAGAAAATAAAGACGAAACAACAAAAGAATACAGCTTTGTTACAGCAACGTACGATGTTGGCGGAGTGACGGGCCGTGTAGGCATCATCGGCCCTAGGCGCATGAATTATGGGAAAGTCATTCCACTGGTCGATTACGTTGCGCAGGCGATTGCAAAGATGTTAAATTCATAAGAATAAATAACCGTAGGAATTGCCATGCGGATAAATTCATTAGATAAGAAATGGAAATGAGCGATTTGGAAAAAAAGAAAAATGAAACTGAAGAAGAACAAAAACCGGAAACACGACCACAAACTGAATTGACAGAGGCAGCGTCGTCGAACCTTCAGATAGAAGAACTACAGAAGCAGGTTGATCAATACAAAGATATGCTATTACGAAAGGCAGCCGAGTTTGATAACTTCAAACGGCGTATCGAAAGTGAAGCGACGAACATTGTTAGGTTTGCGACTGAATCTCTGATCGATGATTTGCTACCGGTACTGGACGACTTTGAGCGCTCGCTCAAGCACAGCAAAGAAAACAAAGAATCCGACGCCTTAGTAAAAGGCGTGGAGTTGATTTATTTGAAATTTGTGAAAGTGCTTGAAGGGCGAGGTGTGAAGACGTTTGAAACAGTTGGGAAAGAATTCAGCGTCGATTATCACGATGCGTTAATGCAAATGCCGAGAAAAGACCTGCCGCCTCATACAGTGATCGAAGAAATTGAAAAAGGATATATGCTGAACGACAAAGTAATTCGCCATGCAAAGGTAGTTGTTTCTTCTGCTCCGCCAGAAGAGCAGAACGAAGTCAAACTAACGGAATCATCCATCAGCACTTCAGAGGAATGACCAGATATGGCGAAAAGAGATTTTTATGAAGTGCTGGGACTGGAACGAAACGCTTCGCAGGATGAAATCAAGAAAGCATACCGCCAAATGGCGATGAAGTATCATCCAGATCGCAACGCCGGAAATAAAGAATCGGAAGAAAAATTTAAGGAAGCAGCAGAAGCGTACGAAGTGCTTGGTGATCCGGAAAAGAAACAACGTTATGATCAGTATGGTCACGAAGGATTGCGCGGCACCAACTACCGTGATTTTAATGACATCAACGATATCTTTAGCACATTCGGTGATATTTTTACCGGCGGTTTTGGCGGCTCGATTTTCGATGAAGTATTCGGTGGTGGTCAGAGAGCGCGACGGCGTTCTTCTTCACAACATGGGCAACCAGGTTCTGACTTGCGTATGCGTCTATCTTTGACGCTTGAAGAAATTGCCAGTAGTATCGAAAAGAAAATTAAGGTAAAACGGCAAAAAAAATGCGACATTTGCAACGGAAGTGGTGCAAAAACATCCGGCGGAAAAGCGGCATGTCCACAATGCGGCGGAAGCGGGGAATTGCGGCAAGTGTCACGCTCGATGTTCGGTCAGTTTGTGAACATCACCACTTGTCCAAATTGCGAAGGTGAAGGACGCATCGTTAAGGATCCGTGCCTCACTTGTTCTGGCGAAGGACGAGTGCAAGGCGAATCGACTATCAAGGTTACTGTGCCAGCTGGCGTATCGGAAGGGAATTATATCACGCTTGCTGGTCAAGGCAATGCCGGACGTCGCGGAGGCCCTGCCGGCGACTTGATTGTCGTCATTGAAGAAGAACGGCATCAGAACTTCAAGCGCAACGGCGATGATATCGTTTATGATTTGTGGATCAGTTATCCAACCGCAGTGACTGGCGGCAGTGTCGAAATTCCTACATTGACAGGAAAAGCGAAACTTACAATTGATCCTGGAACACCGGCAGGCAGGTTGCTGCGGATGCGCGAACGCGGCATTCCGCATTTGAACAGCTACGGTCGAGGAGATGAATTAGTACGTGTAAATATATGGGTGCCAACAAAAATTAACAGCAAAGAAAAGGAATTGCTACGCACTCTTTCTTCATGCGAACATGTCAATCCAAGCGAAGAAGATCTCCGCAATAGCGATCGGAGTTTCTTCGATAAAGTAAAAGATGTCTTTTCTTAATCGGATATGCTGAAACGCATAGCAGACTGGATTGCATTAACGAATACAGAACGGAAAGTTATTCTGTTCCTCGTTATTACGCTGCTTGCAGGTGCTGGCATCCGATTGTATCAAGCGACGTTTCCATCTGAGCCGCAATTTGATTACCGTTCATCCGACAGTACGTTCGCTGCATTAAGTGCGGCATCTGAAGATAGCTTAGCTGAAGGGGTCAAGGAAGGAATCATAAGCGCATCAGGCAAACTTAATATCAACACAGCAACAAAGGAGCAGCTTTTAGATTTGCCTGGCGTTGGCGAAGTGACAGCAGATCGTATTCTCACATATCGCGCAGAAGCAGGAAAGTTTTTCAACGTTGATGAATTACGCGCTATAAAAGGAATGAGTAAGAAAAAAATAGAAAACCTTAGACCGTTGATTACAACTCAATAGCCACCACTCATCGAGAGATTTCTCACATGAAAGCAACCAGATATATCGGCGTTTCGTTCCTCAAAGGAAAAATCCAATTAGCCGAAGTTGAACACAAGAGGAAGAAACGAACTGTTACGGTTTTGGCAGAACGAGATACGGCAATAGATTTTGCGCAAACAGGGGCAAATCTCTCGGCTGCACATCCGCAACTTGGAATATTTGTGTCGGAATTAAAAGGTATCATCAAACAGCAGAAAGTGATTGCAGAAAACATTTCGTTTGCACTTCCGCCTGATCCGATGTTCATTAATATCATTCCTGTTGATCCCGGATTGAAGGGAAAAGATTTATCTCAATATCTGCAGTGGGAAATGAATCAGTATTTTCCAAACGCGTCTCCGAAAGAATTTTTCATCGGTGCAGACAGCCTGCCTCTCGAAAATAAAACAGCGCAACAAACGTTTATGGTGGCGGTACGGCGTGGGATAGCGGCATTCCTGCAAAAAGCTGTAGCGGGGTTAAAGTTGAATCTGAATATCATAGACATTGATCAGTTCAGCACGGAGAAAACGCTCATCACGAATTATCCAGAGATTCTCGAGCATGAAATTGTACTCTTCGGACTTCGCAAAAACGGCGTAGATGCGAGCCTCATTCACGAGGGTGCGATGACGGATTACAGGGCATTTCTATATAACGGCGATTCTGATCCAACGAAACCGATAATGAGATATCTGAAATATCTTAAACAAAAAGATATTGAGACCCCGGCGGCAATTCTTCTGCATGGTATAGACATCGCCAAGGATTTTGTTGTGTCGCTCAGGACGACGACCGGCGTCAAACAAACGCTTGCGATGAATTCATTCCGAAAAATCTGTGCTGTAGACAACTTATCTAAACAGTTTATAAAAGAAAGCTACCGGTTCGCTGCGGCAATCGGTTTGGCGCTGCGCACGAAATGAGGATTATTGCAGGCGAATTCCGCGGCCGTTCACTTGAGTCTGTGCCCGATTTGTCCGTCCGCCCAACGACTGACCGCGCAAAACAAACAATCTTTGATATTCTGTCAAACCGTATCGAGTTTGACGGCTTGGATGTGTTGGATTTATTTGCAGGCAGCGGCAGTCTTGGATTGGAAGCACTGAGCCGCGGTGTAAAGAGTGTAACCTTTATAGAAAAAGCCCGGAAATCGCTGGATGTGTTGGAGAAGAATGTAGCTTCGCTCGGATGCGAGTCGCAGTGCTCTATTTATCAGGCGGATGTATTTTGGTATTTGAAAAATATTAATCGAGTATTTGATCTTGTCTTTACCGATCCGCCATATAAATTAGAAAACATCGGCGTGTTGCCGAATGCAATTTATGATTCAAGTGTTTTGCGCAACGGCACATACGTAGTGATGGAACATAGCCGTGAATCTTTGATTGAATTGGACGAGCAGAAATATGAAATTCTGAGGAAAGCATTTGGTCAAACGACTGTACTAATTTTGAAAGCCATTGTCCCACCAGCGACACCAAGGACATAAAATGAAAATTGTAATCTATCCCGGAACTTTCGATCCTGTAACAAATGGTCACATTGATATTCTCGAACGTGCGCTTAAACTGTTCGACAAAGTTGTTATCACTATTGCGCGGAACACAGAGAAGAACCCGCTCTTTACGGAAAAGGAACGAATTGCACTTCTCCGGCAAGTGACGAAGCACTATAATAATGTCGAAGTGGATTCTTTTGAAGGATTACTGGTAGATTATGTGCGGAAGCGAAACGCTATTTCGGTCGTCCGCGGTCTGCGCGCGATGACAGATTTCGAGTACGAGCTACAAATGGCGCTGATGAACCGGAAGTTAGATGAAACAATGGAGACTATCTTTCTCATGCCGAATGAAAAGTACACCTACCTGAGTTCAAATTTTGTTCGGGAAATTGCCCGGCTTGGCGGCGATGTGAGCAAGTTTGTTCCACCGATTGTGCTCAGAGCACTACTGCAGAAAAATGAAAAGTAACAATTTTTGACCTGTTGATTTAGGACCTTTCTTCTAAAATGAAAACACCTCGCGATAAACGTACTGGCTTTGCCTTCTTTGCTTTTTTTTATACAAGATTCACTTGGAAATCCTCAATAAATCAATCATTCAACATGTATAGGAATAATCCTATTCCAAACTCCGCCATTTCCGGATTACTTTTAATGTAAAATAATAGCTTTTTATTTTATATTGAGCGAACGGAAAATGTAAAACGTTTGTTGTAATAACCAAATGAGTGTTAGGCACATACGAGAATGTAAGCAATGAATTACAAGGGAAAATTGAATTGACAATCCCGGATAAAAATAGGATGGTCGCGAAGGATCATCTTCTTGCTTCCGATAAGTATCTTAAGAATAACATCTTTGATAAGGCACGTGAAGAAATACAAAACGCTAGTCAGATTGACCCCACTAATCCGTACATCTCCGCTTTTGAAGAACGTCTAAGGCTTTTTGAAGAAGCGTATACAAAACAACATAACAATATAAATCTGCAAGCTGCCCCGCAAGATTACAACGCAAAAGATACAATGGTCATCACAAGACCTCAGCCTGTACTGTCGGTGAATCCGACTCCAGCTTCTCCAATCGAGCCGGTTCAAGTTTCATCAAAAGAAGAATTACTCACATCAACAATTATGGAAATGCGTCAGCAAATTGCTGAACTGAACCGTGCACTAAAACTTGAACAAGTGGCTCGCGAAGAAATAGTGAACCAGCAGCTTGAAGCGTCAGTACGGCAACTGCGTTCTGCGCTTGAGAAAGCATGGCAATTTGGTGCACCAAAAAACCCCGAAGCGGAAGAACTTCAGAGATTAGTACGGATACTCAATATACCATCCGAAGTTGAAACATCAATAACGCGTGAAGTTAAGTTGATGATGTATGGCAAAGCCGTGAAAGAAGTAATTGCTAAACGAAAATTATTGCGAAGTTCATCATCCACGCTCGAATGGCTGCGGAAAATTTATCAGATCTCTATCAATGAATACCTCGAATATGAATCTCATTTTTTGACAGAATTGATGACAAGCCAATTCCGAGGCACCATATTGTTCGTATCACCAGATGTTAAGCTGCGGGGAGAGTTCATTCCACGATTTAAGGAAATCGGATTTGCAGTTGCATCGGCTTCAAGTGCCGAGGAGGCGCTCGAAAAAGTTGAAAAACTTAATCCATCAATTGTTCTCTGCGATACAATGTCTGAGAAGGGTGGCTTAAGCGGTTTCAAGTTTCTGCATTTTTGGCGCACTCGTTCAAAAAATCAAACAGTCCCTTTCATTTTGTTGTGCGAACCATCTGAAGAAAATCAAATTCGCGCTTCTGAATTAAAAGATGCCGAAGGGTTTATTCCTAAAACTTGTGAATTTGATGAGATCAGCATATTGGTCAATGAAAAATTGCAGTATATTCGTGAATACATAGGATCGCTTACATGATCGTTCAAAAAGAAAATATTTTTTATCACTCAGCGCTCACATGGAGGTTTATTCAATGAGCAAAGTTGTTCTAGTAGTCGATGACGACGAAGATAATCGTGATTTAGTGAAATTTGTTATAGCTCGCAGCCGCCTCGACATCGAGTGTGTAGTTGCAGTGAACGGTCAGGAAGCGATCGATTCTCTCAAGATAAAACGGCCTGATCTGATATTGATGGACATGCAAATGCCTGTTATGGATGGTTATATGGCTGTGTCTGTCATCAAAAGAGATCCATTGTTCCGTTCAATCCCGATCGTTGCGTTTACAGCTCAAGCTCGTCCGGAAGATATTGCGCGTACGCGCTCGCTTGGTTGCGTAGAGCATTATACGAAACCAATGGATCCGGAGGAATTGCTGAACACTATTCAGAAATATATCGGTTCTTAAAGAACTAAGGATTTAGGATTTTAATAGGAATACTAATATGTCGTTAGAAAGAGGTGTTTGAATGAAAGCTTCAATTCTTGTTGTTGACGACCAGGCAGCAATTGCACTGTCCAGTCAATACAAACTTAAATCACAGGGGTATGATGTCGACACAGCGGCGAATGGTGAGGAGGCGCTGACTCGTATCGAACAAAAAAATTATGATATCGTGCTTCTGGATATCAATATGCCGCTTATGAATGGAATACAAGTGTTGGAATTTATTACGGCAAAACATCCATATACGGATGTGGTTATGATGACTGCCCTTGACGATTATTCTATGGCTACAGAATGTATAGAAAAAGGGGCAAAAGACTATTTATTAAAACCCATCGATCTTACAGAATTGGTCTCACGAATTAATTCGTTGCTTCGTGTGCGTAATTCTGAACAACGATTCTTAGCGCTCCGAAATTTATGGCAGTCCACTGTGTTGTTTGATGTACGAGGATCACTGCGAAGTATTCAATTCATAATGAACCATACACTAGAATCAATGGGATCTGTGTTGTCTGAGAAGGACAGGGCGTTGCTCTCGTATGCACTCGACATCAATGATCAAATTGCTCATACACTGAGAGAAAGTACAAAGGTCAATGATTTTGCAGTGTGCGATCGCTCTCATAAATGTGCAGATTGTGCACTCAAAGATAAAGAAAATGTAAAAGAATACGATCACACAGACGGATTTTTTCTTCTACGCCAAGCAGAGATTGATCTTGGTTCGTTGATAAAACGGATAACCGACCGTTATGAGTCTTGCATTCTAGAAAAGAAAATTGTGTTTAAGCAATTGAACGATTCTCAGCTTCCTCATGTAAAATGTGACGCTGAACGAGTTGAGCAAGTATTGAATAGCATTTTTGAGATGGGGATAAATGCTTCAAAACAAGGGGATCCTCTTAATATAACGCTCTCGAAATCTCGAATCGATTTGAATGGAGATCAATCTGAATGTGCACTTTGTACGATCGGGTACTTAAATCGTTCGATGACTTCTGACGGACTCTTGATAGGAATGATCGAAAAGGAAACCGAGTGGATAAATATCAATAACACTCCAACGGAAATCACTTTAGATCTTACAATCTCACGAAGAATCATAGAAGCCCAGGGGGGTGCGTTCTATGTGAATGTCAATGCAGATAACAACATTCAAATAAAAATAGCCTTGCCTCTAGTGTAAACAATTTAGCACTGAGCATATCGCACTATTGCAGTGAAATGGTTTCTATGAAATGGGCAACCGCACGATAAATGTACTGCCCCTGCCTTCTCTGCTTTTTACTTCGATTGAGCCATTATGGGCTTCAGTAATCCATTTGGCGATGGAGAGACCAAGACCGCTGCCGCCTGCATCTTCAATGGTATCTTTACTTCTGTCTACGCGATAAAAGCGTTCAAAAATTTTATTTTGTTCTTTCCTTGGAATACCGATACCGTTATCCTTCACCGCCAATAAGGCGTCGCCTTCTTTTTTTGTAAGCGTCAGTGTAACCTGTCCGCGCGACGGCGTGTACTTTAAAGCGTTATCGATAATGTTGAGGAAGAGTTGCTTCAAGCGCACTGCATCTCCATTGACTCGGATTGGCTGCGAACGTTCTAATTTCACCTTTATTTTCCTTGATTCGGCAAGCAATTTTGTCTCTTCAAAAAGTTCTTCTATGAACTCATTAAGAGCTATTGGCAGCATATTGAATACTAATCTGCCCGTATCAGATTTCACAAGAATCATCAGACTCTCTACAATAGATGAAAGCCTGATAAGTTCATCATTGATGCTGTTGAGCAGTTCGCGTGAATCTTTCGACAAACGCTGGTTGCGAAGAGCTACTTCTATTTCGCCGCGCATAATCGTGAGTGGTGTGCGTAATTCATGCGACGCATCGGCAGAAAACTGCTGAATTTGTGCAAACGACGCCTGGAGCCGGCTGATCATATCATTGAATTGTTCTGTAAGCCGGCTAAGTTCGTCATCGGCGCGGAGCGTTGGAAGCCGGCGGCTAAGATTTTGCGCGGTAATTTCTTTTGCAGTCTTCGTCAGCTCATCTACCGGCTTGAGCGATTTGTGCGCCAGAAACCATCCGCCAATGACAGAGATCAACAATGCTAACGGTGTGATAAAAAGAAAATTGTAGAAGACATTGTCTGTGACTTCATAGATCGGTTCCAGCGGGTACGCCACAAAAATTTTGACATAATCGTTTTGTGTCAATGCAAGGCGAATATCCTGATTATCTGGACCCTTCGTACTGACAACATTGATCCATTGATATGGAATTTCGTTGTAGCTAAGCGTGTGCCCACGAAGGCTTTGAGATCGGTACAGCAAGTCGCCGTTGCGGTCAAGAATCTGAATGTAGTGGCGCCTCGGACTCAGCAGGGTATGCTGGTAAATTTGGTTCCACATTTCATCTATTTCGGTACGTTTACCGGCGCTTGTGTCAATTACTTCCGGTTGTTCTTCCTGCTGTGCAGCTGTGCGTTTAAGTTCCTGCAGTTCTTTGAGTGCAGCGCGTTTTATTTTTACTTTCTTAGCTTGCGGTCCGATGAATTCGTTCACCCATTCTACTTCATTCTTTAAGGAATAGTCCAGATTATCGCGGAGTGAAGATCGCGATGCAAAATATGCAATAACACCTGAGCCGAGAAGTGTGACACCAAGAATTGCGGCATACCACAACGAGAGCTTGGTACGAATGGAGTGAAGAATTGTCATGTGGACTTGCCCGACCCGAATTTTTCGGGGCAAGTCACCGTTTGCTTGGCGGGCTTGAATGTAATCTTCTTGTCCGAAAGGTAGTACCCTTTGCCTCGTTCTGTTTGCATGAGCTTTACTGCGAAGTCGGTGTCTATTTTATTCCGAAGGTGATTCACATAAACATCAACAACGTTTGTGCCGGGGTCAAAATTATATCCCCAAATTTCTTTTGCCAGTTCTTGCCGCGAAATTAATTTACCGCGATTGCGTATAAAGTATTCTATCAAAGCGTATTCACGGGCAGTTAATTCAATAGATTTACCTGAGCGGTTGGCTTTGTGCGCGATTGTGTCCAGCGTCAGGTCGATATATTTAAGTTTTGTCTTAACTGTTCCGCGACGCATAAGAGATCGGATGCGCGCCAGCAATTCAGTGAAGGCGAATGGTTTTGTCAAATAATCGTCAGCGCCTTGATCCAATCCGCCAACGATGTCCTCTGTAGTGCTTCGCGCAGTCAACATCAGTATCGGAATTCGGATTTCATCTTTGCGCAGGTCGCGTAATATTTCAAAGCCATCCTTTTTGGGTAATAAGACATCGAGCAGGATGAGATCGTATGCTTCGGTGCGGGCCAACTTCTCGCCAGATTTTCCATCAGCGGCAGTTTCAACTTCATATCCTTCAGCTTCCAAGCCCTTTTTTAGAAAGCGGGCGACTTTTAATTCATCTTCAACTACGAGGATGCGCATAACGATCCTGTTCTTGGTGAGGTTGTTGAATGTTTCTTGCAGGGGGAAGTTACTCGTTTATCGGAAAAGTGTCAAATGCAGAAGGGGAAAAGACGACGAGGTAAAATAATTTGAGCTATAAGCATAGCATCATGTTATTTACCTCTTGATATCAATATGAATTGAACTTCCTGTATTTTCGTATGAGTGTATTTGTGGAGCTATCATGCTTCAGCACAGATTGTTCATCCGTGTTTTCAAGTTCTGGTATCATTCGTTTCGCCAGCACCTTTCCGAGTTCAACTCCCCACTGGTCAAATGGATCAATGTTCCAGATGACTCCCTGAGTATAAACGCTATGCTCGTAGATGGCAATCAATGCTCCAAGCACTTCTGGTGTCAACTTTTCTGCAAGAATAGTGTTGGTAGGCCTGTTTCCTTCAAACATACGGTGAGGTGCTAACCACGCTGGTGTTCCATCTGCTTTTACTTCCTCTTCCGTCTTCCCGAAGGCAAGCGCTTCTGTTTGTGCAAAGAAATTTGCCATGAGCATCGCATGCTGGTTTCCCACAGAATTTAAGGTTCGGCAGAAACCGATAAAATCGCATGGCACTAATTTCGTTCCCTGGTGGATAAGCTGGTAAAATGAATGCTGTCCGTTGGTGCCCGGTTCGCCCCAGTAAATCGGACTCGTCTGGTAATCGACGTTCAAACCGTCAAGTGTAACATGCTTGCCATTGCTTTCCATTGTCAATTGCTGTAGATACGCAGGAAACCGTTTTAGGTATTGATCGTACGGGAGCACGGCAATTGTATCGACGCCAAAGAAATTCGTATACCACACCGTCAACAGTCCCATTAATACCGGTATATTTTTCTCGAACGGTGCCATTCTAAAGTGCTCATCCATCGCATAGAATCCGTCAAGCATAGCACGAAAACATTCCGGCCCTATTGCAATCATCGTTGAAAGTCCGATCGCTGAGTTCATCGAATACCGTCCGCCTACCCAATCCCAGAACCCGAACATATTCGCAGTATCGATACCGAATGCTGCCACCTCTTTGGCATTTGTCGAAATGGCAACAAAATGGTTGCGTACCGCTTTCTCATCGTCAAGAGTTTTTAGGCACCACGTGCGTGCATTGTTGGCATTCGCTAACGTCTCCAACGTCGTAAAGGTCTTTGAACAAATGATAAACAACGTCTCTTCAGGATTAAGATCATGCGTCGCTTCCACAAAGTCAGTGCCATCCACGTTGGAGATAAAACGGAATGTCATATTCCGCTGACTGTAAAACCGTAATGCTTCATATGCCATCACGGGACCTAAGTCAGATCCTCCAATACCAATATTGACAATATTACGAATTTGTTTGCCTGTATATCCCAGCCATTCGCCACTCCGAACTTTACGCGCAAACACTTCCATTCGTTCAAGTACGGCATGCACTTCAGGGACTACATCCACACCGTTTACTATAATTTTCTTACCCTTCGGCACGCGTAGTGCGGTATGAAGTACAGCTCGCTGTTCGGTCGTGTTAATTTTCTCACCGCTAAACATCGCATCAATGCGTTGGCGTAAACCGCATGCTTCTGCAAGTTGTATCAGCAAAGGAATCGTTTCATCGATAATTCGATTCTTGGAGAAATCAAGATACAGTCCCGCCGCTTCTACGGTATATCGTTCTCCGCGCCTGGGATCATCGGCAAATAATTGCCGCAAATGCATCGGTTGCACCTTTGCGTAATGAGCTTCTAATGCCTTCCATGTCGGCATGGATTTCAGTGAGGGTTTTTGTTCTATCGGACTTTTACTCATATTTATTTTCTCTTCTCAATAATTAAAGCTATTTCTAATATGAACACAATAAATATAATTCATCTTCATCGTAAAGACTACCCCAATTCTATGCATAGATTCAATCTTCTGCCAACTGACCGCGTTTCCTCTAATAAATGCCCAATTACGAAGAAGGCGGAAATTTCATCCCGCCTTCTTCGCTTAATATTATGCAATAATTATTTCATCAATATAAGTTTCTTTACTTGCATCTGTTTGCCACTCTCTAACCGATAAAAATACATACCGGACGAGAGTTTTGAAGCTTGGAATATTGTCCGATACAAAATACATGATTGTAAATTTTCTTTTACTAATGTTGCCACTTCTTTACCCAAAACATCATATACCTTCAATGTTGCAAAGCCCTCTTTCTGCACTGTAAACTCAATCGTTGTTGTTGGATTGAAGGGATTAGGATAATTCTGATTCAATCGAAATCCGGTTGGCGTTGCATGAAGTTCCTCAACGCTTGTTACGGCAGCAATTAATTCAATAGTCGTTCCGGGGTGAACAACCAATTTATTAGGTGAAGTAAATCGTGATACCATAGCATCGCTATATGTATCCGGCGGAGGCATTGTGTGAATCGGAATATCGTGTTTTGCTTGGATCATTGCCGCAGCTTGCGTTGCTTCTGCCGGTGACATTGTATAAATGCTATCCATTGGCAAAAGAGCATAAGTGATATTCTGGCTGGCAAGATCTGCCATCTCTGGAATGTTTCCAGTGTCGCCGGCGTGATACAATTTGATGCCATCAAACTCAACAACATAACCAAAGCATTGACCTTTTAAATGCCAAGAGAGATTGCGTGGTTGATTGTTATACGCTGGGACAGCTGTAATCATTGTAATCATGATGTTTCCAATTGTGAAGCTTTGGTAGCCACCGTTTATAATGTCATTCGCAGCGCGAATGACCTGGCAAGTTGATTTTTGATGCACACGAAACAACTCGTTGTGGTCACTATGTTCATGAGTGATGAGGACAATATCGGCAGAATCAGCATATTCATTGACATTATAAGGATCGATATAGATGACCTTCCCCTCAGAAGTTTTAATTTTGACAAATGAATGACCGTAATAGGTCAGTGAATCGTGAGTGGTTTGTGCAGGGCAAGTTACTACTCCGGAGCAGAGGAAAAAGATGAATGCAGCCAGAGTTTTCTTAAATTTTGTTTGAAGCATAGAATAACTCCTATTATGTGGTGAAAAAAATGTCAATTATAGTGAAATAGAGAGAAAATTACCTCTACTGACACTGACACAACCAATATATATAGGAGGGGAAGAAAAATCGTCCGACCTAATAAGGTCTTACGTTTTTTTACTA
>Ga0187861_10001018_pt1 | contig 30381 bp, 30 predicted proteins | sample June2016WEW_10_1_3_FD_132986 | JGI IMG/M metagenome (GOLD analysis project Ga0187861, IMG submission 132986) | Peatland microbial communities from SPRUCE experiment site at the Marcell Experimental Forest, Minnesota, USA - June2016WEW_10_100 | ecosystem: Environmental > Terrestrial > Soil >...
CTCTCCGGCCACCCGGCCCGGATGAGCCCGGTCGGCTGACCGCGGACGCCGCCGCCGGGTGTCGCGTCCCGCCCGGCGTCGTGCGGGACGTCACGAGCCTCGTTGCACACCGTTAGCATCTAGGCATCCACATGGATCTCTAGACCCGAAATTCTCTCGGGGGGAAGTGGTGCACATGCACACGGTTCCATCGTCTGACGCCCGGGGATTGACGCGGCGTGCCGGTTACGTCCTCCTCGCGGTGCTCTGCGTCACCACAATGCTGGCGACCGCGGCCTCGGCCACCTCCGTCGCCCCCAAGAAGCCGAAGCCCGGGGGGGGCTCCTCTTCGGTGAAAACCATCGCCAACTCGTTGAAAGCCGAGGAGAAGGCGACGTTCAGCGTGACCTACATGCTGGTCACTTCCAGCCTAAAGGGCACTTACTCCTACGCCCAGAAGCCGCCGGACTACAGGCTCGCCTTCCAGGAGAAGGCTGGTTCGTTCGTCTTCATCCAGATCGGCAAGACAGCCTACGAGTGCTATAACGTCTCGGGCCACGCGTTGTGCTACCACGAGAAGTCCAACTCCTCCATAAGCGGGGAACTTGGCTTCTTCCAGCCGGGTCTCGTCGCCCCGGAGGTCGCCGCGCTGGAGTCGGGCGCTAAGGGCGTCACGACCTTCAGCAAGACGTTCTCCGGTCAGGCTTCGACCTGCGTCTCGGCCACCTACAACGGCGAGAAGGTGACCTACTGCGTGACGGACAAGGGCGTCCTCGCCTACTCCGCGGTGAAGGGAGTGTCGGTAACACTGGTCGGCTTCTCGTCCTCACCGCCGGCGAGCGACTTCGTCGTCCCCAGCGGCACGACGATTAAGTAGTAACGGCCTGATGCCGTAAGCGGTCACAACGCGAGTCTCAGATCCGGCCGGTGGGCTCCGCCGGCCGGATTTCGCGTGAGGGCACGTGCGCGATCCGGACTGGCAGCGACAGGTCCGCCACGGTCCAACACGCCGTGTCCCGACCGCGGATCAGCCCAGCCGGCACGACGGCGACATCCGCCCCTCCCCACCGTTCCAACCAGCGGGAACGTGGCTTAGCTCGACCTCGCCACCCGGTAACGGCGGACGGCGACTATCGACCAGATCGCCTCGACCACTCCAAAGGGCCACGCTCCGGAGAGAAAACCGTAGGCACTGGAAAGCAGGCAGCCGAGCGCGAACGCAAGCACGAACCTCGGGCCGCGGCGCTCGAGCGCGTACATCGCCATCATGAAAGAGACAGCGCAGACCCCGTAGATCGTGACCGCCATGCTGGACATGCTCAGCCGGACAATCCCGTGATCCCCCGAGCCGACAAGGCGCAATCAGCGGCTCCCTCCGTCATCGCGGGGATGACGCGCGTGCCGAGCCCCAGAAGCGGGCGACGGAAGTTGCGATGCGTCATGCGAGGCGAAACCGGGGCCGCGAGGAACTGAGCCTTGGTCGAGAATCCGTTGGCAGGCCGGGTGAACCGGCACATCCCCGTCCGCATCGTGAAAATCCGGCGCCCGACCAAGCGGTCGAGACACGATCAGGTTAAGGGTCAGCCGGCAACGTCCGAGCATCCACTCCCGTCCCGATGGACGCTCGGGGAAGCCACCAGTAGTGTCCGCAGAACCGGTCCTCCGGAGCTCGACGACGAAGAAGGAACCTTGGGCCTCCTCAAGGGTAAGAAGATCCTGGTGACAGGCGTCCTCACCGAGGACTCGATCGCCTTCGCCGTCGCGCAGCTCGCCCAGCAAGAAGGCGCCGAGCTGGTGCTGACCGGAGCGGGACGAGGGATGTCGCTCACCGAACGGATGGCGCGCCGACTCCCCCAGCCGACCGACGTGCTCGAGCTCGACGTCACCAACCCCGAACACCCGGGAGCCGTCGCCGCCGAGGTCGCCCGGCGCTTCGGGCGACTCGACGGCCTGCTCCACTCGATCGGATACGCCCCCGACCCGTGCATCGGACGCGGGATGCTGGAGGCCGGCTGGGAGGATGTCGCCACCGCCATCGAGATCTCCGCATACTCGCTCAAGGTCCTCGCCGCGGCGTTCCTGCCGCTCCTCGAAGCCGCCGGCGGCGGGTCCATCGTCGGGCTCGACTTCGACTCGACCGTCGCCTGGCCGGGCTACGACTGGATGGGTGTCGCGAAGGCGGCACTCGAGTCACTGACCCGCTACCTTGCGCGGGATCTCGGGCCGAAGGCGATCCGCGTCAACCTCGTCGCCGCCGGACCGATCCGCACGGTCGCAGCGAGGGCGATCCCCGGGTTCGCGCGCTTCGAGGAAGTGTGGGGCGAACGCGCGCCCCTCGGCTGGGACATCGACCGGGATCGAGGGGCCGTCGCCGGGGCGTGCGTCGCCCTGCTCTCCGACTGGTTCCCGCGGACAACCGGCGAGGTCATCCACGTCGATGGGGGCTACCACGCGACCGGCGCCTGAACCGGGAGGCGCGAAGCGGCACGGCGCAGGCTGCAGGGGCGGAACGGTGATCCCGCCGAAGTAAGGTTTCCCACCACGGCGGCGTGGCCGAGTGGCTTAGGCAAGGGCCTGCAAAGCCCTGTACCCGGGTTCGATTCCCGGCGCCGCCTCTACATATGAACGCAGTTCAGCAGCCGATCAGACGCCCCAGGTCGCACCATCCTCTGAGCGACGTGCGCGATTCGTGCGCGAAGCCAGCTGGTTGAGGTTCACGGCACTTCGGACCTGAGCGGGGTGCGCCGCCAGCGATGGCAAACACTTGATGATCTGGGGGCCAGAAGGTGCCCCACTGACCCGGCGATAGGCAACGCGCTCAACTCCTTGTTCCGCCGCGCATCACGGGAGATGCCATGGACTCCTCATCGTCGATCTGGACAGGGCAAGGCCGTCACCCGGAGCGTCATTCTGGGCGTCGCTATGCGCTCGCCCCAGGTGTCGATGCCGGGCGGTTGACGGCCTCAAAGCTGCTCGGCGCTCATGGAGGATGTGGCGTCGGGCATTGTGGCAGTGGCGCTGAGTTTGGCATCCAAGGGCGGCTGATCGCCGGTGTCGAGTCAGATGCAAGGGAGGCCCACGGCTAGGTGTCTGTGCGCTTGCAGGCGGAGCGGAAGACGAGGTTCGCTGCGCGGGCACTCCCAGCCGCCGCCGTGGCGGTTGCGTTGCTGGTCTCGGCCTGTGGCTCGGCTGGAAGCGGCAGCGCTGGCCCAAGCGGCACTCACGCTCCTGCCAGCAGCACCACCTCCGCGGGTGGCGGCGTCATGACGCTCGTCTTTACCGTCACCATGACCGGGGCCGCGCCCGGCAGCGGCAGCTTCTCGGTGAAGTACCCACCTCCGCCCGTGAGTGTCGTGCAATACCTGGTTCGCCACCTACTCCGCACTCCCCGAGATCGCCGAATCGGTGGGCGGCCAGTACTTCTACATGGTGGTCGGTCTCAAACCTGGCGAGTACCACGGTCCGGGAACGTATGCCATCCCTTTCACGGCGTCTCTCGAGGCGGTCGATCTGGGCTCGCACCAGTTTGGCATGACCGGTGCCAAGTTGAAGCTCAACGCCGACGGCTCCGGGTCACTCAGTTTCAGTGACGCTCACGGTCTTCTGGGCGGGATCGACTCCGGCACCATCCGCTGGACCTGCTCCTGACCTGAGCTGTCTGGACGCAGGTACGGCCCAACAGGTCGCATGGCGTTACAGGTGCGAGGAAGCCGTTCCGCCTGCGCGCCGCCGCCGCCCCAGTTACCGACGATGGGTCGCGCCCGAACGCGCGCACAGGTGGGGAGTCCCGCCACGTCGTAAGGCTGGTTCGCGCGACCGATTCGGCGTCACGCGCTTTCGCGAGTGCGACACAGGGCGCAGCGATTTCCTTCTAGGGACTCGTCCGGAAGTGCCGCTGCGGGGCAACGATCGCGAGCGCGGCAGGCCACCGTGACCGCACTCCGCCCATTTCCGAAGCGCCAGGTTCACGACCTCGGCTCGCGACTTACATTGCGTCGAGGCAATCAGGGTGTCGAGCTGGTCGGCGATTGCGCGGTCGCGTTCCTCCGTGACGTGGTGGTAGATGAGCGCCGCACGCGGGCTCGAATGGCCGAGACGGGCCATCAGTTCCTTCGTGGTCACGCGTCGAAGGGGTGCGCTTTCACGTACTCGACGAGCTTCCTCAGAACCGGTTCAGATCCTCCCTGCGCCCAGTCGAGCGGTTGCGGACCGACTTGGAGATTAAGCGTTCTTGCAATGTCCGCCAAAACATCGGTCTGGGGATCAGTTAAGAGCCCGTCCAGCTTGCCCGTCGAGCCGTCAGCCTTAATGAGACCCAGCAGTTTCCTTGTCACCCCAAGATGATCATCGCCAACAACAGGGCCTGGCCACGGTTGTCCGGCAAGTGTGGCACCGTTCGTGATAACGCCGTTAAGGAAATTTTCGGCTGTTTCGTCGCTCACGGCGTCGGGGAGAGTCCAGGATCGCCTAATGAGGCGCCACCAGTAATTCTCATCATGAGCCATGAAACGCAGCATATCGTCGGCTCGACAGACCAGCCGTGACCGGTTCTAGGTGTTTTCCCCCGGGACGTTGGTCACACGGGTGTTCGGGGGTGCCCCGATCGCAGTGTGCCTCCGGTGATGGTTGTAGCTACGCGGACGCCCAAGAAGAAGGACAGCACCTGGACCTGTCGGGAATCGGGTGCCCCGTGGCACCACGCGGCACCCGGGTCCGATGCCCGGCGCCGACTCCGGCGAGATTGCAGTTGTGATGCGGTGACTGCGTTGCGGCCTGACAATCCCGGGGTACCGTTAACGTCATGTCCCGTGCAGGTTTCCGACCCGCGCAACTACCAAGGGGGGCCTCTGTGGCCGACGTTATCGTTCTCGAATTCTCCAGTCCCGATGCGGTACGCATCTACGACAAGGTGAACCATCTTCTCGGCTGGGACGGCACACCCGACTGGGACAACTGGCCCAAGGGCATGCTGAGCCACATCGCCGGGGAGGCGGGTGACAAGCTCGTCGTCGTCGAGGTGTGGGAATCCAAGGCCGATCAGGAGGAGTTCATGCACTCCCAGCTTGGACCCGCCTTCGCCAAGGCCGAGGTCCCGCCGCCTGTGCGCGTCGAGTGGTTCAACAAGGCCGGAGACATCCATCGCCACTGACCAGGTGGACCGATGACGACCACCGCCGCAGCAACAGGCTGGCCTGGCAGCGGCAGTCGCCGACTATCCGCGTGGGATCCGGCCGGATTCACCGCTCGCCTCGCCGCTCCCGACCGTGTCCGCCCGCGGAGGAAACCGATGCGGACAGACTCGGTCTAGGGGGCGCGGTCGAGCATCGGGCTATCCGAGATCGGCGCCGGACGGGCCGGAAGGAGCCAGGGATCCTGAGGGTGACCAATCCCTCACCCAGGAGAGCAGCCGTGACCGACACGACAAGCCGGATGATCGGATGGTTGATCGTGAAAGGGCCAGACCGAACGACGTATCGTCGCCCCACGAGGGGCAGATGACGAGACCGCGCGGTCAGACATAGGTCCAAGGCTGCAGACGGATGCCGTCGAGCGCCTTGGTCCCGAAAGCGCGGAGCCGCGGCGTGGAGACGACGATCACGTCCGCACGCCCGCCGCGGCGCGACGACCCCGCGTCACCAGGTCGAGGTACGGTTCGTCCCACGTGCGGTCGGGACGAGGAGGCTCCCGCCGCCCTTCGTCCCCGAATCTGCCCGCGCGCCCGGGGCGGCGACCACCAGGCACAGGCCTCCACAAAGACATCCGTCCCATAGCGGAGCACCCGACAGGATCCGAGGCGGTGGCGATGGCGATCGAACCGGAGGTCAGGTATCCCGGGATCAGCGCACAGGGCTTCGCCCACCCGGCCGAGCGCGCCGCGACGGCGGCGATCCGCACCGTGCCGGGACTCGACAGGGTCGTGAAGCTCGTCACCGAGCACAGCTACGAGCGCCGGCTGCGCCAGCTCCTCACCGGGAACGCCTTGCGCCTGGGCGATGACCAGCTGCCCCGAGTCTGGACCCTGCAGCGGCGTTGCGCCGACGTGCTCGACGTTGCGCGCTGCCCGAAGCTCTACGTGACCCAGGAACCGGTCGGCAACGGGCTCACGATCGGCACGAACGAGCCGGTCACGCTCGTGAGTTCCGGGCTCGTCGGCTCGTACACCGAGGACGAACTCGCCGCGGTCCTCGGCCACGAGATGGGGCACGTTCTCGCCGACCACGTCGGGCTCACGACGACCCTGCAGCTCGTCCAGATGATCCTCGGCGGCGCCGTCCGCTCGGTGCCTCTCGCCGGCGTGCCGCTCCTCGCGCTGTACCTCGCCCTCCTCGAGTGGTCCCGGGCGGCCGAGCTGACCGCGGACCGGGCGAGCGCGATCGTCGTCGGCGAGCCCCTCGTCGTCTGCCGGACGCTCATGCGCATGGCGGCCGGCCCGGTGGCGGACCTCAACCTCGACGCCTTCCTCCGCCAGGCGACCGAGTACGCCGAGGAGGCGGACCCCTTCGCCCGGTACTCGAGATTCTTCGCCGAGATCACGACCACCCACCCGTTCCCCGTGCGGCGGGCACGGGAGCTGATCGCGTGGGTGAGCGCCGGCGAGCTCGACCGAATCCGTTCCGGGAGCTACCTCCGCCGCGGTCAGGAGCCGCCACCCTCGGAGGAGTTCGACGCCGCGCTCGAGCACTACCGGAAGCGGTTCGCGGCGGTGCTGGAGCGGGCGGGCGAGGGGATCTCGACGGTGCTCGACCGCATCAGCAGCTGGCTCGGGGGCGGCGATGGCGACCCGCCACCGGAAGCGGCGCCCTGAGCCGTTCCCGGCACCCGTGGTCCCGGATGTGAACGCGCCTAGACTTCATGGCGCGATATGACCGACACGAAGGATCCGGCCGGGACCGACTAGAAGGGCGAAAAGGCCCCGCAGTCGACAACGGCCGAATCGGAAACGAAGACCGGCACTACCAAGCGCTCGCCGCTTGCCGTAACGCGGACGAGCGGCTACTGGATCGCCGTCGTCGTGGGACTTCTCGTCCTGCTCGTCCTGCTCGTCTTCATCCTGGAGAACGGACAGACTGCCCGCGTCGACTTCTTCGGCGTGCACGGTCATCTGCCCCAAGGGGTGGCGCTCCTTTTGGCCGCCGTTATCGGCGGACTGTTCGTGGCGCTCGCCGGCGCGGCGCGAATCCTCCAGCTCCGCAGCCGGATGCAGGGGAGGCTCCTCAAACACCACCGTGGGCACGGGCACAAGCGGGCCGAATCGAAACAGGGTTCACACGAACCCACCGAACCGGCCACGGAGACGCCGCCCGACTGATCCCCGTCGGGCGGACAGCTCGGCCGTTCGCGTCTCATCGGCCGGGACAATCCGTCGCCACCGCGAGTCGGCCCGTGCGAGCGTGCTCAGCGCGCACTCTGACGGGGCTCCGCGATCCCTACGGTGCCGGCAGTTGCTCCCCGGGTCCCGGCCGGTGTGTCACGGCCCGAACGGCGGCCTCGGCGGCACGTGCGGCCGCGAGCCTCGCGTCCCTCGAGAAACGGACCAGCGGGGACACGCATCCAGGGTGCTTCAGGAAGTACCGGGCGATCGCCCCCGGCCGCAACGAGCCGTCCGGGTTGATGAGGCCGAAGACCTCGGCGTCGAGACTGCCGTCGGTCGCGCGGTCGCTGATCGCCCGGACAACCGACCACGGGATGTTGCGAGCGGTGCAGGCCTGCGCGATGGCGGCCGTCTCCATCTCCAGGCAGACGACACCGGCTTGCCGCAGCGCCGCGATGGCGTCGGGCTCGATGATGAGTGCCTGGGTCGTCCACATCGTGCCGTCCGGTTCGCCCCCGCCGAGCCTGTCCGGGCGGTATTCCACACCGGTCGCGGCGTCGACGACCACCTCGGGCACGACGAGTGTGCCGATGACCATCTCGGCTGCGAGGGCCCCGGCGATGCCGACGACGACGACCCGCTCGATCTCGACCGCCGCGCAAAGACGCGCCACTCCCCGGCCGGCGAGCACGCCACCCATGCCCGTGACGATTCCCACGACCGGTCGACCCTCAACCGAGCCCCGGTACAGGTCGAGCGAGCCCACACGGGCGGGCTTCAATGCGAGCTTGCGCCTGAGCGGCGCGAGCTCCATCGGCATCGCACAGACGAAGGCGACGGATCCCGGCATGGGAGGCACGATGCTAGCGGGGCGGGGTGCGGCCCCCCGAAGGACCCGGGGGTGTCAGCCCCGCCGCCGCGATAGGCAGCAGTGCTTGAACTTCACGCCGCTGCCGCACGGACAGGGGTCGTTGCGCGAGGTCGCGCGCCACAGCTTGCGCTCCTCGCGCTCGGCGGCCTCGAGCTCGGCCATGATCGCCGCCGGGGAGCGGCCGAGGCGTGAATGGGCCGCCATCGCCTCGAGCTTGGGCCGGGCGTGGCAGAAGAAACGGCGATAGCCCGCGCAGAGGTAGTTAAGGCCCGCTTCGCCGTCGGGGGTGGTCGCGAAACGGTCCTTCGGGCATCCTCCGTTGCAGTAGGCGCGGACAGGACAGGCCCGGCAGTACGCCGGCAGGGAATCGCGCTTGGCCTCGCCGAAGGCGCGTTGGACGGGCCCGCCGACCAGGACGCCGATCCCGTCCCCCGTCACGTTGCCGAGACGGTGCGCCGGGTCGACGAAGTGGTCACACGAGTAGACACCCCCGTCGTGCTCGACGGCGAGGACCCGCCCGCAGGTCTCGGCGACGATGCAGAGGTTGGCGGGCCTGCCGCTCGCGACGAGCAGGGATTCGAGGAAGTTCTGCACGCCGATCCGGCCGACGTCGTGGCGGACCCACTCGTCGAAGACCGCGCAGAGGAACTCCCCCATCGCCTCGGGCGACACCGACCAGGGCGAGACGCCCCCCTCCGGATCTCGCAGCACGACCGGCAGGAACTGGAGCCAGCGGACGTCCTCGGCGAGGAAGAACCGGTAGACCTCGGTGGGAGCGGCGGCGCTGCGGGCGTTGAGGGTGCACAGCACGTCAGGCTCAATGCCGTGGGCGCGCAGCGCGTGAAGGCCCCGCATCACCCGGGCGTGCGTCGGGCGACCCCGCCGGTCCGGCCGGCCGGCGTCGTGCAGGCGGGCTGGACCGTCGAGGCTGAGACCGACCGAGAAGCGGTGCTCGGCAAGGAAGGCGCACCAGGTGTCGTCGAGCAGGCTGCCGTTCGTCTGCAGGTTGTTCTCGCAGGTCCAGCCCTCAGGGATGTAGCGCGCCTGGAGTTCGAGCGCCTCGGCGTAGAAGGAGGTCCCGGCGAGGGTCGGCTCCCCGCCTTGCCAGCCGAAGTTGACGACCGGGCCGGGACTCGCCGCGATGAGCTCCCGGACGTAGGACTCGAGAACCCGACGGTCCATCCTGAACCGCTCGCCCGGGCCGAAGAGACTCGACTTCGCGAGGTAGTAGCAGTAGCCGCAGGCGAAGTTGCAGATCGGGCCGACGGGTTTGACCATCGCGACGACGGGCTCGACGGCGGTCACCTCCGACCCGCCGCGCGGTACTCAGAGTGAGCCGGCCAGCGGCGCCAACTCGCTGCTGAACAGGCTCATGATCGCCTGCTCGGTCCTCTGCTCCTGGGCGTGGTTCTCGAGGAAGGAGGCGAAAGCGACGAGGTCCCCCGGCTGAAGCACCGCGAGGAACCCGTTCACCTCGTCGGACATCGTCAGCACCGGGCTCACGAACCACTGACCGTTCTCCTGCACGGTCACAAATCCAACCGCCGGCCGGAACTTCGTGAGCCGATCGAGAAGCGGGCGCAGAGACGGCGGGAAGGCCGCGATCAGCGACCCGAGGACCTTGGACACCATGACCTTCGAAGGGCATTCGCGCGCGGTTCCCGCGGCGGTGGAGACAGTCAGGCACCCACCTTCCAAGCCGAACGTCTCGCCGTGGTACTTCACCGAGAGGCCGAGGTCGCCGACTTTCACGAACGTCCCGCCGGCGACGGCCGAGCTCGACAGTGCGAGGCTCGTGATCTTCACGGTCACGAGCGAGCGGGCGTGCGCCAGTTCCGCGCCCGCCCTGGGAACGAAGAGGGGCGCGTAGCTCTGCAGCGCCCCCATTTCGCCTGGCGGAAGATCACTTAGCACCCCCCCGAGGTTGAACGCCGCCGTGTCGTCGAGCAGCGCCCGCACCGCGCCCTCGGGGGTGCTCGCCCCGACGGCGACCACGGCCCCGCTCGCCGGCGGCGACGCCGGGCGACCCGCCGAGGTCAGGGCGTCGTAGGCGATCGTGTAGCCGAGGCTCACGTACCAGGTTCCGCTGACGTTCTCGGTCACGATCGCCTCGCGACCGGTCGAGACGGCTCCCGTCGACGTCTCGATCTTCTGCGGGAGCCTGCCAGCGACGAGTCCGCTCACGAACGACCCGATCGGCAGCTTGCGGGCGTCGAGCGTCCCCGTGACCGAGCCGCCCGTGAGCCTGACGGCGACGAGGGTCGGGCTGAGCGTCGTGGTCGACATTGTGACGCCCTTGAACTGGAACGACATCCCGCCCACCGAGCTGAGATCGAGGCTGTGCGACAGCACGTTCAGCCGCCCGAGCTCGTCGACGAATCCCGTCATGCCCGGCTCGAGCGCCGCCCGCTCTCCGGGGACGATCGCGTCGAGCGCGCCAAGCAGATCGCTGTGATCGGCAGCGGCGAGCAATCTCGTCACCGCCGAAACCGGCGTCGGGGAGCCGCCGGAACCGCCGGAGACCGCCACCGCCGTCCCGACACCGCCGCCAACGAGGCACACCGCGACGATGACGGCCGCGATTCTGCGGCCCTTCCGCCCGATCCCCCGCCCTGGCGCAGCCGGCTGCTCACCGAGGCCCCCCGAAACGCCCGAAGGTTCGATCCCGTCTGTCATGGGCCGAAAGCTAGCCGAACGCCGCGAGGACCGAGAGGACGACCGTTGCCGGGACGCCGAGGGTCCCGAACCACGGCCCGGCGTCGGCGCGCGCGCCGAAATTGGCGATGGCGAAGATCGACGCGGCGGCGAGCACCATCCCGGCCGAAGACTCGGCCATCGGGTTGCGCGCCGCCCTCGCCCTCCAGCACATGGCCGAACGTGCCGAGGCGATCCACGACGCGGCGGCGCGCCTCGGGATGGTCCTGGCGGAAGATCGGGGACGCGCTCGGCGTCGCCGCGCACCTCGACGCCCCCGGTCCCGGTCTTCGAGACCCGTCCCCGCCTGATGCTGATGGCAGTCCTGAGGACGGTCTCCTCCTCACGCCCCGCGCGAAGGGCGCGCGGGAGGAGGCCGGGCGGCCGATCCGCCGCGGCCAAAAGGCGCGCCCGCTGGAGGTCCTGGCGAGATTGGCGCGGCGCGAGCCACCCGACCCCGGCGCCGTGCTGCTCGACGCCTCGGCGTGGACGGCACCAGCCTGCGCGATCGACCCGTCGCGCCCCCCGCCGCCTGGGTCTGCCGCCGGCGACCCGGACGGGCAATGATGCCGGCGAACGGCCACATCGGTATGTTTGCGGGCGTGATCTCCCGCACCGTCATCCTCGACCTCGACGACACCTTGATCGTGGAGGAGGAGGTGGCGCGGACGTCCCTGCGGCGGGCCGCCGGGCTCGTGGCCGGCCGGGACCCCGGAACCGTCGTCGACGTCGTGTTGGCGGCGGCCCGCCGGATCTGGCGCGCCGGCCCCGACTACCCGCTCTGCCACCAGCTCGGCTTCGCCTCCTGGGAGGGCCTCTGGGCGACGTTCGAGGGCGGCCCCCCGATCCTCGACGACGTCCAGGCGTGGGCCCCCGTCTACCGACAGGAGGCCTGGCGCGCCGCCCTCGCCGAGCTCGGCATCGACGACCCGGCCCTCGCCACGTCACTGTCCGACGCCTACGTGGCGTCGCAGCGCTCGGGTCATCCGCTCATCGACGGCGCGGCCGAACTCGTCCATTCGCTCGAAGGCCGCTGCCGACTCGGCCTGCTGACGAACGGTCCCGCCGACATCCAGCGGTTCAAGATCGCCTCGACCGGCCTCGGCGACTGCTTCGGTGCCGTGGTCATCTCCGGCGAGGTGGGCCTCGGCAAGCCGGACCCCGACATCTTCGCCCTAACGCTCGCTCAGCTCGGCGCCAAGGCGGAGTCGGCGGTCATGGTCGGCGACAGCTGGGAGCGCGACATCATCGGCGCGCTCGACGCCGGGCTCGAGGCCGTGTGGGTCGCGGCGGGCCGCGCGCTTCCCGAGAAGCGCCCCAGCGTCACCGTCGTCGGCTCGGTCGGTGAGCTGGTCGGCCGCAGCCTCTGATCCGGCGCCGCACGACGACGTGACGGCCCCCGGTACGCGCCGGGGGCCGGAGACGACCCTCACTAACATGACGGCGATGACCGAGGTCACCGTGGCCGCCCAGGTGGACGGGACTTTCCGCGTCGACGTGCGCGGCGATGGGACCACCACGACGCACTTCGTCAGCGTCCCGCGGGCTATCCCGCCGCCCTCGGCTGCGACGGCGTGCCCAACGAGCGGCTCGTCCGGGCTTCGTTCGGCTTCCTGCTGGAACACGAGCCGGCGACCTCGATCCTGCGGCGCTTTCACCTCGACCAGATCGCCGACTACTTCCCCGAGTACCCCGCGACGATCGCCACGCGCCTGCGCGGCGCCTGAGCCCGCGAGCACCTCGCCCCGGTGCCGGGGACGGGTGACAACTCAGGACCCGCCCAGCTTGTAGCCGATCGCGCGCAGCAAGCCGATGCGGTCGGCGACGTCCTCGGCGCCCTCGACGCCGAGCGGCGGGCTCCCGTCGATGACGCCGAGGATTCCCCGCCCCAGGGCGGTCTCGGCGACGATCACCTCGACGGGATTCGCTGTCGCGCAGAAGACCGAGCAGACCTCGACGACCTGCTTGATCTGGTTGAGCACGTTGACCGGGTAGCCGTCGCGCAGGAACACGACGAAGCAGTGCCCGGCGCCGATCGCCTCGGCGTTGCGCGCCGCGAGGTCGGTGAGCTCGTCTTCGTTGCCCGACTTCCGGACGAGCCGCTTCCCGGAGGCCTCGCAGAACGCGACGCCGAAGCGCAGGTGCGGGCTCGACCCGACGAGGACCTCGTGGAGATCCTCGACGGTCTTGATGAAATGCGATTGGCCAACAATCACGTTGAGCTCGTTCGGGATCTCGAGCTCGACCGTCGAAAGTTCGAGTGCCGCCATCGTCTCTCCTAGATCCGCTGCCTGGCGCCGAGCGTACAAGTCCGTTCGCCGCCCGCGCCCGAACGTTCCGGGCCGCGCCGACGGCGTCGGGCCCTCAGCCCACCCGCCCCTCGACGTAGGCCTTGGTGCGCGGGTCGAACGGTGAGGTGAAGACCTCGGCGGTCGGGCCGGTTTCCGCGAGCTCGCCGACGCGATCGTCGCCGAGCAGGAAGATCGCCACCCGCTCCGCGACGCGGGCCGCCTGAAACATGTTGTGGGTGACGAGGACGATCGTGATCTCCGGTGACAGCGCCGTGATGAAATCCTCGATCTTGGCGGTGGCGATCGGATCGAGCGCCGAGCACGGCTCGTCCATGAGGAGGACCTCCGGTTCGACGGCCAGGGCCCGGGCGATGCAGAGCCGCTGCTGCTGGCCACCGGATAGGCGGATCGCCGGCTCGCGCAGTTGGTCCTTCACGCTGTCCCACAGCGCGGCGTGGTGCAGCGCGACCTCGGCGGCCTCCCGCAGGAGGGACTTTTTCCGGATGCCGTTGAGCCGCAGCCCCGCCACGACGTTGTCGAAGATGCTCATCGTCGGGAACGGATTGGGTCGCTGGAAGACCATGCCGATCCGGCCGCGCACGAGCTCCGGCCGGATCCCGGCTCCGTAGACGTCGAGCCCGCCAACGTGGATCGACCCCTGGACCCGCCCGCCGGTCTGGTCGTGGAGCCGGTTGATGGCGCGCAGCAGGGTGGTCTTGCCGCACCCCGACGGGCCAACGAAGGCGGTCACCTGTCGGGTGGGGAGCTCGAGGGTGACGTTGCGCACCGCGCACTGCCGCCCGAACGAGACGGTCACGTGCTCGAGCGTGATCGCCGGGGGAGCCAGCGGATCGGGGACGGAGCGCGTCGCGGCGGAGCGCGTCGCGACCGATCCGAGGGTCGACGCGCCCGCTGGGTGCGGCGCGAGCGCCTCTCCCGTCCCGTCGGTCGTGATCATCGGCGCGTCGTCGGTCATGTCGTCCTTTCCGTCCAGCTCATCTCGCCTTACGGGTGAGGCCCCAGGCCACGGCCCGCGACGCGACGCTGAGCACGAGTACGAATGCCAGCAGCACGAAGGCGGTCGTCCACGCGGTCTGCTGGGCCGCGGGCAGCGCCTGGCTCCCCTCGGAGAAGATGAGGAGTGTCATCGCCGCGGTCGGCGCCGCGACGGTGAAGAGCAGTGGAGCCGTCTCCCCGACGCCGCGGGCAACCGCCAGGAGGTTCCCCGCGACGAGCCCCGGCAGCGCACCACGCAGCACGACCGAGCGGGCGACACGGCTACGCGGGGCGCCCAGCGCGACGCCCGCCTCCCACAGGTCCACCGGCACGGTCCGCATCGCCTCCTCGTCGGCGCGGATCATGATCGGCACCATCAACACGGCGATGGCGAAGCTCGCGGCGAGGTCGGAGAAGTGATGCAGGCCGCGCACGACGAGCTCGTAGGCGAAGATGCCGATGACGATCGACGGGACGCCGGTGAGGACGTCGGCGCCGAACCGGAGCACCCCGGCGAGGCGGCCGCGGCGCTCATACAGGAAAAGCGCCGTGAACAACCCGAGGGGCACCGAGATGGCGAGCGCCAACCCGACGATCTGCGCCGTACCGGCGATGGCCGTCGAGATCCCCCCACCGGGAACGCCCGGCGGCGTCGGGGCGTGGAGAAAGAACCCAAGCGAGAGGCCCCCGACTCCGCGGTCCACCGTGTAGCCGAGCTCCGCCACGAGCGGCGCCAGCCCGACCAGCAGCGCCACCAGGCACGCGAGCACCCCTGTCCGACCGGCGAAGCGACGACGCCGCAGTGACCGCCGCGCGGCCCGTTGCACGAGCTCGCGGCGCCGGCGGGCCGCCTGCCCGTCGTCGGCGTCGAGCGGCACGCCCCCCAGGGCCACGGCAGGCGAGACGGCGGGGCTCACGACGGGATCCGCTCCCGCGTCAACAGGCGCGCCGCGTTGGCGCGCAGAAGCGCCTGGCCGCCGAGGTTGACCGCGACGGTCAGGGCGAGGAGCACGACCGCCAGCGCCACGATCGAGCTCGCCCCGAGCCCGGGGTTGGCCTCGGCGAACTGATTGATGATCGCCGAGCCGAGCGTGGCTCCGGGGCCGATCAGCGAGTGGGGAATCGACGGCTCGTTGCCGATCACCATCGCCACCGCGATGCTCTCGCCGAGCGCGCGGCCCATCGCCAGCGTGATCGCGGCGGCGATCCCCGAACGCGCCCCGGGGATGACCGCCCTGCGGACGACCTGCCAACGGGTCGCGCCGAGCGCGAGGGCGGCCTCGCGATCCGCCACCGCCACCCCGCCGAGTGCCGTCCGGCTCAGGGCGACGACGGTCGGCAGCGTCATCACCGCCAGCACGACCGACGCGAGCAAGATGCCCGGGCCGTAGGCGTGCCCGTGGAAGAACCAGCTGGCGAGCGGCACCGAGCTGAGCGCCGGCTCGACATCGCGCGCGAACAGCGGCGAGAGCACGATGAGCCCCCACAGGCCGACGACGATGCTCGGGATTGCTGCGAGCAGATCGATCGCGGCGGAAAGCGGGCCGGCCAGCCAGCGCGGCGCGAGCTCGGACAGGAACGCCGCGGCACCGAGGCCGACCGGCACGACGAGCAGCATCGCGACGCCGGTCGTGACCAGCGTACCGACGACGAGGATTCCGGCGCCGTATTCGCTGGCGGCGGGGTTCCACGTTCCCGACCAGACGAAGCCGATTCCCGAGTGCGCGAACGCCTGGTCCGCTCCCGTCGCGAGACTGACGACGAGGCTGACGAGCAGCAGGGCGAAGAGCCCCGCGGCGATCCAGCGGGACGCCGAATAGACGCGGCCCCGAGATCCGCGCCGTCGGCGGGCGAGCGTGTCGCGCACGCCGACGGCGGGATCCGAGCTTCGCAGTCTGCCCGGCGAGATCGAGCTCACCAGGGGATCTCGGTCAACCGGCGCGTCAGGACGCGAACAGCCGTGCGCCCATCGAGGTCTCGACCTCCTCGATTCCGCTCACCGCGAGCTGGACGTCGACCGCCGGCATTGGCGCGTAGCCGAGAGCGGCAGCTGCCTTCTGGCCCTGGGTCACGACGTAGTAGAGCAACTTTCCCAGCGCGATGCCCGTGTCGAGATTGGGCTGCTTGCGGTAGACGAGCGTCCAGGAGAAGTTGGCGAGCGGGTAGGTGCCGACTCCGGGCCGGTCGATGATGTCAAAGCGGAACGCGCCGATCTTGGGTGAGTTCGTTCCCGCGGCGGCGATCGACCGCTCGGACGGCAGGAGGAACCTGCCGGCCAGGTTCTTCAGCGCCACGTTGGTGAAGCCGGACTGGAAGGCGTAGGCGTACTCCACGTAGCCGATCGCCCCGGGGGTCTGGTGGATGTAAGTGGCGACACCCGAGTTGAGCTGCTCACCGACGCCGACATTCGGCAGCGGCCAGGTCTTGGACGGCTTCGACGTGCCGATCGCGCTCACCCACGCCCGGGTGGTACGGATGAGGTAGGCGTCGAGGTCCCAGCCCGGTCCCGACGAGTCGGCCCGGTGCACGGGAACGATCGTCAGGTTCGGCAGGTCCTTGAGGCCCGACACCTGGGCGATTCTCGAGTCGTCCCAGTTCGTGATGGTCCCGTCGAATATCGCCGCCAGCGTCGGCCCGTCCAGCTTCAGTTTCCCCTGCTTGATCCCGGGAAGGTTGTAGCTGACGGCGACGCCTCCGAGGTCGACCGGGATCTGGATGATCTTGCCAGCGGTCGCCTCGGCGAGGTCCGTCGACGCCATCGGGATCTCCGAGTCCCCGAAGTTGACGGTGTTCTGCTCGATGTCGGCGACCCCGACGCTGCTCCCGGCTGGCGAGTAGTTGACCGTCGTCTGGCTGTTCGCCTTGTTGTAGTCGTAAAAGACCCGCTGGAAGAACGGTTCGATCGAGTTGGCGCCGGCCCCGTTCAGGGTGACCGCCGCCGGCGTCGTCGTGTCGGTCCTCTCGTTCAACACGCCGCCCGGGGCCAGTGTCGCCGTCGCCGGCGCCACCCGCGCCAAGTCCGCCTGGCCTGCCAGGGCCGCCCCCGCGGTGACCCAGGCGCCGCCGCCGAGGGCCAGGAGCGGAATGAGAAGCGGGATCGTGATGCGGCGCAGCATTTATCCTCCAGTTCTGTCGGGGACGTTGTCAGCCATCGTCGACTAACTCCTGCGACTTTATCGACTTAGTTGACTCACTTGTCGCGATCTGCCACATCAGATTTCCGACTGTCGCGGCTGCCCGGAGCTCCCGCCGGCGGATGGAGACCCCGACGGCGGGCGACGTGTCCCGGGAAGAATCTCCCCATGGCCCCAGCCCGCCTACGGCGACCGGCTCTCCTGGCCCGGGTCGACGGGCGCGGACGACGAGCACCACGACCGGCCCCACGAGACGTCGAGCGGCAGGTGACCCTCTCGGTCGACACCGACCCTCTCCCCGGGGGATCCCGGGCTTGGAATCCCGAGTGGCTCGTCGTGCGGGCGACAGCCGCGTCCCAGCCTTCGTCGTTCTGCGCTGCGGCGGGACGGCGGCGGCCCGACTCGTCGGCTATGAGGACGACGCCGCCGGGGAGATGTCCGACGACCTCCCCTCCCCCGGCGCACCTGACGAGGATCGCCCTGGGCGGCGGTTCACCTGCGGCGGCCCGGCGAGGGAGGGCGGCGTCAGCGACAAGTTCTTAATGTGCCCTCTGGCCCATCGTCGTTCGGCGGATAAAACCCCAGGGTGCGGACGTGAGCGCTCTGGCCCCGCCGAGGGACGAGGGGGGCAGGGCGCCAACGGCGCCCGCCCCTTGTTCAGGGGGTCCAGTCGACCAGCACGTCGGGGAGCGGGCTTTCGGGTGGAGCGCTCAGGTCGACGCCAGTCAGATCCTTGACTTGGCCGCGAAACCAGATGGAGAACTCGTCGCCGGAGGTGGCGAGTTCCGTGAACGCCTTCTCGATGTCGGGAGCCTCGAACCAAACCAACATGAAGCTCCCCATCGGGGTCTCCTGCAGAGCCCAAGTCTCCCGGATCAGTCCCGACCTAGCCGCCTGAGCCTCGAACCCCGTGCGGCGCTCCCCCATGCACGCCGCCGCGAAGTCCCTTCCTCCTTGTTCTTTACCGGGAAGGATTGGGAACACGCCATTGAACACTGCCATCGGGCTCTCCCCCTTGTTCGTCTGCCTTAGCACCGGAGACACTATCGGCGGCTCGGCCACAACGGTGCTCCCTGAAGGATCGACTGCGAGCCCGGATGGCAGGTCAAGAGCGGTGGAAAGCGCTTTCGTTCCATCCGTCAAGGGGGAATCTGAACCGCCTCCCGCCACGACATACAGAACATCTCGAACCCAGCTCTCGGTCGACGACGCCAGGTAGCTGGGCCGTGCTGATCCGACAGCGAGACTCTTAACGAGACCGTGGCCGCTGTCAGCGACAAGTTCTTAATGTCGCCAGTACCTGGGTGGGGGGTTCGCGTCGGAGAGCCGACGGCGCGCATCTGGGACTGGTAACGAGGCGTACGCGGCGGGTGACCACCGAACGCCGAATAGGGCGTTGATGGGGCTGCCGAAGGCTTCGTCGACGGCTGGGTGCAGATCGGCAGTTATGGCGCGGCTTCGGCCTACGGCTTGGTCGGTTAGCCCGCGCTGGAGGACGGGGCGCCGTCGCGTGGGCGCGTGCCGCTCGCGTCCTGTTTCGTTCCCACGATGCAGCGCGCCACGCCGGGAACCCGGACCTTGCCTTTCTTCTCGAACGCGCTCACCTTCGCAATGGCGTTTGCCCGAATCCGCTCCCGCGCCGGTTCGTCGACCTGCTGAAGCGCCGCAACTGCGAGCGAGACGTGCTCGCTGATCATCTCCCAATACTGCTCGGGCGATCGCGTCACGAGTTCGACGTCGACGTCCCACTCGGCAACGTCGCGCAGCCCCGCGCCCTCGTACAGGGCACTGACATATCCCGGGGCAGCGCACCGAAACATATTCGGTCCGTCCCGGTCGGGTGGCGCCACCACCGCCTCGGTCGCGATTGCCTGCATGGCGATCGTCGTCCACGGGTTTTCCTCGGGCTTGACCCATACCGACGAGCAGAGACGTCCGCCCGGCTTCAGCACGCGCGCGAACTCGGCCGTCGCCTTGCCCATGTCGGGGAAGAACATGTACCCAAAACGCACCGAGACGCTACCGAACGTCGCGTCGTTGAACGGCAGATCATCGGCGCTGCACACCTTCGTCTCGATATTGGCGACCCCTTGAGCCCTGGCTCGTCGCGCGGCTACGTCCAGCATCTCCGCTACGAGGTCGGTCAGCACGACGCGTCCCTTCGGCGACAGTCTCGCGATGCTCAAACCCGGCTCACCCGTGCCCGCGGCAATGTCGAGATGCTGTTGATCTTCAGCGATGTCGAGACGTTCGATAATCGCTGCGCTGACTGGGGCCAGCTGCTCCATGATGACCGAGTCCCACTTCTCCCAGCCCAGAGAGAGGCCGGCCCACGTCGCTCGCTGAACGTCTCGGATCTCATCGTCGCTCGGCACATCGGCCCTCCCGCTATCGATGTATCCAAGGAACACGAAGGCACTCCTTGGCGGCAGTACATGATCGCCGATCCGCGCTCGCTCTGACCTGGATCACGCGGTGGCGCGAGGCAAGCAGAGCGACGGTTTTCGTGCATGGTGGCGGCTGGATGTGGGCGGGTGCGTGCCCTGTATCACAGCACCTGCAAACGGCATGGGGGCTTCCTTCGGTTTGCGGGACGGGGGCTGGGGCTGCGCCCCAGTAGTGCGAGCTTTCGTCGCTGACGTGCTGGGCGACGATCTGGCGAGGTCGCCGGTGATCCGAGAGACAACCCTCCTCCCTCTCCACTGCGGGGTCCGCCACCTCGCCGAGGCCGCACACCGCAGGTGCTGCGTCGCGAACAGCCGGCGATGCGAGGTCGAGGTGGAACCGACGTCCCCTAGATCGACCGACGGCCATCGCGGAGAACGGGAGCCCCACGGGCCCCCGGCGCCGGCCCGTCGCGAAGGTGCCCGCCGATCGGCGAGAATCGACTTGCGATGCGCTTCCCCACTGGTCGGCCACGCGGGCGGTTCACCAATCGCACCGACGCGGGCAGGCAGCTCGCCGCAGCCCTCGAGGAGTACCGCGGAACCGACACCGTCGTCACGGGACTGCCCCGCGGGGGCGTGCCCGTCGCCTTCGAAATCGCTGAGGCTCTCGGGCTGGCGCTCGACGTGATCGTCGTGCGCAAACTCGGCGCACCCCGGCAGCCCGAGCTCGCGCTCGGCGCCGTCGGCGAGAACGGCGTCCGGGTCCTCAACGCCACCCTGGCGGCCGCCGCGGGGATCGGTCACGACGTGCTCGCGGAGATCGAAGGACGGGAGACGGCCGAGGTGGCCCGGCGCGCCGATCTCTTCCGCGCTGGACGGGAGGGTGTCGCCCTTACCGGGCACCGTGTCATCGTCGTCGACGACGGCGTCGCGACCGGTGCCACGACCCGTGCCGCCTGTCAGGTCGCCCGTGCCCAGGGCGCTACCAGGGTCGTCCTCGCCGTCCCCGTCGCCCCCGCCGAGGCGCTCCCCGCGCTCGCCGGCTCGGTCGACGAGCTTGTCTGCCTGCTGGCGCCGGTCGGGTTCAACGCCGTCGGCGAGTGGTACGTGGACTTCGCCCAGACCTCGGACGACGAGGTCGTCGAGTTGCTCGCCCGGGCCGCGCGCAGAGCCGGCCCCTGAGACCTCCGTCCGGACGAGGACGCTACGTCGTCCCGTGGAGCTCGCGGATGCAGTCGATGAGGATGTGGATGGCCGTGGCGAGCGTGTTGAGGTCGCCGCCCTCCGGCCGGTCGGCGGCGATCCGCTGGACCCGCCGGTCGATCTCGGCGAGCTGGTCGGCGACGTCCGAAGCGATCGTGTGGTGGAAATCCGATACCACCTGCCACTCCGGACCTGCGGGAACGGGCTCGGGCTGACGTCGGCGCCGCATGCGGACCTCCTCTAACGTCCTTACCGAGATGTTAGGTCGACCGGCCCCAATCCGGAATCGGGACCCCGTCCGTCCCCCCGACCGCCCGTCGCTCGGGCGCCGACGGCGTCGCACGAGCGGCGGCGCTGGGAGCGCGCGAGCATGTTGCCGCCGTTACAGCGGGACCACAGCCGACCTCGAGGGGGTGACCGCAGCCCCGCGTCGGCGGTCGCGATACCGTCGAGACCACCGGGTGCCATTCGCTTCGAGGAGGTCGGTCGTGACGATCAAGATGAAGGTCGCCGGGGAACTCGCACAGTCGGTCACCTGCCAGCTCGAGCAGGGGCAGACGATCTACACGAACTCGAACAAGTTCCGCTGGAAGACGACGAACGTAACGATGGAGACGCGCCTCAGCACGCCGCCGGGCACCGACGATTCGGGCGCTCCGGCGAAGAAGGGCGGCCTCCTGCAGCAGGCGCTGTCGACGGCGACCGACGTCGGCAAGCGCGTGCTTTCCGGCCAGAGCCTCGCCTTCCAGTGGTTCCGCCCCGAGGGGGGCTCCGGACTCGTCTCCTTCGGCGGGAACCTTCCCGGCCAGATGCGCGTGATCGAGCTCGACGGGACGACGGGCTGGTTCACGGAGAAGGAGGCGTTCATCTGCGCCGAGGACAGCGTGAAGTTTGGCATCGCGCTCTCCAAGTTCCGCTCCGGCCGGCGCAGCGGCGAGGGCTACATCCTCGAGCACTTCACCGGCTCCGGGACCTTGCTCGTCAGCGGTGGCGGGACGCTCATCGACCTCGATCCCGCCAACTACGGTGGCAAGATCCAGGTACACGCCGGGGCGCTCGTCGCCTTCGCCGAGACCATCGAGTACGGGGTCGATTACGTCGGCGCGCTCAACATGCAGACCGTGATGACCGCCGCCTTCGGTGGGCAGGGACTGAGCCTCATCACGCTGTCGGGCAGCGGGCCGGTGATCCTGCAGTCAACGCTGCACTACAACCTCGAGACCGAGGAGCGCAACGAGGACGAGAGGCGCGGCATGCGTCAGGGCGGCGGCCTCCTCGACAGGCTCTAGGCGACCGATGATTACCGATTAGGAGGAAGCCATGCCGTTCATGGACAAGATGAAGGCCGGTGCCGCCCAGGCGGCTCAGAAGGCTCAGCAGGCCGCGAAAGCCGGGCAGGCCAAGATCGATGAGGCGAAGGCCAAGCGCGAGCAGGACGCGATGTTCCGCGACCTCGGCGCCGCCGTGTACGCCGAGCGCACGGGAACCGGCGACGGCTCCACGGCGGGCGAGATCGACCGGCTTGTCGCCGCGCTGAAGGATCACCAGGCGACCGTCGCCGCCGCGGCGGAGGCCGCCGCCTCGCAGGCACCCGCCAGCACGGGGAGCTCCCCCGGCCCGGCGGCCGCTTCGGGGGACTTCAAGCTCGACGACTGAGCCGACACCCGGTACGAGAAGAGCCCGGCCGCAGGCCGGGCTCTTCTCGTACCCTGGTCGAGAGATCAACGCTCGACGACGACGACCGTTCCGGTCGCGGAGGTCAGGCCGAGCCGCTCGAGGCGGCCGATGATGCCGTAAGTGCCGGGGACCAAGGTCTCAGGCGCGATCGTCGCCAACCTGACCGGGACCTCGATCGCCGCACCCGGCGGGACGAGGATGGTCTTCCCGGGGCGATTCGGGCGGGACGGCAGCTCGTCGTCGCGCGAGGCGAGCAGGCGCCGGTTCGACGGCAGCTCGAGCAGCCAGGCGACGACCTCGAGCGGCGTGTCGCCGTCGGCCGACCACAGCTCGCTGCTCGTGTTCTTCACCTTGGCGTAGAGCTGCGGGGGCTGGCCGCGCACGATGACCAGCTCGACCGGCCACATGAGCTCGAGGTCCTTGGTCGGCGACATGCTCGTGACGACGGCGTGCAGGTTGCGAGCGGCGCTGCCGGCGCGCCAGATGCCGGACTCGAGTTTCAAGGGCGCGACGGCCCATTCACCCTCGACCCCTGGCTCCGGGGCGCAGTAGACCCGGTTCATCTGGTCCTCGTAGGCGAGGCGCCAGCCGGTCGACGGGAGGAAGCGCCAGGCGTTGAGGACCTCACGGCCGTAGAAGGTCCCTCCCCGGGCGAGGACCTCGTCGATCGGCGTCCCTTCCCCGCTCAGGGTACGGGCCTCGATCACCCATTCGCCCAGCTGGACCATCTGGCCCAAGGTCTCGGTCGCTTGGAGATGCTCCGCCTCTGTCGTGTTCTGCATACCACGCAGTGTGGCATCATGACCACTCTCAGTCAAGATGAAATCCATATTCACCACTACTCGTGGTTGATGCCCAGTTGACTAGCGCTTCTGTGCCCGCGTGGTGGTCCAGCGGTGCCAGCACCCGCAGCGTCGGCGCAGGTGGCTGGCTCGCGGGCGATGGGACTGGGAGGGGACCGCGCGCCGAGCGTGGCCGAGGTGCGGGATCAGCGGAAGTCGCGGGAGCGCCCGACCGCCATGGCGAGCTCGAGCGGCTCGAGACGCTCGGCGACGACCGTGCGGGCCGCCCCGGCGCCCTCGAGCCGGCCCCGGACAAGGAGCGCCGGCGCCGAGGCGACGGACCCCCGGTGACGAGCCCACAGCCCCGGGGAGCAGATGACGTTGACGACCCCCGTCTCGTCCTCGAGGTTGACGAAGACCGTGCCGCCGGCGGTCGAGGGCCGTTGGCGGTGGGTGACGATGCCCGCCACGAGCACCCGGGCGGGGGCCATCGCCACGAGCGAGGCGGCCGGGGTGACGCCGCGGGCGGCGAGCCACTCACGCAGCGGCACGAGGGGGTGGTTGTCGGTCGACAAGCCCGTCGCCCAGAGATCGGCGGCGAGGGTGTCGATCTCGCTCATCGCCGGCAGGTCGGGCGCGACCGCCCCGGGGACCATACCCGGCAGGCGCGCCGGGCTCCCCCCGGCGAGCACGCCAGCGGCCCACAGCGCCGCCCGACGCGAGGTCGTACCCCCGGCCCGGGCGGCGCCAGCGACCGCCGCGAGCCCGGCGAGGGCGCCCGCCGTCGCCAGCGACTCGAGCTGCGCCCGCGTCGGACCGATCCGGCGGGCGAGGTCGTCGATGCTCGTATACGGCGCCCCGGCGGCGATCCTGCCGGCGAGCTCGGCCCCGATCCCCCGGATCGAGCCCAGCCCCAGACGCACCGCCGTCGCGCCGGCGTGGCCCGGGTCGTCGGTGAGGCGCGCCTCGGCGGCGCTTTGGTTCACGTCCGGCCGGAGCGCCACAACACCGTGGCGCCGCCCGTCGGCGGTGAGGCTCTCGGGCGACCAGAACCCCATCGGCTGGGAGTTGAGGAGGGCGGCGAGGAAGGCCCCGGGGTAGTGGTACTTGAACCACGCCGAGGCGTAGACGAGGTAGGCGAACGAGACCGAGTGCGACTCAGGGAAGCCGAAGTTGGCGAAAGCGGCGAGCTGTTCCCAGATCGTGTCGGCAACCTCGCCGGTGATACCCCGCGCCGCCATCCCCTCGTAGAGGCGTCCCCGCAACCGCGCCATGCGCGCCGCCGAGCGCTTGGCGCTCATCGCCTGGCGGAGCTGGTCCGCCTCGACAGCGCTGAACCCGGCGACGTCGATCGCGATCTGCATCAGCTGCTCCTGGAAAAGCGGCACGCCGAGCGTCTTGCTAAGCGCCCGCTCCAACAGGGGGTGGAGGTAGCGCACCTCCTCCTCGCCGTTGCGGCGGCGCAGGTAGGGGTGGACCGAACCGCCCTGGATCGGCCCCGGCCGGATCAGCGCGACCTCGACGACGAGGTCGTAGAAGACCCGAGGACGCAGCCGCGGCAGCGTCGCCATCTGGGCGCGGCTCTCGACCTGGAACACCCCGATCGAGTCCGCCCGGGCGAGCATGTCGTAGACGGCATCCTCCTGGGGGATCGTCGCCAGCTCCACCGTCTCGCCGTGGCGCTCACCTACGAGGTCGACCATGCGGTGGAGCGCCTCGAGCATGCCGAGCCCCAACAGGTCGAACTTCACGAGCCCGACCGCGGCGCAGTCCTCCTTGTCCCACTGGAGGACCGAGCGCCCGGATCGGCGGGCCCACTCGACCGGGCAGACGGCGATCACCGGCCGGTCGCAGATCACCATCCCCCCCGAGTGGATGCCGAGGTGTCGCGGGAAGCCCTCGAACTCGGCGGCGAGGCGCACCACCTCCGGCGGGATGCCCAACCCGCCGGGATCAGCCCCGGCCCGGGTACCGGGTGGCGCGGGGGGCGCAATGCTGGCGACAAAGGCTGTCCCGACCGCCGCCGACCAGGAGTCGATCGCGCCGGGCGGATAGCCGAGTGCCCGCCCGACGTCGCGGACCGCCGAGCGCGGGCGGTAGGTGATGACGTTCGCCACCTGGGCGGCGTGCTCCCGCCCGTAGCGGTCGTAGACGTAGGCGATGACCTCGTCCCGCCGGCCGGACTCGATGTCAAGGTCGATGTCCGGCGGCCCGTCGCGGGCGGGTGAAAGGAACCGCTCGAACAACAATCCGAGCGCCACGGCATCGGCGTTCGTGATCCCGAGGGCGTAGCAAACCGCCGAGTTCGCCGCCGATCCCCTCCCCTGGCAGTAGATGTTGGCGCGCCGGCAGAACTCGACGATGTCCCAGACGACGAGGAAGTAGCCGGGGAAACCGAGCATCTCGATGACGCCGAGCTCCCGGTCGATCGCCTCCCAGGCACCGGGGACGCGGGCGGCGGCGCGCGGGCCGTAGCGGCGGGTACCGCCCGCCTCGGCGAGTGTGCGCAGGAAACCCGCCTCACTGGTGCCCTCCGGCACCGGGAACGGCGGAAGGCCCGGGGCGATCAGCCGGAGGTCGAAGGCGCACGCCCGACCGAGCTCGGCGGCCGCCTCGACCGCCCCGGGGTAGCGGCGGAAGCGCCGCTCCTGCTCGGCCCCCGAACGCAACGAGGCCCCGGCCCACGGCGGGAGCCAACCATCCACCTCGTCGAGGCTGCGCCGGGCGCGCACGGCGGCGAGCGCCGTCGCCAACGCGTAGCCCGACGGCGTGGCGTAGTGCGCGTTCGCTGTCGCGACGAGGCCGACGCCGGCACGGATCGCGAGCTCGGCGAGGACGTCGTTGCGTGCCTCGTCGAGCGGCGTGTTGTGGTCGAACAGCTCGACGACGACGTTGTCACGGCCGAAGGCCTCGACGAGGCGGGCGAGCTCGTGCGCCGCCGCGGCTGGACCGTGGGCGAGGAGCGCCGCCGGCACGGCACCCCGCCGGCAGCCGGTGAGGACGCACCAGTGGCCGTCATGGGCCCCGGCGAGGAGGGCGAGGTCGTAAGCGGGCCGGCCCTTCTCGCCCCCGGTGAGGTGGGCGCGGGCGATCGCCATCGACAGCTGGGCGTACCCCTCGGGATCCCGCGCCAGCACGACGAGGTGGACGGCCTCGGGGTCGATCGCACCGGCCCGCGCCTCGGGCCGGCAAGCCCCACCGGCCGGTAGCGAGAGCTCGGCGCCGAAGACGGTCGGCAGCGAGCACTCCCGGGCGGCGGCGGCGAAGCGGACGACGCCGTAGCACCCGTCGTGGTCGGTGAGGGCAAGCGCCTCGAGCCCGAGACGCGCTGCCTCCTCGGCAAGGTCCTCGGGGCTCGAGGCGCCGTCGAGGAAGCTGAAGTTCGAATGGCAGTGCAGCTCGGCGTAGGGCACCCCGCCGCGGGGAGGCTCGCGACGCTCCAGCTGGGGCCCGGCCTCGCGACCTGTCGCGCGCCACGCCCCGGCATGGGACGGCGTGCGGTCGTCACGCCGTCCCGAGAGGCGACGCTCGAGCTCGGACCAAGGGATGATCGGGTTGAACGAACTGATCGGACGACGATATCGAACGTATGTTCGATTCGCCAGCGGCCGCCAACTGCCCCGATGCCCCGCCGGTCGGCACCGTCAGGCGAGCGTGCTCACCGGCAGATAGCGCGGGCGAGGCGCCGGCCCGAGCGCCGCCTCGAGCCCGGCGGCGGCCGAGAGAAGCACGCCCTCGCTCCACGCCCGGCCGAGGAACGTCAGCCCGACCGGCAGCCCGTGCACCGCGCCGATCGGGACCGTGATCGACGGATAGCCCGCTACAGCGGCGATGCTGTAGCCGGCGCCGAGGAAGGTGTCGCCGATCACATGGTCGACCAACCACGCCGGCGACGTCGTGAGCACGGCCAGGGCGTCGAGGCCGCCGGCGTCGAGGGCCCAGTCGATCCCCCTCGCCCGCGAGCACCCGTCACAGCGCTCCCGGGCGGCACGGTACGCCCCGTCGTCCAGTCCCCCGGTCGCGGCGGCGCGCTCGAGGAGGTCCTGATCGAAAAGGGCGAGCTCGACGTCGGCGTGAGCCTCGTTGAACTCGATCACGTCGACGAGCGAGCGGGGCCCGCCGCCGACCGCCGCGGCCCGGGCCGCCAGGTACGCGTCGAGGCCGGCGTGGAATTCGTGGCAGAGCACGACGAGCTCGTCGTCGGGCTCCGCCTCTTCCTCGGCACCCGGGACCTCGACGTCCTCGACAACCGTTGCGCCAGCGAGTCGAAGCGCGGCGAGCCCGTCGGCGAACACTGCGTCCGAGGCGGCGTGGTAACCGGAGAAACGGAACCGGGGTCGCGGATTCTCGGCGCAGCGCGGGACGCCGATCCGCAGGCCGGCGAGACCGTCGGGCCGGCAGAAGGGCAGGTAGTCGGCGGGCAGGTCCGCCGGGCGGCGGGCGGACGCCGGATCCTGCGGGTCGGCGCCGGCGAGCACGCCGAGCAGCGCCGCGGCGCCGGCGACGGAGCGGGCCAGCGGCCCTGGCGTGTCCTGGCTGGCGGCGACCGGCACGACGCCCTCTCGGCTCACCAGGCCGACCGTCGGCTTCATGCCGACCAGCCCGGCGACGGCCGCCGGACTGAGGATCGAGCCGTCGGTCTCGGTGCCGACGGCGAGCGGCGCCAGTCCGGCGGCGACGGCGGCGCCGGAGCCCGACGACGACCCGCTCGGGCTGCGGTCGAGCGCGAACGGGTTGCGCGTCTGGCCGCCGACGGCGCTCCATCCCGACGCCGAGCGCGTCGAGCGGAAGTTCGCCCACTCCGAGAGGTTCGTCTTGCCAAGGACGATCGCACCGGCGGCGCGCAGCCGCCGCACGGCGAAAGCATCTCTCACGGGCGGAGCGGTCGCCAAGGCGAGTGAGCCGGCCGTCGAGGCGAGCCCGGCCGTGTCGAGATTGTCCTTCACGAGCACCGGGATGCCGTGCAGCGGCCCGCGCACCCGCCCCGCGGCGCGCTCGGCGTCGCGTTCCCGGGCGACGTCCATGGCCGCCTGGTCAAGGACGAGCACGGAATGCAGGCGCGGCCCGGCGCGGTCGAGGGTGGCGATCCGCGCGAGGCACGCCTCGGTCAGCGCGGCGCTCGTCGTCTCGCCGGTCGACAGCGCCAGTCCGAGGTGGGTGACGTCGGCGTAGACGAGCCCGGCGGAGGCGGGATGGGGATCGTCGACTTCTGGCCCGTCCATGGATCCTCCCAGCGGCTCGTTGGGAGGATTCTCGCCGTTTCCCGGGGCACGCGCCTCTCGTCAGTCGTAGCTCCCCTCGACGACCCAGCGGCCCCGGTCGAGGGCGAGCAGGCTCGCTTCCCCGTCCTCCGTGACGACCTGCAGCCGGGCGCGCCGGCGGCGCGCGGCCGTGTCCCACCACTGCTCGTCGATCGGCCACGGGCCCGCCCACGCGACGATCGCCGACGGCGGTTGTCCCTGGACGGCGAGTGTCGCCGGCACCCCGCTCGGCGTACCACGCCCGTCCACGCCGACGTGGCGGCCCTCGCCGTCGAACACCTCGGCGGGATGCGGCTCTAGCGGCACCACGGTCGGGTTCGGGCAGGGCAGCTGCCCGGGCCACGGCTGCGCGACGTTCTCAGGATGCGTCGGCGCGGGATCGCCGAACGGGACGAGAAGGACCCGCTCGGCCGGTCCCCGACCGCCGGCGAGCAGGGGGCGGACGACCTCCTCGGGCCCGAGCAGCCCCTGAACCCGGGCGAGCACCCGGGAGACCCGCTCGTCGTCGGTGCGCGGCCGCCCCCACAGCTCGAGCTGGCGGCCGGTGTCGGGGGCGACCTCGACCGGCACGAGCCGGACACGGGCGATCCCGGTCCGCTCGGTCGTCCCGTCCGGGGAATCACGCCGGCCGGCACCCGTGAGCCACGTCTCGAGCTGCCACCGGAGTCGCTCGGCGACGAGCGCCGGGGTCCAGGCCCCGTCGTGCGCCCAGCGGCGCGCGAGCCGGTCCCCCGTCGATGTCTCGACCTCGATCGCCAGAAGATTGCAGGCGAGCCCTTCGGCCCCGAGGGTCACACAGAGCCTCTCGGCGAGGTTCTTGGCGAGGAAGGCCGCCGTGTCGACATCGGTGGCGGGTGGCTCGAGGAGCGTCTCGACGGCGAGGTCGCGCCGCCGCGGGCGCACCCCGAGGACACGCCCGTCGAGCCCCCGGGCGAGCCGGTGGAGCCGCGCCCCGTCGGGGCCGAAGCGGGCGAGGACGTCGGCCTCGCCGAGCGCGGCGAACTCGCCGAGGGTCGTGATCCCGAGACGCCGCAACAGATCGGCGAGCTCCCCGCTCCCGATGCGCGCGACGTCGAACGGCGCGAGGAATGCCCTGGCCCCACCCCGGGGAACGATGCGGCCCAGTTGGGCGGCCATCGTCGCCGCGAACGGTCCGTCGGCGATCCCGACCCGCCACCACTCGCCGACGAGGGGCATCCTTTCGCCCCCGGGCTGCGGCGCCAGGCCGAGCCCGAGGTGTTCGCCGACGGCCCCGATCGCCCCCGCCACCGCGAGGGCGAAGGACTCCTCGCCCCCGAAGTACCGGGCCGGCCCGCGGGTCTCGAGGGCGGCCCACCCGGGGCGCCGGACGGCGACGGGCGCCCCGAAACCCTCGAGCGCGGCGACGACCGGCTCGAAGGCCCGAGCCTCGGCCCCAGGATCACGGGGGACGGTCGCGAGCCCGGCACAGCACGATTCCGCCTGGCGCCGGCGCTGGGGAGGGTGGACACCCGTCCGCCGGGCGGCCGCCGACGCGGCGATCACCCTGCCGTTGGCGACGACCGCGACCGCCTCCTCGGGCCGGTGCCCGGCGGCGCTGACCGGCCAGTCGGGGCACCACAGGACGAGCGCCCGCGCCGGGGTCGGGGTCCTCAACGCGCACCCGCCGACTCCGCCGCCTCCGTCGTGACCGGGAGCGCCGTCGGCTCGTCCCCGGGCAACGGCGGGAGCCAGAGACTGGCCTGCATCTCCCGCGGGGAGACGGCACGCCGGGTCGCGACGAGGTCGACCCGGTGGGAGCGCATCCGGCCGCTC
>Ga0187861_10001021_pt1 | contig 30378 bp, 31 predicted proteins | sample June2016WEW_10_1_3_FD_132986 | JGI IMG/M metagenome (GOLD analysis project Ga0187861, IMG submission 132986) | Peatland microbial communities from SPRUCE experiment site at the Marcell Experimental Forest, Minnesota, USA - June2016WEW_10_100 | ecosystem: Environmental > Terrestrial > Soil >...
AAAGGCAAAGTAGACGGCCAGGTGCTGCTGGGCCTCGGCCACGGTGTCATAGGCATGCAGGTACACTTCCTCGTATTTCACGCTCTTCCACAGGCGCTCGACGAAGAGGTTGTCGCGCCAGGCGCCCTTCCCGTCCATGCTGAGCTGGATGCCGTGCTGCTGGACCAGGTCGACGAAGGCCGTGCTGGTGAACTGGCTGCCCTGGTCGGTGTTCAGGATCCCGGGGCAGCCGTAGTCCCGGATCGCGGCCTCGAGGGCGTCGAGACAACAGGCCGCTGTCATGCTATTCGAGAGGCGCCAGGCTAGGATCCGCCGCGTGGCCCAGTCCAGCACGGCCACCAGGTAGAGGAAGCCGTGGCGCATGGGCAGGTACGTCAGGTCCATAGCCCACACCTGGTTGGGGAGCGGGATCGCGCGATCGCGCAGCAGGTACGGGAACACCCGGTGCCCCGAGTGCGGCTGGGTGGTCCGGGGATGCCGGTACAGCGCCTCGATCCCCATCCGGCGCATCAAGGTGGCGACATGCTTCCGGCCGACCCGCACCCCCTGGAGGCGCAGTAGGTCCCGGAGCATCCGGCTGCCGGCATAGGGGTATTCGAGGTGCAGCTCGTCCAGTTGCCGCATCAGGGCCAAGTCCGCCGGCGGGACCGGTTGGGGGGCGTAGTACACCGACGACCGGGCAAGCGCCAGGAGCTGGCACTGCCGCGTCACCGGCAGGGGATGCTGGCGGTCGATCATCGCTGTGCGCTCGCGTCGGGAATACGACCGAGCGCGCCGGCCAAAAAATCGTTCTCCATGGCCAACTGGCCGATCTTCGCGTGCAACGCCTTGACATCGGGGGCGCCGGCTTGGCGCTCGGCCGGGGTGGCGAAGAGCTCCGTGGCCCGCTCGAGGAGGTGGCTCTTCCACTGCGTGATCTGGCTGGGGTGGACGTCGAACTGCTGCGCGAGCTCGGCCAGGGTCCGATCGCCCTTCAGGGCCGCGAGGGCCACCTTGGCCTTGAACGCTGGGGCGTGATTCCGTCGAGGACGTTTCATGGGCTGCTCTCCTTGTGGGACGACGATTCGTCCCGTCCAGTAGAGCAGAGTTTTCACTTAAACGCCTGTCCTATTTTTCGGGGCCCCTTCTGGCATGCCCGGCCCCTGCCGGCCGTACACCGTGCCACTCGCGGAGGACCGATCATGGCAGCCCAACCGACAACATCGAATCCCCCCCCGGAAGCGTCCGCTGTGTCGGGTCACCACTTCCGCTTCCACGCCTCGTACGCCCACCTCAGCCCGGTCTTCGGGGGCGGCTGGTTCGGCCTGAAGGCCGAGGGGTTCGCGCGCTTCTTCGGGACGCCGACGTTCCTGGTCGCGCAGACGGTGATCGTGGCGATCTGGATCGCCCTGAATGCGGTCGGCCTCACGAAGTTCGACGTCTACCCCTTCATCCTGCTGAACCTCGCGTTCAGCCTGCAGGCGGCCTACGCCGCACCACTTATCCTGCTGGCGCAGACCCGCCAGGCGGACCGCGACAAGGCCCACACCGAGGCGGATGCGCTGCACCGGGAGGCCCTCGCCCAGGCCAGCGCAGAACGTCAGGCGATCGCCACGCAGCAGGGCGCGAAGATTATGGAGCTGCTCCAGAAGAACACCGAGCTCACCCGCCTCACTCAAGAGATGAGCCAACGGATCGAGACCCTGACGGCCGAAGTGCACCGCAGGCTCATCCGAGACGGCGGATGACCGACGGCCGTTGACCGCCTACGCTCAGTTTCCTTGCTTCTCCTTGACGAGGGCCGCTGCGATCTCCGCCACGGGGGGCAGGGCCGTCGCGTCTTTGTACCCGGCCAGGCGCCGGTACACCTCGGCCGCCGCGGCGGAGAATCCGCTGGGGAGGCCGGCCGCGACGAAGGTGGCGGTGTTCTCCTCCATCTCTCCCACGAAACGCCAGGCCTTCCGAATGCTGCCGCCCAGCGCCTTGTCGCCCCGGCTTGCCAGCTCGGGCAACGAGCGCGCCCATTCCTGGCGAAGGGCGGCATCCACCCCCTCTCGGATGGCCAGGGCGCGAATCGCCAGCAGGAGGGCGGCAGTGCCCTTCGTGTACGCCGCATACGCTACCTTCAGGGCGGATGCCGCCCCGATGGGACCGTCGAGGACGATAACCTCCAGAGCGCTGCCTTGGAACAGGCTGGCGAGGCGCCCGGCCTCCGCTCCAGCCAGGTAGAGCCGGGTGGTGCCCGGGGTCGCCGGAGGCGGGCCGACGATCCCCCCGTCGATGAACCGCATCCCGGCCCCTTCGATCACGCGCCCGATGGCCCGCGCCGTTTCGGGCGAGATGGCGTTGAGGTCCGCGTAGGCCCCGGCGAAACGGTCCGCGGCCACCTGTTGGGCCATATCAAGAGCCGCGTGCGGCGGGCAAACGGAGAGGATGAGCTCGCTCGCCTGGACCAGCTCGCGAAGCGTCCTAACCTCTTCCAGGGTCGCCGCCCGGGACCGGGTGGCAGCGCTGCGGCCCGCCGACGCCCAGAGGACTCGGAATCCGCGTTGGGTGAGGAGCGCTCCCAGGACGCTCCCCATTTCTCCTGGATGCAGCAGGCCGATGGTCATACGTGCCATGTGACTTCCCTCCTAGGCCGGATCGCTGCGCTGCGCCCGGTCTCGGCCCTGCGGTTCACGCGATTTCTTGGTGAGCGGCCGGGGTCACCCCGCGCCTCTCGCTCGTGTCTCCGTCCTCCCCTTTCCCCCGATCAATTTATACAGCGGCGAGTCGGTCTCGCGCGGCAGATAGAGCGCGTAGGGTAAGCCGCCAAAGACGTTCCTCCGTCTCCCGAAGCGATGACCCGGAAGATACTACGCAGCGCGGAATAATGGCTACACCGTTCCCCGCGCTGCTTCGTTCGCAGGGAAGGCCCTCGCCCTTGCACAGGACGCGCGGCAAGGGCTCAGCCCTCCCCACGGACCCTACCGAGAGGGGCGGACCACCGCCCCTCGTCGGGCTCTCCCCCGGACTGTGCGGTCCGGGAGGGACTGTCGCCTATTTTACGCACCGCACAGTAGCACATCAAGGAACAAACCGGGCAAGCGTTCGCGTGTATGTGATCCGGGGCGTGCTCACCGTCCGTTCACGAGGGTTCTCCACGGCTTGCCGTTCAGGGCCGGTTCGTGCATAATGACGCGGACGGGCCAGCAGGAATCGGTCACCCATCACTTCCAACTGCTCACCATAGAACTCGTGACACGGAGAGGGGAGAGACAGCCATGCTCAGCAAAGCGATGCAGGATGCCATCAACAAGCAGATCAACGCAGAGATCAGCTCGGCCTACCTGTATCTCTCGATGTCCGCCTACTGCGCGGCGAACAACCGCCCGGGGTGCGCGCACTGGATGCGGGTGCAATGGGAGGAGGAGCTGACCCACGCCATGCGACTGTTCGAGCATGTCAACGATCGAGGCGGGCGCGCGGTGCTCAGGGCCATTCCCCAGCCGGCCACGGAGTTCAAGTCCCTCCTCGACGTCTTCAAGCAGGTCCTGGATCACGAGAAAGAAGTCACCGCGCTGATCCATCGGCTCTACGAGACGGCGGTCAAGGAGAACGATTACCCGGCCCAGGTCATGCTGCAGTGGTTCATCAACGAGCAGGTGGAAGAAGAGAAGAGCGCCGCCGAGGTGGTCGAGCAGCTCAAGCTGATCGGCGACCAGGGGGCCGCCGTGATCATGCTGGACCGGCACCTGGGGATGCGGAAGGCAGGGGATTAGTCGTTTGTGTCCGAAATCCGCCGGCCTTCGCCCCGAATCCGCTCCGCGGGCCCGGCACCTTGGAGCGGACCGGGGCTCGTCCTCCGGGGGCAGATTTCGGACACGGTACGCTAACGAGGACAGTGTCTCGGCCGGCGGCGGCCATGCCGCCGGCCGGTCCAGCGCACCCGGCGAGCGCCGGTGGAGGGAGACCGATGGCGACCCGCGAAGAGATCCTGGCCGAGGTGTTCGAGCTGGCGCTGCAGAACGACATCAACTATTTCGGCTGAACGCAGGCCGTGCTTGCAGCTCTGCAGGCAAAGCTAGGAGTCGGGGACACCATGGTGTTGAAAGCGGGCAGCGGCCTGGCGGGTGGTGTGGCCGTGCAGGGAGAGACCTGCGGGGCTCTGACGGGCGCCATCATGGCCATCGGGTGTGTCGTCGGTCGGGAGCGACTGGAGGACATCCAGCAGTACCAGAAGGCCAAGGAGCCAGCCAAGGAGATGTACCACCGCTTTCGTGACCAGGTAGGGCACAGCATCTGTGCCGAGATCCACAAGATCAAGTTCGGAAGGGTGTTTCACCTGTACGATCCCGAGGAAGGAAAGGCCTTCCACGAGGCGGGGGGCCACAGCCGGAGCGGGTGCCCCGAGGTCTGCGGGATCGCCGCCCGGACTGCCGCCGACATCATCCTGCGCCTGCGGGCGGACGGCTGAGGGGCTCTCTTTCCGTCCTTCCTGATGGATGCCCCGGGGTCCGGTGCGCGCGCGTCCTGCCGCAGGCGAGGGCGACATCTTCCGGCGTTCGCGGCCATCGCGACAGCCCAGGTTCCCGTCGCACCGGGGGAAGGAGGCTTACATGGTCACGATCCAGCCGTACTGCGCCAAGGAGGTGTTCGATCCGCCGACCTACTCGCAGGCCATCCAGGTCACGGGCGCCCAGACGATCCTCTTTCTCTCGGGGCAAGTCGCCTATGATGAGAAGGGACGTCCCGCGCATCCCGGCGACTTCGTCGCCCAGGCCCGCGCCGTGTTCCGGGCGATCAAGGCTCAGGTGGAGGCCGGCGGCGGGACCCTGGCGAACGTGGTGAAGGTGAACACCTACCTCACCGACATCCGCTACCGGGCCGACCTTCTCCCGGTGCGCGAGGAATTCTTCGGAAAGAAGATGCCGGCGTCCACGCTGGTCGAGGTCTCCGCCCTGGCGCACCCGGATTGGCTGATCGAGGTGGAGGCCATCGCGGTGCTGTGAGGGGGGCGCGCCGCGCCACGCGGCGATGAGCGTCCAGAGGGAGGTGGAACGTCCATGGCGACCCTGCATCTCGGCTTTGTGGCCTCGCACGGCGGGAGCAACATGCAGGCGATCATCGACGCCTGCAAGGCGGGACGGCTGGATGCCAAGCCCTGCGTCGTAGTCAGCAACAACTCCGAGGCCATGGCCCTGCGGCGGGCAAAGAACGAGGGGATCCCATCCTATCACATCAGCGCGGCGACGCATCCCGGCCCCCTGGAGGACGAGGAGATCCTCCGGGTCCTGAGGCAGCACGGCGTGGATACGGTCATCTTGGCCGGCTATATGAAAATGCTGGGGCCCGCCACGCTGCGGGCGTATCGCGGCCGCATCCTTAACATTCACCCGGCGCTGCTCCCGAAATTCGGCGGGAAGGGCATGTACGGAAAGCGCGTCCACGAGGCGGTCCTGGCCGCGGGCGAGAAGGTGACCGGGGTGTCCATCCACATCGTGGACGAGCATTACGACACCGGACCCATCATCGCCCAGTGCCAGGTGCCGGTGCTTCCAGGGGACACGGTCGATTCGCTGGCCGAGCGGGTGCTGAAGCACGAGCACGCCCTGTACGCGGAAACGCTGCAGAAAATCGCGGACGGAAGAATCGCATTGGGAGAGTAACCCAGCGCTCGAACCCGCCAGCAGAAGGTCGCGGGGAGCACCTGTGCTGGCCTGCGCGGTAGTCGGGCCACCCGCGACCTGGAGTGAGTTCCGCCGACCACCACGCGGATCTGCCGGTCAAGGGCAGCTTGACCTCCCCGTCACTGGTCCGATCTCAGGCTCCCTCGATCTTGTTCAAGATACCAGACACATGGTACTCCGCGCTTGCCTGCGCGGCCCGTTGTCTGTTATAGGCCCTTCAGGACTTTCGCCTCCCCGGGGAAAGCGGGGAAGACCGAGCACGGGCCCGGTGAGGATGCTTCCCGGAACAACCTCACAAAGCCACGAGGAGGACGGTTCCATGACTCAGGTCCACGGCAACTACATCGGCGGCAAGTGGGTGGCGTCGAACTCGGGCAAGACCTTCTTGGATGTGAACCCCGCGGACACGTCAGAGGTGCTGGGCGAATTCCAACTCTCTACGCGGGAGGACGCCCGGCGTGCCATCGAGGCCGCGCAGAAGGCCCAACCCGCTTGGGGCCGGATGCCGGCCCCGCAGCGGGGGAAGATCCTTCTGAAGGCGGCCCGGCTGATCGAGGAGCGGGCCCCTGCCCTGGGGGAAATCCTGACCAGGGAGGAGGGGAAGACTTTTCCGGAGGGCAAGGGGGAAGTACTGCGAGGGGCCGCAATCCTAGAGTTCTTCAGCGGCGAGGGGTGCCGGTTCACTGGGGAAACGATCCCCTCCGAGAGCGAGCGGGTCTTCCTCTACACCATCCGGAAAGCTTTGGGCGTGGTGAGTCTGATCACTCCCTGGAACTTTCCAATCGCCATTCCCTGTTGGAAGCTGGGGGCGGCCCTCATCGCGGGGAACGCCGTGGTCCTGAAGCCGGCCTCCCTCACGCCCCTGATCGCCGTGAAACTCGTTGAGGTGTTGGCGGAAGCCGGCCTTCCGCCGGGCGTGCTGAACCTGGTGGTAGGACCGGGCAGCACCGTCGGGCACGAAGTGGTGACGCATCCAGCCGTCAAGGCTATTTCCTTTACCGGCTCGTGCGATGTGGGCATCCGGATCCACCACGACGCGGCGAAAAACCTGACTCGGACCCAGCTTGAGATGGGCGGGAAGAATCCCACCATCGTCCTGGAAGACGCCGATTTGGACGAAGCGGCCGAGATCGTTTTTTTGGGAACGTTCCTTTCCACCGGCCACAAGTGTACAGCGACGAGCCGCGCCATCGTCCTGGAGCCGGTCCTGGACGCCTTTACCCAGCGAATTGTGGAACGAACGCGAAAGGCCAAAGTGGGAAACGGTATGGATCCGGCGACGGTCATCGGACCGGTGGTCGATGAGACGCAGATGAACACCATCCTGGGCTTCATCCAGCGGGCCAAACGGGATGGGGCGAAGCTCCTGCTGGGGGGGAGCCGGCTCACCGGCGGGATCTACGACAAGGGCTACTTCGTGGAGCCCACCATTTTTGGCCGGGTAGAGCCGAACCAGGAAATCGCCCAGGAGGAAGTCTTTGGCCCGGTCCTGGCTGTCATCCCGGCCCGGAGCTTCGAGCATGCCATCGAGATCGCGAACGGGGTGAAATTCGGACTCTCCGCCTCGCTCTGCACGAAAAACCTTTCCCGGGCGATGGAGTACGTGGATCGGATCGAAGCGGGGGTCATCAAGGTCAACCAGGTTTCCTCCGGCATCGAGTGCCATGCCCCCTTCGGCGGGACGAAGGCGTCCAGCACCGGGTTCCGCGAGCAGGGAAGCGTGGCGGTCGACTTCTTCAGCGAGCCACGGACCGTCTACATGAAGTACTGAGGATCCGGCCGGTCGTGCTCAAGCCCGCACGGCGCCTGGGGGTGACCGGTCCGTGCAGACCTGGAAGGGGGCCCCGAGAAAGTGCGCGCGGGAGGGATGCGGAGATTCCTCCCGCGCTGTGTTGAACCGATCAGCGTCCGTCCTTTGAGGTCGGGCGGGTCCTAGCGCCGCTTGCGAGTCTTCGCCTTCGGGCGCGCTTTCCGGCGGGCGACAGTTCGAGCGGCAGCCTTGCCTATGGGTCGCGCCGCCTTCCCTTCTTTACTGAGTGCTTCCACGTACTTCTTAATGGCCTTGTATTGGCTCTTGCCGTCGAGGCCCGCCTCGGCCAGCACCACCTCGCCCTGACCGCTTCCGAGGAAGTGCCCCTTCCGGAACGGGTGCAGCGTCATGGACAGGCCGAGGTCGGACTTCACCCAGCGGAACATCGTCGGCAGGGTGAAGCCGGTGATGCCCATTGCCTCTCGCCCGCGCTCCTCGGGGAAGAGGGTCTTCTGCTTCGCCGCCGGCAGCAGATCGAACAGCTCGGCGCTGGACACGTAGTAGATCCAGAGATCGATGCCGTCCTTGTCGAGCAGGGGCAAGGCCCCTTCAATGAAGGCATAGGCAGCCGCGCTCTCCTGCAGGACGATCGTCCCCTCGCCCTTTCCACGGGGCTTCCGCAGCAAGTAGACGCCGTTCACGGCCTCCGCCGCCGGGGCCAGGCCCATCTGTGTGCGGTCGAGGACGTTCTCGTTGGGGCGCGTTACGAAGGGCGCAATGATGGCCGGCCGCTTTGCCAGCGCGGCGGCCACCAGCGGCCAGATCTCCTGGGGATCCCACGGAGTCAGCGTGATGGCCGTGCCCTTTGGGAAATTCTCCTGGAGCAACTGGAGCGGCTGGGGATCGGCGTGTGTGGGTCCATCCTCGCCGGTCTTCAGGCCCGCGTGGGCGCAGATGACGAAGATCGGCCGGTAGGGCTGCCCCGTGACCGCGCGCTTCGCCTGGGCCCCGATGGCGTGAAGCCGCATGGCGATATGGCCGAGCGCGGCGATGAATGCGCCGTAGGAGGAACCCGCGCCGATGTGGTGGCCGAACGTGGACAGGCCGGACAGGATGCCGGTCATCCCGTCTTCGCAGATGCCGCCGATGGACAGGATACGCGCGCCCGGATTCTTGACGGCGTTCCAGTACCCGTCACCAAACCCCGCGCCGATGATATTCACGCTGGTCGAGCCGAGCAGGTCAGCGGAGCCGACGAAGATCGCCCCCCCGGACGCCTTGTTGAGGTGCTGGAGCGCACGTCCGAGTTCGGCGCGCAGCGTCGTGGCCGAGCCGGGCTTGAGCTTGAGCTCTGCGGGAGTGCCGGCGCCCTTCCCGGCCAGCTCGTAGACGGCCTCGACTCGCGGCGCGCCGGATCGGGGTCGCCGGTTCAGCCGGTTCAGCCTGTCGCGGGCAGCGACGACCCGGGCGGCAAGCGCTTCGACGGTCGGGCGGCTATCCTGGATGACCTTACGCACGATCTGGAGCGATTCCCAGAAGCACTGCTCCATGATGGCTGCGCCGTCCGGGCCCACCTGGCACCGCTGCTTCCCGGCCTCGCAGGTCGGCACCATCATGTCCGCCTTGCCCGTCAGGTCAGCGAGGGCCTTGCAGAAGCCGTCGGAGCAGAGCTTGTGGCCGGCTCCGTGCGCGGCCTTCCCCTCGATGCCGTACTGCCAGCCCTTCACCGTCCGGTAGATGACCGCGGTGGGCTGGCCGTTGTTGATCGCTACCGCGGCGCGTTGCGCGGCAAAGACCTGCTGGAGATCCTTGCCATCCGGGACATACACGACGTTCCAGTCGTGGAGGTGGAACAGCTCTGCGGGACTCCACTGGACGTAGTCACCCGGCTGCCCACCCTCGCGGCACACGTGGTTTGAATCGATGGAAGCCTGGTTCCAGTCCAGGTGGAGGATCGCGTTCCCAAGCGAGGCGGTCCCGGCGCCGGCCAGGGCTTCTGCCGCACGGCCGGGCGTCAAGCCTCCCTCACCCTCGACGATGTGGACGAAGGGGGCAGCCGCACCGAAGTAATCCTTCGCGCCGAAGGCCAGTCCAAGCGAGCTCGCGACGCCGACGCCGGAGGCCCCGGTCGAGAGCCGGACGAAAGGCGTCGTCGGGGTGGGATGGCCGTCGAGCGCCTTGGCGCCGAACTTCGTGAACAGCGGCGTCTTGGTAATGGGATTGCGCCGGAAGCCCAGCAGGTCCTCCAGCCGGAGGCGGAACTTCACGTCGGCGGGGAGTAGCTGGGGCGCAGCCAGGCGCGCAACCTCGTCCCGGATGGCCCAGATCGAGTAGAGGCCCATGGCCTTGTGACCGGCCGCATAGGAGATGATGTCCGCGTCCTCCCGATCGGGCTTCGCGAGGTCATAGCTCAGCGCGTCGAACAGCAGGCCGGCCACGAACCGCCCGGAAGAAATCGAACCTCCCGGGTGTCCCGACATCGGGACGTAGTTGTACAGGAGGGCGCATAAGGAACGGTAGATGAGGTCCAGGGTCTCGAATTGACCGATCTCCTCGGGCGACAGCGGGGGCTTCTCGGTCTTCAGGATCTCGGAGACATCCACGCAGGTTCCGCGCCTCGGTCCAAATTCGAATGCCATAGAACTTCTCCTTTCCACCGAGTCAGCCACTCCAACGGTGACTCCCGCTGTAAGGGGGCCACAGTATTCGAGTGCGGGGCGATGAAAGAACCCCTCCCACCCCCGCAAATGAGCGGCACATCCCTGGCCGTCTATCCACCGAGCTTAGTCCCACCCGCGATCCGGCTGCAATCGTTTTTCTTGCAATGATCGGAAATGAGAACAGGAAGCGACATGGCCGGGGGCCTGAAGTTTTGACAGGGGCTCGCCCTGCTCACGGGGGTTTATCCGATCTCAGCGAAGGCAGGCCCGCCGCGCGCTCCCTTGCCCGCCGCGCTCGGTTCGGCTACCATGCCGGCGCGAGCAGTAGATCGGGAGGATGGGAGCACGTCGCCTTGCCCCTTGCGTGGTGGCAGGCGGAGAAGAAGGCGCACATCCAGGGAGACCATGATGAGCGACGGATCGAACTTTCACAACCTGCGGGAGAGGGGTATTGTCCGACGGCTTGCTCCCGGCATCACGGCGCGCATCTTCCCGGGCGTCAACGTGATGCTCTCGGTGGTGACGATCGAGCCCCATTCCTCGTCGCCGGTACATTCCCATCCGAATGAGCAATGGGGCGTGTGCCTCGAGGGGGAGTGGATCCGCATCCAGGACGGCCAAGAGCATCGTGTGAAGGCCGGCGACTTCTGGCAGACGCCGCCGAACGTACCGCACGGGGGACGCACGCTCGGGGTGCGATGCGTGGTCCTCGACATCTTTGCCCCGCCGCGCGAGGAGTACCGGCAGGCCGGCCAGGGCTACGGAACCGCGTCACCCGCGGGCTGACGGGATTTCGTAGCTTCCCGGCGGAACTGAAATGACCGAACAACGTAGTCCTCCCGGACAGACGTGCCTGGTACTGAGCGCGGCACGCACCACGCAGCCGGCGACAGGAATCCCGGATGCCATAGCCTTGGAGGGAACGCCAAGGGGAAGTCCCGGAGGCGGCGGTCAGCGGGACACCGCGTGCTCGACCGGATCCTGTCGGCAAGTTGCTTCTGCACCTACCCATTACGCGATTGACCGGCATGGAAGGTTCTCCTCTCGGCTCTACAGCTCCCGCAGCACCTCCCGGATGCTCTGCTCCAGGATGGCCACCATCTGGTCGATGTCCGCCTCGGTCACGATGAGCGGGGGGCCGAAGGCGATCCAGTGGGGGTCGAAGCGGAGCAGGAGGCCGTTCCGCAGGGCCTGCTTTCCGATGCGGAGGCCGATGTTGATCCCGGGGGCGAACTGGGCCTTCGTGGCGGGATCCTTGACGAACTCCACCACGATGAGGAGGCCCTTGCCCCGGATGTCCCCAATGATCCCGAAGGAGCGCAGGCCCTCCAGGCGCTTCACGAGGTGGGCGCCCACCTTCCGCGCGTTCTCCGGGAGCTTTCGCTCCAGGATCTCGCGGATGCTGGCCAGGCCGGCCGCGCAGGAAACCGGATTCCCTGCATAGGTGTGCCCGTGGGCGAACTTGGTCCCGGGCGCCCCCCAGAAGGCCTTGGCGATGGGCTCTCGCACCAGGGCGGCCGCCAGGGGCGCGTAGCCGCTACTCATCCCCTTTCCACAGCAGAGGATGTCGGGGACGACATCGAAGGTGTTGCCCGCAAAGAGGCCGCCGGTCCGGCCGAAGCCCGTGATGACCTCGTCGAAGATGAGGAGGATGTTGTACTCGTCGCAGAGCTGCCGGAGGATCTTCAGATATTCCATGGGCGGGGTGATGATCCCGCCGGTGTTACTGATCGGCTCCACGATGATCGCCGCAATGGACCGCGGGTCCTCCCACTCGATCATGATCCGGATTGTCCGGGCGCAGAACACCTCGCAGCTCGGATAGGTCTTCTCGTAGGGACAGCGGTAGCAATAGGGGGGTACGTGTGGAGGAAGCCGACGGCTGCCGGCTCATACAGGGTCTTCCGGTAGCCCACCCGCCCGCGCTCATGGCGCTCCCTGTGGCCCCGTGGTAGGAGAGATACCGGGAGAGGATCTTGTACTTCCCCGGGTTCCCCGTCTGCCTATGGTACTGCCGGGCCATCTTGAAGGCCGCCTCGTTCGCCTCGGAGCCGCTGTCCACCAGCCGGGCGGTGTTGAGATCGCCCGGGGCCACCTCGGCCAGGAGACTGGCCAGTTCGACGGCCCGGGGATTCGTCGCGTGCATGGGAGGGTTGAAGGGCAGGGTCTCGAGCTGGCGGCGCACCGCCTCCAGCATCCGGGGGTTCCCGTAACCGACGTTCACGACGTACACCCCCGCCAACCCGTCCAGGTACTCCTTCCCGTGGACGTCCCAGAAGCGGATCCCCTCGGCCTTGGCCACGATGAAGGGTTCCTTCACGAACTCGGTCATCTGCATGTAATCGAGCATGATGTGGCGGAGGTATTCCTCCGTCGCGAATCTGGTGTCACTCTGGGCTGTCATGGTGACCGTTCCTCCTCTTCCGGCATCGTCGTCACCCGCGCAGCGATCGTTCGGCGGTGCGGGCTTGGGTTCGGGAGTCAGACATCTGTAATTTGCTATTTGCAGGGAGCGGACAGCGGAAGGGATGCGACGCTGCCCCACACCAGAGAGCGACCGTGAACCGGTCGTACGCTCCTGGCGTGGATCGGACTCTCGGATTCTGCAATTCCGCCGACCTACGCTGCCAGCATCCGCTTGAGGTAGGCCAGGGCGCGGGGGATGCCGGTGGCCTCGGGCTCTTCCGCCTCGTACTCGAAACTCACCCACCCGTCGTAGCCCGCCGCGCGAAGCGCCGGAATGATCCTGGCGTAGTCCACCTTCTCGTCGGAACCGTCGGGCGCGACCTTCCAGAATTTGGCGTGCACGTGCGCCGCCATTCCCAGGGTCTTTTCCAGCGAGGGCCAGCCGTCCGTGTAGTTTCCCGTGTCCAGGAGGGGGACGAGCGAGGGGGACTTGACCTCCTCCAGGACGCGCAGGTACTCGGCCGCGGTGGGCGTGAAGGCGGCGTGGTTGTGGTTCTCGAGCCCCAGGCGCACGCCCGCGTGGCCGGCGAAGGCGGCCACTTCGCGCAAGGAGTCGATCATGGCGGGCCAGCGCGCCCCGCTCTCTGCGGGGCCCCCCTCGGGATAACCGGCGAAGACACGGATCAGGGGGGCGTCGAGCTGCTCGGCCACCTCGACCCACTGCTTGACCTTCACCACCTCGCTCTGCCGAATGGTGGGATCCACCCGCCCGAAGTCGTTATGCACCCCGACGCCGATGATGGCGAGGTTGAGGTCTCGGGCGGTCCGCCGGAGCATCTGCAGGTAGGCCGGCCGGGTCTGCGGGAAGTGAATGTCCTGGAGCTCCACTCCCTGCACCCCGAGTTCGGCGGCGCAACGGGCAAGGAAGCGCACCTGGTTCATGGTCCCGGCGTCGAACGAGCGATTGAAGGTGCCGCAGATGCAGCCGATCTTCATGGCATGAATCCTTTCGGGGGCGTGATGCCCCTGAGGGCCTGGAGCACTTGCTCGTGCAGGCGCAGGTTGGCGCTGCACACCAGAGTGTACACCGCGTGAATGTCGGGCCGAAACCGGACGGGCGATCCGTCCCAGTGGGTAACCACACAACCCGCACGCTCCGCGATGTAGATGGCGGAAAAGACCTCGGTTAGGGCCTCGTTCCAGGCGAAATACGCATCGATCCGCCCGCACGCCACGTCGGCGAAGCCGTTGGGGCCGCCGTTCGGGAGGATGAACCTGGCGCGCTGGAAGAGGGGACGCAAGGCGGTCGCCGTCGGGTAGAGGAACGATGGCTTCATGAAGTAGGTTTCCAGAAAGGCGCCGTCCAGGGTCGTGGTCGCGGAGGGATGGACCGGGACCGCGCGAGCGCCGGGCCGGCTGAGCCTGACTGCGCCCGCGGCATCGGCCAGGACGATCTCGCCCGTGATGTGATCTATCGTGCCGGCGGCCCTGGGCCTTTCATCCTGCGCATAGATCCCCAGGGCGGTGAACCAGTGGGCCCGGATGTCCCGACGATACAGAAGGCTCCCGTCGAAGGGGTCCTGGATCACGTACACCGGCTCGGGGGACGCACCGGACCCGCCGGGTCGTCCTCCCAGGGCCGTTTCACCGGCCTCTTCCGACAGCAGCGTCCCGCGGACGCCCCGACGCCGGAGGGCGCCGATGATCGCGCGCTCTGTCGCCGTGTCCACGCCGATGACCTCGGGGTCCCAGGGGCGGTAGCCTGCCTCCCGGCCCGCGACCACCCGTTGCCCGGATCGCGGTGCCAGTCGGCGGACCACGGCGTTTGCGGCGAGCAATCCCTCTTGCACGCACTGGCGCCAGGAAAACGATCTCCCGCGCGCCTTCGCCGGCCCACCGCCGCGTCGTTCGGTCATCTAGCCTCCAGGCTGCTCACTCTTTTCCGTCGCGGTCGATTCGCTCCAGCAGGCGCACGATCTCTGTCACCACGTGATTGACGGCCCTCTCCCCGAGTTCGCGCGAGACCTTGGAGGTATCGCCTCGGACGCCAGTCGGATACTCTGCCTCGGGATGGGCCATCACCCGGAACCGGGAGAGGCGCGGCCGGGTCACCTTGGGGATGCGGTCCATCCGGACCACCTCTTCCGCCACGACGAGCATCTGGGAGGTTTCGATGGATCCGGCATGGCCGTCTTTACCCACCAGGTCGGCCTCGCGCCGGATGGGGTCGAGGAAGTCATAGGGACCGATCGCCAGGACGACAAGGCCGGGGTCGGCATTCACCAAAGGCAGGCCGGGGTCGCGCATGGCTTCCATGTGGGCTGGCTCAGCGTGGCCGGTGATCAGGGCGAATTTCCGACCGCCGTGGCGAATATATTCCCCGATCACCTCTCGCACGACGGCCGTGAGGGTGGCCGGAGTCAGGGAGATCGTCCCCGGGAAGTTTCGCATGCTCCGGCAGACCCCGTAGGGCAGGGCCGGCGCCACCAGACCGTTGGTCCGCTCGGCGACTGCCGAGCAGATGTGTTCCGCATAGAAGAGATCGGTCCCGAGGGGCAGATGCGGTCCGTGCTGCTCCACTGTGCCGAAGGGCAGAAGGATCCAGCGCCCCGCCTGCATGGCGGCGGCAAACTCGTCCTTTGTCAGATTCGCCAGATGAAACCGGTCATGTTGCGGCATGACTCCCTCGAAGGCTCTCGGCGGTCCCCGCTCCGGTCCGTGGTCCGGGGCGGAGCCGGTAGTTTTCGCCTCTGGTGGATTCGGTTTTTCAAGAACGCCCGAGCTGCCCAGCGATTGACCTGTCAAACACTCTTAGCCAGAGGTGATCGCCCAGCAGCGGATGCGCGGTAAGCGAATCCGGACCTCAGTCCCCTGCCCGAAGCGTCGCTGGGCGTCGGTCTGGACACGCAGGGCGAGGCCCTGACCGAAGGTGAGCCGGTAGTCTATGGTGTCGCCCAGGTACGTGGCCTTCTCGACGTGTGCGTCAAAGACGTTGGTCCCGCCGGGAACGTCGGGGCGCAGCAGCTCGACCTCGTTGGGCCGCAGGAAGAGCAGGACCCTCTGGCCCAGGCCCGCGTTGGGCAGGGCGGGGGCGGCCACCTGCACGCCGCCGATGCTCACCACCATGGTGTCGCGGTCCGCGGACTGGACGTGCCCCTCCAGAAAGTTGGACAGGCCGATGAATTCGGCGACGAACCTGGATTGCGGATGCTCGTAGATCTCCTCCGGCGTGCCCACCTGCTCCAGCCGGCCGCGATTCATGATGGCCACCCGGTCGGAGAGGGCCAGGGCCTCGCCCTGGTCGTGCGTGACGTAGACGGCGGTGATCCTGAGGCGCGTCACCACCTCTTTGATCTCGAAGCGCATCTCCTCGCGCAGCTTGGCGTCCAGGTTGGAGAGGGGCTCGTCTAGGAGGAGCACCTTGGGCCGGTACACCAGAGCGCGGGCCAGCCCGACCCGTTGCTGTTGCCCGCCGGAAAGCTGCCGGGGGTAGTGGGCCCCGTATCCCTCCAGCCGGACCAGCCGCAGCGCCTGCGCCACCCGCTCGTCCCGCTCGGCCTTTCCGAGGTTCCGGATCATCAAAGGGAACCCGACGTTGTCCTGGACCGTCATGTGGGGAAAGAGGGCGAAGTTCTGGAACACCATCCCCAGTTCGCGCTGGTGGGTGGGGAGATCGGTGATGTCCGTTCCGTCGATGAAGACGCGCCCCTCGTCTGGGCGGACGTAGCCGGTGAGGCACCGCAGCGCCGTGGTCTTGCCGCAGCCCGAGGGACCCAGCAGGGTCATCAGCTCGCCCCGCCGGATCGTGAGGCTGAGGTGATCGTTGGCGAGCAGGCTGTCATACCGCTTGCTGACGTCGCGGAACTCGATCATGGCGTCGGTCATGCATTACACTCCCTTGAATCCGCCCACCAGCTTTTCCGGCTTGGCCCGCCGTTGGATGAGGGTGAGGATGACCAATGAGGGAACCACCATGAGCATGGCCATGGCACTGGTGATCTCCCAGTAACCGTCCCCGACCGCCAGGTAGGTCCGCACGGGCAGCGTCACCGTGTGCGGTCCGTACGTCAACAGGGTCAGGGTGAACTCGTTATAAGAATTGGTGAAGGAGAAGATCATGGAAGCCAAAATGCCGGGCATGATCAATGGCAGGACGACGTAGAAAAAGCGCTTGATCGTGTTGGCCCCGCAGACACCAGCCGCCTCCAGCACCCGCTCGTCCAGGCCCTCGAAGGTGGCGGAGAGGACGAGGATGGCATAGGGGGCGCAGACCGAGACGTGAGCCATCGCCACGCCCAGGTAGGTATCCACCAGTTGGAGGGTGTAGAAGATCTTGGCCACGCCCAGGCCGTAGGTGATGGGAGGGATCATCCGCGGCAGCAGGACGATGGCCATGAGCACCTCTTTGCCCGGGAGCTGTCGCCGGCCGAAAGCCCAGCCGGCGAAGATGCCGATGGCGGTGCTGACGGCCACGGCGATGCCCCCGATGATCAGGGTGTTCTTCATGACCTCGGGGATGTTGCCCACCTCGATCGCCCAGCGGTACCAGTCCAGGGTGAGCTGCGGCGGCAGCCACAGGCGGCCGAACCACCCCTTGCCCACCGAGCGCAGGCCGATCATCAGGAGGGGGGCCAGGATGAACATCGTGAGGCTGAGGAGGAGGGTGAACGCCAGAACAAGCTTGGCGTCCCACATGGCCCGGAGGTATGCCCTCGCCAGCGTCATCGCAGATCTCCAGTTCCTCGGGCGCCTCCGGCGCGGCGGACAAAGCGCATGTAGAGGCTCAGGAAGATCACCTGCAGGGCGCCCATGACAATGGCGATGGCGCTGGCCGCCGACCAGCGGGCCGGGATGGGCACCGCGATCTGCTTGTAGATCTCCACCGCGAGCGGCCGGTAGTTGCCGCCGGCGATCAGGGGGACGCTGAAAGCCCCGAAGGCCGCCATGAAGGTCAGGACGGACCCGGCCAGGATCCCGGGCGTGATGAGCGGGAGGACAATGTATCGCAGGACTTGCCAGCGGGTGGCACCGGAGACCTCGCCGGCCTCTTCGATGCTCCGATCCAACGACTCCAGGGACGAAAGGGTGGTGATGCAGGTGTAGGGGAAGTAGAGCCACACGTAGAACATGATCAGGCCGTGGATGGTGTAGTCCACGGCCACAGGGCGATTCACGAAAGGCACGAACTGCATGAGAAAGAGATTGAACCAGCCCCGCGGCCCCCAGAAGAGCAAGAGGCCGAGGGCGCCGATCAGCCCTGGCACCACCAGGGGGATGAGGACCATCAGGCGATAAAAGCGGTGCCCTCTGCCCTTCTCCCGCAGGATGAGGGCCAACGGCACGCTCAGGAGGACCGACAAGGCCGTGGCGCCCAGGGCGAGGATGAACGTCAAGAGCATCACCCAGTGGCCATCAGGATCGCTGAGGAAGCGGGTGTAGTTCTCGAGCGTCCACCCCAGCGTCTGCCCCTCGGGCCGGAAGCTCAGGATGAGCGTCAGGAGCATGGGATAGAAGAAGAGGCCGAAGAAGCCCGCCAGGGCGGGCAAGAGCAGGAACAGGGTGATCAGTTTCGAGGAGTGCGTGCGCCAGAGTCCAGTCATGTCGCCCCTTGATCTACGGACAGCGAAAGGTGGGGGCGGATCGGCATCCACCCCCACCCCGCCTGTTCTCCCGGCGGCCGCGTCTGTCCGCGGACGCGCTACGGGATCAACTCCTTCGCGTGGTCCTTGATGTAATCGATCATGTCCTTGCGGATCCGCTCTCGCGGGATCGCCGTTTTGGCCAGGACATCCAGTTTGGGGACGACCTCCCACACGATGTCGGGAACCTGATCGGTGATCTCCGTCCCCGGGTACTGCCACATGGTGGAGATCAGTCGGATCTGCTGGTCGTCGGAGAGGAGGTAGTTGATGACCTTGAAGGCCACTTCCTTGGACTCGGGCGGGATATTGGCAGGAACGGCCAGGTAGGCCGTGCCGATCTCATCTGCGCCCTCCTCTGGATACACGGCTTTGATGGTCGGCGGCATGGTCCCCTGGCGGGCCGACCACAGGGAGTAGTCCTGGGCGTACAGGCCGAGCCAGGTGTCTCCCGCGTTGAAGTCCTCGAACATGTTGGGCGGCTCCGCGGGCAGCGGGAGCTTGGCGTAATTGGTGAAGTCCTTGAGCTTGTTCCAGGCGTCCTGGAAGGCAGGATCATTCTGCAATTGGGTCATGGGCAGGGCCATCTTCTCCCTGAGGAAGCCATGCAGGAAGGTGAGGCGCTGCCGCCAACCGGAGCTGGACTTGGCATCGGCTCGGATCAGGCCAATGTGACCTTTGAACTCGTTCCGCCGATCGTAGAACTCCTTCCACGACTTGGGCGGATTCTTGACGTACTGGCTGTTATAGATCAGGGCGTAGGACGTCCGCCAGTAGAGGACGCCCTTTCCCTGCAGGTCCACGCCCTCGTCGGACTTGAGGAAGCGGGGGTTGATCTTCGCCGAGTTGGGCACGTTGGTGGTGCTGAGGGTCTCTAGCGGCACCCCCGAGGCCACCCAGGTCGCGATGGATTTGGGGAAGAGGATATGAATGTCCCCCTGCCCAGGCTTCCACGCCTTGGACTTCTGGATCTGTTCGGCGTCGCTGGTGACGAGGTATTTGAGGTTCACGCCCAGCGCCTGCTTGACCGCCGGGATCACGTACTTCTGCCAGTAGGCCTGGAAGTTCGCCCCGGACTGGCTATCGGCGAAGACCAGCTCGGTTGGAGCGGCCGCCTGCGCGGGCGACGGCGTCGCCAGGGGAATGAACACCAAGCCGGAGAGCACGAGAAACGTCAAGAGCATTCGCATGCGATTACTCATCGGTTGCCCCCTTCTCAACTCGAATAACCCGCTGTGCACTGAAGATCAGCATGGCGAAAGTTCTCTGCGTGTCCGAAGATCACCTCCCTTCACCCTCAGGGACGGCTCGTATCCGAGGTCTTTCCGCTCATACCAGAGATTATCCGTCAATTCCAGGCTCGACCGCAAGTCTCCTGGGGCTGGTGCATCTCATGCCTTGCCGCTACCGGCGACCCGGTCCCCGGCCTTCGGCCGGACGACCCGTCCCGTTTTGGCGGCCTGGAGCAGCGCGCCGCAGAGGACGGCGTTGACGTACCCGTCGTGAAAGTCGGCCCCGATCGGGGCCACCGCCTCCTGGCCGGCGATGGCCTTCACCAGGTGGTGGAGCTGGTGGACGAAGGTGTGCTCCCACCCCAGGATGTGCCCCGGCGGCCACCAAGTGCCGCCAAACGGATGATCCCTGTCGGTGACCAGGACGGTCTTGAATCCCCGGTCCTGTCGGCTCTTGGCTTCCGCCCGGAACACCTCCAGCTCGTTCAGGCGCTCCAGGTTGAAGCAGATACTCCCGCGCGTCCCGTTCACCTCGAAGGTGAGGTAATTCTTCCGCCCCAGACAGAAGGTCGAGACCTCCAGCGTGCCCATGGCGCCGTTGGCGAATTCCATAACGCCCTCGTAGACGTCCTCGACATCCACCGCCTTGGTCTGGCGGGATCCCGCGGCCACGGGGCGCCGGAGCACGACGATCCGCGACAGGCCGGCGACCACCTTTATCTCCCCCACCAGGAAGCGCGCCAGGTCCAGGACGTGCGAGGCGATGTCCCCCACGGCGCCACTCCCCGCGCGACGCTTCTCCTGGCGCCAGGTGTGAGGGATCGACGGATCGCACAGGGTGTCGTCCGTGTAGCGCGTCCGAAAGTGGATGATGTCGCCCAGGTCGCCGGCCTGGATCATCTCCCGGGCCAGCCGGACCGCGGGGACGAAGCGGTAGTTGAAGCTCACCAGGTGCCGGATCCGGCTGCGTCGGATCCCCTCCCACATCCGGCGGGCCTCGCGGGCGTCCCGGGCCAATGGCTTTTCGCACAAGAGGTGCTTGCCTTCCGCGGCGGCGGCCAGGCACGGCTCGGCATGGGCATCGTTGGGAGCGCAGTTGATGAAGAGTCCCAACCGGGGATCTTCCACGAGCCGGCGCCACTCGGTAGTGGCGTACTCGAACCCGTAGCGCTGCGCCGCATCCTCCACGGCCGCGTGAGTCCGGCCGCCGATCCCGAGGAGGCGGAAGCGAACCGGCGAGGGCCAGACGATGTACGCGAGCTTCTTGAGCGCGTTGAGGTGGGCCTTGGCCACGCCGGCGTACCCCAGCACCCCCACGCCCAGCGTGATAGGCGATGTCGTAGGCATCAGGACCTCCGGGAAGTTGCCCTGACGTCCGACCGTTCAGGGCCGCGATCAGGCGACGATGAATGCGGCCGTTGCTGGCCAGGATGCTGGGTTAATGCATGTCGAATGGGCCGCCCGCTCCGTCGGTCACGCGGCCGCCGGCTTCGGCGATCAGGAGGGCGCCCGCCGCCAGATCCCAGGGGTGGGCGCTCTGCTCCCGGTAGGCGTCCAGTCGCCCGGCGGCGATGTAGGCCAGGGAGAATAGCGTGCCGAAGATGCGGACGTTTCGCACCAGGAGGGCGAGCCTTGCGATCCGCCCGCGCAGGCGGCGGTCGCTCCAGACTGTGTCGTCGTGCCAGAGCAAGATCACGCAGTCGATCAGCCTGGTCCGCGTGGATACGTGGATGGGCCGCCCATTCAGCCAGGCGCCCCGCCCCCGCTCCGCGACGAATAGCTCGCCCAGGCGGGGGAAGAGGATTACCCCGGCTTCGATCCGGCGGCGGCGCTGCAGCGCGATGGACACCGCGAAGACCGGCAGGCCGCTGATGAAGGCGAGCGTACCATCCAACGGATCCACGATCCAGCGGCCGTCCAGTCCGTCGACCCTGGTTCCTTCCTCAGCCAGGAACCCGATGTGCGGGAACCGCCGCGCCAGCGAGGCGTGGATGCAGCGCTCGGCGGCGGCATCGGCCGCCGTCACGGGGTCCTTGGCGCTCTTGAGGCGCCCGCCGCGCGGGTGGCCGAAATGGCGCAGGAGGATCCGGCCTGCCGCCTCGGCCGCCTCAATGGCTGCGCGCATCTCCGGCCAGAGCGTCATTTCAGCGGGCGCTTGATCGCCTTGAAGATCTGGTGGAGCAGGGCCACATCGCCCTTGGCCTCTTCCGGCGTCGTGATGGGCGTCTTCCCCTGCTGCACGCACTCGGCGAAGTGGAGCAGCTCCTCCTTGAACGCCTCCCGCATGGAGGCGATGACCTGCTTCTCGTAGGGCTTCCCGTCCTCCATCCCCTCTACGATGACGGGGGTGGGCATGTTCCGGAAGAACGGGGACGGGAAGACCAGGCGGACCCGGTTGGCCTTGCCGTAGTACCCCACCGTCTCCTCGTAGTGCGCCAGATCCCAGAGGTAGTGCAGGCTGATCACGGCCCGGACTCCGGAGGAATAGCGCAGGCAGGTCATCATGCTGTCGCCGCCGGCCCAGACGTCGGTATAGAGCACCTCGGCCGGGTCACCCGAGAGACCTCGCAGGACATTGATATCGTGGACCAGGGTGGACAGGAGGTTCTCGGCGAACACCCGCCGCTCCAGCGGGGTGAACTCGCCGATCGCCTCGCGGATCAGGGCGTCCTGCGCGGCGCGGAGGCGGGTCTTGGCCTCCTCCGGCACGTCGGGGAACCGGCGCACATCGTGGTGGCCAATCTGGTTTATCTCGTTGGGATGCAGGATGGTGATGTGGATCGCCTGGAGGTCCCGCATTCTCTGGATGAGCGGCTGGGCGTAGCGGAAGCCGGAGTCGTACCGCTTCATGTAGGTCACCATGCAGACGGTCCCCGCCTTCTTGTGGGCGGCCAGGATCTCGTCCGCCTCGCGCAGGGTGTAGCACATCGGCTTCTCGGTGAAGACGTGCTTCCCCGCCTTGAGGGCGTCCAGGATGACCTGCCCGTGGGAGTCGGCGGAGAGGACCACCGCCACGTCCAGCGTCTCCTTCAGCAGATCTTGGTAATCCGTGAACCGCCTGCTCACCCCGTAGTAGTCGCCCACGTACTTCAGGGTCCCGGGCGAGACGTCGCACAGCGCCGCGACCTCGTACAGCTCGTGCAGTTCCTTGAGGTGGGGCAGGTGCATGATCTGGGCGATGCCCCCACATCCGATGACTCCGACGCGCATCCGACTCATGGATCTCTCCTCATGATACGGTGCCCTCCGCCAGAGGCGGAGGACCGGGCGTCATAGCCGCCTGGTCACAAGTCAGGCCACCACTTGATCCAGATTCGCGAAGACCCGCTGGAATGCCTCCACGTAGGACCGCATCAGCTCCATGGGCTGCGGGAACAGGGGATAGGAATGCGACCCGATCACGAGCGAATCGGCCAGCAAGCGGACGGTCTCGGGGTACTCGGCCAGATCGTACTTCACCTCCTCGCCCAGCGGGCACTTCCACGGGCAGAACAGGCCGTAGCCGGTCCGCTCTTGGAACAGGGTCTGGCCCGGCACGGGCACCGTCTGCCAGAGGCTCACCTCCACGCCCTCCGCCTTCAAGGCCGACAGGACCTTGGACCGGAACTCCTTCGCAGACAGGTCGACGCCCGCGGCAACTGGATTCAGGCGAATGCGGTACTGGTAATAGCTCGACGTGCAGTCGGGCGGGATATAGGGCGGGATGACGCCCGGGATGTTTCCCAGATGCTCGGTGAGGTACGCGGCGTTCTTCCGGGCATTGGCCAGCGAGGCGTCCAGGCGGCGGAGCTGGCTCCGGCACAAAGCGGCCGACATCTCGTTGGTCCGGTACATCCAGCCCATCATGAGCGAGTTGTACTCCCGCGCCCCGTCCAGGGGGCGGGACGGGTCGAAGGCCTTCTTGTCGCTCTCGCGGATGTCCTCGCCGAACATCCGGAACATGTTGGCGCGGTCCCGGAGGTCCTCGCGGCTGGTCACAAAGATCCCACCCTCGCCGGCGGGGAGATTCTTGCTCCCCTGGAACGAGAAAATCCCCATGTCCCCGATGCCGCCGACCTTCTTACCCTTGTACGTGGAGCCGTGGGCCTGGGCGGCGTCCTCGATCACCAGGAGGCCGTGCTTCCTGGCGACGGCCAGGATGGGGGCCATGTCGGCCGGGAGGCCGTGGATGTGGACCGGGATGATGGCCTTGGTGCGGGAGGTGATGCGCTCCTTGATCTTGGCGGGATCGATGTTGAAGGTCCGTGGATCAATGTCCGCGAAGACGGGGACCGCATTGTGTTGCAGCACCCCCAGGGCGGTAGCCAGGAAGGTGAAGGCGGTGGTGATCACCTGGTCACCGGTCCCGATGCCGCCGGCAGCGACGGCGGTGTGGAGTGCTGCGGTTCCGCTATTGGTGGTGAGCGCGTACTTCACGTTGCAGTAGCGCGCCCATTCCTCCTCCAGGGACTTGACCTGGGGGGCATAGGGACCGTTGAGGATGCCCGAATCCAAGGCGACCAGGACGGCGGCTTTGTCCTCGTCGGTGATGATGGGCCAGCGAACGTGCAGTTCCTTGCGGACGACGGGGGTCCCTCCCCGGATGGCCAGTGCGTCTTTCATGATTGACTCCTTCCCGCGGAGTGGGGCTGCGGTAGGACGCTGGTGCCGGTACCCACTTGGGTGCCCATGTGGGCTCCGCACGAGGATCGGATCAACAGCGTGTGGGAGACCACGGTGGTTGAGAAAACGTGCCGTTCCCCCTGCTCCATCTGGGCGATGGCCCGCCGCACCGCCAGGCGCCCCATCTCCTGCTTGGGGACGGCGACGGTCGTGAGTGGTGGTGTGGTGTGAGCCGCGTACTCGATGTCGTCGTACCCGACAAGGGCTATGTCGTCGGGGACGACAAGCCCGTGGTCGTGGGCTGCCCGCAGGGCGCCGATGGCCATGTCGTCGTTGGTGAAAATGGCCGTAGGCCGGCCCGCGAGCTTGAGGAACATCTCGGCCGCCTCGTAGCCGCCCTCGGGGCGGAATGGTGCCTCGACCACCAGGCTGTCCCGCACCGGGATTCCGACCTCCAGGAGAGCGCGCCGATAGCCGCTGGTGAGCGCCCGGGAGAAAGGATGCCGGGCGGGTCCGCGGATCAGCCCGATGCGCCGGTGGCCGAGCCTGATCAGATGGCGGGCGGCCTCATAGGCCGCCTGCGCGTCATCGCAGACGACGGCGTCCACGCCCCGGATGGACGGTCGCATGTCCACCAAGACCAGGGAAAAGCCGTTGCCATGCAACTGGCGCACGAGGCGCGGCGCGACCTTCCCCACCAGGATGAGCCAGCGGGTCATCATGTCGCGGATCATCCTGGGGTAGTCCGAGGGATGGGTCGGGCCCCCCAGGCCGTAGCCGAGGAGGAGATGACAGTCGGAGCGCCTGGCCTCGTCGGCAATTCCCTGGATGATCCCCGCAAAGTAACTGTGGGAGGTCACGACCTCCTGGCTGAAGATGGTGCCGATGATGCGATGGTCTCGCGGCCCGGGGGCGGTCCGGGTCACGAGGAGTTGCGCGGCGGGGTTGGGGATGTAGCCCAGCCGGCGGACGGCGGCCAGGACCCGGCGACGGCTGGCGGCGCTGACATCGGGGCGCCCCCGCACCACCCGGGAGACCGTCATGATCGACAGGCCGGTGTGCCGCGCGAGGTCCCGCAGCGTCACCGAGGTCCGCACAGGCTTTGGCATGTTCTTGGGGAGATGGATGTTAGCGTTAACGGCACGATTTCTACCCCAGGTCACGCCCGGAGGTCAAGGAGTTTTTGGCGGCACCGGCCGACACCGGATGGGGAGACGCAGAGGTTCACCCACAAACGCGGATTTTGCGAAGATGATATTGTTCTCGCATGCGATCTCGTGGTAAGTTGGTGTTCGAGTGGAGTGCGGGACAGGAAGGGGGGAAAAGGGGGAGGCCATGAGGGCGCGGACACTCAACGTCGCCAGGCTGCCGACTGCGCTCCGGCCGCTCACAGCAGAGGCGATCTCGATGGCCCGCGAAGCGGGCCGCATTCTGCGGCGACGGTTCCGCACGGCAGTACGGATCACGGTAAAAGGCCCGGCCGATGTGGTGACCGCGGCCGACATCGAGGCGCAGGGGCTGATCGTCCGGAGGCTCCGGCGGAAGTTCCCGGGACACGGGATCCTGGCGGAAGAAGGCCTGGACGCCACGGCCGGGACGGAGTGGCGCTGGATCGTGGATCCGCTGGACGGGACCAAGAACTTCGCCCGCGGCCTCCCGAGTTTCTGCGTCTCCATCGCTGCGGAGCGCAATGGCCAGGTGGAATTGGGCGTGGTGCATGACCCGATGCACGATGAGCTGTTCGTCGCCGTCCGGGGGTGCGGGGCTTGGTGCAACGGCCGGCCTATCCGAGTCTCCGAGGTCGCCGGGCTCAAGGCAGCGTTCCTGGGGACCGGGCTCCCCCACCGGGTGCGACGGTTCGCGGGATCGGTGGGTCGGACGTTCGCGCGGTTTGCCATGTATTCGCTGGGGGTTCGCGACCGCGGGGCCGGGGCGCTGGACCTGTGCTACGTCGCCTGCGGGCGCTTCGACGGCTACTGGGAGATCGATCAGTCGCCATGGGACATCGCCGCGGGGGGCCTGATCGTCGAGGAGGCGGGCGGCCGCATGTCCGACTTCCGAGGCGGGCCCTTCGACATCTTCGGGGGGGAGACCGTGGCCAGCAACGGGAAGATCCACGACCAGATCCTCCGGGTGCTGGCCATGCCCGGCGGGATCCCTTGAATTCGGTCCTCCCATGTGGTAAACGGCAGAGCGCTTTCCAATTACATGGATTGCGGGTCTCGGCTGGCTCTGCCATACCTTCGTGCCTGCCTCGCAGGATGCGCCAGGCTGCGCCGCCGAGCGAGAAGAGTGAGGAGGCCACATGAAGCTCGTCCAGTTTTTCCTGCCGGGCAAGGGGAAGCGGGTCGGCCTGGTCCGCGGAGACCGGGTCCTGGACGTCACGGCCCCCGACGAGGGGGTCCACTCCGCCCTGGATCTCGTCGAGCAAGGCAAGACGGCCGCGGGCCTGGTGAAGCGGGCGGAGTGGCTCTCCCGCCGCCTGCGCCGGAAGGCGCTGGACTGGCCGGCCCTCCAGCGGACGCCGTCGCGGCGGGCGCCGCACCTGCTCGTTCCGATTGACCCGCCCGAGGTCTGGGGTGCCGGTGTCACCTACAAGCGCAGCGCGGAGCTACGGGACGAGGACGCTGATGTGGCGAAGGGGGTGAAGGGGATCTACGACTACGTCTACGGGAATCCCCGACCGGCGCTGTTCTTCAAGGCCACGGCCAGCCGTTGCGTAGGACCCAACGCACCGGTCCTGATCCGGAGCGACTCGCAGCTCACGGCGGCCGAGCCCGAGCTGGCCATCATCCTGGGGGCCCGGGGCGCCATCGTCGCCTTCACCGCGTGCAACGACGTGTCGGCCTGGGACATCGAGCGGGAGAATCCCCTGTACCTGCCTCAGTCGAAGGTCTATCTCGGCTGCTGTGCGCTGGGCCCGTGCCTGGTGACCTCGGATGAGATCGGCGACCCCTACACGCTCCAGATCCGGTCCAGGATCATCCGCGATGGGAAGACAGTTTCCTCGCAGGCGGCGAACACCTCCCAGTTCCATCGCCGGCTGGAAGACTTGGTGCCCTGGCTGCTCAAGGATAACATGATCCCGGTGGGAACCGTCCTGAGCACGAGCATGGGAATCATGGTCCCGAATGACCTCAACCTGCGGGACGGGGATCAGGTGGACATTGAGATCCAGGGGATCGGCAGACTGAGCAATCCGGTCCGACAACTGGAAAGCCGATAGCGATAGCGATAGGGATGGCGAGAAAACGAAGAGCCGATAGCAATAGCCACAGGGGTAGGGACGGCCGTCGAAGTTTCCCTATCGGAGATCGCTATCGGATCTCGGTATTTGTTCTTCAGCGGGGTTGGAAGCGCTGTATGTCGGGCCACTTGCCGGTGCCGGCGCTGAAGCCGATGGCGCGCAACGACGTGACGACGGCCGCCACGTTGCCATTCGCCCCTCGCTGGAGGATCCGCTCGCCCGCGTCCAGCCGGACGGAAGTCCACACGCCTCCTTGGACGCTGAAGAACAAGATCTCGCGCGGAATGAGGTGGAGCGCCACATTCCTCAGCGTCTCATCCGCGCCGATGGCGGGGTGGATGAAGGCGGCTCCGGGGATGGCCAGGATCAGGACCCACCGTGCGATTCGCCGGGTCGGGAAGAGGCGACGGACGATCGCAAGGTGACGGCGGATCATCTGTGAATCACTTGGCGCGCCCGGACCCCAACCCGGACGCCTTTACGCCCCATGTCCTTGGCCTCTCGCCGAGCGAGACCCTGGAGCCACTCCCCCAGCAAGGCGTAGATGGGCAGGTCCATGACCTCGGATCGGTCCGGCAGGCAGAGGCCGTGGCGCGTGACGTCGTCCTTTCCGGCGACCCGTCGCGTCCACAGGACATCCGCCTCCATTCGTAACGGCCCGACGCCGGTCCGGATCTCGATGGCCACGCGAGTGTGCGGCAGCAAGCGGATGGGGAGATCCACGGCGAGCCCGCCGCCGCTGACGTTGGCCGTGCGCCCGCGCCACGCGCGCGGGGCGCGCCCGGTCAGCCGCGTGCAGCGGACCGGGAGGCTGACGCCGAACCGCGAGTGCAGCCGGTCCATGAAGGCGGCAGCCGGCCGGGGTGTTTTCCGTGGGACGGCGTTGGACGTGCCCGGCGCGCGGCTCACAACCGTGCCTCCTCGAGGGATTCCTCTCGGCATCTTCCTTACAAGCGTGACGCGACGGCAACTGGACCGTGCACCCTCACACCCCCTCCCCCCAGCCGCAGTAAAAGCGGTCGCGCCTGAGACTGTGTAGTCCATTTCCCTGGCAATGTCAATACGCCCGGAAGTCCGGCGTGCGTCCGGGAAAGGCCTTGACGTATTTGCCGGGGGCATCTAGATTCAGGATACACGCTGACGGGGGATGTGGGCGGAAACCATGTCTCCCGACGATGGACCGTATCCTCTGATTGTGCAGGAGGGGACGGGACGCTGGCGGAACGGAACTGCGGATCTCGTCCGAAACGCTCCGAACGCTCTCCGCGGGAGCGAGTTGTGGGGAAGATGTCCATCCGGTTCCCGGGTGGCGCCCACAGGCGGCTCGCGCAGAGAGGAGGGCAGGGAATGCGCAGGATCTGGATGGTCGTCGTCGCGCTCACGGGGGTCGTTTTGGTGACCGATGCGCGCGCGGACACGGTCTATCTCACCAACGGCCAGAGCATCTGGGGACGCGAGGCGTACGAGGAGGGCGATTCGGTCGTGGTCGAGCGTCCCGGCGGGGATCTCCTGATCCCGAAGTCGCAGGTGGACAGGATCGAGCGGACTCAATCGACGCTCCCGCCGTTCTACTCATCGCCTCAGACCGCGCCGGCGGGAGAGCCCCCCGCGCGTGGCGTCGGAGCAGCAGGCGCACCCTCCTCGCCGCCGCCCCCCGGGGAAGCGACAACCCAGCTTCCGCCGCCATCTCCACCCTCATCCACCGGCAGGTAGGCTCCCCCCGATTCGATCTCCAGCCGGGGAGGAAGTGCCGCGTCCCAGGCGATCGGCATGCCGGTGTCACTTCAGGCTGCCAAACGAAATGCGGGCCGCAGGATTTCCTGCGGCCCGCATTCACCACTCGGTTTCCACCGCTTAGACGTTGAAGCGCACCATGATGACATCCCCGTCGGCCACCCGGTAATCCCTGCCCTCGACCCGGAGGATGCCCTTCTTCCTGGCGGTCGCCAGGGAACCGGCAGCCTCCAGCTCCGCGTAATTGATCACCTCGGCCCGGATGAATCCCCGCTCCAGATCGCTGTGGATCGCTGCCGCGGCCTTGAGCGCGGTGGCGCCTGCGGGAATGGTCCAGGCGCGGGTCTCCTCGGCCCCCTCGCCGGTATAGAAGGTGACGAGGCCCAGGAGATCGTAACACGCCGTGAGCACTGCGGCGAAGCCGCCCACCTGGAGGCCGAGATCCTTGCGGAACGCCTCCACGTCTTCGGGCGGCAACTGCGCAACTTCCAGCTCCACCTTGGCGCAGAGCGGGAGCACGGCGACGCCCTTTCCCCCCAGGGCGCGCTGCAGCCGTTCCTGGGTCGGGCTTGGCTTGCCCAGTTTTCCTTCGGCGATGTTGAGAAAGAGCAGCATGGGCTTGTCCGTGAGGAGGGCGAACCCCCGCAGGACCTTCCGGTCGTCCTCGCTGAGATCGAGATCGCGGATGGGTTTCTCTTCCACCAACCAGGCGCGGCACTGTTTGAGGAGGTCCAGCTCCTTGACGGCCTCTGCTTTCTTGATCTTCTTGAGGTCCGCCTCCAACCGGCCGATGCGCTTGTCCACGGTTTCCAGGTCTGCCAGCAGAAGCTCCGTGTTCACGAGGACGGCGTCGCGCGCCGCGTCCACCTTTCCCTCAACGTGGGCGACGCCCGGATCGTCGAAGTCGCGCAGGACGTGCACCAAGGCATCCACCAGGCGCATCTGGGCCAGGTAATGGCTTCCCAGTCCTTCGCCCTTCCCCGTGCCTCGGGTCAGGGCCACGAAGTCCACGAACTCCAGGATGGCGTGCGTGACCTTCTTGGTTTTGAACATCACGGACGCCAGCCGCTCCAGCCGCGGGTCGGGCACCTTTACGACGGCCACGGACGGCTCGTTGGCGCCGTGGTGGCTGACGTGGCCCCCGCCCGCCACGCAGAGCAGGTCGAACAGCGTCGTCTTTCCCGTCGCCGGCAGGCCGATGATCCCAATGCGCATGATGGCAGCCCCGTGGGGGAGCGAGAATTGGCGGCTCGGATTGTCCCAGTGGGCCTTGCGAGTGTCAAGCTGGTTCTCGCAAAGATGGGCTGAAGGGACGCGGGCTTAGAGGGAGCAGGTCAGCAGACCATAGCACACCGATGCACGGCGACGCAACCCCCGCGCAACTGAAAACGGAGACCGGATGAACTACGGTGGGAACTCGCAGGACGAGATGGAAGTCACGATCCGGCTCGATCGCGAGG
>Ga0187861_10001024_pt1 | contig 30336 bp, 31 predicted proteins | sample June2016WEW_10_1_3_FD_132986 | JGI IMG/M metagenome (GOLD analysis project Ga0187861, IMG submission 132986) | Peatland microbial communities from SPRUCE experiment site at the Marcell Experimental Forest, Minnesota, USA - June2016WEW_10_100 | ecosystem: Environmental > Terrestrial > Soil >...
ATTGCGGCATCCTGGGGCCAGCGATTGGATCGTGGAACCACGGATCACCATTAGCCGCCGTGACGATGGCGCATCAGGATCATGAAGATACTTATCACCGGGGTTTGCGGTTTTGTGGGCAGCACGATTGCGGAGGAGTTGACCCGGTCGTCGTCGGGCTGCCAGTTGTTTGGGCTGGATAACCCGAGCCGGGCCGGCAGCGAGGTGAACCTGCCCCGCGTCAAGAAATGCGGGGTCTTGGCCGGCGCGGGTCAATTCGGAAAGCCGGACCAGGGTATTTTTTCGTTCTGGATTCATTCCGGCGAGCACGCCCTGACGCATCCCGAATGGTTGGACTTGTCGAGCAGCCCATGACCGAGACGCCTCCATCGCCGCGACCATTGTCATTGCTTTCCGTGGTGCTTCCCGCGCAAAACGAGGAGGGTTGCATTTGCTCCACCGTGGAGCATTTGCACGTGGAGTTGCGTCTGCGCAATGTGCCGCACGAGATCATCGTGGTGGATGACGGCAGCACGGACAACACTTGGCCGCTATTGCTTGGATTTCGGCAGCAAGTTCCCACCCTCAGGCCGGTGCAAAACACCGGGCCGCAGGGGTTTGGCCGGGCCATCATTCGCGGATTGGAAGCCGTCCAGGGCGACGCGGTGGTGATCATGATGGCCGACGAGTCAGACGACTGTCGTGATGTGGTGCGCTATTGGAGCGAATTGAATAAGGGGTTCGACTGCGTCTTCGGCAGCCGGTTTATCAAGGGCGGCGGGGTGATCAACTATCCACGACACAAACTGGTGTTGAACCGTCTGGCCAATCTCTTTCTGCGGATCCTGTTTCGCATCCGGCTCAATGACACCACGAATGCCTTCAAGGCGTATCGCAAAGAGGTGATTGCCGGCTGTCGTCCACTGATTTCCCCGCACTTCAACCTGACCGTGGAGCTTCCACTCAAGGCGATCGTCCGTGGCTACACGTGGACCGTCATTCCCATCACCTGGCGCAATCGCCGTACGGGCGAAGCCAAGCTCAAGATCAAGGAGATGGGCAGTCGCTACCTTTTCATATGCCTATATGTGTGGCTCGAAAAATACTTCAGCCGCGGAGATTACCGGAGGGAGACGGTGGGGAAGGGGTGACGGGTGCATTTACCGATGCGATAAAGCCGTAGTGCGAGGCAGCGGCGGTTTGCGAATGCATTGATAGGAAATCCTGATCGGTTCACAGTGGAATCTGTGGGACGGCGAAGAAATCTGATCCTTTGGCCCCTGTTGTGGGGCTCGGCGTTTTTTAAGGAAGCTCGATTCCCATGTCTGGATGGGGCGGGGATGAATTTCTGCTCCGTCCTCTGATGCGGGGTGCAACTCTTGGTGAATTCGGAAACGCTCAGGCGTCGTTAGAAACAGGAGATTGACTGGTGGCAAGTCGGGCCTTGCCGTGCCCGCGGATCACGGGACCGGCTGGTACAGGTAGTAGGTGTCCAATTGCTGGAAATGATAGACTCTTTGTGAAATATGAGCACGGTACCAGCCGACGAGCTTCAAAACCATATCCTCTTTCTTGGCGGTTGACTGTGCAACGACCGGCCCCAAACCCGACAACGGGGCGGTGTTGATCACATAGGTTCCTGCAGCATGCGTTCCTGAATCGGCCGAGTTGCCGGTGTCTGGCGTCGGCGTGGATTCCATCGGAACCGATTTGCGGTCGATGAGCAATCCCATCGCCTCGGCTCTCATGCCCCGGCCCAGGTCCGGGCCGACGACAATGATCGCGCGGCGCGGTGTGTTTGCGCTGACCAGTTGAATCAAGGATTGGAGCTGGGCGGCGTTGGTCCGGAAGACCGAGAGGATCACCATGCAATACAGCGTGCCGCCGAGTGTGAACCACGGAAGGATGCGTGAGGATCGGTGCGAAGGGATTGGAAGAGTGGTCGAGGCGATGGCGCCAAGCGCGGCGGCGCGCTGGAGAAGGTAGAGCGACAGCAGGATGCCCAGCACAACGACCGGGTTTTGCATCCACTGGTGGTGCGCCATGTGGTTGCGCAGGACGCACACTTCCATCCAGGCCGTGAACAGCGGGATGCAAGCGGTCAATGTCTCTCGCGGGCTTCGCTTCAGCGAGGGCAACACTGCGGTGAAAAAGACGATCCACAACGGGAGCAGACCGATCACGCTGGCCGTTAACCACCGTTTCAGCGCGATCGACCATGACATGCCGAGTCCATCATACCCACCGGAACCGATGGTGTAAGCGGGCAGCGCATTGAATGCGCCCGAGCCGCCACCGCACTTTTCCCACATCAAGGTCAGCGAGGAGGCGGTCACCAAGAACGCTACAAAGACGCTGAACATCATGAATTGACGACGCTTAGTCGGCCACAATAAGACCGCGCAGGTTGCCCAACCCACCCCGAGCGCAAAGACTGTGGTCCATTCGATTTGCGAGTACACGGCCACCAACGCCAGTGCCGAGAGGCTGATGACCCGGCCGGGTGGCGGATTCGCCACGCGGCAGACCAAGAACAACATGACCGCGATGCCGACGAGCATCGCGACGGGAACAGGGTCCCAATCTACACAACTCACGCGCACGTACCCCGGGCACAGGCAGACCGCGCTCGCCACCAGCAACGCCCACGAGTTCTTGCCAAGAAACCGCCAGATGCTTAGGGCGAGAACGAGCGTCAGCGCGAGATAGGCCAACACGAGCGCCGTGTTAAGATTGCCTGTCAGCAAGTACGTCCAGTACACTGGCAGCAGGCTGAACGCTCGGTAAGCATGGTAAGGAAGCGGGCTTTCTCCGGGGCGGATACCGCCGGGGTTGACCGTGGGCATACCATGGAGGTTCCAATAGCCAACTTCCTGCCAGTTCCGCAGGGCGCTGACCACCCAGGTCGGCCAATACTGATTGTGGCGTGCCTCATACGAAAAGAGGGCGCAGGCGACCACCAGCAACAGACAAACGATCACCGTGTTGATCCGACAGTTGGGAGGGGCTCCGCTCTGCATGAAGGTATATCTAACAGAGACCGGAAAGCGTGTCGAGTCCAGACATTCGCCCCGAAGAGTTGGCGAATCAATCGGGTCGAGGCACCATGGGCGGGCGCAACCCGCGGCGTCTTCCGAGAGCAACTCGAACGGGCGAATCCATTCGCAAATGACCGCCAGTCATCCACGTTCCCGTGTTTTCTCGGGATCTGTCCCACTCGGTTCATTTCTCGAACGACGGCTGCCCATGGGTCAATCACTTGTCAGGAAACCGAGCCGGCGCAAGTGTCCGAGGAACACGCCCTCGAGACGTTCAAAGGACAGCTTCCGTTGCGGGTCAACCATCGGCACACGGTGGCCGGCACGGATCCTGTCCCACCAGGCAAGCGCGGCTTGGGCAGTTGCTTCGGGGTTGCGGATGGGAACGACGGATCCATTCACGCCCTCGATGACGAAGTCGTTCGTCCCCGTGTTGGGCGTGAGGATGACGACTCGGGGGAGTTTTTCTCGTCTGCTTCGTCGCGACCGCCTTATATGCGGGCTGATCGCGTTTCCCAGCTTGTATTTGCCAGATTAGTCTTACCAGCTTCAGTGAAAAAAACAGATTTCCTGCATAACCTGTTGTGGCTTGACTTCAAACAGACAGTCTGAAAGAAAACACCGATGACGCTGACGCGGAGACTGATTCGATTCCTCGACCATCCCGGCGGGCGGGTGGTTCTATCGCGCCTAGGTACAGCCTATGCTCGTAGTCGAAACCATCTGGACGTGCAAGTGTTCTACGACGACGCCTGGATTCGCCGCGTCGGGCAACGGTTTCTAGCCGAGTCCTTCCATTTTGATTGGCAGGCTGGCGCAATGGCGCAATGGAAGGAAGATCTACGGGACGTGCTCGACATGCACCGCGGTTGGTGGTTTTACCGCTATCAACCCGCCGCAGGCGATGTCATCATCGACGTGGGGGCGGGCATCGGCGATGATGCACTTATTTTCTCCAAAGCGGTGGGGAAGCAGGGCAGAATCCTCGCCATAGAAGCCCACCCGGTCACATTTAAGCTGCTGGAAAAGACCTGTTACTACAATCGGCTGGAGAATACGGTGCCTGATTCACTGCGCACTCGTGGACAAACGCGGCCCGGTTTTCATTGAAAATCGAGAGAATTATCAAGGGAACACGATTCGTCAAGAAGGCGAGGAATGCGGTTTGCAGCACAAAGTCGAGGGTGTTACGCTGGACGAGTTGTGCGATCAGCATCAGGTAAAGCAAATTGACTTTCTCAAATTGAACATCGAAGGCGCGGAGCGGCTCGCGATTGGCGGCATGCAGAGGATGATTCACAACACGCGAAATGTTAGCATTGCCTGTCACGATTTTCTCGCGGGCGACGGGGAGTTTTATCGGACAAAGGCTTTGATTGCAGAATTTCTTCGCTCACATGGTTTTGACGTTTGTGCCAGAGATGATCATCCGGAACCCTGGGTGAGGGATCAAGTCCATGGGGTAAGGCATGGTTCAACATGAATCAGCCCGCGACCAAGACGGTGACGGCCGACACAAAGGCTGCGGTTCGGCTAGCCTTTGTGACGAGTTTTTTGGACATCGGTGGATCCACCACCTGGTTATGCGATCTCACGGGGGAATTCAGGAAGCGAGGGGCGGACGTGCGGGTCTTCAGCTTGCGGCAGGACCATCCGTTTCATGCCGAATTCGAGGCCCGAGGCGTGGATGTTGTGGTGCAAGATAATCGACGCTTGATTCTGGAGGAGAGGCTGCAAGCCACGTTGAAGGGTGTGCGCGATTTCCAACCCACGGTGGTTGTGGGCTGGGTCGACGAACCCGCGTACGAAACGCTGCGATATGTGCCTCGGGGAATTCCCAAGATTCTGGTTCTTCACGCGGACGAGGAACGCGTCTATCAGGGGGCGAAACCATATGGGGATTACGCGGACCACGTCATCGTGCTGTCGCACAAGATGGCCGCCACGGCCGCCCCCTACTTCCAATCCTCCAGGACGAGTATTCGGTACATCCGGTTGGGTGTTGAGGTGCCCGAGTCTCCGTTGCGTCGGGATCATCTACAGGATCAGCCCTTGCGGATTTTGTACATCGGGCGATTGCATGACGCGCAGAAGCGGGTACGGCTGTTTCCGACGATCCTGCGTGATTTGGGCGCGACCGGAATGCCCTTCACCTGGACCATCGCCGGTGATGGGCCCGAAAGGGCTTACCTTGAGAGCGCCATGGTTACCAACAATCCTGCGCAAGTGGCTCGGCTGATTGGAAACGTTGCCTATTCCGAGGTGCCAGCCCTGTTGTGTGGGCACGACGTGTTCTTGCTCCCATCCGCCTACGAAGGGATGCCTCACACGCTCCTGGAGGCGATGGGACACGGGTTGGTTCCAGTCGTCACCGATCTCGCCAGCGGGATTCGTGAGGTAATCGACGAGACGAATGGCAAATTGGTAGAGATGAATGACATTGCGGGGTATGCGCGAGCCATTCACGGCCTGCACGAACATCGTGACCAGATGATCACGATGGCGCTGGCCGCCCAAGAACGGGTGCGGGAGAAGTTTTCCATCCGCGCGATGACGGATGAGTGGATGGCGCTGGTCGCGCGACCGCATGCCACGGCCGGCACTTGGCCCGAGGGTTTCGAAATCAAGCGGCCCCTCATACGCAATTATTCACAGTGGACATTCCCTGAACCCTTCCGAACACTGCGACGTCTGCAAAAGTCTGCGGTCGGTTGGTTTTGGAGGTGATTCAGCCGCGCCGTGTTCGATTCCTCAGACAGTAAGATCAACCTGACTAACGACGGCTCTTGTTTCTGATTGCAGCCCGAGTTTCGCCGTGTTAGTGGTGGCAGGCACTTGTTTCTGAACACAGATGACTGAAGCTGCAAAAATAGAGGGCAGTACACCCGCAATGCGGGCACCCCTCAAGTTTATCATCAAGCCGCGCCCGGGTTGGCACCCGATTGATCTGGCCGAATTGTGGCGTTTCCGTGAATTACTCTGGTTTCTGGCGTTGCGTGATATCAAGGTTCGCTACAAGCAGACGGTGTTGGGGGCGGCGTGGGCCGTGATTCAACCCGTCTTGGCGATGGTGGTCTTCAGCGTCTTTTTCGGCAAGCTGGGCGGTTTCTCCTCCCGCGTGGAGAACGGGATTCCGTATCCATTGTACACGTTCGCCGCGTTGTTGCCGTGGCAACTCTTTTCGCGGGCGCTCACGGAGTCGGCCAACAGTTTGGTGATTGAGCAGCGGCTGATCACCAAGGTCTACTTCCCGCGGGTGATTGTACCGCTGGCCCCGGTGCTGGCTGCGCTCTTGGACTTCTTGATCGCCTTCGTCATCCTGTTGGGGATGATGGCATGGTACGGGGTCTGGCCCGATTGGCGGATCGTCACTTTGCCGTTGTTCGTGCTCCTGACGATCCTGACCTGCCTCGCGGTAGGCTTGTGGTTGTCGGCCTTGAATGCCATTTACCGCGATGTGCGCTACACCTTGCCGTTCCTGACGCAGATGTGGTTGTTTGCTTCGCCGGTGGCCTATCCCAGCAGCATCGTGCCAGCCCAGTGGCGCTGGCTGTATGGGTTGAATCCGATGGCGGGCGTGATCGACGGGTTTCGCTGGGCCTTGCTGGGCAAGGCGTCGCCACCGTCTGAGACGCTCTGGGTGGCCATGCTCGCCACGGTGTTGCTGTTGGTGGGCGGACTGTACTATTTTCGGAGCATGGAGCGGTTCTTTGCCGATGTCGTCTAGGGGGTGATGATGAGCGACATTGCGATACGAGTCGAGAACTTGGGCAAGCTGTATCGCCTCGGTGAACGCCAGCGGTATTATTCACTGCGCGATAGCCTCGCCCGGCTGGCGACGGCACCGTCGCGGGCGTTGCGACAGATGGTGACCCGGGAACCGCGCGCGCCAAGGGCGACCAACACACTCTGGGCATTGCAGGACATCAGTTTCGAAGTGCAACATGCTGAAACGATCGGGATCATCGGTCGCAACGGTGCCGGCAAATCGACCTTGCTGAAAGTCTTGTCGCGCATCACAGAGCCGACGACAGGGCAGGCTGAAATCCATGGCCGGGTCGGCAGTTTGCTGGAAGTGGGGACCGGGTTTCATCCGGAACTGACGGGACGGGAGAATGTCTTCCTGAATGGTGCCATCCTGGGCATGTCCCGGTCCGAGATCACCCGCAAGTTTGATGAGATCGTGGCCTTTGCGGAGGTCGAACAGTTCCTCGACACAAGCGTGAAACACTATTCCAGCGGCATGTACATGCGGCTGGCCTTTGCCGTGGCCGCCCACATGGATCCGGAAATTCTCGTTGTAGACGAAGTACTCGCCGTTGGTGATGCACAGTTTCAAAAGAAGTGTCTCGGTAAGATGGGAGAAGTAGCGCGGGCAGGCCGAACCGTGCTGTTCGTCAGCCACAACATGGGGGTCATCAGCTCATTGTGTAACCGGGTTCTGCGGTTAGAACAGGGGCGCATTGCCGGTGACGGCGCGCCGACGCAGGAGGTGTCGGCATACTTGAAACAGATGGCGGAGATTTCCAAAACGCCACTGGAAGCGCGCACAGATCGGGAGGGGACCGGCGAGGCCCGAATCACCTACATCCGGTTTCTGGACGAAACCGGTCATCCTGTGGACCAAGCGATTGGTGGCCAACCGCTGGGCATCGAAATCGGCTATCGCAGCCGCAGTCCGGGTGTCGTCCCCGTGTTGGCGTTAAGTTGTTTTGCCGTAGTGGGCGTAAAGGTTTTTCACATCGATAATAAAGCGGGCGGAGTGACGCTGCCACCGCTGCAAACGACAGGGTATTATCGGTGCCAACTCCACAAGTTGCCGTTGGCACCGGGGCGCTATTTGGTGAATGTGTCGATCCAGGTACATGGATGGTTTGCAGACCATGTGCAGTCTGCCGCCATGATCGACGTCATTGCCGGGGATTACTACGGCAGTGGACTGACTCCGGATGCCTGTGGTGGGTTGGTGTTTCTCCAGCACGAGTGGCAACCTCGGGGAGACATGACCAGTCCATAGCGATTGAGAAAGGATTGAAACCATGCCGGAAAACTTGTCTATGGAACGCATTCTCAAAGCTATCAGTAAACGCCGATGGTGGTTGGCGCAGTGGTTTGTACGCGGTCTTTCGTCAGAGTACCATGCATATTCAGATCTTTTTCATCCGTTTTTCGCGCCGCGGGCAGGCTGGGGATCGGGTTTGGGACCGGCGGTCTTCACCTTATACGGGTTGGCGCGCACGCTTCGTCCTGAAACGATTGTCGAGATTGGCAGTGCGCGAGGTAAAAGCACTTGTGCGCTGGCACTGGCCTGCAGACAGAATGGCTGTGGTAAGATCTATGCCATTGATCCTCACACGACAAATCTGTGGAGTGAAGGGGAATCGGGCGAAAACACAGATGTATTTCTCAGGCGCCGGCTGCGGACGTATCGGTTGACTTCGTACTGTGAGATCATCAAAGCCTCCTCGGCGGAGGCAAGTAAGACTTGGTCCAGGAAAATCGATCTGCTCTTCATTGATGGAGACCACACCTATGAAGGCGTCAAGCTCGACTTCGACCTCTTTGCCCCGTGGTGTTCAGAACAAGCACTGATCTTGTTTCACGACACAATGTGGGATTATTTAAAAGCCGATCCGAGTCGCCGCAGTGATCAAGGTGTGCCGCGGTTTCTGGACGAACTGCGCCAGCGCAACTATCATTCGGTCAATCTTTGGGCACCGCCGGGGCTGGCTCTGCTATCACCGAGACCGGGTGGCTTCCGCTATCTGGAATCCAATCAGGCCTGACCATCAGACCATGATCAAAGCAGTCATCAAATCGTTGTTTGCGATACTGGGGTATTCCATCCACCGGGCGGGGTGCAACCATCGATGGCAAACGTCTGGGAGGACGACAGACGGTTCCAAGCGATTCGGGCTGCCATGGCCGGTCGCACACTGGTGGGTCCCGCAGATTCCTTTCTGCTCTACCAGTTTGCCCGGCTTGCCGGCCATTTGCCCGGCGACGTTGCGGAGGTGGGCGTCTACAAGGGCGGTACTGCGCGGTTGCTCGCGGAAGTCCTGCACCGCGGCGGCAAACTGCTGCACCTGTTTGACACTTTTCAAGGGATGCCCGAGACCGACCCCCAGAAAGACTGGCACAAGCAAGGGGATTTTGCCGATACGAGTCTGCCGCCTGTCCAGGAATACCTGCACGAGTTTCCCCTGGTCCGGTTTTACCCCGGTCTCTTTCCGGCGACTGCGGTACCTGTCCGCGAGACGCGATTTTGCATGGCCCACGTCGATGTGGACATTTATCGGTCGGTGCTTGACTGCTGTGAGTTCTTCTATCCCCGAATGACCGCTGGTGGCATAATCTTGTTTGACGATTACGGCAAACTGACCTGTCCGGGGGCGCGCCGTGCCGTGGATGAGTTCTTCCTCGATAAACCGGAAGCAGTCTGCTATGCGTCTTCCGGTCAATGCTTTATCATCAAGTTGTGAAAGGACTCTCACAGACAACTCCGACGGTAAAAGGAGTCGGAGACGCGCCGACGGTGGGCCACAAACCGGGGGAACAGTTCAGACAAACCGTTCTTCGTCTCATCCCAGCGCCGGTCGTGCCCGCAGTCGGTGAGACGTTTTCCCGTCTCATGGGATTCCGCTCGGGTACGGCGGCACGGCAGGCGTGTGGGCGGACAATTAGTCTTGCTGCTACCGGACCAGCAGCGGTACTTGGCGTATTGCCGGGCGACCGGTCAGATCTGTCCGGTTACCGGGGTGGTTGGCAACCCCCGTCATTCCATTGAGCGTTTTCCCCTCCAATATGTTCTCGAGGTCGCCCAGCAATTGGGCAATCGCGACACCACGATCTGGAACGTGGGCGGAAATAGGCCGCCGGCTGACTGCGACAAAGGAAGTGGCCTGTTTTGTGGCGGCCGTCGGGCCACGGCTGTGGCGCGGCCATGGGCCGAAAATCTTGTTTCAGCGTCACGGAGGAATCGGCGACATCATTTGTTCATTCCCGGCCGTGCTCGCCTTGCGGGAAAAATACCCCGGCGCAACAATCATCTATCGCTGCTGGCATGAGTTTGCGGCGATCGTGCGGATGGGGCAAGTCGCCGACCAAGTGGTTCCCTCGTTTGGGTACCCGTTTGTTCCGAGCCGCTGTGAAGGGCTATTCGATCTTGCGCTCCGCCCACAGCCGACCGGCCAACCGCGCGTGCACGTCGTCGATGACTTTTGTCGGATACTAGGCTTGACCCCACGCGAGCGGCAACCACGGCTCATTGTGCCAACGGCGTTGGCGACGAGCGTCGGTTGTCGGTTGCAAGGACTCGGTGCGCGCGGACCACTGGTTGGTTTTCACACCGGCCCCTCTTGGAAGGTGCGGGAGTGGACCACCACCGGTTGGGAAGAACTGGTGGCGTGGTTGGTTCATGAACGACACACTACGGTCCTCCAGTTGGGAACGACCATCCCGACGGGTGGAGAGCCAGCGAGTATCGCCCGGATCGCCGGCGCAGTGGACTGGGTGGGCAAACTCTCGCTGGACGAAACGGTCGCTTCCATTCAGGCCTGCGATCTGTTTGTCGGTATCGATTCGGGTCTGCTCCATATCGCCGGTGCCGTGGGGACGCCCTGTGTTGGCCTTTTCGGGCCGATCGATCCCGCTCTGCGTCTGCCGCCGGAAACTCCAAGCATCGGCGTGGTCGCCGATGTGCCGTGCCTCGGCTGCCATCACCGTAGTCCGCAACTGCATTGGCAGGACGGATGTCCGTATGACATCCAGTGCATGCGGACACTCAGCGTTGAACGAGTCACAGCAGCATGCGATCGGCTGTTGGGGCTGAAGAACGCCAACGCGCGGCTGAGAAATTAGGCGCCGCCACTTGAATACCGATATCGTGACTCTGAGCTGGATCGTCGCAGCCAAGCGGACGATGTGATACCGCAATCAACCCACCCGAAGCGGCCGGTAACACGCACGTGCGTCAGTCTGGAAGTGACCTTGGCGGCGAGACTGTCTTCACGATCTCCGCCGGGTTGCCGGCCACCACTGAATCGGGCGGGATGTTCTTCAGCGCAACCACGCCCCCGGCCCCGATGATGCTGCGGTCGCCGATGACAACGCCCTTGAGGACGATGACATTGGCGCCGACAAGCCGATTCTGCAGCCTTTGCGTTCGCTCCAAGATCGGAGTCCCAACTACGGAAAGGATCGTCGCTGCCCTCGGGATCTCAGCCCGTTTTTTCGGCAAAGATGCAGTGAAAAAAGCCGAGCGGGTTTCCGGTGAACAGGGGTTGGCCGGGGACACGGGCCAGGGTGCGCCGCCTGAGCGGGCGCACGGGGTCGTTCACGCGCGGCGTGTAATGGCTGGGGTGCCACCCATAATGATAGCCGGCGGCTTGGAGCGCCCGGCGGTAAGCCCAATTCAGCGGCGCAAAGGCGGAGGACGACAAGTAATCGGTCGACGTCACCTCCGTCTGGATGTGGAGGTTCCGCAAAGGTAGCTTTTCCAGTATGCGGACCAACTCGCCGCGGCTGTAGCCCTTGGTGCCGATGCTTTCCACGTTGTTCCAGAGCGCCCATTTCAGACTCCGCCAGGGCCGGCCTTTCAGGAGGGCTGATCGCACTCACTGGTTCATCACGGCAATGGAGCGTCGGTTGTAGAGCATCACCTTCACATGTCCCCCGGGGCGCGTTACCCGCACCAGCTCGGCCAGCGCTTTCCCGGTGTCGGGGGTATGATGCAAAACCCCGAAGCTATACCCGAGATCAAAGCTGTCCGAGGCAAATGGCAGATTCTCGGCATCGGCCACTTGCAGCACCTCAGGTGTCGGCAACCCATAAACCTCTATCCGCTCCCGGGCATGCGCGAGTGCTTCCGGCGTCAAATCCACCCCCGTCAAGCGCGCCCCGGCCCGCAGCCACTGGATAAAATCCGTCCCTGAGCCAAACCCAACTTCCAGCACCTTTTTTCCGTGATATCTGGTGAATTGGGCAAACGCGTGAATGAATGGCTGATCAAAGTAGCGAAACTCTTCAATTTCCTCGAAATAGCCGAGCGTGAACTTGGAAGCTTTGGCCACCTCCGTACCGCAGCTCTGCTGGTTCCAGAAATCGCGCACTTGGTCCTTGAGGGATTCGGAAGCGGGATCGATCATAATGAATCCTCCATGAAAAGTGCCTCAGGTGCTGCGATAGGGAGCCTCGTCGTTATGTACCTCCCTCTGAACTGCCATGCTGCAGTCCTCACGGCGCATGGGTAAATTGCTCATTTGCACAGCCTGCGAAAACCACCTGCGCATTGAAGCAGTTGCACGCGTTTCTTGAGATTTGTGCGGCTCGTTCCCCCAGGCCGGTCAGACCCAGCGCCTCATCGAATTCCCGGTAGCCCAATAACCCGGCATCGGACGTGGAACCCTGAAACTTCGGCTTCAAGCGGCTGTCGAAAGTCACCCGCAGAGCCGGCTGGTTGCCTTGACCCATTGGATTCTCCGCTTTTCGTCGTGTCAACGTGGACAACAGCCATCGCTTATGCGGCTCCATTGTACGTCAATGACATTGATTTGTAGAGCGAACCCGGGAAAACCAAGCTTGTTCCGCAGTGGCAAGGCTCACGCGGCGGCCGGCTTCGACCGTTCGCAGGAGACATCTCTCCGTCTCGGCTGACAAAAGCGGCCTTCATCGACTTGATCAGGGACAGCTACGATGGGGGTTGCGTGTCCGCTTCGAGATTTCGGAGGATGCGGGCCGGATTACCAGCCAGTACAGAACCGGGGGGGACGTTCTTGATCGAAACCACCGCCCCGGCTCCGACAATGCTGCGCTCCCCAATGGTTACCCCCTTCAAGATGATCGCATTGGTGCCGATCAGAATGTCGTCGCCGATCACGATGGGGGCTGTCTTGCAGGCCGCGATATCGTCCACCGGGCTGCGTCGGGACAGATAATCCAACGCGTGGTAGTCGTGGTCGTAGATGCGAGCATTTCCGCCGATTTTTGTATTGTTGCCGATGCGGATGCTGCTCTTGGAGGAAAGGACCGCGAACGAACAACCGCTGTTGTCACCGAAGGTGATGTGACCGTCGCCCGTGCAATGGAGGATCGTGGGATTCGTCCGCCCCACCAGATTGGAGCCGGTGCGCGAGTTGATGCCCACATTCTCGCCGATCCGAATGGCGCCCCGCCGAGCCACGCGAATGATGACGTGACCATCCACCAGCAACCCGCGGCCATACGCACAACCCAGCCAACGCAAGATAAGCTTCAAGCGCCAGGTGGACACCAGACAAGAAATCCAGCGTGTGAGCCAGTCGATCAGGAGCATCGCCGCGACGGTAAGTTGCACCGGACGCGAGTCGGGATTACCAGTCTTATCCACGATCGGGTTTATTGGTGGTCCTTGGACAACACAAAATTGCCCATCACGAGCAAGTCGAGCCCGTTGTCGTAGAAGCAGCGAATGGCCTCGCGGGGGTGGTTGATGACCGGTTCGCTCATCACATTGAACGAGGTATTGAGCACCAACGGCTCACCCGTCAACCGGCCGAACTCGTTGATCAGGGTCCAAAAACGCGGGTTGAAGCTCTTTTGCACGGTCTGCGGGCGCAAGGTCGCGTCGGCATGGACAACGGCCGGCACTTTGTCGCGCTTAGGTTCTTTGCAGGTGAAGGAGGTGATCATAAAAAACTCGTCCCGCGCCTTCTCCAGATAGTCGTGCCGATTCTCCCACAGCAGCGACGGGCAGAACGGACGGAAAGCTTCCCGGAACTTCACGCGAGCGTTGATGATGTCCTTGTTCTCCTTCCGGTTGCAACTCATCAGTATGGATCGATTTCCAAGGGCACGCGGGCCGCTTTCCATGCGACCTTGGAACCACGCCACAATCTTGTTGTCCGCCAGTTGCCGGGCAACAAACTCCTCGATGTTGTCCACGCGCCGGTAGGTAAGCTGCCGCAGTTTGAGCACCGTCTCGATTTCCTTTTCCGAATACTCCGGTCCCCAGTAGAGGTTGTCCACCGAACCAATCGGCGCGCCCGCATTCGCCTGATGGTGGGCGTACAACGCGGCGCCGACCGCCAGACCGGAATCGCCCGCGTTGGGGTAGATCCATTGATGGTCCACGCGGCCTGATTCCCAAAGGCGCTGGTTGAGTTTCACATTCAGGAACACACCGCCGGCACAAGTCAGGTTGCGGGTTTTCTCCTTTTCCAGCCAAGGGTAGACCAACTCCTTGGTTTGGTCTTCCAACACACGTTGGGCTTCCGCGGCGATGTGTTCGCGCTTGTACTTTTGGACGAGCGCCTGAATATCGTAGGCGGCGTCGAAGTGCCATTGCAGCGCGCCCCCTTGATCCCAGACGAACGGGTTCTGAAAGTTCATCGGCTCGATCAACTGGCCACCGCTGAACTTGGGGTAGAAACGATCCAGCACGCCGTGCGCCTTTTGCGGATCACCATACGGAGCCAGACCCATCGTCTTGCCCTCCCCATCACCATGCCACCAGCCGAGTGCCTCCGTGACGTTGCTGTAAAACCAACCGAGCGACGCCTCATTCGCGAACTTCTGGAGCGGCTCAATCCGTCCGTTTTCTCCGCGCCACAGAGCGGTGCAGACGTTATCGCCGGTACCGTCCATTGTGACGATGAGTTGTTTTTCCGTGCTGCCGCTAGTGTAGTAGGCTGAGGCAGCGTGGGCCAAGTGATGCTCGACGCGCACAATCGGCACGGAATCTGGCAGCGGGTAGTTCTTGATGTACAATGGCGGTTTGGGCATCGATTTCTTAAAGAACCGGCGCACCGCGTTCTCGGCGCGCCCCAGCCACGAGCGTTTCTCCTGTCGCGGGCCTTTAAGATCGAGTAAAAAATTCAGTGGCGGGCAGGTGCCGCATGTGGGAATGGCTACCATGTCGATATCCTTCATCGTCAGGTTCTGTGACTGGAGGCAGTAACCCACCGAAGACAGTGGAAGCCCGGCGTAGTGTTTCAGGCGGGTGAATCTCTCTTCGGCCACATCCGCCACAATCTTTCCGTCGCGAACCAAACAGGCGCTACTGTCGTGCCCAATGTGAATTCCTAGTATGTTCATGTGATCCCTTCGGTTTCCTTGAGAATCTCTTTATATGCGGCGACTGTGTCCGCCGCAATCTTTTCCGGCGCATGCCGGATTCGCGCAATTCGGCACGCGTTTTGGCCGAGACGCTTCCGTTCTTCGGGATGGGCGAAGAGCCATTCAATTTTCTCCGCCAGCGCTTGCGGATCGCCCCATGGAACCAGCAGTCCGGTTTGCCCGTCTTTGACCATGGACGGGATTCCGCCGACGGCGGTGGCGATTACCGGCATGCCCGAAACCATCGCTTCGGCGAGAGTATTGGGACTATTGTCATTCCGAGACGGCAGAACGAACATCTGGCTTTCGCGGTGGTGGCGGGCGATCTGATCGGCGGATTGGAAGTCCAGGAACTGGACATGGCCGGCGATCTGGAGCCGCGTGCACAATTCACGGAATGAGTTTTGATCTCCGCCGCCGACGACCCTGAGCATGACCTTCGGTCGCTGTTGCAGCACCAGTGCCAGCGCCTCCAGCAGGACGTCGAGGCCCTTGTGCCTGACGAACGAGCCGACATAGAGCAATGTGTCGGCGTCGGATACCTGCCATTCATTTTGAAAGTAAACCGGATTCATCGCCTCGTGGATGGTGAAGATGCGCGCATCCGGGTTCATCGATTGTACGAATCCCGTGTCGAAACTGGTACGGCACGTGAAGTATTTGGCGCGGCGCACGCAATCCTGCTCGTACTGGCGGACGATACGGGACCGTAGACACGGGTCTGTCTTGAAGAGTTCCGTAATGATTCCTTGCATCGAGATCAGGAAGGGAAAGCCCGAGTGGAGCGCCGCCAGCGCATAAGCGGCCTCGGTGCCATGCGCATGGACGATGTCAGGTTCTATCGCCTGAACTTCTTTGAGTAACCGAACGACGTTCGCTCGGAAGCCGCTCAGGATATCCAGCGGTAACCAGGGTGGGAAACCCCGGTTCAGGAAGGGAATGCCCGTCTTCACGACATGGAATGCAATGCGACCTTTCTGGACACGCTGAGTCGATGAGACGCGGCTGCTTTCCGTGACCAGATGCAATTCCACGTCCGATCTCGCAGCGAGTGCATTCGAGAGGTTCACGATCCAACTGCAAGGGTGCTCCGTGGAGGGTCTTCGCCGGACGTGAACCTCGGGCTCCAATGACAAGATCGGGAAAGGCGCAAGCCAAACCGCCTTCGTTCTCATGCGGAAACCCGTGTTCCTCCGTTGTTCCGAGAAAAAGGCCGCTCGGTCGCGGCTGGGGCCATGGAAGGAGGGGTGCGTTCACTCATGCGCCAGACCAGTGACAGCAGGCCAACCAGGAACATATATTCAGTCGGTTCGATCTCGTACGAGCCGAAAAGAAGCGTGTAATGAATGGGTTTCCACATGAGTTGGGTGGCCAGGAAGACCGCCACGGGAAACAGGGGTGTGCCACGGCATCGACGAGCGCATCTTACAGAGTGGATCGCCGCGGCAATCATGAGCGCATACAACAGAACCAGTCCCACCACCCCTGCATAGTGAATCGCGGTCAATGGGCCGTTGTGGAGGTTACCGGAGATCGTGGCACTGTCCTCAAAGCTCACTGTACCTGACGCAATCAATGTGTAATCTGCTTCACTCATACCGAAGCCGTCACCGAACCACCAGTTCTTGATTGAGCCCTCGGCAATGATCTTGCGCCACCAATCCCAGCGCGAATTACTTATCGTGATCCCCTCCTTGACGCTTTCGTCCCACTGACCGGGCAAGGACCCCAGCGTGCGTTGCGCGGGCAAGGGCAATCGGAAAAGGCGACCCTGGCCAAAGACCAGAAGCCCGAGGAAAGCTGCGCCGATTATGCCTGCCACGGCGACTTCACGCCAGCCACGGTGGAACCACGCAGCCAACGCCATGCATGCCAACGCGAACGCCAGGGAGTTTCGGAACCCCGACGCGAATATCGCGACAAATCCCAGTACAGACAGATAGAACTGCCATCGCGTCGGGTCAAGAAGCTTGCGCGGCGGGTAGTAGGCCGAGAGTACCTGTATAAGCATCGACCCGAAGGGTGACAATGCGGTGAGTCGGTGCATCTCCGGCTCGGCCAGCGTGGGATTGAGACGCCCGAGATACGCCGAGATGTCGACGCCGCTATAAAAATACCAGACGTACGGTGCAATGGGAGGGAAGACGAGCCCAACCATGGAGATCAAGGCGGCAAAGGTCGCGCCGGCCATCAGCCACAACGGAATCCTGCTGACGCTTTTGTAGGAATCGGGCAAATGCACGATGACCCAATAGGCACACAAGCCAAGGAAGATGCTAAAGTAGGGTCGTCCTCCCATCGTTTGCGCCCCGAACGCGCGCAGGCCGACAGGGTGACACAGAAACGTGAAGGCAATGTAGGCACAGTTGATGAACACGAGGACGCCCAACGCACCCCTCGGCCGTTGCGCCGTCTGGCCGAAGACGCGTTGCGCGAAATACGAAAAAGTCACCAGTAAGACCACCATGTCACGGATCGACAGCGGCACGGGAAGCGCGTTGGTGTTGCCCATGAAGTACCAACCCATGACGATCAAAATCCAGGCACTTCGTTGCATTCCTACAGTCACGAAGGTCGTCACCCCCACACCGATCAGAAGGGCAAACATGAACAACTGCTGGTGGGCAATCCCGTTCGCAGTGACCATGGCAATCACGATGAAAATGGCCACGGTGATCCAACGTCGGATTGCCTCGGTGGCCAACTGCTGGTCGTTGATGATCTCGGAAAACTTCATCGCGCAGGGAGCTTTTTCAGGTTCTGAATGTCCTGACTGTATATGAACCTGCATTGAGCTGCAAGTGTTGTGCCACCACTCGAAAGATTGGAGAGCCTGTGTTTTTCGCCGCTGGTTGGCCCGCGAAACGGTAGGTACAGGCGATCGGCCGGTTCGGTTATTTGGTCGGTTGAAGCATCACGTTGATCCCGTTCCACATATCGCTCGGCGATGCGGACGCGGCGGTCGATGCCGAAGGCGTTGGTGGTGACGCGCAAGCAGGGCGCGGTTCGTTTGCGTTTGTACTCGTTGTGGTCGATCTTACGGACGATGTCGCGGACGAGTTTCTCGCTGTAGCCCGTTTCCTTCACGATCTCAACCGTGGTTTGCGACGGTGGGAGGGACCTCGCGGTTTCTGACGATGATGTGCGCCGATTCTCGAATGGACGCATTCCTACCTTGGCTGTGGTTTGGATGTCGGCAGCAATGGTTAGGAAGAGTCGTCAGGCGTGCCACCCAGTCGGGGTAGCCGACGGGAGCCAACAAGGTAATTGTAGGCAGCGAGCAAAGTGAAGGCAGATAGCTGAGCACGACGATGTACAGCAGGGAGCAAGCGCGCCAGCGGCGGAGGGCAGCGATCATGCCGCCCAGGGCAAATGGTGCGATCAATCCGTACGAGAGCAAATGGACGACTCGCGCCAGCGGATAGCTGCCATCGAACACCTGTGCACGAAGAAACAGCCCGAAAGCGTTGTTGAGCTTCTGGGGTATCAGAGCCAGAAGCCGCCATGGGTTCTCGCGAATCCAGGACAACGCCAGCGAGCGGTAGATTCGTTCCTTCTCAAAGGGTCTCGCCGTTTCCAATCACCCGCCGAATCCATGACTTTCGACGAAGGCTTTGACGGTGGGCGCGTCGTCGTGCCAATCGGAAAACCCAACGGCCATGGGGTTGTTGCCCATCCACAAGGTAATGCCCGCGTTGCCTGGCAATGCCGATGCCCGGCCTGCGGACAGGAAATTGGCAATTGGCTGGATGAGCACCATCAGGGCCAAACCGGCGATCAGTGCCGCAAGACACAGCACACGCCTCTTTCCGCTGGCGTGGGCGGAGAAAGCGAACCAAACCATCAACATCGCCGGGAAGAGGAACAGATTTGCCTTCACCAACTGCTCGACACCAATGAGTACCCCCAGAAGAATCGATCGAAGCGGTTGAGGATCTTCGACGAGCGAGAGAGCCAACAGCAGGCTCCAGATCAGCAGCAGTATGTACAGAAGCTCGCCCATCAATCGCCAACTGAAGAACACGTGCCGCGGATAAACCGCCAGCAGGACTCTGGCGACCAGCCCCACTCGTTCCGAGAACACTTTGCTGCCGAGCCGGTAGATCAGCAGGCACGTCGCCGCGCCGAGTCCAGCCTGGACGAGTCGGGCGATGAACCACGACCTGCCGAACAGCGCGTAGTTCAGTGCCAGGAACAGGGGATATCCAGGAGGGTACCAAGTGTTGGCATACTGGTGTTCGGTCACCAGACGATAGGCGATTTGGTCGTAAGCTTGGTCGTCCGCGTGCGGCGACGGCGGCGACATCGGGCCGAAGGCAAGGACGAGCGCGACTCGGACAGCGAACGCGCCAAGGAACAGAACCAGCAACCGGTGGGTACGGCAGAAGGCGAGAACGCGCGCAGCGAATAGAGTCTCCCGAAGCTGAGGGATCCCCCTGGATTCCGTACCCAATTGGTCACCACGCGGGCTCTTCACATAAAGGTCCCTTTGGCAAGAAGTGTACCGTACACGTTTGTGTTACTGACTGGCCGGACGTCGGGTTTCGACGCGGGCGGGAAGGGGTGACGCACTTGGGAGTTCAAATGCCCCCCCAATCGCCGTCGAGGCAAATTCCAAGCTGGCCCCCCCTTCACACCTCCAAAAATCAGGGTTTGCAGTGAACCCCCGCCGTTACCATATGCCTGTGCCACACTCCGCCTGAACCTCATTCAGCTTTCCTTGCTTTTTGACGAAAGTATACTGGCCCAATGGGGATGGCAAGTGGAGTACGCCCACCGCTGTAGCGGTCGCTTCAAGTGATTCCGGGATGAGATGGAATGGGTGACCCGCGGTCGTTCTGTCGCTGTTGATGCCGAAAAAATCCGTCGAACGGCGCGTGCCGCCAAGGCGATCGGATGATTGCCCAAGAGTGCTGGCCGGCGGGCGCATGACATGTGGCGAGCGGCAGGAGATGCGTGGCAATGATATTGTGTTGGCACGGTAGCTGTCCTCGATTAGACTTGCCTGCTGGAAAGGATCGAGAACCATCACGTGTCAAGCGACCAAGAAATTGAAGTGTCCGTGGTGATGCCTTGTCTCAACGAAGCAAACTCACTGGGGGCGTGCATTGCCAAGGCGCAGAGCGCTTTTCGGCAGCACAACATTGCGGGTGAAGTCGTCGTGGCAGATAATGGCAGCACCGACGGTTCTGTGGAGATCGCCGAAGGATTGGGGGCTCGGGTTGTTCGCGTCCAAGCCAAGGGTTACGGCAACGCGCTGACGGGTGGGATCGCATCGGCTCGTGGTCAGTTTGTGATCATGGGGGATGCCGACGACAGTTACGATTTTTCGGAAGTGCCTCGCTTTGTGGCCAAATGGCGGGAAGGATTTGAGGTCGTGATGGGGAACCGTTTCCGGGGCGAAATCAAATCCGGCGCAATGCCCTGGCATCACAGATACATCGGCAACCCGGTTTTGTCGGGTTTGTTGCGGGCGTTGTTCCACGCTCACATTGGTGATTCACATTGTGGCATGCGGGGGTTCACCAAGTCGGTGTTTCAGCGGATGGATTTGCGCACCACCGGCATGGAATTTGCCAGCGAGTTTGTCATCAAAGCCGCCAAGCTTCAGGTGCGCATGACGGAAATCCCCATCACCCTTTGGCCCGACAAACGCGGGCGGCCTCCGCACCTGCGCAGTTTTCGCGATGGCTGGCGTCACCTGCGTTTCATGCTGCTGTACGCTCCCAATTGGCTGTTTCTCGGTCCCGGTGGAGCGTTGATGGCGATCGGATTGGCGCTGGTGATCTGGTTGCTGCCGGGAGCGCGGTGGATCGGCCAGGTGCGATTTGACATTCACACGATGTTCTTTGGGGTTCTCTTTACGTTGCTGGGCATGCAGATTGTGACAATCGGATTGTTTGCCAAGATTTTCTCCTACACCGAGCAGTTCGATCACTCGAACCTCAGTCTAAGTCGCTGGCTGCGGCGGCTGCCGCTGGAAAGCGGGCTGGTGGCCGGAACGGCGTTGGCAATCGTGGGCTTCGTCGGGAATGTGGCCATCTTTTGGAAGTGGAAACAGGGGGGATTTGGGACATTGTCGGAAATGCGATGGCTCTTGTTTTGGTCGATGTTGTTTTTCATCGGGGCACAAATCGTGTTTTCATCGTTTTTCATGAGCATGCTCGGCGTCAGCCGCGGTACCTATGTTGGCGACAGAGAGTTTCAGTCGTGACAGGAGCGGTGTGCCAACCGCATTGGTGACCGGGGCCGCGGGTTTCATTGGCCGAAACGTTGTCACCCGTCTGTTGCAGCGCGGCTGGCGCGTGAAGGCGATGGTGCGGCGTCTGGAAGCGTCACCGGAACACGCGGAGTTTTTCCTAAAACCGCCGGAGAAGCCGCTGAAGTTGATGGCCCGTGTGGTTTGGCAGGGAATCCGCAGCGCGGTGACGGCAGCGGTTGGGGTTCCGCTCTTGCTCTGGGTGAGACGAGGCGCATGAGCATACCCAGTGATGTCATCATCGTCGGGTCAGGTGCCAGCGCGGTGCACGCCGCCCGGGCGGTGGTGGAAGCCGGCCGCACCGTGACCATGCTGGACGTGGGCTATGAAGACACGGTCTATGCTCCGCTGGTTCCAGAGGCTCCCTTTGCCGAATTGCGCCGTTCGGATCGTGGTCAGCACCGCTATTTTCTCGGAGACGAATTTGAAGACGTTCCTCTGGGCGTGTTGGGCGCCGGACCGCAGGTCACACCGCCGCGGCACGTGGTGCGGCAGGTCGACGCGCTTACGCCCACGCGAGCCCCTGATTTCGCAGCGCTCGAAAATCTGGCGCTCGACGGACTGGGTGGCGCTTGGGGCGCGGCGTATTTTCCGTTTCTGGAACACGAGTTGGCACAGTGCGGCTTGCCGGCGGCTGAGATGCGTGGGCACTACGAGGTCATTGCCCGCCGCATCGGGATTAGTGGCGATCACGATGATCTTGAACCGTTGCGTGGTCGGCTCGAGCCGCTACAGGTGCCGTTGGAAATCGACGCCAACGCCGCTCTGATTCTCGCCCGCTACGAACGCCGAAAGAAGGCGCTTCACCGTGAGGGGGTTTACGTCGGGAAACCGTTATTGGCGGTACTCAGCCAGGCATTGAACGACCGCCAGGCAAACCCATACTACGATATGGACTTCTGGTCGAATGCCGGCAACAGCGTCTATCGACCGCATTTGACGGTGCGCCAGTTGGAAGCGTCCCGCAATTTTTCGTATCGCCGACCCTATCTGGTGGACAGCTTTACGGAGACGGTTGATGGTCAGGTCCGTGTCCAGGCTCGTGCGTTGGACGCCGGAGGCGCCGAAGAGTTTGAAGCGCGCCGCCTGATCCTGGCGGCCGGCGCGTTGGGACCGCGCGGATTGCCCTGCGATCGCTCGGCCAATACGATGTGCCCGTGCCGCTCACGTGCAACGCACACACCTACGTCCCCTGCCTGCATTACCGCAATCTCGGCCAGGCGCCCCCCGACCGCTGTCACACCCTGGCGCAATTGACCATGATCTACGATCCCACGGGGGATCGTCAGCATCTCGTGCAGTGCCAACTGTACTCGTATCGTTCGCTGCTGTTGTTTCGGTTGCTGAAAGAATTGCCGCTGCCCCAATCGGAGTCTCTGCGCATTCTGCGTGAACTGGCGCCCAGCATGGTGATCTGGGTGATCCAGCACGAAGATCACCTGAACCCGGACAACCACTGCATCCTGCGACGGAGTCCGGGCGGAGGCGGTGACTATCTGGATATTGCGTGGCAGGAGTCTGCCACAGTAGGAAAGTCCCAGCAATCGAGCGAACGGGCAATGATGCGTGCGATGCGGCGATTGGGTTGCTGGCCGTTGCGTCCCGTGCATCCCCAGCACGGATCGAGTGTCCACTACGCCAGCACGTTGCCTTTCAGCACTGCCGACAAACCACTGACCACGGAACCGTCAGGCTGTTTGCGGGGGACGAGCACTGTGTACATCGCCGATGGCGCAGCCTTCGCGTACCTGCCCGCGAAAGGGTTGACGGGTACCCTGATGGCCAACGCCAACCGCATTGGCCAGTTCGTGGCGCGAAGCATGGACTAGCGCCGAATCTGGCGGGGAATGGTCGATTCGTTGCGCCACCAGTCGAGCGATTTAAGGGAACGAGTTTTGCGTCGTTTGTGGGCCTGCGAAGCGCCGGGCGCTAGCCGGGCCGACTCATTTGGCTGTGCGCTGACACTTGAGCTTGAAAAAGCAATTGATGTTTATATACTGCCCGCGTTTGGAATTACATGCTTCAGCCCCCTTGGAATGTCTGGAGATCAAGGATCGAAATCCGGAGCGTCGGAATCGAGATCATTGCGGGTGTTTACGCCGTGGCTCAAGAGGTGTCATGTCCTTGCCTCTCACGGGGCGGTACGAACACTTGGCGACACACCACGACTACGGGTCCATTTGATTGGACGAAGTGATGAGTGCCTTCTCTCCGTCATTAGTCCTCACGCTTTTGGGCAGCCTTTTTTACCTGGACCGGAAATTGAATCGGACGGCGTTATGACCGATACAACGGGCGAACCAACAGTTTTCGTTGTGATCCCCGCCTACAATGAAGCCACTACTGTGAGGGATGTTGTGCAACAAGTGAAGGCGCACTACGAGAATGTGGTGGTAGTGGACGATGGTTCAACTGACGCCACGGGCGCAGAGGCAATCGCTGGGGGTGGAGTGGTGGTTTCGCACGTGCTAAACCGTGGACAAGGTGCTGCGTTGCAGACCGGCATCGACTACGCTTTGCTCCAAGGTGCCGACATCATCGTGACCTTCGACAGTGACGGCCAGCATCAGGTGGATGACATCGAGAGGCTACTCATCCCAGTTGTTGGGGGCAAAGCCGATGTCGCTTTAGGTTCGAGATTTTTGGAATCGCAGAGTCAAATCCCTTTCATTCGCAAGCTGACCCTGAAAATGGGAGTGCTGTTTACACGCGTGGTTTCAGGGATCCACGTGACAGATGCTCATAACGGTCTGCGGGCCCTGTCCCGGTCTGCTGCACTCCGCATTCAAATTCGGCAAGATCGAATGGCCCACGCATCGGAAATCCTCGATGAAATCAGCCGGTTGCGTTTGCGGTATTGTGAAGTCGCTACGAAAATAGTATACAGCGAGTATGCACGGCAAAAGGGACAACGGTCTTCGGCTGCATTTCGAATCGTGTACGAGTTTCTTCTAGGCAAATGGGAGTAAGCGGATGCTATTGATTCAAGTCCTGACGGTCTTGTTTGCATTGTTTGCTCTTACACGCGTGGTATCACGGTTTCGCAAACGCGTTATCGGGCCGAGCGAGTTCCTGTTCTGGGCTGCGCTTTGGGTTGCCGTCAGTGTTCTGGTGACGATACCGTCCGCGACCCAATGGTTCGCACGCATCCTGGGAGTGGGCCGTGGCGCGGATGCGGTGTTCTATGTTGTTCTTGTGGGGCTGTGTTACGGGATGTTTCGTCTGCAACTCCAACTCCGAGGTCAGCAACACCAAACCACCCAACTGGTGCGGAAGCTGGCCATCGAACGAGCCCGGAAAGATCATAACACGTAGTCGCCGGGTACTTAGATGCAATCTGACCTTCAAGAGCAAGTCTACTGCAATCTCTGTCAGAGAGATGTTCTCCGGCGAGTATTGTAGGATGTGAAGGGCTCCGCCATCCTGCGCTGTCCAGCGTGCGGCCTTGTCTTCGTCGATCAATCGGTCGTCTTCGATGACATTGTCTCTGCGATTTACTCCCAGAAGTATTTCGAAGGAGGGGTTGACGGGCACCTTGATGGCCAACGCCAATCGCGTGGGCCAGCAAGAGCGCGGACCATGGGTTAGCGCCGGAAGGTCCGTTTTCGAGCTTGACGCGATTGCGACCCCTGACACAGTGAACTCCTTGAACGGATCCGACAGCCGATTCTGCCTTGCGTGCGAAGCAGCCAGAATCGATTTCCCGTCAGCCTGTGGTGCACGTTGGTAGCCATACTTTCCAGCCGTGTCGAACAAATTAAGAATCACAGTCGTTACGCCAAGTTTTGACAGTATCCATACGATTCGCGCGACCTTGGACAGCGTGGCGAATCAGGATTACCCCGACGTGGAACATATCGTCATGGATGGTGGTTCGACCGATGGGACAGTGGACATTCTGAAGAGCTATTCCGGCCTCGTTTGGGTTTCCGAGAAGGATGAGAGACACTATCACGCGATGGACAAGGGAACGCGAATGGCCACCGGGGACGTGGTGGCGATTCTGAACGCGGACGACTGTTACCGTCCGGGAGTGTTGAAGGAAGTCGCTTCGGCCTTTGAGGAGCATCCGGATTGGGATGCGCTGTTTGGGGGTGTTGTTTTCGTGGACGGCGAAGATCAGGAGATTTTCCGGCGGGAGGAAGCGTGTTTTGACCCGCAGATCATTCGCTATGGCCTCAATGTGGTCAACCATCAGACCTTGTTTATCAAGAAAGCGGTGTATCTGCGGTTGGGCGGGTATCGCTACAAGGAATTCAAGAACGCCTGCGATTATGAGTATGTGATGCGACTGATTCGGGCCAAATGCCACGTGAGGCGCATTCCGGTGTACATCGTCAATTACCGGTACCATGAATACGGACAGTCGGCTGACATGAGGGTCCGCCAGAACATGCATCTGGAGGGTGCCTTGATTCGAAAGGAGTACGGGTTGCCGGGCGGCTGGCTGGGCAGGGCGCTCAAGGTCTATGCGCGCGTGAAAAGGCAGGTGGAGAAGTTGGTGTTGCTTGGAAGGTTCGATTTCGTTCCGGGCGACTTGCGGTTGAAGAAGCATTTGCGCGCGAAGACCTCGTTCTCTTCGAACATCGGGGTGAATAAGCTTTAAGCCGCAGGCTGGCGAAGTCTGTGAATCGGGTTGCATTGCCAGAGAGTGTCGGTCGAGGGGAAGGGAATCTGTCGTGCGGAATCGCTCCGGATGGCGGGGGGCCGGATTGGGCTATCGGATTGGTTGAACTACCGGGTCAATCCCGTTCCACGTATCGCTGGGCGATGGGGACGCGGCGACCGATGCCGAAAGCTTTGGTGGTGACGCGCAAACAGGGCGGGGTTTGTTTGCGTTTGTACTCGTTGAGGTCGATCTTGCGGACGATGTCACGGACGAGCTTCTCGCTGTAACCCGTTTCCTTCACGATCTCGACCGTTGATTTCACTTCTTCGACGTAGCGTTTGATGATCGCGTCGAGAACGTCGTACGGCGGAAGCGAGTCTTGGTCGGTTTGATTCGGGCGAAGTTCTGCGGACGGTGCTTTAGTGATGGAGGATTCCGGAATGGGGAATCCTTCCTTTCCCGCCTTTCGCTGTCCGTTCTCGTTGATGTACCGGGCGAGTTCGTAGACCATCGTTTTGGGCACATCGGCGATGACGCCGAGCCCGCCATTCATGTCGCCGTAGAGCGTACAGTAACCGACAGCCAATTCCGATTTATTGCCGGTGGTTAGCAGCATGTGGCCGAACTTGTTCGAGAGGGCCATCAACGTCGTGCCGCGAATGCGTGCCTGGATGTTCTCCTCGGACGTGTCTTCCGGCAGTTCCTTGAACACCGGCTGCAGCATGACCTTGAACCGCTCGAAGACATCCTGAATGGCGATCATCTCCCACCGAATCCCGAGGTTGTGCGTCAGGTCCCGCGCGTCTTCGATGCTGCCCCGCGACGAAAACTGCGAGGGCATGGAAACCCCCATCACATTCTCAGGACCGAGCGCCGCGACCGCAAGGCAGGCCGTGACCGCGGAGTCGATCCCGCCGCTGAGGCCGAGCACGACCGATTTGAAACCGCATTTGTGGGTGTAATCGCGCAGCCCGAGCACAAGCGCATCGTGCAAGGCGGCGGCCGGCTTGACCGGCCCGGGTTGAATGGCGACCGGTGAATCCAGATCAACCAGCATCAGGTCTTCAGCGAATGCTGCCCCGGTCGCGATGAGATGACCGGAAGCGTCGAACACCAGACTATTGCCGTCGAAGACCAATTCGTCGTTGCCGCCCACCAGGTTGCAGTACAGGACCGGAACGCCGTGCCGTTGCGCCACGGCCCGGAGCATGTCGTAGCGAACGCGTTCCTTGCCCAGATGGTAGGGCGACGCCGACATGTTCAGAAGCAATTGGGCGCGTTTGTCCCCTCGCATCAGGTCGAAGACCGGGCTGCGCTCGTACAGGCGCGCGGGCAGGTAATCCTGCGTCCAGATATCCTCGCAAAGCGTCAGCCCCAGCCGCCGACCTGCGAATTCGACGACGGTATTCGACTCCGCCGACTGAAAATAGCGGTCTTCGTCAAAGACGTCGTAAGTGGGCAGCAGCATTTTTTGGCGGCGGGCGATGACCTTGCCGTTTTGGATCAACGCGACGGCATTCCAGTAGTCGCGGCCCGGGCGCTTGGCGTTGAAATCGACATAGCCGACAAGCAAGGCGGTTGGGCCAACTTGCGCGGCGACATCCTCCAGAACACGCAGGTTGTCGTCGACAAAACGGTGTTTGGCGAGCAAATCGCGCGGTGGGTAGCCCGTGATTGCCATCTCGGGAGTCATAACCAGATCGGCCCCCGCCGCGGCACTGCGGCGGTAGAAATCGAGGATCTTGGCACCGTTGCCGCGCAGATCGCCCACGGTGGCATCCAGTTGCGCCAGCGCGATCTTCATTCCGACGAAGAATCCACCTTACGTTTCCCAATTGGCCGGCAGCCACCGACCATTGTGAACGATTGCGTCTGCATGGTCGCCATCATATCACCTCGGGGGGTGCCGTCAAAACCTTCCTGCTGCTCCGGCTTCGGATTTCCGACTGCAGAAGCGGGCTCACATCGCCCCACCGCCGGCAGGAAATTCTTTGCCTGAAACAACGATCAAGTGTAATCTTCGCGGCGTGGATTTTTCTATCGTCACCCCCAGTTTTCGGAATTCGAAATGGCTGAAACTGTGTATCGCTTCCATCGCGGATCAGGGCGGCGTTACTCTGGAACACATTGTGCAGGATGCCGGCTCTGACGACGGGACGCTGGAGTGGCTGGTGCACGATCGACGTGTTCGCGCCTACGTGGAGAAGGACAATGGGATGTACGATGCCATCAATCGCGGCTTCCGGCGATCGACGGGAGAGTTTTTGGCCTACCTGAACTGTGACGAGCAATACCTTCCGGGCGCCCTGCAAGCCGTACAGAATTTCTTCCGCCAGCATCCCGGGATCGACGTCGTCTTTTCACACACAGTCGTGATCAATACCGACGGCACGTACAACTGCCATCGCAAGGCCATCCTCCCCCTCAAAGGCCATATATGGTACCGCATGCCGGTGTTCACCTGTTCTCTATTCCAGCGGCGCTCGGTATTGGAGGAGCGAGGGATTTACCTCGACACACGATGGCGGGACGCCGCGGACATGTTCTGGGTGATGGAAATGCTCAAGCACAAGGTTCCCATGGCCATATTGCAACAGTTCACCTCGGCTTTTACCGAAACCGGGGAGAACATGAATCTCAAACCCAACGCGCTGCGCGAGAACGAGATCAAGAACGCAATGATCCCCCGCTGGGTCAAAGCCTTCGCGCCTGCGATTGTGTTTCATCATCGCTTGCGATGCCTGACCGGCGGTTCTTTATTTCAGAAACCCTTCAGCTACTCCGTGTACACTCTGGCCGATCCAGATAGACGGATCTCCTTCCGTGTCGACAAGCCGAAGACCACTTGGAAACGCCCGTCCAGTCTGCCGGCCGCGGCAACGCCATGATCCCCGCTTGACGCCGGATGCTCAAGGTTCGCTGCCGGCAACCGGGTTCTCATAAAAGCCCGCACACGCACGGCCATTTGATGATTTGGCGCGACCAGTCCAAGCAATCCAGATCCCGTTGCTCACCAAAAGCGAATGACGTGTGATATAAAGGCCAGAAACCCGCGTGGAAGGAAGTCGTCGCCGGCTTCTTGCGGCCCCATACTACACAACGAGATTCGGCCCAGCCCAAGCGCGGCAGGCGCGTACAAGAAGCTGATTGAGAGATGCGCCGTGGCGGAGCGCGCGGCGTTGCGGCGGTAACGCAACCCGCTCAGGCGCGCTTGGTCATTTCGCCGAGAATCCACGTGTAGGTCTTTTCCATCCCGTCTCGTAATGGCGTGGCCGGTTCCCAACCGAGCGTCTTCTTGATCAGCGTGTTCTCGCTGTTCCGGCCATTGACACCTTTGGGGGCGGAAAGATTGTAGCGGCGCTTCAATTTGACCCCCGCGATGTCCTCCACAATATCGACGAGCTGATTGATGGAAACTTTTTCGGTGCTGCCGAGATTGATGGGAAACGTCACCTCGTCACTGTGCATGATCCGGTCAATACCGTGGAGACAGTCGTCGATGTACATGAAGCTGCGGGTCTGCTCGCCGTTGCCCCAGATCTCGATTTCATGCTGGCCGGCGAGCTTGGCGGAAATCACTTTGCGGCAGACGGCCGCCGGCGCCTTTTCCCGGCCGCCGTCGTAGGTGCCATGCGGGCCATAGACGTTGTGAAACCGCGGCACGCGCGTGATCAAACCGAAATCCTCGGTGTAATGCCGGCACAGGCGTTCGCTGAAGAGTTTCTCCCAGCCATAGCCGTCTTCCGGCATCGCCGGATAGGCGTCGCTTTCGCGAAGGCCGGTGATGTTCGGATCCGTCTGTTTGTCCGCCGCGTAGACGCACGCCGACGAGGCATAAAAATACCGTTTCACGCCGGCCTTGTGCGAAGCCATCAACAAGTGGGTGTTGATGAGCACGCTCAACATGCACAGGCACCGGTTGTTCTCGATGAACCCCATGCCGCCCATGTCGCAAGCCAGGTTGTAGACTTCTTCGACGCCGTCCGCGCAGCGTTCACAAGCGTCCTTGAGTTGCAGATTGAGTTGGAGATTTTCGACTTCCGGGAACCGCTGATACCACTCGTCAAACGGCTTGATGTCCACCGCGCGAATATTCTTGTGGCCTTTGCGCAATAAGTCGGCAACGAGATGCCCGCCAATAAACCCGCCCGCGCCCGCGACTAGAATTCTGTTTTGCATAGGAATGCGAATCTTAACCGATAAGCGTGCCAGAGGCAATTCCAATTCTCAGCCATTGTGGGAACCGGTGGGTACATCGTGACCCCCCTGTGGTGAAGTTGAAGGTAATCAGCACGCGGAGGTTGCGCGAGCTGCGGGGACACCTCCGGAGGGGTCCCCGCAGCGGCAAGAGGAGTACA
>Ga0187861_10001033_pt1 | contig 30257 bp, 26 predicted proteins | sample June2016WEW_10_1_3_FD_132986 | JGI IMG/M metagenome (GOLD analysis project Ga0187861, IMG submission 132986) | Peatland microbial communities from SPRUCE experiment site at the Marcell Experimental Forest, Minnesota, USA - June2016WEW_10_100 | ecosystem: Environmental > Terrestrial > Soil >...
GTTGTTCTACCAATCGCCCGACAAGCACCCGGCGCTTTCTGTTGAGGAGAGTCGTTACATCGCATCAGGGCAGGAGAAGTTCCTGCGGAGCGAGGGGATTCGCCCATCGATTGTGAAGATCCTCCGGCAGCGCAATTTTTGGGGAATCGCCCTGCCGCGTTTTCTCGCCGATCCGACGTGGGGCACGCTCACTTTTTGGTTGCCGCTGTACCTGAGCAGCGTCCGCCATATGGATCTGAAACAGATTGCACTGTTTGCCTGGATGCCTTTCCTTGCCGCTGATTTCGGCTGCCTGTCCGGTGGCTTGATCGCCATGGCGCTTCAGAAATACGGCAGCGTCGGCCTGATCAACGCTCGCCGCTGTGCCTTCACTTTGGGAGCCTGCCTGATGTTGGGGGTGGGATTTGTCGGGTTTGCCGAGAACCCTTATACGGCGATCGCTCTCCTCAGCCTTGCCGGTTTTGCGCATCAGACTCTGTCGGTAACGGTGATCACGATGGCGTCGGATCTGTTCAAGAAAAATGAGATTGCAACGGCCGCCGGAATGACCGGCACTTTTGGCAACGCCGGAGTGCTTATCTTTTCGCTGTTGATTGGGGCTCTGGTTCCCACGATCGGCTATACGCCGTTCTTCGTCTGCCTCGGCGTGTTTGACCTCATTGGCGCTGCCGTGCTTTGGACACTGGTTCGCGAGCGCGGCGGCGAGAGCGAGGCACCGGTCCTGCAGGCAAGCCGGAACTAAGCTCCGCTGTTTTCAGGAGAGAGCAGAGAGTATCTGCGCTGCAATGCCGGCAGGTTGAAGACCATGTTTTTCCAGAAGCTCGTCCGCCAGCCCCGATTCGCCGAACTTGTCCTGAGCACCCAGCCTCAACAGGCGTGGAACGCCTGTCTGCGCCGAGGTGCATTCGGCAATCGCACTTCCTAACCCGCCGATCACGCTGTGTTCCTCAACGCTCACCATCATCGTCGCGCCCTCGATCGCGCTCAGAACTGCCTGTGAGTCAAGGGGCTTGATGGTTGAAACGTTGATCACTCCTGCCTCGATATGCCGCTGCGCGAGCAGTTCGGCAGCCTCGAGGGATTTCCAGACCATGGCTCCGGTGGCAAATATGACCACATCGCTCCCTTCCCGCAAGACGGCCACTTTCCCAATTTGAACCTTATGGCCGTCACTGTGTACCCGCGGTACCGGATATCGTCCCACGCGCATGTACACGGGACCCGGCCAATCGGCGGCTGCAAGGGTCATCTGAGTCGTTTCGATGTCATCTGCAGGCGAGAGCACAGTCATATTCGGCAAAACGCGCATCAAGGCGATATCTTCCAGCGATTGATGGCTGGCGCCATCGGGGCCCTGCGTCAAACCGGCGCTCGATCCCACCAGCTTGACGGGCAGGGACGGGTAAGCGATCTGCGTACGGATGGGAATGTAGCAAACGCCGGTGATAAAAATGGCAAAGCTGTTGCAGAATGGAATCAGCCCGCTGGCAGCCATCCCTGCGGCTGTGCTGACCATGTCGGATTCCGAGATCCCCATGTCGAAGAAGCGCTCCGGGAATTTGTCCCGAAAGAGCACCGTGCGGGTGGATTTGTAGAGATCGGCATCGAGCACGACCACATCGGAGCGCTCCGCACCGAGCCGCAACAATGCATCTCCATACGCGAAGCGGGTTTCAGACAGCTGTGGCATCTGCTTCCTCCAATAGCCGCACGTGCGTTTCCAGCTCCTGCACGGCTTTTTCATACTGTTCATCAGAAATGGGCGCGTTGTGAAATCCTGCCACGCCTTCCAGGAAAGAAACGCCCCGTCCTTTTACCGTGTTGCAAATGATCGCTGCTGGCCGGCTCTGCTGGCTGCAGGCTTGATCGAGGGCGTCGCAGATTGCCCGCATGCTGTGCCCATCGATTTCCTGCACGGCCCATCCAAAACTCTCCCAGCGCAGTGGCAGCGGATCCATGCTCTTTGAGCTGTCGGTGGCATCCATGGCTTTGAGCCGGTTGCGGTCGATGAGGACGGTCACATTGACAAGTCCCCTTCTGGGCGTCGTCATCGCGGCCTCCCAGATCTGTCCTTCATGCAGCTCGCCATCTCCGATCACGCAGAATACCCGGTAGCCAAGGCCGTTGATGCGGCCGGCCAAGGCAATTCCGTTGGCATAAGACAGACCCTCGCCCAGCGCACCGGTACACCCTTCCAATCCCGGAGTCAGATGCATGGCCGGGTGGCCCTGCAGCCTGCTGCCCAGCTTCTTCAACGTAAACAACTCGTCCACATCAAACACCCCGAGCATCGCCAGAGCGGCGTACTGGACCGGGACAGAGTGCCCTTTGCTCATGATCAAACGGTCGCGCTCCGGCCATTTCGGGTTTTTAGGGTCGAAGCGCATCCTGTAAAAGTACAGGGCGGTAATGATATCGGCGGCAGATAACGACCCGCCAAAATGGTGCACCTTGCCGGGTCCCATCATTCTGACCACCAGCAATCGGATTTCGGCCGCGATGCGGCGCAACCGGTTAATGGTTGCCTGATCCGCCATGAGCTTCTCCAGAAATAAAGAATCGGTGCCCTGCTGCTTTATCAGACGGCAGTCCAGCCGCCATCAACCACCAGGGTATGCCCGGTAACCATATCGGACGCAGGGCTGGCCAGAAACACCACCGCTCCGAGAACATCCTCGACCTCGGCCAGGCGCCCCAGCGGGATGCGGCTGAGCACCTCCTTGCGGATCTCTTCGTCCTCCAGGAGGGCGGCAACAAAGGGAGTGTTGACAAAGGTCGGAGCGATGGCATTCACGTTGATCTTGTGCTTTGCCCATTCGAACGCCAGCGTCCGGGTCATGTTGATCACTCCTGCTTTGGCCGAGCAATAGGCTACCCTTTCGCTGTAACCGACCAATCCTACCTGGGATGCCATGTTGATGATCTTGCCCCCCCGGGCGCGCGCGATCATATGTTTCCCCACTGCCTGCGTGCAGAAGAAAACCCCTTTCAGATCCGTATCCAGCACCGGATCCCAGTCTGACTCGGAGACGTCGACCGCCCACTTGCGGATGTTCATCCCGGCATTGTTCATGAGTATGTCGATGTGATCCCATTCTTCCAAGACCCGCCGGACCATCCCCTGGATCGAATCTACCTGCGTCACGTCCAGGGGCAGAACCATCCCACGCCTCCCAAGCGCCCGGACTTGAGAGGCGGTCTGTTGCGCAGCGTCCTCCTTGCCGGGCAGTTCGGTCATCACCACATCCGCGCCCGCATGCGCCATGGCGATCGCGATGGCCTGGCCCATCCCGCTCCCCGCCCCGGTCACAACTGCATTGCGGCCCTCAATGCGAAACGTTGGTATGTTCATCACCCACTCCTTCAGCTCCGAGTTCGCTTGCTTCGAAAGGGCAAGAGGTAGAATTGCTCCGTCTCATAAAGACACAGTGCGGCCGATGGCCGCAACGAAAAAATGGATTCGGATTCGCACGGATTTGCACCGAGCTCGGGGCATTTACTCATCCTTCGGCGAGGATGGCTTGTTCGCGAGATGGACCTGGATCGTGAGTCGCTTTCCTGCGAAGAAAATCAGACCGTACTCGTTGCTGTAATCCTTGAAGATCAGCCGGTGATCGTTTTTCTCCTGGACCTTGAGATAGCTGTCCAGCTGGTTCTGCACGTTACTAAACGCCTTTTGCGCGGCTGCTTCCGTCGGGTAATCGACCAGGATGAGCGAGTACTTGCCCCTCTCATCCTGATAATGTCCCGAAACCGCCGTCAGGCTGCGATTGAGCTGGAGGATGTCTCCGTTCCCGAGCGTGTAGATCGATTGCAGGGTATAAGGGCCGCGGATCAGCCGGATCGAGTTTTTGTCCAGGCCTTTGGCGGGCAGGATCTCGCTCACTCGGACCGGAGTTTCGGCGGGCAGGCGTGAAGCTATATAGCGGCCGAACTCGAGCATGCCGCCGCGCAGTTTCTGGTTGCCTTCGGCGTTATTGATGACTACGTAATAACGGTCACGTTTGAAGAGGAGCTGAAACTGGTTCAAGGTATGGCGTTCGGCGAACGACGCATCCGGCGTCTCCTTCCCGCAGTTCATGAGATAGATGCCGGTGGCCGCAACCGAGTCGGCCATTCGATAGATTTCCGCCTTGAATTCATCGGAAGCAGACCCTTGTCCTGAGGAAGCTGACGCTGGTTGGTAGGCTTGCACCGTGAGTTGCTCGAATCCGAACTCGAGGTAGACCTCCGCGCCCCCATCGATGTATCCGTAGAGATCACTCGAGGTGAAGACACGCGGGTTCTCTGCTCGCTTCCAGATCTGGAGGAAGCCGTTGGGAGGGAGGAGCCCCGTGTCAGGTGAGGCCGGACGCTGCAGCGCACGGCCTCCAAAAAATGCCATCCAGATTGCCAGGATTGTTGTCATACTGCAATCAGCTTGATCTTCTCGGGGCTCGTCACGCCAAGCCCGAGTTTTTCGGCGTAGACAAGGTATTCCGTGAAGCGAGGATTCTCGTTCACCTGGATTCCCATTTCCTTGCGTTTGGCCACGAGCTCCCGGTGGCAGATCATATCGAGGGCAAAGGGATCTGTGGCGAAGTAAAGTGCGTGATTCGGGTACACAAACTGTGCGTTCTTGTCAGGCCCGCCTTCGTATTGCCCGCGAATCCCGTCCGTGATGTTCAACACCAGCTTGTCGCGGATCACCGGAGCGGCCAGCACCTCTGTGCAGACGTTGAAGAACAGCGGATCGTGCAGACGCCCGGTGTTGCACACAGATCCGTAGCCGAGGTTCTTGCACGCCATGGAAATCCCGTTTCCGGTGTTCTTGTAGGCCGCCAGATTGATGATCTTGGTCAGCTTCTGGGTGATGAGTTTGCCGAAATAGGAATACTCGCCGTTGAAGACGTGCTGGTTCAGATAGAATTCATCATCTTTATAGCCGCGCACGCCTTTCCCAAGAATCCCTTTCGCAAAGTAAAATACGTCGCGGTCAAAGTTATTCGCGCTCAGGTGATTGCCATCCTTGTCGCGCCAGTTGTTGCCCCGTTCATCCATGGTCTGCAGACCCTGAATGCTGATGCCCGGGAAACGTTTGGCCGTGAAGCCTGCATCCGTCAGCATGTAATCGAAACGATCCCAGATGATGATGTTCTGCTTGGGCACGCCATTGGCCACCAACCACCCGATGACGGCATCCACCAGTTCGGGATGAGTATTGATGAGAGGCGGACCGACGGGATTGACCTTGAGTCCGATGACGTCATTCTTTTCAAAAAACAAGTCGAAGCTCGCCCTCGTGCTTTTGCCGGTGAGTCGAGTGATGCCCTTTTCAAACATCCTATTGATCACTTCGGGATCGAACCGATTCTCCTGGAGGGAGCGCTCATCCACGACCTTGACGACGCGACCGGGGAAAGGGCCGGGCAGAGAGTGTTTCTTCTTAGGCACTTTCAGGAAATCGTTGATGTTCGTTTCGGGCTTCGGCGGGGCCGGATTTTCCTGACCGAAGACGGGAACGCCCAAAACCAATCCGCCGGCTGCCACAGAACTTATTCCGAGGGTTTTGACAAATTCACGACGGTTGAAACTCAACGGAGAGTTGTTCATGGGGGTATAGCTTCTATTTGTCATGGCTCGTATCTATCACAAGCCTCGCCAAGCTCCAAATGAAAACCTGGCATGAAAAGCAAAATGTTCGCTTGCCGCGTTGTGTTATCCTGCTGTGCAAGGAGGTTCGGAATGCCCAGGAAAACCATGCTCTTATTAATGGCGCTGATGGCGGGTGACCTTGCCGCACAGCAGAGCCTGCATCTTTCGGTCGGAGACCCTACCCGGAAGGATAAGGAAGCCAAGGTAGTGCTCGATGCCGTGACGGCGACCGCGACCGGTGAATTGTTGACCCCGCACCAAGTCCTGTCCCGGCTGACAGGCACACGGCTGGTGTTTTTCGGTGAAAGCCATACCAGCATCGATTTCCATCGCGCCCAGAAAAAGATGATCGAGGAGCTCCAGGGCGCCGGAAAGAAGGTCTTCATCGGGCTTGAGATGTACCCCCATCCTGAGCAGAAATTTCTCGACGACTGGTGCGCGGGCTACCTGACCGAAAGCGGTTTCATCCAGCTGTCGCATTGGTACAAGAACTGGGGCTACAATTGGAACTACTATCGCGACATCTTTCTCTTCGCGCGCGATCATGGCCTCCACATGTTTGCGCTCAATGCACCCCGCGAAGTTGTATCTGCGGTCAGTCGAAAGGGCCTGCAAAACCTCACTCCGGAGGAGCGCGCCTTTCTTGCGCCCGAAATCGACACCTCCAATGAGGAGCACTTCAAGCTCTTCAAAGCATTCTTCGAGGATCAAACCGGGATGCATTCGATGATGAGCGACGCCCAGGCGCGGTCGATGTTTGCCGCCCAGTGCACCTGGGATGCCACCATGGGCTACAACGCGGTGCAGGCGCTGAAGCAGTATGGTGATGAGAATACCGTCATGGTGGTTCTCATCGGATCCGGCCATGTGGCGTACGGCCTGGGCATTCAACGGCAAGCGTCCCACTGGTACGACGGCAAGATGGCTTCGATCATTCCGATACAGGTCCTGGATGATGATCACCGGCCGATCTCATCCGTGCAGGCCTCCTACGCAGATTACATTTGGGGGCTGCCCCTTGAAAGCGACACGCTCTATCCGGATCTCGGAATGGCGACCGGGGACGTCCAGGGTGAGACTCGGCGGAAGGTGCTCTCAGTCAGCGATGATTCGCCGGCGAAAGCCGCCGGTTTTCAGGTCGGGGACGTTCTTCTTTCCATGGATGGCGTCTTGCTGACGGATGGCGAGACTCTCAATCGGTTTTTGGCTGACAAATCCTGGGGTGACTCCGCTGAGTTTGTGGTGAGCCGGCAGCCAAAGGATGGCGTGCCGCAGGAACTGTCCCTGAAGGTTTATTTCAGGCGTCGCGCTCCGGCCGGCGCATCCCGTTAGCCTTTTGGTTCTCGGCGCGCGCCTTGTGTGCATCTTCAGCGCTGGTTCGCGGCCAGGATCTTCTTTCGTAACCTGATCGATTGTGGCGTGACCTCGACCAGTTCGTCGTCGTTGATGAATTCCAGAGCCTGTTCGAGAGAAAGCTCGCGGAAGGGAACCAGGCGAATGGCTTCATCCGAGGTTGAAGCCCTCATATTTGTGAGCTTCTTCTCTTTGATTGCATTCACGTTGAGATCGACGTCACGGGCGTTCTCACCGATGATCATTCCCTCGTAAACCGGGGTCCCGGGGCGAATGAACAGCTCGCCCCGCTCCTGCAGGTTGTAGAGGGCATAGCTGGTCGCCGAGCCGGTGCGATCTGCGACCAGCGCGCCGGTCAGTCGATTCGCGATTATCCCCAGCCAATCTCCCCACTTCATGAAAAGGGTATTCAGCAACCCTGTGCCTTTGGTATCCGTCAAAAACTCCGAGCGGAATCCGATCATGCCGCGCGTGGGGACCTCGAATTCAAGCCTGACTCTGCCGGCGCCATGGTTGATCATGCGGGTCATGTGCCCTTTGCGCCGCCCCAGCGCCTCGGTCACCACGCCAATAAATACTTCCGGACAATCGATGATCACCTGTTCAATCGGTTCCATTTTCCGGTCGCCCTGGAGCCGTGTGATCACCTCCGGTTTTGAAACCTGCATCTCATATCCTTCCCGTCGCAACATCTCGATCAGGATCGCAAGTTGGAGCTCACCTCGCCCTGAGACTTTGAGGGCGTCCATCGTACCGGCCTCCTCCACGTGGATGGCAACGTTGCCGAGGGTTTCTTTTTCCAGACGGGCCCTGAGGTGCCGCCCGGTCACGAATCTGCCGTCTCTGCCTGAAAAAGGGGAGGTATTCGCTTGAAACACCATCGAGATGGTTGGCTCGTCCACGTGGATGGGCGGCAAGGGCACCGGATCCTCCGCGTCGGCGACAGTCTCTCCGATGAAGATTCCCTCTATTCCGGCCAGGGCGATGATTTCGCCGGCACTCGCATTCTCGACGGGCCGATGCTTGAGACCCTCGAAGGTGTAAAGCATTGTGATCCGCGTCTTCTCGATCGAGCCGTCGAGCTTGCACACGGAAACGGTATCACCGACGGCAACCCGGCCTGAAAAGATACGCCCGATCGCGATGCGCCCCACATAGTCGTTATAATCGAGAGTGGTCACGAGGATCTGCAGCCGATCCGCGAGCAACGGGCGCGGGCCAGGAATCGTCTGCAGAATCTGCTCGAAAAGCGGCCGCAGGTCTCCTGAATCGTCGTTCAAGTCCCGCTTGGCGACACCGTCCCGGCTTATGGCGTACAGAATTGGAAACGCGATCTGCTCTTCACCGGCGTCGAGATCAATGAAAAGGTCATAGATCTCATTCACGACTTCCTGAGGTCTGGCGTCGGAACGATCGATCTTGTTCACGACCACGATGGCCGGCAATTTTTCTTCTAGAGCCTTGCGCAGCACAAATCGCGTCTGGGGCAAAGGACCTTCCGACGCATCGACCAGGAGCATGACTCCGTCGACCATCTTCAACACCCGCTCGACCTCTCCCCCGAAGTCGGCGTGACCGGGAGTGTCGACGATGTTGATCTTGATTCCGCAATAGAAAATGGCCGTGTTTTTGGCCATGATTGTGATGCCGCGTTCGCGCTCGAGATCCAGGCTGTCCATCACGCGCTCAACTAGGCGTTCGTTATCGCGGAACGTGCCGCTTTGCCTCAGCATGGCATCCACCAGGGTGGTTTTGCCGTGATCGACATGCGCGATGATCGCGATGTTTCTTATATCTTCTCTCTTTGGCAATTCGTACGAACGGATCTCTTCCAATTCAATTCCTGTTCCGGGAAGCTATTTCCGGGTACGGAGGGACGTACCCGGCTGTTGAAAGCTTTGCAGTGGTCTGCCGCGCAACCTAATTCTGGAATGTGAAACGATTCGAGTCTGGGGACGCTGCCCATGCCGCCAGAGTGTACCCGTTTCTGTCCTTATCGGTCATACGAGGCGACCCGAGAACCAGGGCGTTGAAACCATCCCTTAGAACCGGATCGCACAGGGACCAGTCAATGTCCAGTGCGAGCGGAGAAATTCCTGCCTCGCAGCCAGGGCTGTACTCACCGGAACAGAAGTATTCGATGAGTGAGTCCTCAGTAAAAAAATTGCCGTGCGCAAATCCCGGCGGCACCCAGATCCACTCGGCAAATTCGGCGTACGGGTTTGCGGGCATATCGTAGGCGAGGATCTTTCCAAACGTCGGAGAACCCTTGCGGATATCCAGCACGAGATCCGCCATGCGGCCGCTGAGCGTGCGCACCAGCTTTCCCATGGTTGGGTTCCACTGGAAGTGCAGTCCTCGGACGGTGCCCGGCTTGGACGCGCTTTCGTTGCATTGAGAGAACTCTATGTCCTTCATGAAGGGAAGCTGATTTCGAAAGTCGCTGCGGCGAAAGTGCTCCGTGAAGTATCCGCGGTGGTCGCGGAAGCGCGCAAAACGGATCACCTGGATCTGCGGTATGGCAAGACATTTCACTTCCAGGATCTTCAAGCCTGAACCTCCTGCGGGGGAGATTGTGTCCCGCATCCCGCCTTGGTGCGAGCCGGACGCCCGACTCCCGTGCCCCTGGCACGGGAGCACATAGTACCAGATTTGCCGTCCCTTAGTGTAAGCACATCGTTCTGACCGTTATTCCCGTACTGATTGGCCTGTGCGCGATCTCGCGAGGCGAGCGCCATTCCAGCCAGGGAATAAATCTGGAAGCCCCCCAGGCGCCGTCATCTCCTGCGAAGAATAACAAAGACTAAAGCAACCATTCCGCTCTGCCGATCAGTTTGGTGTTGAACTTTACGAGGCAAACAGCGCAGCCACACCAGAATCATTCAATGAGTGATGCTTATGCGAACCAAGGAAATGGATTCCTTATACATCCGAGCTCCGAGATTGAACCAACTCAATATCCTGAGTCAGGTCCTGTCCGATTCCCACATGACCCAGGCTGAACTGGGACGACGATGTCATCTTTCGGTCGCGATGGTGAACAACTACATGAAGGAGTTATGCAGCTCCGGCCTCCTCGAGTATCACCGCAAGAACTCGAAAAATGTCTCGTATCACCTGACACCGGCGGGCCAGAAACAGGTTGAGATCATCGAAAGAGAACTGATCCGGGAGATCGTCGAACTCTTCGCAGAGAGTAAAGCCAAAATGCGAGACCTCATCCTCAGTGGGTCGCGCGAGGCGATTCGGAGGGTCGTGCTGTTCGGAAGCGGCCATTTGGCGGAACTCGCGTTCCACGCGCTCGAGTCCGCCGGGATCGAGGTTATTGGCGTTTGCGATGGCGTGCCGGCGCATTTCGGACGTGAATGGTGCGGCCGCGAAATGATCAATCCGTCGCAGATACGCTACATGAAGCCGGATGCCGTCGTGGTTGCGAGTTTTGAGGAATCGGATGAGATTTGCAACCGCCTCCGTTATCTCGCCGAATACGGCATCCCCCTGATCCGTCCAGACGGCGGGACTCAAGAGGGTGCGAGCTCATTCGAACACCCGGCCGATCCCACTGTGCCGGCCTATCCGGATGAGAGTCCTGCTTTGGATTTTTCCACGTCGCGCCGAACATAGAGACACGGGAGTCACGTTTATTCATCCCCCGTCCCTTGTCTGAGCGACCACGAAGTATCTCCTCCGTAATCGATCCTGTATATCTCCGCGCACCTGCGGCAAGACCTCGACCTCAAATCCGTCGTGATCGATCAGAACCTGAATGACGGTGTCGCCGGCCCCCACTGTGGAGAGCAGGTTGTCGGGACGTGCCCCGCCTATGTTATCATCTTCGGCGTCCAACACGATCGCATCCTTTTTCCGGAGACCATGCGTGATCAGCATCATCCTTCTGGCTCACGACAAGCTCGAACTGACACGCCGCTGCCTGGAATGCATCTGCCTGTCTCAATTCGAGTGCGCGTATGAAGTCCTCCTGGTGGACAATGCCTCCATCCCATCGTTGCAGCCTCTGGCCGAGGAGTTCCGTTCGCGGATCCCTGCATTCCAGTATTTGCGCAATCGTGAAAATCTGACGTTTTCGGTCGCGAGCAACCTTGCTGCCCAGCGCGCCCGGGGGCATCGATTGTTGTTTATGAACAACGGCTTGATTCCCAGCCGAACCAGCCTGTCCCGGCTCAACTCGGCTCTCAAGAACGATCCGAATGCAGGTGTGGCAGGAGCCAAGCTGCTATCTCCTGATGGTTGCAGAGTCCAGCATGCAGGCATGGCTCAGATGCTCTGGGGATACCCTTCCAACTACGCTGTCGGAGTTCCTGCGAATGATCCCAGGGTTCAACAGCGAAGAGAAATGTGGGCGGTTACAGGAGCCATGATGTGCATCGACCGGCAGTTATTTGACAGGATAGATGGCTTCAGCCCGCATTATCGCTGGGGTTACGAGGATGTGGACCTCTGCCTCAAGGTGCGCGAGGCTGGGAAAACGGTCCTTTACGTTCCCGAGGCAGAAGCTCTGCGCGTGGAGTCCGCCACTCTGGGTGCGAGACGATCAAGGCTGGATGAGGACGAGAATTACAGATTGTTCAGGGAGGCGTGGGACCCGGTCTTGGTTCCCCGTGAAACGGAGTACGCGCACTGGTTGAGGACGCAGAGTGTGCGGCGTGTTGCTATTTTCGGGGCAGGTCGCGCCGCCGCCGGTCTCTTTCGGGCATTGATTGTGAACGGGATTGACGTGGCTGCGTTTATTACCAGCAATGGCGCCCAGGCGGTATTCTGCGAAAGGCCCACCGTGAACCTGGAAGACTTGCGAGGGATCTGTTTCGACCGGCTGATGGCAGGCACTCAGTTCTTCTTCGAGGTCGAGGAGGCCATCGCGCAATATGATCCCGAGGGGCAGCCTATTTTCCCGGCGCTCTAGTGCGCGCCGGCGTGTGGCCCCGGGACAACCAATACTGGAGGCAGTTACCAGCGGGAGGAATTCCATTGCGCATAATTCACATGATCGGCTATCTCCGGCTCGGCGCCGGACGGTACATCGCCGACCTCGCCCTGGAGCAGGCCAGGCGTGATGGCAACCGCGTGCTCCTGTTTACGAGCCCCGATGCTGAGGGTAACTGGAAAAGCGACCCGCGCCTGCTTCAGGAGCTTGAGCACGGCGGAGTGATAATCGATTCACTCGGAGATTTTTTCCATCGGGAGCCAAAGTCTCTTTTCGAGGCGGCATCCAGGATTCGCACGATTACGTCAGGATGGAGCCCCGACACAGTTTTCCACGCGCACAGCGCAATGGCTGCGGCTGCTGCCCATTGGTCCGGCGACGGAGCGGTCGTTTGCACTTGCCACGGGTGGAACCTGGCACGACTCAGGGAGTATGAACTGGAGGATGCGCTCGCCTATCAGCTCTGCAATGCGGTCACTTCTCCGTCACAGTTTTGGGCCGACTGGCTGAAATCCGAAATGCGCGTGGCCGAGGTATCGGTGGTTCCGGTAGGCCTTAATCTACGGCGATTTCCGCCGCCTCCTGCCTATGCCGATACGCCAGGCGCAGTCCGGATCGTTAGCGTAGGCGAGCTGACAACCAGAAAAGGCTTCGACGTTTTGTTAGATGCCATGCCACTGGTATGGGAGCGCAAACCCGAGGTCGAGCTGCACATCATGGGAGAGGGCGATCTGGCGAGCCAGCTGCGCCGGAAGGCGGCATCATTTGGACCTGCGCAGGCGCGTGTTCGTTTTCATGGCTTTGTGCGCGCACCCTATGCCGAATTACCGCGATACAGCTTATTCTGCCTCGCGAGCCGGTCTGACAACCTTCCCGTGGCCATCATCGAAGCAATGCTCGCGCGCCTGCCGATCGTGGCCACAAACATCGGAGGGATTCCGGAACTCGTACGAGACGGCGGCTGCGGGTTCCTGGTCCCTCCGGACTCTCCGATCGCGCTGGCCGAGCAACTCGTGCGTATGATCGAATTGGGCGCCGAGCAGAGGGCTCACATCGGCATGAGAGGTGAGCACTTCGCGCGGCAACGTTTTCCGATCGAACGGATCGCGGATGAATTCGCACGGGTGTACCGGAAAGCGTTGGAGATCAGAGTCGGACACTGACACAGCCAACGGCGAGCGCATCGAGGCAAGATCCTCGGATTGCCAATATCTTCGCAATCATTGCGTCTGGCTGCGTCTATCGAGGGTGATGCAGCGCTCCCGCTCGAGATCGAGGCTGTCCATCGCGCGCTCGATGATGCGCTCGTTTTCGCGGAATGTGCCGCTCTGCTTGAGCATCGCATCCACCAGGATCGTTTCCCCGTGGTCGACGTGGGCAATAATGGCGATGTTTCGAATATCTTCTCTAGGTAGCAATTTGACCAAATAAATCCCCCCTTGGCTTGATCCCGCGTGCAGATGGCAAAACCGAAATCCGTAGAAGGCAGGAAAGGTACCTTGAAGCGGAGAACCTGTCAAGCGAGAGGGACCAGGGAACCGAACCTTCAGCTCGAAACAGATCGCCTAGTGCGGCTTGCCGGAAATGCTATGATGTATTCGCAGCCGGCGAAGTAATCTGTACGTTAATCATTCGAGGTGCACGAGATGCGCATCCTATATGCTATTACTTTTTTGCATTTCGGAGCAGGTAGGTCACTGGTGGAACTCGCCTGTGGAGCACAGAAGAGGGGGCACGAGCCACATATTGTGGCTACCCGCAAAATCGACCAGTTCGAGAGCCAGCAAAACCTGGTGGAGGAAGCTCAAGCCTCAGGGATCCCGGTTTTGTTGCTGCCCGATCTATTTACTCGTGATCTGAGCTGTGTCGGTGCCAGCGCTGAGCAGATAACGGAGATTTTCCGTACTTCGGTTTTCGATCTGATCCACTCCCACGCTGCCATCCCCGGATTTGCGGCTAATCTCGCTTCGAGACAGGCATATGGCCGGTGGGTGCCGCATGTTTCCACCGTGCAGGGATGGGGAAAAGAGAAACCCGGATGGATGAAACTGCAGGACGTCACGTTTTTGAATACCGTCAAAGCTGTACATGCGGTTTCCCGTGATGTGGCACGGTTTCTGATTGCAGAGGGTGTCAACGAGGCCAGCATCCAGATAATCCATTTCGGCTGCGACTTTCAGCGCATCGATTCGATGTCGGCTGCCCCCACGAAGCCTCTTTGGGAGAAAAGAAAATTCTGCCTAGGCGCTGTCGCCGATCTCTCAGAGCGCAAAGGGATGCGTTACCTGGTGGAAGCTGTTGCCATGCTTCCTACGGAAATAGCTGGCGACATTGAGCTCATTGTAATTGGTGATGGTCCGCAAAGAGACAAACTGATGCAAATGGCTGCCCATATGAATGTCACGGCTCAGTTTCATTGGATGGGGTATCAAAACAATCCCTATTCCTTCATGTCCCAGTTCGATCTTTTTGTACTGCCATCCATTACAGAAGGTTTGCCGGTCAGTCTCGTGGAAGCGATGTATTTGAAAGTTCCTGTTTTGGCAACCGATGTGCAGGGGAGTGGTGAGATAGGCGGGGAAGGCCGGGCTATGTTGGTGCCTGCACAGGACAGTCAGAGCTTAGCTGCTGCGATACAGCACATTTATTTGGATCGGAACACAGCCAAACAGCGTGCTGTCGCTGCTCATGCCTGGGTTGTCGAGAACTTTGATCGGGACGCGTGCTTTGACAGGATGCTGAATCTGTATAGGAATGTTGTCGGAGTTTAATGCGTTTCGCACATCAAACTTGATTATTAATGAAGAGTTGTCGGACGCACCCCCGAGAGAACGCCGAGGTCCGCAGCCGCAACAACAGATTCATGAATAATGCGAGTTAAGGCGGTTGGATGCGTCGGCCGCAAAGAACGGGTCGGTCATGAAACTCAATGTCCTGATGACTGTGTACAATGGGGGAAGGGTTCTCGACCGGACCATGCGGGACGTTTTGATTCAAACTTACCGTGACTTTCGCTTCATAATTGTTGAGGATGGTTCCAAGGATAACACGTTGGCATGCCTCAAGGGATATGCCGAAAGAGATTCCCGTGTCCGCCTGATTCCTTTGAGCCATAACCATGGCATTACCGACGCATTGAACTGCGGTCTGCAACACCTGGACACAGATTGTGAGTACATAGCTCGAATCGATTGCGGCGATTTGTGCACTCCCGATCGAATGACTAAGCAAGTCGATTTCCTAGCCGGCAATCCTGAATGTATGGCAGTTGGCTCCCGCTTTGAAATGTTTTCTGAGGAAGGGGATTTGCCCGAAGGCATTCAACGATTTCAGCACTTCACCAATGCCTTGTGCACCCATGATGAGATCAAGAATAATTTTACGGTAATGGCGCCATTTGCGCATCCTACGATCACCTTTCGCCGACGCATCTTTGATGAGGTAGGTACATACGATGAAAAATACGAGGCCGCGGAAGATTACGAGTTGGTTGGGCGCATCCTTACCCGTGGTTTTCAAGTGCACAAACTTCCGGAAGTTTTGGTGACCTGCCAATTCACGCCTGGGCGAGGCATCAGCCAGACCAGGCGCATTCGACAGGTCAAGACGGCCTTGGAGGTAAAGCTCCAGTTTATCCTGGCAAATTACTTGATCAGGTATCAAGTGCGTCGGTGCATTATATGGGGCAGTCGCGAATTTGCTGGGTACCTGGCTGAGAAACTGGGAGAAGGCAGATATCATCTCAAAGCAAAGTGCTTTACCGACTTTGATCCGACGGTTTGGGGGCAAGAGAAATCAGGGTTGCGCATCAAGCAGCCCAGGGAAATTGTTCAGCGTGGCCCCACCGGGGATATCATCATTACTATGTGGAACCAGGAACGGGGGAAAATCATCACTTATCTCACTCAAAACGGTTGGGTCAGAAATCGCGATTTTTTTGTGTTTTCCTAGGTGCAGGAGACTGTTTCGTTCCCAGGCAACCAGTTGTGGAAGTTAGGCTGCAAGAAACCAGACTGGCAAATGCTCACCAACAGTAGGGCTTGATGGACCGGGCATTTTCCTGCTTGCAACGGCGCCCGCGGCATATGAAGATACCATGATGAGCACCGCTTCCTCGCCGACACTGGTCCGGGAATACCAGTTGCCAGCGTATGGCAAACCTGCGCCGGGACCAATCCACACCTTGCTTCAAGATGCCGAGGGAAATTTTTATTATACGGACGAGTTCAACCACTTTGTAGTATCCATCAGTGCGGATGGTATACCCCGCTGGTCTATCGGTGGGAAGGGCAATGCACCGGGTCTGTTCCACTATCCGCGAGGATTATCCCTCGGGAGAGCCAGGTTTGGCGCTGACACGCTTCCGTGCATCGCGATCTGTGATTCATGGAATCGTCGCATTGAGTTTCTCTCTTTATCAGGAACGATCCTCGATACCTGGAATGAAGCTGGCGGGATTGCCTTCAACGAGGTCGTCGATGTCTGTTACTTCTCCGAAGGGAACGACGATGCGGATGGCTGCTGGCTGGTATTGGATCGTGGGAATCACCGGCTCTGCTTTTTATCTGCCTTGGGTCAACAATTGTTCCAGGTGGGCTCTGCGATCAGCCCTTCTCTGGAAAGCAGGTGGAATAGGTCAGGTCTGCCGAATATTCAAGATTGCCTCCCCCGTGGCATTTTGCGCGCGTTTCCATCCTATGATCCTGTCTATTACCCCGGGCAGATTTTAGGACATGCGGGCGGGCCCATCTTCGTAACAGAGCCTCTGACCGGCCGGCTGAAACAGCTCACCCTTGGAAGCCTGTTTCCAGTCTGGAAATCTCCACGCCTTGAGATGGAGGTGATTGCTGCTGATGAATGGGGCCTAATTGCTCGAGATCCCCATTCGTGCCAAGTCAGCTTTTTTGATGCGGCCGGTAGCCTACAGTTGGAAACCGAGATGCACGGGCGTCCGATCCGCTCTAACTTGTCATCCCGGGAACTATGGCTGCAGATTGAGAATCGGATCCAACGATGGAAACTGGATGCGGGCCCCGGGCGCAGGCCAGCAGCTCCATCCAAGGTCGAGCTTATTTTGCGAAGCGTGGAAACAGACATCGATGCCCTGGCTGTGGAATCTGTATCAAGTGCTGTTCAAACTCTCGCGAAGGCTGCCCAGGAGATTTTCGCACTGGCATCCCTGTTTGCTGAAAATGTTTTGAAAGGTGCAGGAACAAGAACGACTCTGGAACAAATCCTCGATCGAGTTCATTCCCTCAAGCTCAGCCTTGAACAAGCTGCGATGGCGCTGTCGGTTGCAAGTCATCCTGCCTATCTGGCTAGCCACAAGCTGCAATTGCTACAAAAAATCCAGCCGGATTGTACATCTCGTGAGTATGTACGGCATATGATGGAGAGGCTGCGCGGGTGGTGCGGGCCAATTGACAGCATGATTACGCAGGGACTGGAGTGGCGTGATGAGATCGACATGATCATAAAGTCTCTCATGGACGAAGACTCTTCCGATGCCGATGTGGAGTATCTGCGCACGATATCGGGGCAAGTTGGGAGCATGCTTGAATTTGCCGTCGTAGAGTTGAGTCGGTGGAGCGGGAACGGGCTGGTGTCGCTCGAACTCCGTGCCTTGGACATGCAGCCAGACTCGGAGCTTACGGGCGCACCAATGGTCAGATCGCTTCGCTACCCTACAAAGGTACTGAAAACTGGAGTTTCTTTGTTTCTACGAGAACTGGATCGCGTCTCTGTAGAAGCTCCAAAACCTGAACTGCCCTCGCGCCCGTGGGGAATGGTGCAAGGCTCGGATGGACGAATTTTTGTGGGCTTGTTCCAGGCGAACCGCATATTGGAATTGGATTCTTCTGGACATGCGCTAGGATGCACGGATCCGGCCGATGTTCGGCTCCGGGGACCGCTTGGGATCGGTCTCGATCCAACGGGACGCTTGTGGGTTGCCGATTATTTTCACAGGGCGGTTCAGGTGATCAATCCTATGAAAGGCGGCGTGGAACTAAGTATCCCGTGCGGTTTCGACCAAACGCAGCTAGGTTTACCGGTCGGTGTGTGCTCCCTGGGAGATAAGATCCTGGTGAGTGAGGTTCGGATGCAGCGCATTTTTTCCATGTCTCTGTCGGGAGACCCGGAAATCATGTGCCAGCGCTTCGGACGTGAGCCCGGAGAATTCCGCGATCCCTGTTATCTCATCCCTAGCCGCGGTAGCGCCGGTAAAGCTGTCTGGATCGTGGACCACCACAATCATCGTGTCCAGGAGCTCAATGCAGAGGGCGGGTTTCTGCGCCAACTGGGCCAATGTGGCTTGGGAAAGGGAAGACTGGCACTGCCGATCTCGGCAGCCCAAATCGATGATGACACCATGATTGTTGCTCAGTGGAGGCCTTTTCCAGCTTTGAAGATTCTGTCCGTGCGCGGGGAAGAATTGGATATGCTCTGGCTCGACTATGAGCCGGGTGGCTTATTGCTACAGCCTGGCTGCCTGTGGGTGGCGGAACACTCGGGCAGCCTGATACGGATTTACGCGACATCCTGAAGCCAAGGCCTCTTCCTGCCAGCCGAACCATGCCAAGCCCTGAGCTCTGTTCTGCCAAATTCCTTGACGACCTTCGTCCAGGGGTAGCGAAAATAGCGCGCCAGGTTTATCGCGAAGTCCGCCCACACCCGGTACCACCAATAGAGCAGAGGATGGCATTGGCTACTGCCCCGAACTATACTTGGCCCGACCAGGATGCAAACAGCATTGCCCATTCATCTGGAATGCGAAGGTCCGGGTCGGATTCAGATTGCGCCAGAAGGAAAAACGAAATGAAGATAGCGTTTTTGCTGGGATCGGCGGACATCAGCGGCGGCACCTTCGTAATCTTCGAGCACGCAGCGCGGCTCCGATCTGCCGGCCACGATATTGTTTTACTTTCAGATGAACCATTTGCTGAGTCAAAGTTTGCCTGGCACCCGGAGGCAGCCTTGCTGCCTAGGAGAACGTTGAAAGAAGCGGTGCATGAGCGATACGACGTAGTCTTGGCCACATGGTGGCGGACCGCATACGACTTGTCCAAGCTGCACTCCACAGTCTACGGCTATTTCGTGCAATCGATCGAGTCTCGGTTCTATCCGGAAGCGGATGTCGCCATACGCAATGCGGTTGACCGAACCTATGAATTTCCTTGTCGCTTTGTGACGGAGGCGGCATGGATTCGGCAGTATCTTCTTGCGCATCACGGAGTCGAGGCCAGCTTAGTTCGCAACGGCATGCGCAAGGATCTGTTCTCCCCCGTTGGCCCTGCCTTGGAATCCCGCCCCCGAGGCAGATTGCGAATGCTCGTAGAGGGTCCATTGAATGTGTCTTTTAAAAATGTTGAGAAAACTCTGGCTCTATGCCAGGCCGCTGGCGTAGGCGAGACTTGGCTCTTAACGTCCAGCTCAGCTACGGCCGTTGATGGCGCCGATCGCGCGTTCTCGCGCTTGCCAATTATGGAAACGCCATCCGTATTCCGGTCATGCGACATTCTGGTCAAGTTGAGTTATGTGGAGGGAATGTTCGGACCGCCGCTGGAAATGTTCCACTGTGGAGGAACGGCGATTGTCTACGAGGTAACCGGTGTGGATGAATACATCCGCCACAGCGAAAACGCTTTGGTGGTGGCTATTGGCGACGAAAGGCGCGTGGTTGAGTCGCTAAAAGCCTTGCATCAAAATCCTGATCTGCTGGCAAAGCTAAAGGCTGGTGCTGCGCACACTGCTGCCGCCTGGCCGGATTGGGACGTGCAGGCTGCGATGCTCGAAGGCGTTTTGAACAACTGGTTGAGTTTGGCTCAACCATCCGGTTTCCCGGACCGGGCGAGGGACTTGATCGCCCAGGCCATAGAAGCCGCAATTGCAGATAGCGGCGGATTCCTGGGCCAGTTGCCCCAGACACCTGAGATGCAGGTGCGCGATCGCCTGCGGCGTTTTGCTCGAGAAATTGACTCTCCGCGCGATGTGGTGGTCTTCGGAACCGGATCCTGTGCTCAGCATGTCCGTACCTATCTCGACGGCCGCGTTTTTAGATTGATTGGCTATTTCGACAATGATGCCGCGCGGGTCGGCAGCCGGATTGATGGGCTCCCGGTTCACGCTCCGTATCTGATGCCCGGTGTGATGATTATCATTGCATCCGCATGGGCAGCCGACATGAGGCGCCAACTGGACCGGCTTGGCTACGATAGTGCGAACGTTGTCAGCGTTTTGCCTGAATGACCCTCGGCACGGCCGAGACGCCTTCCGGGCGCAGTTCGAGCAGGCGCTCTTTGCCTTTCCTGTGTTCCGGATTTAGCTCCACACATTGAGTGAAGAGCGCTTGCGCGCGGCGGCGGTCCTGGCCAGCCAGCGCCATTTCGCCGAGGTGGAATGCGGCTCCGGCGCACAGTTCTGTTTCATGGCTGCTGCGGAGGATGCGTTCGAAGATGGGCACCGCTTGGTTGAATGCGCCATGCGATTGCGCCGTGGAAGCCAAGCGATACATCTCGAGCTCCAGATGGGCAACTTGGGCATAAGGCGCGGCCAGAAAGGTCTTGCGCAGAGGCCCCTGAATGGTGGCTAATCCCTCCGCTCCGACAACCGCCTCCACCGCTTTGAGCGTCAGGCTGACAACAAAAGGATCCTCGGCGTCGATTTTGGCAATCGTGCCCAGCACATCACCGACAGGGATTCGACCTCGCAAACAAAGGGGATAGAAAATGCGCACATACTCCAGAAACTCTACCTCACGGCCGGAGTCTCTGGCCTCAAGCGCAGCATCCGTGATCCGTTGAGCGAGAACTTTGGACGAAAGACGGGGCTGACGGATAGCGACGCGCTCGAGAATATCGCCCAAGCGAGATGCTTGAATGGTAAAAGAGAATCTCGTCTCGACTTCCTGAACCGCCGTTGCCAGCAATCGCCTTCGAAGCTCGCTGTCTTCAACGAGCCGGCAAAGGCCTGAATACCATTCATCGGGATGATTCCTGGCGAGGATGCCACCGCGGATTCCACGATACGGGACGACCTTGGAGTAGATGCCGACAGCGCCGGCATACGTATAGTCTATGAATTTGATGGCGCTTTTCGCCCTGTTGAAGACGTTGTCGAGGAGAGGCGCGAGGCCGATAGCAGGCTTGAATTGGCGAAAACGTTCCAGAGTCAACAGATAGTCATCGGTAAACGGGTGGTAGTCGACCGGAAGACCCTGAGCGAGCATTTCGTGCGGTTCGTATCCCACGAACACGAAACGGAGTCTTTTTTCATATCGAGCTGCGAGTCTCGGCAAGGCATCCCCAATGGCTGCGAAGTCACGGGCATGGGTTGGAGTGCCAAAGAAGCCTACCAACAAGGGCTTGGTAACCTCCGGCTGCACGGGATGAATAGTGATCGGAGGCGCATTCTCGATCACACTTACATCGGCATTATATTGAGCGAGGTTCCGCGCCATGTATGGAGTCGAAGTAACGATGGCGGCATCCCAGGCGCGCAAAAAACCGAGGTATGCAGCCAGAACAGCCCTGAAACAACGCGTGTATTGGCCGTGATGAAACGGAACTTGATGCAGAAGATCATCGGTTTCATAAACAATCGGCTTGGGATCATGAATCAAGAGCTCAGACAGGTCGCGGGTGAATGGCGCGTGCCGTTGGATGATCACGATGTCGGTAGAGGTGTAATAAGCAAGGTCGTTTACACGGTATTCGGCGACACGCCCATGTGCGATTAGATGATCGAGGAAGAAACCTAGTCGAAGGCGAAAAGACGCACTCCGGGTGTCCAGAGGAGTCAGGATGAGCACTCGCGGCGATTTTGCCTGCTTTCGGGAGTCAGCAGAAGGGCTTTTGGCACCCTGCCGCGCCTTCTCTTTGGGGTTCCGATGAACGGTGTTTGCCACTCTCACACCTCCACGATCGAGTTTGACGTGTATCCAAGTTCCTCAAGTTGACCGCGAATTGATGCCGATTCAACGGACGCAATGAGAACGGTGAGCCCAGGCCGGAAAGATGGGCGCTGCACGGGCACGCCTCCTATCTCTGTACCATGTGCAGACTGCCTGTTATCGAACCAGACCTCCACGTGAAACAGATCCTGCGCCAGACAGGAAAAAACGAGTCGGCCTCGGGAGCCGGCCCCAAAGATAGCAATGGGCAGCGGCTTTGTGGTGATGTGTCGGCACAATTCATTCAATCGATGGCGGATGTCTGCCTCCACCTGGAGAAGCCGCAGGTCGTCTGGGCCAACCAAAGCGCGCTCAGCCAGCTTCTGAATGACAAAAGCATCCTTGGCTACTTGTGAGGCATATTGCTGAAGCTCGATCTCCGTGTTCCTGAGGAGGTTGTCCCGTTCTCGGATCAATTCGTCCTGGGAGGCTACCAAGGCCTGGATCTCGGATATCTGCTTTTGTTTTTCGATCAGGATCTCCACGCATTTTTCCTGATAAAATGGCTTGTGGCGCTCAACGATTTGGCGGTAGAGCTCCGGCCCGTGCGCATGGGACCCCATGATCATTGATCCCGGCCGACGACGATAAAAAAACAAAGCCTCTGGCACTACAACGCACCGCCATCCTGCCAAGACTATCGCCAGCCAGAAATCCCAATCTTCATATCCCTTGGACATCTCGGTGCGGAATCCACCCGTTTGTTCCCATGCCTTGCGGCGAAACATCGAGGCTACATGAATGCAGTTATTGGCAGCGAGCGCGACCGCCGAATCAGGAGCGGGTTTCCACAAGATGGTGCTTTCGCCGAAAGATTCCAGCCATGTCGATACTATCCCGATGTCCAGGGCTTCGGCGAAGGCTTCCACACAGCGTTCAGCGAAAGCCGGGTGATATCGGTCATCGGCGTCCAGGCAGCATATAAATTCCCCCGTGGCAGCGGCTATGCCACGGTTGCGTGTGGTCGGCAGGCCGGCATGTGGGAGTCGGAGTATGCGGACGCCTGGAGCAGTCATGTTCTCGAGGACTCGTATGGTGAAAGCATCCTGGGAGCCATCATCTACCACAATAATCTCGCAATCCCGGTGAGTCTGGGCCCGGGCTGACGCAACCGCTTCGGCGAGGTAAGCCCCCAGATCATAACAGCTGATGACGATACTCACGCGCGGCATTGCTAAACCTCCCCTGGCTTGCACCGGGCGGGGGAGCTACGCTCAGAAGTTGCTCCATAGCCTGAATGATTCCGCCTCCGGCAGATTAGTGCTGAAGTTTTGTCGAGTCGCAACACAGGGATGGAAACCACCCGCCCAGGAAAAAAGCGTTGCAACCATCTCGTCTGTGAAGACGATGGGCTCACAGGTAGTCGGAGCGTGATAGTGAAGATGGAAACGCAGCAGACCCCCGGGCCGCAGGACGCGCCGAATTTCCCGAACCGTCTGCTGAATGTCATCTACATGATCAAGCGCATTTACGCTGATCACTGCATCTAATGAATGGCGCGCCAGCGGGATGCTCTCAGCCATGCCGGCGACAAAACCGATGCCGGCGCCCCAACTGGATGGATATCCGCTTTCCCGATATTCCAGCAGCAATGCATCAAGGCACAGTAATTGTGATGCGCCGAGTCCGGCGGCACTCGGAAATGGACCGGAGCCCAAGTCCAGCACGACTTTCCCTCTAAGAAATCCCGGTGCCAGCGCCAGATCTGCCAGATATTTAGGCACCTGATGGAGCACGTGCCAGGCACGCACAGGTGCTTGTGCATCCTTGCCGAAGGTATCACATAGCTCCTGGGATGGGGAAGGTGTCTTGTACAGGGTAGGAACATTGCCGAAAAACCAGTCCCGATAGCGCGTTAACTCCGTGCGCCAGAAATGAAGCTCTGAGCGGCGCTTTTCAAAATCTCCCTGCGTCCCAGATGTCCCTGCTTCGCTTTCCATGGGATTTGCAGCCTATTTTCCGATGTAACAGTGCATTGCGCACCCACGGCAACTTCCGTTGTCAATGTGGTTGGCGACTCGGGAAAATGCCAATGAGTCCCAGTCATCGCGAATGTTGCCGACCCTCAAAACCGGAGAATATTCCTCGCAAGGGTAGAGATCGCCTGTCGGCGTCACAACCATCCATCTTTTCAAACCTGGACAATCCCGCAACTGCACAGTCTGGCATGAGCCGTCAGTTTCAAAACGCGGACCCGTTCGAAAGATGCCGCGACTCGAGGGTACACCCAGCCGCTCACTCTCTTGGATGCCCGCGGTAGTCAGCGACGAAGTAGCGACGGGGATTTTCTCCGACTGCAATTGGCGAATCAGTTCGACCGTTTTGCGATAATTGCCAGGCACGCCTCTGATCCGGTCGTGCGTGCTTTCATTCCCCTCGAGTGAGACGCCCACTCGCGTTTCGAGGCCCAGGTCACGAATCCGCCGAATGATGTTGAATGTGTCTGGCGCCAGAGCGTTTGTGTCCCCGGACCAAACAGCTGACGGGTGGCGACGGTGCAGGGCGGCGGCAATGTCCACCAGGTGCGGGACCAGATAGGGCTCGCCTCCCGTAACATACACCTGGCTGATTTTGGCTATCCGGTCAAATACCAGCTCAGCGTCCGACAATGCAAGCGTGGGCGGGTCCGGATTTTGCCAGATGCCGCATGTGGTGCAGCGAGAGTTGCAGATGCGGGTCAGGTCGAGAATCAAATTCATGCTTACCCAGCCGCGTTGGAGTGCCTTGCCGATGAGAGTGCGGGGATCGGTGTGCTTGCTCCCATTGGGAACCCCGATCAATCCCGCTGCATAGGCCTGCGCTGCAGCGGCGAGTTCCAATTCATGAAGCGTCATGTCAGCCTGGGTCATTGATGCAAACCCGGTTGATGATTATTGTCGGACATTGACTGTCCTGAAGGGGCGCATTGCCGCAACCGGAATCGCGACAACGAAACGGCCGGAAACAATCTTACGATTTCCGCGTATTTGGCGGTTTTCCATCTGATGAGCACCGAGGAATCCTATGCCTCACGCTAAGAATCGCCACCTACGTGATACAGATCGGCTTCATGCCCGGCGTCTTTATTGCTTTCGTGCCGGGCACTTCCAGCCCGCAACATAAGGGGAATTTATAGCTGCTTTCCTCTCGTGTTACAAGAAACAAAGTGCTATCTTTTCCTGCATTGCGGCCAGTGGCGCGCGATATGATTTGTTGCATGACAACAACTCATCAAGCGCCAATCATCCGAAATTTTTCGATGAGGTAATGGCCCCCTCTGTGCTTCATTATGCATCCTGGCGACGTCATCAGGTCCTTGATTCGGCACCGGCGGGCCTAGCCAAGACCTGGCGGCTAGCATGGGATTTGCGCGAGCTGTCCGGTTGGCGATGGCCGCAGTGATAAGAAGCAATTTCCGGATCGGGTTGGGAGCGGCATAGATGAACCGTCGGGTGCTTTTGATCGAACCTCCGTTTTACAGGCTGTTCAAAGATTCATATTCCCTCTCTAAGTACCCGCTCTCGCTCGGGTACCTCGCCCAGTCTGTCTTGAAACACCTCGATTGGGAAGTGTGCACCTACAACGCGGACTTCAACCCAAACGCGGAACCGGTCGAAATTGCCTATCTGACCGGCACGGGTTACCAGCGCTACCTGGCCGAACTAAAGCATCAGGCGGGTCGCGTATGGTCCCAGATCACGGACGTGATTGCCGACTTTGCTCCGGATGTGGTCGGCATTTCGTGTAAGTCACAAGCATATCGATCTGCATGCCTAGTTGCGCGTCTGGCAAAGCAAGTGAACAAGGATGCACTGGTCATCCTTGGCGGCCCTCACCCGTCAATGGTCGGGCGCGAAGCGGTTTCTTCTGCCGATGTGGATTTGGCAGTTGTGGGGGAGGGAGAAGAAACCCTGGTCGAACTTTTGCATTGCGTGGGGTCCCGAGGGCAGCTGGCCGACATCCCCGGTATCATCTATCGCGACCAGGGGATTATTCGCACTACTGCTGCGCGGCCGCCAGTACACTGCCTTGATGGGCTTGGATTCCCCCATGCAGAAGCCTCTCGAGTATTGAAGAACTTCAGCTCCTATCCAACACATGCGTTCAGCACCTTGATGGCCACACGTGGCTGCCCATTTGCCTGTCTCTTCTGCGGATCGCGCTACATCTGGGGGCGCAAAGTCAGATATCGCTCCCCGGCCCATGTGGTCGGAGAAATCCAGGCATTGCAGAAACTGGGACTCGATACCGTGCATTTCGACGATGATACGTTCGGTGTCACCAAGACTTACATCAGTAAGCTTTGTCATGTTCTAAGGACCGAATGTCCGGGCGTGCGCTGGAGCTGCGAGCTCCATGTCAATCTGGTCCATGACGACATCATCGCAGAATTGGCTCAGGCCGGCTGCTACTATATTCAGCTTGGGGTTGAGTCGGGCAACAACGAGATACTTCGTCAGATCAGAAAGGGTTTCACGATCGAGAAAGCAAGAAGGGCTGCAAATACGATCAAGAGGCACGGTCTCATTTTACAGGCCTTTTTTATGGTTGGATTTCCCGATGAAACCGAAGAAAGCCTGCGCGATACGATGGATGCAATTGCCACTATCAATGCCGATACGATAAGCTATAGCATCTTCACCCCCTACCCCGGCACTGAAGCATTTGATATTTGCAGGCAATACGGTCTCATAGATTCTGCCTACGACGTTTCCCGCTTCAACCACCAGAGTCCGGAGAACTGCTTCTGCCGCAATATCCATCGAGATCGATTCCGTCAGCTTGTTGCTGGGCTCGAGACCACGATCGACGAGCACAACCGAAAGAGCGGTGCCGCCGTTGAACTAGTGCGCCGGCGTATTCGCGCGATCAACGAGTACCTGCCTGGCAGGACTCGAGCCCGAGTGTTTGGGACCGGCGCCTTGGCAGAGCGAGTCGAAGAAATGCTGGATCCATCAAAATGGGAAATTGTGGGTTACTTTGACAATGATCGCAACAAAACAGGTACTCTGCGTCGCGGAGTTTTGATTGAGACTCCCGCGCACCAGGACGGCATCAAGGTGATCATCGCCTCCTCCTGGAAAAGCGAAATCCGGCGGCAACTGTTGGAGCTTGGTTACAGAGATGTCGACATAATTACTATCTGAGATGGCGGTCCGGGGGCGCAAGGGGGCGGGGACTGACGACGGCAACTGTTTGAAAGCGCTTGCAGAACTCCCGGTCAGATGCCTATTTGAGGGGTCTAAAACGAAAATCGGAGGCTGGTTCTTTAATCTAAGATTTGCATCCGATGCGTTAGAATAATCCTTGGTCGCACGCGTCCCACTTTTCTGCGCTCTTGGAAATTGCCGCGCATGGTCATCGGTCTTAGGTTCAATAATCAGGCCTGTTTTTTTGACGTAAGCGGGAATGTCGGCTATAAGGGGAATGGCTATGTGCAGATGGAGCCTGTGCTGCCAAGCTTAACGTCGAGAAAATAGTCGCCGGGCGCTTGGTTTCCGGTCAGGAAATCCGACTTGCCTACCCGCCTAAGTAGACATCTGAAGTTGGCCTTCAGGGAATTGATGTCCAAGTCAGCATCGGAAATCGGGAACAGGCCTGTCCCCGATTTCGTTCCGGCGCCAGGCATGTGGAATGTGGATATAGTTCACAAAAAGGTCGCAGCAGGACGATATGCCGGATGGCGTGAACGAATCTCGCGGCTGTATGCAGTTGCGCAGGCGAGATTGCGTTCACGATCATGGGCTGTTAGCATTTACGGAAGCCTCGGCTGAGCAGTGTGCGGCAGAAGATAGGTTCGGTCTTGGGAGGCACGAAAGGTGAAGCGGGAGTGGATCACCCCAAACCGATGAAAGAGCGTTGGCTGAAAGCGGAGTTGCATGCTCACTGCAATCTGGATCCGGCGGACCACACACTCTGCGCATATTCGGCGGAAAACCTGATCGCCGAGGCGGCGCGATTGGGTTATGAGATCCTGGCGATTACGTGCCACAATGCGGATGTATGGTCACCCGAGCTTTCTGATTACGCCAGCCGGTTGGGAGTCACGCTGATTCCCGGCATGGAAGTCACCGTAGGCAGAGGCTGGCATACGCTGGCGTACAATTTCCGGACCGGTGCGGAAAATATCAATACCTTCGAAAAGTTGCGCGCGCTCTCCCGGCCGGATACTCTTGTGATCGCGCCCCATCCGCACTTCCCGAGCCCCAGGTGTCTTGGCCGCGAGGTGGAAAAGCACCTGGGCGTTTTTGATGCGGTCGAGATCTCCGGCTTTTATGCGCGGGGGCTCGACTTTAACCGGCGCGCACGCGCAGTCGCCTCTGCGCGCAAAAAGCCCCTTGTCGGCAACGCCGACGTGCATTTTCTCTGGCAGCTTGGCCGGACGTACACCTGGATCTACTCGCAGCCCGGCGTAGCACCCGTTCTCAATGCCGTCAAGCAGGGCAGAGTGCGTGTGGAGTCGACGCCGTTGTCATATGCAGATGTGGTACGCTGGTGGACGACGGCGATCTGGAGGCGCATTTCCTCTTTGAGAAATGTGCCCGCCGGCCAGGATCCGCGGCTTATTCCTGACTCCGCCGCGGAAAGATCTCCGACGCAAATCGCAGGCTGATTCCGGCGGCGCGGGGGCGTATTCTTCTCGTAGACAGAAGTTGTTGCAGAGCATCTATCAGCTGATGGTCGTTAAGGAGCATAAACATGCCAACAAACCGAAGGATTACCCTGGCTGCGCGTCCTGTGGGGTATCCGAAGGAGTCCGATTTTAATCTGGTGGAAAGTCCAGTCCCGGTCCCAGGACCGGAGCATATGTTGATGCGTGTCATCTACCTTTCTCTCGACCCGTACATGCGTGGTTTGATGAGCGTAAACGCCACCTACAGTCCTGCGCTCAGGGTCGGCGATGTGATGGTTGGCGGAACTGTGGGCAAAGTTGTACAGTCGAACCTCCCCGGCTTCGTCAAGGGAGACATCGTCCAAGGCATGCTCGGATGGCAGGAATACGCCGTCTCTGACGGCCGCGGCCTGAGAAGAATCGATCCGAAAGTCGCTCCCATCTCCACGGCACTGGGAGTGCTCGGCATGCCGGGTTTGACCGCTTATTTCGGGCTGCTCGACATCGCGAATCCCCAACCCGGCGAGACAGTGATGATTTCTGGAGCTGCCGGGGCTGTCGGATCCGTGGTCGGGCAGATCGCGAAAATCAAAGGGTGCCGGGTTGTCGGGACAGCGGGTTCCGACCCGAAGATCAACTACCTGGTCGGCGAACTCAAGTTTGACGCGGCTTTCAACTATCGCAGCATCGAGAACTATTATGATGCGCTGCGCGAAATCTGTCCCCACGGCATCAATGTCTACTTCGACAATGTCGGGGGCAGCATCAGTAATGCCGTCGTGCGCCTGCTTTCCCCGCGGGCGAGAATCTCAGTGTGCGGGCAGATCTCACAATACAACCTGGAGCGCTCCGAACCGGGGCCATCCCTGCTTCCGCAATTGCTTTCCAAACAGGCGCGCGCCGAGGGGTTTGTCGTCTCGCAGTTTGCGGATCGCTTTCCCGAGGCGCTCGATCAAATGACCCGATGGCTGCAGGAGGGAAAGCTGAAATACCGGGAGGACATCGTCGATGGCATCGAGAACGCGCCGCGCGCGTTCATCGGCATGCTGAACGGCCGCAACATGGGCAAGCAACTCGTCAAGCTGTCGGTTCCCTGAGGATCGTCTAAAAACTCACAGGCTCTCTTCAGCAAGCGCGCATGCCACGCCGCCGAGTGCCCGTCAAAGACCGCTTTTGGCGAGCCAGAGCGTGCGCATGCCCTTATGAAGCTGCGGGATGCGCATGCGGCGGGCACACCTCGACCGGAAGGGCGCCTGGGTTGCATCCGTGGCGTGGCGGCACATTGGCATCATGGGTGGGAGCCGCTGCTCCCGCGAGAGGATGCCGCCGGGATCCTCGGCCACAACGCCGCCGGCCTTGGCGGGGCGAGGATAGGTGCTGTGCAGAATAGGAAAATGCAAACGTAACCTGCGGAAAAAGGGAACTTTCGGGCAAAGCCCGATCATTGCCTGATGAGCCTTATGGAGGGCTGGCAATTTTTGACAACTCCTGTAGGGGCGGGACCTATGGACACCCGCGAAGCATGAAGGGCGGGCACTGGTCCCGCCCCGATGGAGGAGGAGCGCCGGGAAAAGAGAGAATTCCATGTTTTACGGTGCGATTGATTTGCACTCCGACACCAACACGATCGGGATCATCAATGATCGGGGGGAAAGGATTTACAAGCGGATCATGCCGAATGATCTGGCCGGGATCAAGAAACTGTTTGATCCGTTCCGCGTTGAACTGAAGGGGATCGTAGTGGAATCCACGTACAACTGGTACTGGCTGGTGGATGGATTGCAGGA
>Ga0187861_10001036_pt1 | contig 30217 bp, 26 predicted proteins | sample June2016WEW_10_1_3_FD_132986 | JGI IMG/M metagenome (GOLD analysis project Ga0187861, IMG submission 132986) | Peatland microbial communities from SPRUCE experiment site at the Marcell Experimental Forest, Minnesota, USA - June2016WEW_10_100 | ecosystem: Environmental > Terrestrial > Soil >...
CGCATAGGCCGTAATGATGTCCGTTCCGTTCTCAATGGTACCAATGTCTCGCAGGTACACCGTTGTCCCGGAAACGGGCCGGATAGGCGTGTTCAGCAATTCGGAAAGGTTTCCCCCAAGCGCTGCGTTCGTCCTCGCAATTCTGTTAATCTCGCCGGTCCACATATTTCCGGATGGCATTACCAGAGTGGCCTTGCTAACGGCCGAGATCGCCTCCTGAGGAGAAATCCTGTATTGCTGAAGCTTGTCGGGATCAAGCGTCACGACAATGGTCCTTTGATTTCCGCCGAATGGCGGAGGCGCGGAAACTCCTGGGAGTGTAGCGAAAAGCGGACGCACTCGATTCAATGCGAAATCCTGCAGCTCGCCCTGGCTGCGTGTGGGGCTGCTGAAGATAAGCTGACCGACGGCGACGCTTCCTGCATCGAAGCGCGTGATGAATGGAGGCACTGTCCCGGGAGGCATAAATGCCCGGGCGCGGTTCACATAGCCGACCGTTTCCGCCATGGCCTGCGCCATATCGGTGCTTTCATGGAATATGAGCTTCATGAGAGACGCACCCTGGATGCTTTTGCTTTCCACGCGATCGATTCCGGTGATGTAAAGAAAGTGATATTCGTAGTAGTAGGTAAGATACCCTTCCATCTGTGCCGGATCCATTCCACCATATGGCTGCGCCACGTAGATTGCCGCTTCGCCCACTTTGGGAAAGATGTCGACTGGCATTCGATTCGCGGCAAAAAAAGCGAAGAGCGCGATCGCGATTAACGTCATTACAACCGTGATCGGGCGGCTGAGAGCGGCTAAAACGAAACGCATTTTTCACCTCCCCTCAAAATCATTGGCTTGCTTCTACGAGAAATGGCTGAATGTCTCCAGTGGATTGGGCAACTGCAAGCAAGGCGCGCCAGACGCCCAGCCGGGCCAGTGCATCGTCAATTTCAGCCTGCGTCAGCAGTCGTTGGGCTTCAGCAACCGCATCGATATTCCCCAGCCCTGATTGATAACGGGCCGTCGCTTGATCCAATGCGGCACGTGCCGCCCTTGCCTGAACCGGAGTATTGGCTGCGATGCTTTTGGCTCCATGCAGCGTGGCGACTGCTCCATTCCATTGTGCTTTCAAGTCCGTCGCAACCTGCTCGTATCGAGCGGCTTCGGCCCGGACGCGTGCGGACTGCCCGGTTTTCTGAGCCCGGATGGATGCGAAATCCATGACTGGGAATGCCATGGTGAAGCCTAGGGCATAGTTCTGTATTGTGGGTGCGAGTCCATTGAGGCCACCTTGAATTTCGCCGTTGACTTCGGCCCCGGTTCCGCGTGCGTACAGGGAACCCTGCAGGAAAAAACGCGGGAAATAAGATTTCTCGAGAACGTTGAGCTGCGCTCTCGACTGTTCGACAACGGAGTTCTGTTCGCGAGCGATTGGATTGACGGACAAATCCAGGGGCCAGACCAGCTCCGAATTGGAAGGAAGCTGAAGGAGTTTCGGAGCCGAGATACTAATTTGGGCAGGATCCAAGCCCACAAACCTGGAAAGGTTTGCGCGCGCAACTTCAACGGCCTGCTCTGCTTGAATCAATTGCGTTCGGACTGCTGCCAGTTCCGCTTCAGCTCTGGAAGCGTCCGCACCAGGGCGCAGCTGAGCATCAACCAGTGCCGTGATTGTTTTAGCGATCACTGCAGCCCGATCCACGCCGGCCTGTGCCGCTTTCACGGTTTCCTGCGCCGCCATCAATGTAAGGTAGGAATCGGCGGCAGCTACGCCATCCTCATATTGTGTTCTCCCGAGAGCAGCTTCCGACCGCGTGCGGCCTGCGGTCGCAGCAGCAACACTTGCGCGCCGAAGTCCGAAATCAAAGGGCTCCCAGGTGATAAGCGTTCCGATTGCGCTGCCCCATGCGGTTCCAAAGTTATTGGTTCCGAGCACCGGGCCGGATATGGAGGGGATGACGCTTTGCGGCAAAAGAAGGCCGAAAACGTTGTTCCGGGTTGCGCGATTCACTTGAGCTACTGCATCGATTCGCGGCAAGTAGGCTGTGCGCGCAAGTTGGATGCCGGCCGCAGCGGAATTCATCTCTTCCTGCGAGACCCGAATAGCAGGATAGTTGCGCAAGGCGGCATCCACTGCCTGTGCGACCGTCAGTCCGTCGGGCGATCCAGCCTGTTGTGCGGGCAAAGCAGCAATGGCCCCCAACATGATGGCTGCGATTTTCACCGCGAGCATGCAAGTGCCACTACGTTTCTTCAACATGATGGTTTTCCCTCGGCGACAAATTCTAAATGTTACAAGAACGAATATCCTACCGGTTATACAGAGCGTCCTAAATAAATGCGCATGTCGTTTGAGGCCCGAAGGGCCGCCCCGGCGGTCAGGCCGGGGTAAAGGATATGACGAAATTGAGCGCCGAAGGTCCGGCACGTGCCGAGCCAATGGTGTCGCGCCTTCAGCGCTCTATCGCTTCGCAAGCCTATCCCGGCCTGACGGCCGGGCCTAGCCACTATCGGCCCTTCGGGCCTTACTGCCATATGAGCATTCATTTGCAACGCTCTGTATAGCTGGAAGGAATGAAGCCAAGTAATCCAATCGATCGATATTGTATCACCGCCTTTGATATATCCGCACGGCCGCATCCTGCCCTGCTCTGCTCGGAACGGCAATGAGCGATCAATCAAATCAAGGTCGGCCCCGGTCTCGACGGCGTGTACGATGAGCCCGATGACAAGATCATTCTGACGAGCCACCGCCGACCCAACGAGACAATTCTCCTGCTCTTGCATCTAATTAAATAGAGGCACATGCGCCGGAACCCGCGGCAAAACCGTCGGCGACGCATTCCTCGGATGGAGTAATGCATATGAAAAAGCTGGGAATGGCTATTTGCATGGCCGCCGGAACGTTGGCCCTGATCGCGCCGGCGTTCTCGAATGCGGCCATAGGCCAAGGACAGGGGCAGGCTATTGTAACGGTCCTGCCTGAAAAAGACGGGAAAGCGCCCGTAAGCATCCCGCAGCAGGACTTGCGGGTCAGAGTGAACGGAAAAGAATCCAGCATCACCAATTGGGTGGCGCTCAGCGGGCCCAACAGCAATCTGGAGCTGGTGATTTTGATTGACGTCTCGGCCCGCGTCAATCTTGGGCTGCAGCTTCGCGACATCGCCAGCTTCATCCAGAGCCTCCCTGCCAATGTGAAGGTTTCTTTCGGCTATATGGATTTCGGAAGCGCCGCCTTAGCGGGGCCGCTCTCAACCGATCACGCCCAAGTGGCGAGTGGTCTCCACGTTCCAAACGGCTTTCCAGGCTCCAGCGGCAGCCCTTACTTCTGCCTTTCGGATCTGGCGAAACATTGGCCTTCCACGGACCTTTCGGCGCGGCGGGAAGTTGTGCTGATCACCGATGGTGTGGACAACTACTCCGTTCGCTATGATCCGGAGGATCCCTACGTCGCCGCTGCGATCACCGATTCGGTCCGGGCGGGGCTGGTGGTCTATTCCATTTACTGGCGCGACCGGGGCCGAATGGATGATTTTAATTATGCAAGCTTTGACGGCCAGAACCTGCTGGCGGTCGTGACCCAGGCAACCGGCGGAACCAGCTATTGGGATGGCCAAGGGAATCCGGTTTCCTTCAGGCCATATTTTGACGACATCGCATGGCGGCTCCAGAATCAGTATCGACTAAGCTTTCACTCACCCCTGAAGGGCAAGTCCGAGGTCGAGAGCATGGCGCTCAAGATCGGCGGTCCGGCGGCCGAGGTCAATGCGCCTCAGCGGGTCTTTGTCGCGCATTAGAGTGAACGCCGACCCTCGCTCACGTCGAGGCGCCGATAAAGATTGCGAAATAAATTAAACTCCTGAGGAGTATTGGCGCCGGTTACAACCTTCATCTTGTAGACCGGGTCAATCTCGACCGATTGCGACCAGCACGAGGGCGCCTGAACCTTGCAAGTGGTTGGGAGCTGCTTCAAGTTCATTGAGATCTAGCACCATTCCTCGGTCATCTCCAAAGCATCCGTTTCAATGCACACTGCGGTGAGCTGGAAGCTGTCGAGAACCTACACCAGAGCAGCCAGCTGCCAAGTAACTCGCTACTATGTCTCCTCTCTCCCCTGGGACGGGAGCACATCAGACTCACCGGGCATTACCACTGGCGCAGTTTGGATTGGATGATCCGGATGAAAGTCTTAATGCGTCTCTATTCCGCGGGAGCCAGGAAATGTAGTTTGCTGTCGATGATTAGAGCTTCCTTACGGCGCAGGTATCTTTCGGCCTGGCTGGCAGTCGCACACCTTGACGCATCGGAAAGCGGGAAATTGGTTGACCTGGCCGGATAGGAAGATCTAGGATAACGCGAGCCTGGTAAAAAATGATGCGATCAAGAACTGTATGTCTGATGGTGCTCGTTGCCGTTTTTGCCTTCATAGCGGCAAGCGTTTGGCACACCCATCAGCATGGGACGCAGGACCACTGTGCCGCTTGTCAACTCCTGCAGGTTGCCGCGATCGAACCACCGCTTGGTCTGGAAGTGGATCCCCTGATGGTCGTTTGGCACATGGTGCCTGGGATCGCCTACAGTTCTCAAATCAACCAAAACATCGATAACAACTCCTCTCGGGCGCCTCCTTCGTACTTTCCCGTCTAAAGTCGAAAATATTAGCAATATCCACTTCATGTGTTCGAAGGTTATTCCAGATTTCATAGAAGAGCCTCGAGCGCTGATTCTAGAAACAAAGACGGATGCCAAAGTTATTTAGCCGGAAAGTTTTTGTTTGGGTTGTGGTGTTCTTCGCTTATTCTGCTGCGATCGGCGCGAGTGCATTCCACATTCATGTATCGGATGCCCTCTCCAAACACTCTCCTGAGTCATGCGTAATCTGTCACGTCGGCAGCCTGCCCATCCTGGAACCGGTGGTCCAGGGTGTGCCTCTTCCTACCGAATCAGTCAGGCTATTTAGGCTTGTGCAGAAACCGGAACCATCTTTTCGATCCCCTCTTCATATCGCATTGACCCGTGCTCCGCCAACTTCAGCCTCACGTCTCCTTCGTCGCTATTGATAAAACCTTAATACGAATTCCCTTTTGCAATTCATAGGAGATACAAAAATGCGAAGGCTCTGTTTGTCTGTCCTTCTTCTATTTGTTTTTGCGCCAGCCATCTTCTCTCAATCGCTTGGCAGTGCCGGGACTATCGGCGGGAAGGTTGCCGATCCCAAAGGCGCCCCTATTGGCAACGCGCGCGTGAGCCTGTCCAACGATTTGACCCTATATCGGCGGGAGGCCATAACCTCAGCCTCTGGTGATTTTCAGTTCACGAATATCCCCCCTAACGTCTACCACTTCGAGGTCGGTGCGGCCGGCTTCCAAATTTATCATCGCGATTTGACAGTTCAGAGCGTGGTGCCCGTGAGCCTTAAAATCAGTTTGGCCATCGAGGTGCTACACACTGAGATTGCGGTGACCGCCGAGGCGCCGTTGGTCGAAACCACACCTTCGGCGCACACCAATGTGGATAACACGTTGTTTTCAAAGATGCCGACGACTTCGATCGCGTCTGGCCTCAGTGACATCATCACGCTTTCTTCTCCCGCCGTGGTGGCCGATTCGGATGGCTTCTTTCACTCACTCGGCGATCATGCCCAAATGAGTCTTTCCGTCGATGGCCAACCGATCACAGACCAGCAAGGCAACCTCTTCTCAACGCAGATTCCGCTGAACGCGATTCAATCCGTGGAGGCGGTTTATGGAGGAACCCCTTCCGAGTACGGTGATAAGACCTCGCTGGTCGTTACCACCGTAACCCGCTCGGGACTTGGACAGCCGACGCACGGGAGTATTTCGACTGGGTACGGCTCTTTCGGGACTGCCGATCTGAAAGGCGATATAGGGTTCGGCGGCAGCAAATGGGGCCAGTTCTTCGCGGTGAATGGGTCCCGCTCGGGCCGTTTCATGGACACCCCCGAATACCTGCCGTTCCACGATATCGGCAACGATGAAAACATCTTTTCGCGGTCCGATTACCAACCTAACTCTTCGAATATGTTCCATCTGAACATCATGGGTGCGAGAAACTGGTTTCAGGTTCCTAACACCTATCCTGAGGTGGCTTCCGGGCAGGATCAGCGGCAAATGGTGCGATCCTACAACATCGCCCCGGGCTGGGTTCGCGTCTTGGGGTCCAATACCCTCTTGAGCGTGAACGCCTTCGTGCGTCATGACGAGGTCAATTACTACCCGACGGCCCAGAATCCATTCGCCGACCAACCCGACACAGTGGCGCAGGACAGAACGTTGACCAACCTCGGTCTGAAGGCGGATTTCAGTTATGTTCATGCGCGGCGGCACAACGTCAAGATCGGCGCACAGCTTACCCACACTTTGCTGTCGGAGACTTTCAGCCTTGGAATCACCGACCCGACTTACAATCCAGTTTGCTTCAATCCCGATGGAAGCCCGGATACAAACTCGACCCCGCTCAATCCCAATGCCTGCGCGGCCCTGGGACTGACGCCGAATCTTACACTCACCCAGGGGGGCACTTACAATGGTGGTTTCAAGCCTGGTTTGGTGCCGTACGACCTGACGCGCGGGGGATCTTTATTTGGGTTTCATGGCCACGCGGATATCAGGGAGGAGGCGTTCTACGCCCAGGATGCCATTACTCTTGGCAATTGGATCCTGAATGTCGGGTTGCGGATCGACAACTATGACGGCATCAGCCGCGGCTGGCAACCGGAACCTCGGATGGGTCTGTCCTATCACATTGCTCCCACAGGAACCGTTTTGCGGGTAGCTTATTCACACTCCTACGAGACCCCACTCAACGAAAACTTGGTGCTGTCGAGCGCTACGGGAACCGGCGGCTTGGCGACAAATGTTTTCGGCGCGTACGCGAGCGTGCCGCTTGTACCGGGAATTCGCAACATGTACAACGCTGGCCTGGAACAGGCTCTGGGGTCGCATTTCGTGCTGGATGCCGACTATTTCTGGAAGTACACTCACAACGCCTTTGACTTGGACAACCTCTTCACTACTGCCATCTTCTTTCCGATTGAGTGGGACCGTTCCAAGATGGACGGCTTCTCGTCGCGGTTGAATTTTCGTCAGTACAAGGGCCTGTCCGCCTACTTTAATCTGGGGCATACGCGAGCCCGCGTATTCGGCCCGGAGAACGGCGGTCTGATTTTCAGCGCTCCCATAAACGTCGGCGTCCTGCGGATCGACCACGACCAAAACATCCAGAGCACAGCTCACGTTCAGTATCAGTTGCCAAAAAAGGGACCGTGGGTGGCGTTAACTTGGCGCTATGACAGCGGCATCGTGGCGGGTGCAGTTCCGGATCTAGCCAGCGTGCTGGGGTTGACCTCCGACCAGCAAGCGCAGATTGGGTTCTATTGTAACGGTCATGTCGCGACGCCCTGGGTTCCGATCACGACCTGCAATCCTTCTTCAAACTGGGGAACAAAACTGGTAAGCATCCCTGCAGCCGGCACGGAAAATGATGACACGAATCCCCCGCGTGTCCGTGGGCGCAACCTATTCGACATAGGCGCCGGGACGGACAACCTGTTCCACACCGATCGACTGCGTTGGACCTTGCGGTTTGAAGCCCTGAACGTTACCAACAAGGTGGCCCTGTTCAATTTCCTGTCGACGTGCTCCGGGACACATTTCGTTGCGCCGCGGGCGTACCGGGCGGAGATCGGCATAGCTTTCTGACGCCACAATCTCGGAGTTGGTCAAGGGCCAACCACCATGGGGCTCCGAGAGGAGCCCCACCGGGACGTCCGAGGTCGAGATTTTCGCGGATGACAATCCAATTATTAGTTGAAATTTAATTCGGCCATTTGCGTTTTGGTTTTATTGGAGGTGGCTCTCCAGGGTCGCCCTGAAAATAGCTTTTGATTGCAGCATCCCAGGATGGGTCTGGAGTCTCGTCCGCACTTGTGATGTTGTTCGAGAAATCGCAAAATTCATGACCCAGACCGCTAGATTTTCGGATGCTCTCAATAAAGGCCATTGGTTTTTCTTTGCCCTGTACCTGGCCTTGTTCGGAAGTTTCTGCGGACTTGAAATCGACACTGTCGTGCAAGACTTGCCTTTCTTTCAGGTCAGCACGTTTCTATTAATCACGAACGTGCTTTTTGTGCTGCTTGTCCCTCCCCTCTCCTATGCATTTTTCTCTTCGATCCGTGCCTTTTGGAAGAATCGCGCCGCGAGGGTCGGGGTTCTGATTCTGAATACGGTTTACTTCTATATCGTGGCCTTTCTCGCAATCTATAAATCGGTGAGGAAGCTTGACTTTGACTTCAATTTTCTCTGGTACAACACCGAGGATGCCTTGCCGGTGCTCTGGAAACTCTATGCACCCTGGCTGTTCGTGCTACTTTTCTCGATGGTGGCGTTTGCATTTCTTCAAAAGCCTGCCTTTTCTCCGATTGTCAGATTTATGGCGAAATCGCCGTGGAAAAGAGGGTTGGTTCTCGCTGCGATCTTTGCGTCAAGTGTGCTTTGCCAGTTCATGACGATCAGAGATATCCGCGGCTCTGCCGCAGGTTTCATATACGCAAATTTTGTCAGTGATCGCCGCGTTCGGAGCGATTATCACGAATTCTATCGCAAGCACATCGATCAGCTCCGGGCTGATCCCCCTCCAGCCTATGGTTCGGGACATCCCTCAACTATGGGAGATGTCATCTTTTTCGTTAAGCAGGAGAGCCTGAACGGTCTTCTGGTGAAGCCGGAAATCACGCCACAGCTGCTGAGGGCTTCTCGCGACGGCATCCTCTTTAAGGATTTCTATGGGAACTCCATCCAAAGCATCCGCGGATACGAATGCATTCTGTGCGGAGTTCCGCCGAACCTGACCGGCGCTCTGGTCGACGAATACACTCCGGAAGAATTGAAAGACCTGAGCTGCCTGCCAAGAGTATTCAAGTCTTTTGGTTATCATCCTCTCTATTTTTTTGGTGGAAGCCGGAACGCCCGAATCATGCGCTTTGCCGAATCCATAGGATTTGAGAAAGTCCTGGCGGACGATATCGTGAAACCGGAGGACGTCAAGTTCGATTGGGGATATCGGGAGGACGTCTTTTATTCCCGCATTTTCGAATACCTGCGGCGGTACAATGCCAGCGATAAGCTTTTTGTCTTCATTGATACTGGAGCAACAAATCATGCGCCGTTCAAAGTCTTGGACGAGAAGCTCGCCGACAAAGTTCCTTTCGTGCACCCCAGTACATTCGAAGAACGTCTATCGAACACGACCTTCGTACAGGACGTCTATTTCGGCTATCTCTACGATTCATTCAAAGCGCGCTATGGGTCGCGCGGCTCAATGGTGGTGTCAAGCGACCACTCCTGGCCGATCCCAATCCATAAGAACAACATTTACAATGAACGAGGCGCTTACGAGGAGAACTTTCGCATTGCTATGCTTTTCGTGCCCCCTTCGTCCAGGAAGGACCAGTTTTCGACGGGGACGGTCGTCACTCAGCGTTTCAGCCAGATGGATATTTTACCAACAGTCCTCAATTTGATTGGGCTGGACCAAGAGCACCTGCTTGGCGAGTCGTTCGCACCCTGGCTGCTCGCCTCCCGGAGTTCAGAAAGATCGGATCCCCGCCGGACAAAGATTTCGGTTCAACCTTATGGCGGTGGATACATTTCCGCGGTGAGATATCCGGAGAAATATGTTTTTGATGTGCTGGGCAGAAGCTATACGGTGTTTAATCTGGAAAAGGACCCCCGCGAGGAATCACCCTCCATTCACTCCGGCGGAGAACATGCCTCTCTGATCAAAGAATTTTTCCAGCCTGGCGCAAATTAACTGTCGAAGGCGGCAACGATCAGCCAGGCGCCTATTTGGCTCAGCCACACCAGAAACGCGACCCTTTCAAATGCCCGGGCAGTCTCCAACTGTAAGACAGTGCGGTGCGAATGCTCTCGATCCTTTTTCAATAACAGGAATTGAGGTTGCATAGGATAGGCGCAGATGTTCTTCCACATTCGGGAGAGCCAAACCCAAAACAGCCGATCCATTTTTGCAGGCGCCAGCGGAGATGAGTTCGAGCCAGAATGGCAAGCTGTTGTCGCAGCGATAGGTTTTCCATTCATCAAAGGAACTGAGAAGAGAAGGCTGCTTTTGAAGATACGGATTGCGGCCTCCCTTGACACGATGCGGACGACCAGTTACTTTTCAAAGCAAGGGGTTCAAGTGCATGAGGCGCTGCAGACGTGTCGGCTGGTTTTCCCTTATCGTTTTGACCATGGGCTTGCTGTCCATGGAACTCGATATCCTGAGAGATCATTCGCACGCCGATGCCCTTTCCGGCAAATACTGCACCGCTATCGGCACGCGCAGCGGCGTCCACCTTGCGCGCAACGAGCAGCTCGTCAAAGAAGATCAGCCTTGTAACGCCTGCTTCTTTCGCAATATCTTAGGGCAAGTCCTGCTGGCCGTTGGGCACGATCTCAACCCGGTCATCCGGGGAATCCTTTATTCTGACGTCTATCGCACTTCCTTCGTTCATTGCTCCTTTGACATCAAGGTAAATCGCGGGCCTCCACCAATGCTGCACATCTAATTCCTTTTCTTGTCGCTTTTTTTCTTGGCTAGGTTCAGATGGAGGCATCATGTTTGTTCTGCAAAGGATTTTACGTGGCCTATTGCCGTTGAGTTTTCTTGCTTTTGTCCTGCCAGTGGTGGCACAGTCCGGCAACTCCGGGACTATCTTAGGAGTGGTGAAAGATCCGAGCGGCGCCGTGGTCCCCGACGCCACGGTCGAAATGTCGTATCCGGTGAGCGGGTACAGCCGCCAGGCAACTACGGGACGTGCCGGCGAGTTTCGTTTCGACAATGTGCCATTTAATCCGTATCACATGGTGGTGAGGGCGAACGGGTTCGCCCTTTACCACAAAGATGTCGAAGTGCGGTCGAGCGTTCCCATCAATGTGCCGATTGTTCTGCAGCTCGGGAATGTTGCTTTCAGCATCAGCGTTGAGGCACAGGCAAAAGGAGAGGACCTGATCGAAAACACCAGCACCTTCCACACCGACGTCGACCGTGCATTGTTCGACAAGCTTCCCCTTGAAAGTCAGTCCTCGTCAGTCAGTTCCCTTGTGACGTTAGCCACACCAGGAGTCGCTGCGGATTCCAACGGCCTTTTCCACGGAATCGGCGATCATGCGGAAAACTCGTTCTCCATAGACGGGCAGCCGATCACCGATCAGCAAAGCAAGGTTTTCTCCAACCAGATTCCGGTGGATTCCATTCAGTCGATGGAGGTCATCGCCGGCGCACCGCCTGCCGAATTCGGAGGCAAGACCAGCCTGGTCATCAACGTGACGACGCGCTCCGGTCAGGGAGTGACTACACCGCACGGCGAGGTGACAACTTCTTACAGCTCATTCGGCACATCGACCCTCAGCATGAACGCTTCCTACGGAGGGGAGAAATGGGGCAACTTCATTTCTTTAGGCGGACTCAACAGTGGCCGGTTCCTCGATCCTCCCGAATTCGTGGTGCTGCACGACAAGGGCAACGAGGAGAACTTTTTCGACCGCTTTGATTTCAAGGTTTCTGATGAGGACACTTTCCAATGGAACCTGGGATTCACACGTTCCTGGTTCCAAAGCCCCAATACGTGGGACCAACAACTTCAGACCTGTACGGCTCTATCCGCGATGTGCAACGCCGCAGGCACAACGGTTGTCAACCCTATCACCGGCAGTCCTCTAGGGCCGACCGATCAGCGGTCGCAAATCAGAACCTTTAACATTGCGCCGACGTGGACCCACCAGTACGGCTCGGCCGCCGTGTTCACCTTCGGCGCCTGGGTGCGGCGCGACCAATACAACTATTACCCGAGCAACAATCCTTTCTCCGACCTGGGGCCGCTTCAGGACGAGACCGTCTCCCAGCTTCGGTTCCTGACCAACGCTGGCGCTCGCACGTCTTGGTCGTACGTCAAGGGGATTCACAACGTCAAAGTCGGAGTCACCTACGAACACACATTCCTTACCGAGAACGACGGTTTTGGAATTGTGAATCCCGGGATACTCCCAAACTGCCCGAGTGGTTTTGCCGCCCAATGCGCGACTCTAGCGCAATACGACTTGACGGCTGGCGGACAACTCTATCGCTACCGAGGGCACACCGACGTGAAGGAACTGGCGCTCTATGCGCAGGATACGATCACAAAGGGCGGCTGGTCGTTTAATCTGGGCTTTCGGGGAGACTTGTATAACGGCCTCAACGCTGTTTCCCGGCAGCCGGAGCCTCGCCTCGGCGCTGCCTATAACATCAAGAAAACCAACACGGTGCTTCAAATATCCTATGCTCGCATTATGGAAAGCCCGTTCAATGAGAACTTGATCCTTTCAGGCACGGGATGCACCAACGCTGTGGTTAATGCAATCATGACCGTCGCCCAGGGCTTTACCTGCACAACCTCACCGCTGACCCCCGGCTTTCGCAATGAATTTCACGCCGGCTTCCAGCAAGCGTTCGGCAAGTATTTCGTCCTCAGCGGCGAGTACATCTGGAAGTACACACACAACGGCTATGACTTCAACGTGTTCGGCGCCAGCCCCATCACCCTGCCCATTGAATGGCACAATTCTAAAATTCCGGGCTATGCCATTCGCGCAAGCCTTCCGAATTTTCACGGTTTGACGGCGCTTGTCGTGATGTCGAGCGTCGCGGCGCGCTTCTTCGAGCCAACCGTCAGCGGACTCGCGCCTCCTCAGCCACCGGGCGTATTCCGCATCGACCACGACGAGAGATTTAACCAGACGACTCACCTGCAATACCAGCCGTGGAAGCGTGGCCCGTGGCTCAGCTTCAACTGGCGGTACGACAGCGGACTTGTGGCTGGCCCTGTGCCATGCCTTGCGACAACTGCAACATGCTCATTTTCAACATCCATCGCCGACGGGGGATTAGCCAACATCCCACAGGGGGATATAGCTTTGGTGAATAACCTAAACGGAGCGCCCCTTACCGCTGATCAGGAGTTCGAGGCCGGGCTCACCTGCAACGGAGTGGCCGCGACACCGACGAAAGCCCTGCCCTCTTTCTGCCCCGCGTCCCAGCTTGCGTCCACGCTGGTGAAAATACCGGCGGCGGGCGCCGAGAACGACGACCACAATCCACAGCGCATCGCAGCCCGTAATCTCTTCGACCTTGCCGTGGGACAGGACGACCTTTTTCACGGTGATCGTTACAAGTGGAGTGTCCGGTTCTCAGTCATCAACCTGACTAACAAATACGCGTTGTATAACTTCCTTTCAACGTTCAGCGGCACGCATTACGTTACGCCCCGCACGTTAACTGCGGAGATCGGTTTTCATTTCTAAGCCAGAATGGGGTGGAGGACCTGGTGTGGCTCCTCCACCCCACCTTCTCCCGCGTCGAAGCAGGCGCAATGTTCGAAGGTAATCTTCCGTGAGACCGACAGAGGATGGAACAGGAAACCCTGCAAAAACCGCTAAGACCCCATCCTGCTCCACAAGCCGGTCGGCGTAACAAGAATCTCCGGCTGACTGTCTATCGTTCGCTTGAATAGCTGCGTCCGGGATTATTAATAGTTAATACATCATGAAGTGGCTTATACAACTTTGCATAATTCACCTGGCCGATGTAGCAGTAGTCTTCATTGATGAGTTTTGACAACTCCGATGGAGGGGGATTTTCGGCTGTTACCATAATGATACGGGGGTTTCTTTTCCGAAGATCAGCCACGACTTCCGAGATCATGGATGAATTCGATTCATAGGAGCGATCGTAAAACCATCGGCTGCACGGCTGCCTATCCGCCAGGAAATAGATCTGGCTCGACCGCCCCCATTCGTAGACACATTCTCCAGGAGAACTTTTTGCCGCAACCACTTTGGCGATGGCAGGCGCATCAATGGCATTCTGCGCATAATCGCGGAATGTGTACTGCACCATAAAGCGGGATTCAGCATTTGGTTTTGCATAGGCAAAGAGGAGCGCGCCCAAAGTAATCGCCCCTGCAGAAGCCAACAAAGTCCTCAAGGTGCGTCCGCCATTCTTCCAATAGCCGACTATACGGGGAAACCCGAAGACTGCGGCAATAGCCGCACCGGGCAACAGTTGAATAGAATAGTGGGCAGATCCCTTTCCCATTATCTGGGCTGCAATTTCGGAGGCAGCCAGAAAGAAGAGGACAAGGCAGGAGGAACTGTCTTTTCGCTTCCATAATTCCCAACAACCAACTCCAGCCGCGATCCAGAGAACCAGTCCTCCAGCAAGAGGCCCCGGCTCTATAAATAATGGCGGCACAAATTTCAGCCAAAATGATTGTTCCGCCGCCCAGCCTGCATTGAATCCGAACATTGCATACCATAAATCGTATAAAGCACCGTGAATTGCGAAATAGATCACAAAAGGTAATGCGCCAAGCACGCCGCCCGATATCAGCGCGAATAAAGCCCGGATCCGGCCTGACCTGTTTTCCCGTGTCTGGAGGCAGATCATTGTCAGCCACGCAGTGTACCCTAAGAAGGCCAGGATGGCAGATTGCCTGGTAAATACTGCAAGCGAAGTGAAAATTCCAGAAAGGAGGAACCATACGGTTCTGTTTTTCCGCACGCCGATTGCAAAAGCCCAGAATCCCATGGTCATTGGGAGCAGCATGAACACTTCGCTGTTAGCGTTCACTTGCAGATATAAATTAGAGAATGACAGTGCAAAAATGATTGCGGCAACTGCAGCCTCGCGGCGACCGAACAAGCTCTTGGCCGCGGCCCACAAAAATGGCACACTGAGGCCGGCCGCCAGTGCCGCGGCTATTCGGGGAGCCGCCAGGTTTTGGCCCAGCAAAGAAAAGGAAACAGCATACCAGAGAAAAAGCAAAGGGCCTTTGTTGTCCCAGAGGCCCACGTATGGCAACGATCCCCCCATCCAGCCGCGAGCAACCGTAGCGTATGCGCCCTGGTCACGTTCAAACGGCGCATTGAACAGAGGCATAAGAAACAGAACGATCAGTATTCCGAGGAAAGCTAGAAACATGGCCGGCCTGAGGCGCTCGGCCAGATTGGCAGGGGCAACAGGATCGAACAAGCGCAGCAATTCCCGTTCCGGTGTTGTCGCTTTCTTCCCAGACGAGAACATATACTTACTCCCAAAGCAGCCGAGCGGGTTTATCCTGTTCCTTGCTGTAGCATCCTTCAATCGGTCATGATACCTAATTCACGATAGGTACAACAACTCAAGCCCCCAATTCTCCATAGCAGGTTTTTCTTCCCATCCTGGTGAATTCCCGCTCCGCATAGCTGAAATAAAGGCGAAATGCCTCGAATCTTCCCGGCAATTCAGTTTGAACTTTTTGTGAAATAATCGGATCTATGTAGGCAAATGGAGCGCAACAATCCCTCCATAGAGGAGAGTATTTGATGCACCAATTTGCCTGGCTTGAACTCTTTGGAGGAAATTGGCTTTTACTGAATGACAATTCCAAATACCCTGCACGAAGCTGGGCTGACAGACATGTTGCGCTTGCCGAATTGGAAGAGGAGGGTTGGAAGATTGCCGGGCCGTGTCGGAATCGCCTATCGATAACAAAGCCAAGGCATAGGAGTTGTGGATATGCGATGATGCGAACGGTTCATTGAACCTCAAGGTTGCCAGGTTATGAAACAATGGGTGTAAACACGTGGATAATGCAATATCAAATGCGACCACACCGCACCTTGCAAAAGCCGAGAATGATATCTATCCTATTTCTTCCTTCACAATCAAATGCTTGTGTTTTCCAGGCGCTCCCTGAAGGAAAAATCCATCCATCCCGATAATGTAAATTTCGGAAAGGTATAATTCATTGTCGACCTTGTCGAATACGACCTCCCCGGGTTCACCTTCTCTTTGCGACAATCGAGTGGTGAAAGGTATTACGTCATCGGTATTCTTGTCGAGGTTCAAGAGATTTATGTGATCACTTCCATCCTCAGCCAGGACTTTATAGTGACCGGCTGGGTAAGCCTTTCCTCCGGCTTTGAACGGTTGCCCGATATTCACCGTCACCTCTCCAGCATAGGCATAGGCTCCAGCCAAGACAACCAGCAGAATCAACATCAAATTCCACAAGGTAATCCGCATTTTCATATGACCTTCTTTCTTAGTAGAAATGGAAGCGGCATCCGTTGCATCACCAACACCCCATTAGCCGGATACGTGTGGATCACTCCTACATTCCCATATACATCACGTGGACGAATGCTCCCGTGTGCAGGTTGTAGAGCAAATACCAGCCGGGATGGTCCGGATCTTCGTAAATCACGAAGTCGTCGCCGCAACTCCAGCACCAGTCGAGGCACAGTGGCCACTCCCACGCGGCAATCTCGAAAAAGAATCCACCCGGCAGCCAGAAACGATGCAGGTTGGGATCGATGCGGATGATGTTGTAGCGGTACGAAGGGCCGAAGCGCTCGAAGCGTCCATGCGCAAAAGGACGGTCCAGGTGATAGCGCTTATCGTTCGGCGTGTCGTGGCCATACCAGCGGTCATTGCTGACATGGGGCAGATTGTTCATTCGCCCGCCCTCTCTGCGCTCCACTTCCGCTGCGGTGTTCGGCGCGCGGCGCATTGGCGGCGCAGGAATGCGTCCCTGGTTGGCGCGCGGTTGATTTTGGGGCTGGGCAGGACGTTGCTCCCCGCCGGGGCGCTGCGACCATGCAAGGACAGATAACCCCAAGACCAAAGCTATGACAAGAGCCAAACGTATTCTCATATTTCCCTCCGTACATTAAGTGAACTCAGCGTTAAATGCGCGTGACCGATCGGACCCGCAACCAGCCCACAGCACCCGCCAGATTACTTTCTATCAACCATACAATAGGATTGATTTTAAGATTTCTCCAGTCCAAAGAGATCCTTCTCATTGCCGCACCAGCAAGGCCACCCTCGGAAATAGAAAACGTCCCGCGGCGTCATCGATCACATTTACCTGGCACGTGTAAAAGCCGGGTTTCAATTCCGCCAGTGAAACATCCAACTGAAAGACAGCGGCCTTGCGGTCCGCCGCATTCGTCGCTGTAGCCTCGACCAGCGGCGTTTCGTAAGCTCTTACGTTCCCTCGGAAAAAAGCCACATTCGTCAGGACCCGGATGCCATTGGCTTTTCCTTCTTTGGCATTCTCGGCTTCTGCTTTCTCGGAACCTGGGTCGTAAACTTCCTAGTACAGGTAGAGATGCTGGCCGGCCGCGAAAACACGGGTGACACTGGGTATGACTTCCGAGCCGTCCCGCAGGAGCGGGTTATTGCTCCCCTTTTTCTCTTTCGCGGGCTGAATCTGGCTGGACAATATCACCGAGCTCATTTTCAAAGACTGAGTTTTCAAATCCGGAATTGTCAGGTCCGTTTCGAACGATCCCATGCGGCCGGTTTGATTTTCGCGAACCACAAACTTAAGGTGGAATTTCCCCGCGGGCAGAACAAATCCGCTGTCGTACTGCACGTTCTTTCGTTCCACTTCCGTCGAAGCCTTCACAGCAAGATTGACCGTGTCCCGCATTTGCCCAAGAGGCCGCTTGCCGGCGTCCTGCACTACTCCGATCAGGTCGAGCGTGGCTTTTTCCTGGCCAGCGCGCGATTCCAGAATCAGTTCCAAGACCACCTGCGCGGTGCGGTTTGCCTCACCGATCTCAAACTCACGGGTCAGAGGTGCAAAAGCAGCCATGTGAGCGCTCACCGAGTACCGCCCGTCTGCGGAAACTGTCACTTCGAAGCTGCCCGCCACATCGCTCGAGGTTTCGATATTCATTTCTGGTGAATACCTGCGCAAAATAATTCAATGCTATTAGCTTTAGATAACTTCAACGATCATATTCGGAGGTTTATAGAATAGATTGATAAGTCTGCCACATGAATATACCCCAGCCCCAGCGCGAGTTCCCGAACGCAGAAAACCACTCGTAACAAAATCAGAAGAAATGCGTACTGGATTATGTGTTTGGTTCTATACAACCGAGTTTGGTTGAGGGGATGTAGTGTTTAAGTGGAACTTAAATACCCGTAACCTGACTGTTCGGACACGATTAATATCGCCCTCATGGAATAGCTGCAAGCAATATTGTGAATGCTGGTGCCCTATATTCATTGTAACCGACGATTCACTCGGCAAGATTGTTTTCGCTGCCGGATGCCTTCTGACCCTTGCGATTGCACGTCACTTCGGCAACTCCTGCGCGCAACTGTTGCGGATACGACAGAATGGAATCCTATTCACAACTGGAGGAGGCCGTCTTTGTGACACCCAAGATGTTAGTAGTAGATGATGATGAGAACTTGCGCGAGTTGTACCGGCTTGAGCTCGAAGCCGAGGGCTACAATGTAGATCCTGCAGCCGATGCCTACGCCGCAATAGAAATGCTTCAGCATACCTGTTATGATGTCATAATTGTTGATGCTCGAATACCCGGCATGCTCGGCATCGACCTCCTGCAGAAACTCATCGCACTAAATCGGCATCAGCCATTAATTCTGAATACCTCCTACCGTTACTATCGACAGAATTTCCTTGCGTGGCCGGCGTCAACCTGCGTGGTAAAGAGTTATTCAACCAATGAACTCAAGCAGGCAATCAAGAGCAAGTTGGAGGCAAAAGCCTGACAATACTTAGCCATTAAGCTTGCGACAATGTATTGTTCCATGACCCGATAATTGTTTTGTGTCTTTCATGCAATCTGCACGAGTAACAATGCCTATATATAAATAGGTATATTTGCTTATGCCGCTATTCAAACCACTTGCATCTAATTTATTTGGGGATAGGATAGCCGGATGGGGGTAAAGAGAACAGCAATGTGTAAATGCGAGCATCATGAGTTTGTAAGTAGTATGGAATGAGGCTCGTTAGCTGAGCTGCTTTAGTATTTATGGGGACCATCTCTCGTGCCCGGTTATGTAGGTGGTAGACTAGGTGCGTGAGGGGTCCCCGCCAGCCGAATTTGAGCTTATTGGATCTCGCGTTATATAGTGATAGTGCATCGTTAGTCTGCTACACCAAGTGATAAAGCCCTGAAGGGCGATGCAATTTGCGTCGCTTTTTCGGGTCTTGTCCCGCTCCACTTCCCGGAGATCGCGCCCCGGATTTTGCTGTTGGACCCTTTCAGAGTCTCAATTACAATCCTATTCAAACGCCATTCATGACATCTGGGTCGGTTTTAAAGGGGCCGGTCAAAGTCGGGCTTAATTCACTTCGCCGGTATCCCGACTAAGTATCTCGTCTCACTGCAGGTGCCGAGACCATATTCCTACACGCTACCACCCCAACGACATCGTGCGTGACCCAATCGTCGTCACTCGCCGATCCGGAACGGTCAGTCGCCGATTTCAAGATGAAACGGCGTGACGGCCTGTTTAGGATTACTCGCGGGAGGTTACACTAATGGACAATTCAAATAATGATTACGATGATTGGAGGGAGAATCACTGGCGCAGAAGGGAAGAACGGCGCGCGCGGCGGATGGCCCGGTTTTCCCATGGCGGAGTATACGCTGGTCATGGCGGACCTCATAGCCATATAGTGATCGGCACGGTCGTCCTGCTGATCGGTGTCCTGTTTTTACTTGAAAACCTCGGTTATTTCTATATCGGGAACATTTGGCATTTCTGGCCCATTTTCCTGATAGCCGTGGGTGTTGCCCACATTCTTGATTCGCGCTCATTGCATCGCGTTCTCTGGGGTGCACTGATCGCTGGAGTGGGGCTGATATTGCTGGCAAATAATCTGGGGTATCTTCCGTGGCCTCTATGGGGTTTGATTTGGCCTGGCTTGCTGATCTTCTGGGGTCTGATTATGCTGTCGCGCGGATTTGAAAGGCGTGGATATTGGTTTGGAACCCATTCTTTTGTTGACGACGCTTCGACAACTTCGAACAATGTTCTAAATGAAATCGTTATGTTTGGAGGCATCCATCGAAAAATCGAATCCCAGGATTTTCAGGGTGGTGAGGCAAGAGCGGTCTTCGGCGGCATCGATATTGATTTGCGCGGCGCCTCCATGACGAAAGATGTAATTGAAATCGAAGCCAATGCCATTTTTGGCGGCGTAGAGTTGAAAGTGCCTGACACCTGGGATGTCACAGTGCGCGGCGCCGGCGTGCTGGGCGGATACGAGGATAAAACCCATGCGGCGCCACTTCCTGAAGGCGGCAAGCGTCCGCGGCTGATTGTCCGCGGAGAAGCTGTTTTTGGCGGAGTGACCGTAAGGAATTGACATGCATCCAATCTTCCGCAACAAAGCTTGGCTCGCGACATACTTTGTCATTTGCGCCGCTTTGGGCGGGATGTTGTCCGCATTGCTTCATGTCCCAGGCGGAGCATTGAACTGGAAGGAGGCTCTGGCCATTTCGGAACCGCTCCTCCTTTTCTTTGCATTTGTCTGTCTCACGCCTTGGTATGTATGCCGCCAGTTGCCACTTGCATCGACCGAAAAATTCAAACTTGCTGCATATCACACCGGCGCGGCGATGCTTGCCACAGCTTTGTGGATTGCGCTCGCGCGCGTGATCGGCTATGCCTTAAATCTTGGTAAACGTCTCGATTCCGTAATTCCACCCCTGATCCTTCTTGGCTTTCTGCTATATCTGCTCTCGGTAGCGCTTCATTATGTCCTGCTGGCAATGGAAGCATCGCGCCGGGCGGCGCTGGAGGCCCGGGATGCAGAATTGCGGGCTCTAAAGGCGCAGATCAACCCGCATTTTCTGTTCAACAGCCTTAATTCAATCACCGCGCTGACAACTTCGGACCCGGTCCGGGCGCGTGAGATGTGCATTCATCTCGCCGATTTTCTGCGCAGCACCCTTGGCTTGGGCGAGCGCGAAAGCGTCACCTGGCAAGAGGAATTGAATCTGGCTCAGGCATATCTTAACGTGGAAAAAATCCGTTTTGGGCCGCGTCTACAAGTTGAGTTGCACGTGGAAGAAGAGTGTGGAAACTGCTTGGTACCGCCATTGATGCTCCAGCCTCTGATCGAAAATGCTGTAAAGCACGGCGTCGCCACGCTGGTTGAAGGTGGAACGATTCACGTGGAAAGTTGGGTGCATGAGGGGCAGCTTCGGGTGAGGGTTGTGAACAATTTCGATCCGCAAGCACCTATGCCACGGCAACGCGGCTTGGGCTTGCGCAATGTCCGGCAGCGGTTGGAAACTCGGTTCGGTCCGAGTGCCCGCGTTGCGACGCAAAGAGAAGGCGACCGATTCCTGGTTGAAATCGCAGTGCCATACCAGATCGAGGAATTTCTATGAACCTGCGTGCCCTGATCGTTGATGATGAAGACCTGGCCCGGCAACTTCTGCGAGAGTATTCGGAGAATGCCGGTGGTGTGGAAATTGTAGCCGAATGCAGCAACGGATTTGACGCAGTTAAAGCGATTGGCGAGCTCAAACCCGACCTGGTGTTTCTGGATGTGCAGATGCCGAAACTCGACGGTTTCGAGGTGCTTGAATTGGTTGATCCCCCGCCGGCTGTAATTTTCGTCACTGCATACGACCAATACGCGATGCGAGCCTTCGACGAGCACGCAGTCGATTATCTGCTGAAGCCCTTTCATCCGGATCGCTTCAGGAAAGCCCTCGATCGTGCACGGACGCGGCTTGGCAAGCCGATGATGCCGCCTGTGCAGCTGACAGCGGCGGCTCGCCCTCCGGGCCAGCGATTGGAACGGATTGTGGTGAAAAACGGCTCAAAAGTACAAATTATTCCGGTCGACCAATTGGACTATGTGCAAGCACAAGATGATTACATCGCGCTACACAGCGACAATAAAAGCCATCTAAAGCAACAAACCATTTCCGACCTCGAGAAGCAGCTCGATCCCGCCTGCTTTGCACGCATTCACCGGTCCTACATTGTGAATCTGTCATGCATCGTGCGCATCGAGCCGTACACAAAGGACAGCCGGGTTGCTGTTTTGCGCGATGGCGCGCAAATTCCGGTGAGTCGCTCGGGCCTCGCCAAGCTGAAGTCGGTTTTGGGAGAAGATGTGTAAACGGTCTATGAATAATTCTATCGTTTTTTATTTTCCGCTTTCTTCAATGTAAAATGCGTTTATGCTGCTCGGAGGGTGTATTTCTCGTAATAGCTGTTTGGTACCATGCACTGGCTGTGAAGGAGGCCTCTATGTCCAAATTTAGATTGGTGCGCTTCATTGCCTCCATCAAGACCGTCATTGTGCTTGCCGCGTGGTTCAGCTTTGCTCCTTATACGGTTGCGCAAACGGATCTCACGCTACCCTTTGTTGCTGATTCATACGAACCGGTGAGAACAGCTATCCATGTGCCGTCGACTCCGGTTGAGCGTGCGGCGGCTTTTTCGTTGCTGGAGCGTGCGCTGCAAAACAGCGATATGCACATGGCCGGAACGCCCCCATTTTATCTTGAGGCATCGTTCGCTGTTCAATCGATATCAATGAAAACGTCCTGGAGGAAGAGTTAGCAAGCGCTTCTGACCCCGCACTGGCCCAGATCGCATTGGACCTGGTCCAAAAAACCAATTTTTCAGCACAGGGAGTCCAACGTCAGGCATATATAAACGTCAGATTCACTCCAGCAGCCGAGTAGGTGCCATACCCATCCGGGATGCTTCACTCAACAATATCGAATTCGCGCAGATCCTGGTTGAGCGGTTTACTGAATTTAAGCATATCCCCGCTGGCAGAGTTCGCTCACATTGGGCAAGATCATGGATGCTGTGGGACAACTCAGTGGGGTCAGGATCAGCTAAACAACTCCCGACTTGCAGAGTCTCTTCCTGCAGGTTGATTTCTGCAATCCTATATACCTGGTATTCCGATGGGAAAAAGCCTGTAGCGGCGCTTGGAACCGGGGAAAGGGTGAGCGGGGGACCGGTCAAGACCGGATATGAATCAATGCCATTGCGGTTCCATGGAATTGCATCTGCTTTGTTCAGGCATTTTATGTTTATGAGTTTGGGCTACGATTTTATTGCCAGAATAATCTCTACCGGGACCCACATGTGCCTTCTTAGTGACTTTTGGATTTTGAATCCGGCGTCCTTCAAAGCCTGTTGCACATAAATGGGACGGCAGTCGACGAAATTCGGGAAATGTTTGTGCGCCCACTCATAAATGCCCATGAGGGGCTCGCGTTTGCCTTGTTTGGACATCCCCACCACAACGATACGCCCTCCAGTTTGCAGCACACGTTTGCACTCGTTCAACACGATGGGCATCTCCGGCGTGTCGAATAATTCAAGCGTAAAGCTCATGAACACTGCATCCATAGTATCGACTGCATATGGGAGGTGTATTGCATCACCACAGCGCAGGCGGGTGCGCACAAGCAGCCCGGAATCGGTCAGTCTTTTTTTAGCCAGCCCTGCCATCTGGTCCGAGAGATCGAGACCAAAAACTATCCCCCTGGGACCTACTGCTTTGGCCAGGATTTCGAGGACGTGGCCGGTGCCGAAACCAATCTCCAAAATTTTCTCGCCTTCGCCAGGTTTCAATAATTCCAGACCCACCTTGCGCATGGGAGTTTCGCTGCGATCGGAGAGAACATCGTAAAAATGGCTGATTTTGTTGTAGTACGCTTTGGTCTGTTTTCTCGATTGGAAGACGGGGAGGATAGGAATTTGTTCTTCCAGAGCAGAGTCGGTTGTGTCTTCGAGCCAGGAGCGCGCTCGCTCGACGGCTGCCCTATCAAAATAGCGAATCGCGGCTGTGGTGAAGGGACGGCAGAACTTACTCATCCATTGTTGCCACTTTTTGTCGCCGACCATCGCAAGCCTCTCGATGGCAGCGAAATGCTTCAAGTCAAATTTGATGTCATCCCAGAGTGCCGCCATATTCCAGCCGTGGAATTCAGCCATATCGAATAAAATGCGAACTTTCCCATGTTGTTTGATCACCCGCTCGAACTCAGGGACAAAGCGTCGATAGTCCCTGCCCGTGAGTTTGCCGGCCACCTGCACCTCCAGGATCTTTCCGTCATTCCTCTCATTAATCCGAATGGACATCATCTCTCTCCGGGCTCATTCCGGCTGTTCCTACGAAACTCAACCAATAACCAGTCTGGTATAAAAATTCTCCTAAAGTCCCTTTCAGGCTGTATTGCTCCATCAAGTGCGATGGCCACAATAATACCGCATTGAAAATGGAAGCAACGCTCTATTCTTCGATCGCTATTCAGTAATTGTAGACATCCCACATCATCGCTTCGGATTGATACAGCTTCCTGATATTGCGCAGCCTGCAGAATAAACATTGATGGAATCGGCTTTTGGCCGTAACCGGTATTCAAAGAAGGCCCCAATCACGCGGCATCTTCCAAAAAAATGCGTCGAATATGTTGTGGCGGAAACAAATCGGCTTTGGAGTTTCTGCTCTTACCGATCCTGGCAGCATGAAGTCGAGATGCGCTCTTCTGAATGGAATTGCAGGGGCGAGATTTTTGTTGACGATTTACGACATACGTAGTAATTAACTTGGCCAGAGGTGGGATACCTATGCGAGAGCCAAAGTTGTCGAGACTGGAATTTCGGACGATGGAGGTGCTTTGGGAGCGAGGAGCTTGTGCAATTCGCGATATTTTGACAGCATTTCCGGCAAAGAAAAAACCTGCCTATACGACCATTCAAACCGTTGTTTACCGGCTGGAAGCCAAGAGCATTGTCCGCCGAGTGAAAAAAGTCGGGAACTTTCATATTTTTGAGGCGTTAATTTCTCGCAAAGCCGCTCAGCGAAGATTGATTGACGAGCTGCTTGCATTTTTCGGCGGAAGCAGCCAACCCGTTATGGCACACCTCATAGAATCCGGAAAACTGTCTCTCGAGGAAATAGAAGAAGCGGAAAAGACGCTGAGAACTCTTTCTCAAAAGGAGAAACGTCGATGAACCTTCCGGTATTTTGGAACGAAATCTGGACCGCGGCCCTCATCAACCATCTCTGGCAGTCTACATTATTTGTCCTGATTGCATGGCTTGCTGCATTAATGCTGAGAAATAATCAAGCCTGGATGCGCTACTGGGTGTGGATGATTGCCTCGATAAAATTCCTGTTTCCGTTCTCGCTCCTGATTAACGCCGGAGAATTCCTTCGAAGGTCATTTGCCGCTCACATCCAGAACTCAGCCTTTGCTGCGGCCATGGAGCAGATTGCACAGCCCTTTCCTCAGACTCCATCGGCCGCCGTCACGGTGTTTTATGATAAGGCGCCCATAGTTGCCGCTTCCCCTGCTCATCTGATCGCACTGTTCCTGCCTGCAGTCTGGTTATGCGGATTCCTCGCCGTCGTGATTTCGTGGGCGCGCATGTGGATCCGGATCCGGGGAGCAGTCCACTCCTCCCCGCAAGTGGGCCTGCTCGGAAAAGTGCCCGTTCTTTCTTCTACGCAATTGCTTGAGCCGGCTGTGTTCGGTATTTTTCGCCCGGTACTTCTGTTGCCGGTGGCCATTAACGATCGCATTTCCGAATCGCAGCTCAATGCAATTGTTGCACACGAAATGTGTCATATCCGCAGGCGCGATAATCTCAGCGCGGCCATCCATATGATTGTGCAAGCGGCCTTCTGGTTTCATCCGGCCGTGTGGTGGATAAAAGCTCGCCTCATGGAGGAACGCGAGCGGGCGTGTGACGAAGCGGTGCTCCAGTCGGGCACCGAAGCGCAGGTTTATGCGGAGAGCATCCTCAACGTCTGTAAATTTTGCGTCGAATCTCCTCTGGCCTGCACGTCAGGTGTTAGCGGGTCGGATCTCAAGCAAAGGATTGTGAGAATCATGGCAAAGCAAATTGCACGCAAGCTCGATTTCAGCAGGAAGTTATTGCTCAGCATAGCCGGAATAGCTGTGCTCGCGCTGCCTGTCATTCTGGGGCTGGCACACACTGCCCAGGTGCATGCCCAAGCCACGGCGGAGAATCCTGCCAAAGACATAACCGGCACCTGGCAGGGCACGCTCAGCGTGGGCAGAGACCTGCGGATTGTGATCAAGGTCTCAAAAGCTGACGGCGACGGATACAAAGGCCTTTTCTACAGCATCGATCAGAGCGGTGATTCGGTTCCGGCCCCCAAAATCACGCTCGATGGGACAACCGTAAAAATGTCCATCGCAGTAATGGGCGGAACCTATGAAGGCAAACTGTCGGCGGACGGCAAAACGATAACCGGCAATTGGAGTCAGGGGCCTAGTCCTATGCCTCTCAACCTGACGCGCGCCACCGCAGAAACCGAGTGGACCATTCCGGCGCCGACGCCGAAGCTGCCCCAAATGGATCCCAACGCTACGCCCAGCTTCGAAGTCGCCACCATTAAACCAAGCAAACCGGATGAACAGGGCAAAGCATTTCTCGTCCAAGGGAATCGATTCAGGACCATTAATGTCACGCTGAGTGAGATGATCGCTTTTGCTTACGGAGTCCACCCCAAGCAGATCATCGGGGCTCCGCCTTGGACGGGAACAGATAAGTACGACATAGAAGCCAAGCCCGAAGGCGAAGGCACGCCTAGCGAAAAACAATGGAAAGGCATGCTGCAGAAATTGATGGCCGATCGGTTCAAGCTGTCGTTCCACCGCGAAAAGAAAGAGCTTTCGGTTTACGCCTTGTCCGTTGGCAAGACGGGCTCGAAGCTCACAAAGAGCGCAGGGGATCCGAACGGCCTCCCGGGATTGTTCTTCCGCGAGCTGGGGAATCTGCACGTTACCAACGGAAATATGACCGACTTTACCAATTTGATGCAGGAGGCTGTTCTCGACCGACCGGTTGTCGATCAAACCGGACTCGCGGGAAGGTTCGATTTTGACCTCAACTGGACGCCCGATGACTCACAGTTCGCGGGCATGGGAGCCAGAATTCCTCCCCCTGCGGATGGTGCAAACGCGCCGCCGCCTCTATACACGGCCATCCAGGAGCAGATCGGTCTTAAACTGGATGCAACCAAGGCGCCCGCGGAGGTTCTCGTTATTGACCATGTCGAGAAAGCTTCTGAGAATTGACCGGCGAATGCAGCAAGCAAGCCGGCTGATTTGCAAATTAGTTTGCGCAGTGGCGTTCTTTGCTTTCCCGATGAGGGCATTGGCCTCGCAATTCCACGGCCAAGTCGCCTCTCGTGGCTGGCCTGTTCCCGGGGCCACAGTTACGGTGACGCAAGGGACGAAGAAGGCAAGTACTGTCTCGGACCAGGGCGGTTTATTTGTGTTTGCAAACCTGGCGGACGGGCCGGCAACGATCGAGATCGAAATGCAGGGTTTCTCGACGATCGAGGAAAAACTGATCGTTGCGCCCGGCATGCCTGTGGGCAAATTTGAATTGACGCTGCTTCCGCTCGAACAATTGATGGCCTACGCGAAGTCGGCGCCGAGCCCGCAGGCTCCTCCTATAACGTTGCCAAAGACACCTCCGGCAGCCGAAACTGCAAATGCCGAAGCCTCGGAAACAGCAAAGCTGCAGGAAGACCTAAACGAGCAGAGCGCGGATGGATTTCTTGTAAATGGCAGCGTCAGCAACGCGGCGACCTCCATCTTTTCGCTCGACCGGGCTTTCGGCAACAAAAGGCCCAACAGCAAGAGTCTTTACAACGGCGGATTTTCCGCAGTTTTCGGCAACTCCCTATTCGACGCCCGCCCATATTCGCTCAGCGGGATCCCAGTTCCTAAGCCTTCCTACAATCGCGTCACCGGCGGTTTTACTTTCGGCGGTCCAATGAAGATCCCGCACCTGCTGCCTCACGGACCTGTGTTTTTTGTTGCCTATCAGTGGACCCGCGACCAAATCGCCGCCACGGAGTTCGGTCTCGTACCCAACGAGGCAGAGCGAAAAGGCGATCTGCGCGGCATTCTGAACTCCTTCGGCCAACCGGTTTCCATCTTCAATCCGGCGACCGGCCTGCCTTTCCCGGGCAATGCCGTGCCAGTCAGCCAACAGGCTCAGTCATTGCTGCGTCTCTATCCTTTTCCAAACCTCACCGGTAATGCTCTCTATAATTATCAGTCCGCTGTTCTCAACGACAGCCACCGCGATGCGCTGCAGTCGCGCCTGGATAAGACGATTGGCCGCAAAGATGAACTGTATGGAGGGTTCAGCCTTCAAAGCACAAGAGGAGAAAACACCAATCTCTTAGGTTTTACGGACAAGACCGATGTTTTGGGCATCAACGCAAATATCAATTGGGTGCACCGCCTGAGCCGGAGCTTTTTTATTAACGGAAGCTATCGTTTTAGTCGGCTCGGAACAAAAACCGTGCCCTATTTTGAAAACCGCGAGAATATCTCCGGAGCCGCGGGCATTGGAGGCAACGATCAGGATCCGGCGAACTGGGGCCCGCCTACACTCAATTTCTCAAGCGGAATCGCCGGCCTCGCCGACGCGCAGAGCTCGTTTAATCGTGCCCGCACCGATTCCTTTTCGGGATCTGTCGCCATCTATCGCCGTCGTCACAACCTCACCATCGGCGGCGATTTTCGCAAACAGCAGTTCAATGATTTATTCCAGCAGGATCCGCGCGGCGCTTTTGCGTTCACAGGCGCCGCAACCCAGGGCATGGCCAACGGCGTGGCAACCGGTGGCTCCGATTTCGCCGACTTTTTGATCGGCTTGCCCGATGCCAGTTCAATCGCATTCGGAAATGCGGACAAGTATTTGCGTCAATCTGTCTATGACGCCTACGCCTCAGATGACTGGCATGTGCTTTCGACGCTCACGATCGTTGCCGGCCTGCGGTGGGAGTATGGCGCCCCGGTCACCGAATTGCAGGGACGCCTCGTCAATCTCGATGTGGCGCGCGGTTTCACGGCGGTGGCCCCCGTGCTAGGCAGCAATCCGGTGGGTCCGCTCACCGGCAGCCAATATCCCAATTCGCTCATTCGTCCAGACAGGCTGGCATTGGAACCACGCATCGGCATTGCATGGCGTCCCATTCCCGCCTCGACGGTTGTCGTGCGCGCCGGCTACGGCATCTATCATGACACCTCGGTGTATCAAACATCCGCACTCGCTCTTGCGCAGCAGGCCCCACTCTCGAAGAGTCTGAGTGTGCAGAACAGCAATGCCTGCCCACTCACATTGGCCCTCGGCTTTCCCTTCTGCTCCTCCATCACCAGCAACACCTTTGCTGTCGATCCTGATTTTCGGGTCGGATACGCCCAGGTTTGGAACCTGTCCATCCAGACTGATCTGCCGGCCGCGCTCCAGCTAACGGCGACCTACACAGGGATCAAGGGAACTCACGGCGTCCAGGAGTTTCTACCGAATACGCATCCCATAGGCGCAGTCAATGCTTGCCCAAACTGTCCCTCAGGATTCGTCTATGAAACTTCAGGCGGCAATTCCACGCGACAAGCCGGCCAGATCCAACTGCGCCGCAGACTCCGGGGAGGCCTGGCCGCATCGCTCCTTTACACGTTCTCAAAGTCCATCGATGATGACGCATTCCTGGGTGGATTAGGGCACGAGGCTCCCACCCAGGCAGCAGCCAATTCAGCTTCCGCTGATGCGACGGCTCAGAGTTCGTCCGCGCCAATTGCTACGGTCGCGCAGAACTGGCTCGATCTGCGGGCCGAGCGTTCGCTTTCCAGCTTCGATCAACGTCATCTGGTCAATCTGCAAATCCAGTACACCAGCGGTGAAGGCCTCGGAGGCAGAACACTGATGACCGGCTGGCCCGGCCGGCTTCTCAAGGAATGGACTCTCCTGACGGTGGTCGCTGCCGGCTCGGGCATGCCGGAAACCCCGGTGTATCTTGCAGCCGTTCCCGGAACCGGCATCACGAACACGATCCGCCCGGACCTGACAGGCGCTCCCATTTATGCGTCGCAGCCGGGCCCGCATCTCAATGTGGCAGCCTATACCAGTCCTCAGTCCGGCCAATGGGGAACAGCAGGAAGGGACTCGATTACCGGCCCGGCCCAGTTTAAACTCGACAGCGCGCTTGCGCGCACTTTTCGCCCCGGCGCGCGTGTTTTTCTGGACGTGCGCGTGGATGCTGCCAACCTGCTCAACCATGCTGTTTTCACCGGATGGAACACGACGATCAACAGCAGACAATTCGGCCTGCCGCTTGCGGCCGCCTCAATGCGCAGTATTGCAGCTACGATGCGTCTAAGGTTCTGAGAATGAAGAAGTCCCTAGCAGCCCGTGGTGAAAGTACAATAGGTCGCGCGCATAGGTATTGCGGGCAAGATCAAGGCGCGAGGAGGAGGCGATGCGGGGACATCGTTGACGACGAGCAACGCAGAGATTGCCCGCA